>JFJP01000096.1_pt1 | contig 19403 bp, 14 predicted proteins | sample 431651 | NCBI WGS metagenome assembly JFJP01 (sample SAMN02602958, study PRJNA72255) | Microbial mat metagenome, whole genome shotgun sequencing project. | biome: fresh water; feature: sink hole; material: water; isolation source: purple microbial (photo- and chemosynthetic) mats found in...
GGCGTTCATGGGTGTTCGAATTTCGTGACTCATGTTGGCCAGGAATTCACTCTTGGCCCGGGTAGCACTCTCGGCCTTATCCTTGGCCAACGCCAACTGCTGCAATGTTCGACTTCTCAGGAGGGCCGAAAAAAACAGTTCCTTCACATTCTGGATATAACCAACATCGGGGTGATCGAAGGCATGGGCATTCCTGAAATTGCGGAACACGAAGTAGCCATCGACCCGATTTTCAATCTGGATGCGCATAACGAGAAGCGCTAACGGAATCGCCAGAGAACCAAATTTCGATTCCCCAGCCCGCCCCGCGGGATCGTGAATCGTGAAGATATCTGGGGCTACAACCGTCCCACCTTCCACATAGCGCTGGTGAGCAATCTCGGCCGTGAACGTAACATTCCGAAGTTCATCCCGTTCAACATCCGTTACAGCATGGAACTGAAAACCTTCGACCTGGGCATCCCAAAGGACCGCAATACCTGTCTCAACGCCCTCGATGACCTGGGCTTCCCGAAGGATCGCGGGTAGCAATTCTTCCAGATCAATTTTCTCGTTGATCGTTTTGGCAATGGCATTCAATTTTTCCAGGTGCTGGGTGCGCTGTTGGATCTTTTCTTCGAGTCTGTGTTTTTCGCGTTCATTCCATCGCGTTCGCCACCAGACCAGACCGTAAATAACCCCGACAAAACCAACAAATTCGAGCAAGTAGGCCCACCAGGTGCGGTACCACGGAGGCATAATTTGGAACGAAAAGACCCCTTCCTCGCTAATTACGCCATGGACATTGCGCGATCGAACTCGAAATCGGTAGGTCCTTTCCGAGAGATTTGTGTATTCCTTGAACGTCACCCGAGTCCAAGGAGACCAATCCTTATCATTGCCCTCTAAAAAAACCTGATACTCGTTGGTCAGTTCCTTTTCAAAACTCGGTGCAGCATATTCAAAGCGTAGAGTGCTGTCTTTGTAATCAACCTGGGGAATGCCGTCGAGTCTCACCTGATTCGGAGCGGCTTCCATCCCACCAAATATGCCCCTGCCATCGGCTCGGATCACCCGGCGAACCAAAGCCGTGTAGTTTGCGGAGGCTTGGTTTGTGTCATGCGGGCTATACCGGATTAAGCCTTCGGCTCCGCCAAGCCAAACAACGCCGTCGTCCTCGGGCAAAATTTCCCAAATACTCCATCCGCGCAAGGGGCCAAAGGCCGCAGACTCCCACTTATACCCGCCGCCCGACAAGGGTTGTGCCGCCCCCACTTCGGGGAGTTGCCCATCGATGCCCGAGGTGCTCATCCATAACCATCCCCTCGAATCCTGGCGACAACGCAGGATTTTCCGGCCCTCATTCGGAAAGAGAACGGAGAAGCGAGGATCTGGAACAAAGCGTTTTTCAGGCCCAGAAAAGGCATAAATGCCCTTTCGGGTGGCAAAGAGGGGACCGTTTCCAGCCAAAAACACAGCATTGTCATTATCGGATGGCAGGCCATTTGATTCGCGGAAACGCTCTATTCTTGGGGCTTCCCCCGCTTGGGCCGACAACGTAATCCGAAGAACACCCTGCGTTTCGGTGCCCAGCCAAAGCCGCCCCCCACTTACCTCGGCAATGCTACGAATGTCCTGGCTTATGCCAGAAATCACACCACCATCTTTCCAGCCTTGCCTCACTCCCGGCGAGGCGATGAGCATGGCGAGCCCATCTTTCATGCCGACATATATCCGCGAAGGATCGGTTCGCGATTGCCCGAAACAGCGCGCTACGCCAGCACTGCGGATGGTACGAGTGGATTCACCGCGAACTTCATGTACGCCTTCCCGGCTTGCAACCAGCAAGGCATCCCCCACCGACAGGAGATCTTGCACTTCAGTCCACGCATTGGGAAGTTTTCGAAAGCCTGGAAGAAGGCTCCGGGCCCCGCCTTCGGTTAAACGAAAAAGCCCCAGCGTGGTTCCAACATAAAGCACGCCTTTGTGGCGATGAGCCACAAGCACCGCGCCTCGCAAACCACTGCCATGATCAAAAAGAGACAAAGGCGCGGGCCACCCAAGGCGGGTGACTCCTTGCTCCATGGCGAGCCACAACCCCCCATGTTCATCTGCGAACATTTGGTTTACAGCGTCACCCTGAAGCCCGTGCGATTTATCCAGGAACTTCACCAAGCGTCCACCCTGGTCCAGGATGAGCACGCCAAGGGGGGGAACCGCCAGAGCCAGCATCCCATCTGCAAGCAGGCAGCCTTGTTTCAAAGTGCCTTTATGCAGGTATGAATCGGCCTCTGTTCGGAACGGTTGCAGGGACTCCCCGTCAAAGAAAAACAGTCCTCCGGTTTCGGTTCCAATCAAGATTCCGTCTTCCGCTTGATTCAAAGGACCAGCCCACGGAATCATGAAACTGATATCAGCTCGCGTGAAGCTTTCTGACCACGGTACGAGCTGCAGGATGTCCTGGTTGAGTTCCAGAAGCCCTACTTTTTCTTCTGAAATATAGACGTGCCGTTTCACCACGAAGGGCTTCCCGTAGGAGGTCACGGCCCGATGGGTGGTCATCTTCCCCATATCCCAACGGTACAAACAATCCTTCGTTGTAAAGCAAACGCCTTTGGGTGTTACAGCGACACCGGTCACTTCAACAAAATTTCGGAATTTGGCTTCGATATGTTCTCGAAGTGAAACATAGACCATGTGGCCCGAACCATCCGGAGCAAAATAGCCAATCTCTCCGGTGGCACCGACAAACAAGCGCCCATCTTTATCCATCGCCAGAGCATGCACCGCCGTCTTTTTGGGTGTGGCAAGCCTTTGCCAAAAAGCACCATCGTAGACCAGCACGCCATCAGCATTCCCGATGTAGAGCACGCCCTGCGGATCTTGGGCAATTGCCCAGGATTGAGGCGAATAACCATGTTCCTGCGGGCTGTAGTTCTGCACCAAGGGTGCGCCAATCTCCCTGCCACTTTTCGGGGGTGGAGAAGCCAGGAGAGCCTGGACCAAGAACAACCCGAAGACGGCAAAAAGACTCTGAATCTTCACACGCACTCCGCCAAGAATGCTCGGTTGCGTCCAGTCTGCTTTGCCTTGTACAGGGCTTCGTCGGCCTGCTCCAAAAGCGCACTCCAGGACTCGCCAACCTTGGGCACCTTGGAGGCGACCCCCAAACTGATGCTCACGTGAGAAGCTGCCGAGGAAAACCCATGGGGGAGCGCCAGTGCTACGACGCTCATTCTCAAACGCTCGGCCAAACCGGCGGCCTCCTGGAGGTCAAGCAGCGGAACAATGCAGATAAATTCTTCGCCGCCGTATCTCGCGACGAGGCTCGTGGTTCGGCGCTCGGTGTTTGCCACCGCCTTGGCAACGCAGGTCAAACATTCATCACCCGCTTGGTGTCCGTAGTTATCGTTGAAAGCCTTGAAATGGTCCACGTCCATCAGAATGGCGGCCACGGGCGTACGCTGGCGCTGAGCCTGGCTCCAGACAAAATCAAGATGCTCCGTGAACCGCCGACGGTTCGGAATCCCTGTAAGTCCATCGAGGTAAGAAAGATTTTCGAGCAGATCTCGGTAGTGCTTTAGCTCAAGGTGAGTTCGAATGCGGGCCATCACGATGGGCAGGCTGAACGGTTTCGTGATGTAGTCCACGGCGCCAAGCTTCAGTCCTTCAATCTCATCGGATTCCTCATTCTGTCCCGTGATGAAAATGATGGGTATGCCTTGGGTGCGGGGATCCTTCTTGAGCCTCTGACAAACTTCATGGCCCGTCATTCCGGGCATGATTACATCCAGCAGAATGAGGTCCGGAAGGCGATCCTGGATCAGTTCAAGGGCATCTTCACCACTCGTGGCAACAAGAATTTCGTACTCTTCCAGCAGTGATGTCGCCAGCAGGTGGATATTGGCCGGCATATCATCCACCACCAGCAACGTGGCCTTCGGCTCCTGCGGAGTCAACTCCATCATCAGGGATTCCTCCTTAGCGTGGAAACACGCTTTGGGCATACCGAAGGAGCAGCTTGACGCGAAGCCGATCATCGCGAGCGGTCAGTGGTTTCGTGAGGAAATCCTGAATTCGGCCTTCCAGGGTTTCCAACAGCGCTTCCTGTCCCTTTGAAATCAGAAGCAGGATGGGCAGACAGATGGATCCGGGATTGGGATGGATGGTTTGCACCAGATCCTGGATGGAATCCTCACCCAGGTCTGCATCCACGACCAGCGCGTCCGCAATGCTGTTGTCCAGGATCTCGCGGAGTTCAGAACGGTCTGCAGCCGCCTTCACGAGAATGCCTGTAGGCGCAAGGTGTGCTTGAAGAAGCGAGCGGATGGTGCTGGATGCAGAAAAGAGGGCCAAGACGGGCGCTTGCCCCATATTTGGCGCAAGCCGCAGCATCATCCTTACCCGAATTCGGAAAGCAATATCCTCGGCGTTTTTTGAAATGAAATCATCGGCCCCGGCCTCCAAACTCCGAGCCTGGATGTCTTGCACCAAGGACGTGAGCATGGCAAAGGGAATGGTGCACCAGCGTGCGTCGGCCCGAACACGACGGCACAACTCAAAACCGTCCATGCCCGGCATAACCGCATCGCTAAGAATGAGATCTGGGTGTTCTTGCTCTAGGAAGGCAAGAGCCTCCGTGGCGTTGGTCGCCAACGAAACCTTGGCTCCCAAGGGCGCCAGCCGATCCGACAGGATCGTGCGCATAATCCGGTCGTCTTCGACCAGGAGAATATGAGACTCCGAGAAATTGACGACCATGGGAACTCCGGGGTGTACCGAATGATATCCACCCTAGAGAATTGTTGCAGTTGGAGCCGTCGCCGAACGGCCTGTGGCCTTAATCTGCCCAAAGGCAATGGGCGGATTCACCGAGAAGTTCTAGATCGGCAGTTGATCACGGCTCATGATGCTGGGGCCTGAACCCGAGGCCTTTTCATAGGTGCCATCGCCACGGTTCACGTACTTCGCCAGCCCCTTGGAGGCGAGCTGTGCATCGCTGGGGTTGTCTTTGTGAAAAAAGCCATCCATCCGCTTGAGCGAAGCAGGCGCGGATAGCAGCCGGTGCACCGCAGCTCCGCAGGACGTGCAGGTGGTGGGGTCAGGCTGTTCACCGCTCAGAAGGACCTCCCGAACCGTGCCGCACTGGATGCATTGGAAGTCGAAGAGAGGCATGGGAACTCCATGGCAAGGATAACAGTGCAGACGGGGGGGCCGCGAGAAGGTGCTGCCACCTGTGACGATGGAATCAGGCTTCACAGCCGATGTCCTGGGATCAGCCCACTCCGCCAAACAGCTTTCCACCAGGAGCAGGATGGCATTCCGGTTCAGCCATCAGCAGCCTATTTTTGGGCGTGATATCTCCTGGTATCACTTGCGTGAACACCCGGTATCCCTGGAAGCGCAACTGCAATGCACGGGTTGCGTCCATGGCCAATGGACCCTCCAGCCAGCCTTCCAAACCACCGAGATCTCCATCCTTAAGGTCATGACAGCAGGGCAATACGGCTACGCGGGCCCCGACTTCCACCGCACGTGCCAGGATCAAGTCCGTGAGCCCACCGCAGGCATGCGCCGAAACGACTAGATCATCGCGATACAACGGCACGTTCCTCAGATCGGTCTCGACAAAACGGACCCGCCCCTGCAAGCGCGGCCAGTCTTCACACAACGCCGCATCCAGGGTTGCGGCACTCTTTGGAATTCTCTGATCCACGGCCACAGCTTCGGAAGAACTCCCGTCCAGAAGCAGAAGAATTTGCGCCAACAAACCGTGACCGCAGGCCAGATCGACAACCCGCCCACCTCGGAATCGACGCCTTACCCTGCGAGCAACTTCCCAGGCTTCATAAAGTTCCTTGCGCGGCAGACATCCAGCGCGACAGACCGATCTCGCAATGGCGTCAAATAGGGTCTCCCCGGCAAATTTGGGCAGGAGTTTTTCGGTAAGTCGGCTGCGTGAAGAGCGATCCATGGAGTCAACGATTCCTCATGATCCAATATTCGTCGAGGTGAAAAACCGGGATTATCTCGGGCTCGGCTCCATCGGAAGGGGCCAATCACTCACACCAGCGCCTCTCGCGACTCCAGGTCACCTGGTGTAAAGCTCAATATTTATCTACCGATTTTTGTTGCCGATAGAGTGCAGGAAAAGGACTTCGCTTAAGCCTCCAAATGACGCCTAATCTTCTCCACACCGCCGTCATCACGGGACTCATGTTCCTGGGTGGGGGTGACGTTCACGCCACGACCCCGGCAGCCATGGTCCAACCCACCGCTGCGAACCGCCAGGATGAGTACCGATTAAAGGCCCGCTACGTGAGCCTACTTCCCGATCACGTCACGTGGCCCGCCGCCTGTGGACCCATAAGCCGCCAGTTGACCATCGGCGTGGTGGGTGAATCTTCTTTCGGGAACCACCTTAATGATCTTTTTGTGCCTGGAAAACCTCAGTCCCGTAGAGGCCGGCTCATCTACATCGCCAGGAATTTGCGGGTCATCGAAACCTGCGACGTGCTCTTTATTTGCGAATCCGAGTCCGAACGCCTCTACGAAATTCTTCGAATGATCAAGGGACGCCCGATCCTAACCATCGCCGACTCCCCGGATTTCGCCCGTCGAGGGGTGATGATCAATCTGGTCACGGACCGGGACCGCATCAACCTCGAAGTGAACCTACCCGCGGCTCGCCTCTCGGAACTCCAAGTCAGCCCCCAGGTGTTGAAAAACGCCAAGATCATCGAGTAATAACTGAGGAAGCAACCGTGCTCTACCTCTCACCTAAATTTTCACTAAAGCGGCGGCTCATTCTGCTGCTGATTTTGATTACGGGACTTTCGGTCCTGAGCAGTTCGGCCGCCTTCCTGCTTTTCGAGCGAATCCAGATCCGCGCATCCCTGGTGCAAACGATCAAGACCTACGCGGAAATCGCTGCCAACCCCCTTGAGGCGGACCTGGACTTCGGCACCCCAGCCTCGACCGCAACCACCCTCTCCAGATTCCAGTCCAACACGCATATCCGCGCCGCCTGCATCTATCGGGATAACCGATTTTTTGCAGGCTATCCCGCCAATGCCCCTGCCACAGCCTTTCCAGCAAGCCCTGCCGTCCACGAATCCTGGGAATTTAAATCGGATTCCTTCGAGTTCTTCCTGCCGATCAACAAAAACGACCGCTTGGCAGGCACCCTGTTCATCCGCGCCGACCTGGAAGAGATTAATGCCCGACTCGCCTCGGCCGCCAAAGTGCTGGCGGGCATCGCCATCCTGGTCTTTGGATTGGTTCTCCTGGCTTCCTACGCCCTACAGAACCAGGTCACGAAACCCATTCTGCAACTCTCCAGCGCCGCTCGAAAAATCAGCCAGGAGAAGGACTATGCTGTTCGCCTGGAGCGCGCACAGGGTGGTGAGATCGGCGTATTGACGGACTCCCTCAACGATATGTTGACTCAAATCCAAGGCCGAGATGCCCGCCTGATGGACTACCAGGAACACCTCGAAGAACAGGTGGCCCAGCGCAGCGAACAACTCATGAAGGCGAATACCCAACTCCTGGTGGCCAAAGAAAAGGCGGAGGATGCCAACAAAGCCAAGAGCACCTTCTTGGCCAACATGAGCCACGAACTGCGGACGCCACTCAACGCCATCCTGCTCTACAGCGAACTCCTTACCGATGAAGTGAGGGAGCGCGGTATGGCGGAACTCGTTCCCGACTTAGGCAAAATTCAATCGGCGGGCAAACACCTCCTATCCCTGATCAATGACATTCTCGATCTCTCCAAGATCGAAGCGGGTCGCATGAATATCACCATGGAGGAATGTGAGCTTTCCTCCTTTCTCCATGACATCCAGACTACCGTCCAGCCTTTGGTCGCAAAGAACCACAACAGCCTGGTTGTCGAGATCGATCCTTCCATTTCGCAAATCCACACCGATCTCCGAATGCTTCGGCAGATCCTTTACAACCTGCTCAACAACGCGGCGAAATTCACCGAGCAGGGAAAGATCACCTTCCGCGTGGCTCAGGATGGCGCCTCTGCCATCTTCCTGATCGAAGATTCCGGAATCGGCATGACCGAGGAGCAGATCCGTCGAGTCTTCCACGAATTCACCCAGGCCGACGAGAGCACCACCCGCCGTTTCGGAGGCACCGGGCTAGGCCTAGCCCTCAGCCGAAAGCTCACCTCCCTTCTCGGTGGGGAACTCACCGTCATCAGTGAACCCGGAAAAGGCTCCACCTTCACGCTCCGCCTGCCGCTGGATGCGCAATCCAAGGACGCAATCCTTACCTCCCAACTCCTCGCTCACCCAGGCAACCCGCAACGGAAGATCCTGATCATCGACGATGATCCCGCCATGCGCGAAGGTCTGTCGCGAATCCTGACCCAGGAGGGCTTCTGGGCCGCCGTCGCTCGCGATGGTGCGGAAGGCCTGCAACTCGCCCACACCTTGCACCCCGATGTGATCACCCTGGACATCATGATGCCGGGGCTGGACGGCTGGCAGGTCTTGGCCCAATTAAAAGACGACCCCGAGCTTCGAGATATTCCAGTCGTGCTTCTTACCATCCTGGAGGATCGCGCCCGCGGTTTCGCCCTTGGCGCCTCGGAATACCTATGCAAACCCATTTCCCGAGACAACCTAGTGGAAGTCCTGGGACGGTTGGGCATCGGCCCCACGGGTAAGCCTCTGCTTCTTGTCGAGGACAACCCACTCACGCTCGATGCCCTCTCGCGCATCCTTGAAAGTGAAGGTTGGACGGTCCACACGGCAAAGGACGGTTTCCTGGCAATGGAACACCTTCAACGGGAGCAACCGAGCCTGATGCTTTTGGACCTGATGATGCCAGGGATGGACGGATTCCAACTCGTCGCGGAGATGCAGCAGCACGAAACCCTCAGGGAAATCCCCGTCCTCATCCTGACCGCCAAGGATCTGACCCCGATGGAACTGGACCGCCTCACTGGCCCACCCGTTCGTCAAGTTCTGCACAAGGGCACTTTTTCGAAGGAGGATCTTCTAAGGACCGTGCGGACCCTCGCCCTGCAGAGTCTTGAACGAAGGCCTCCGGATGGCGCTCCTCCTGGTTTCCGAGGTGAAGGCTGCATCCAAGACCCGATTAAAAATGTTCCAAATGGGAGGCTACCGTGAACCCCTTGACAGCCTTTAAGACCCGCATTCAATGGTTGCTTTGCCTGGGCTTAGTCTCCACATCCGCCACGGGGCAGGAAGGCCCCGGAGGCCCCCTTGATGAACTGCTGAACACCAAGGTCGAGATCGCCACCAAGCGCGCTCAAAAGGTTAGCGAGGCACCATCCATCGTCTCCGTGGTGACGCGGGCCGATATCGAGCGCTACGGTTGGCGAGAGCTGGGAGAGATCCTTCGATCCTTGCCGGGCTTCGATTTTGGGAACGATGGCACCAAACTGATCGGGCTGGCGGAGCGAGGCCTCTGGGCCCATGAAGGCAAGGCTCTTGTCATGATCAATGGCCAGACGGTGAGCCCGCTCCACAATGGCAACATCGGTTACTACGGAGCCTACCCGGCTGAACTCATCGAGCGCGTAGAGGTCATCCGGGGACCCGGGAGTGCGGTCTACGGGCAATTCGCGGGGACCACGGTCATCAATATGCAAACCCGGTCCGCCGATAGCCTGGAAGGTGGACGCTTCGTGCTTCGAGCGACGACCCTGGGTGGCGGCGATAGCGGCGGCGGCGGGTACCTAGCCGCCAGCGGTCAGTTTGCAAGCGGCGTGGGTATTGCGATCAGTGCCGGAGTCCAGGCAGACCCATTTAGCCGCCAACCCTATATCGACACTCTGTTGACGGGAGCCAGCTTCCCCCAGGAAAAGGGCAACACCCGATCCCGCGCGAACTACTTCTCGGGTGAAGTACGGGCGCTTGGCACCAAGGTGATGCTCCTTCGCACCTCCTTTGCCACGGCCCAGGTGGACGGAGGAGGGACCGGGCCACTGGATCCGACCGTTCCGAGCCTGCCTCCCGGTGCCATTGGCTCGGTTTCCAGGGTGATCCAGAGCCTCCAGGTGTTGCGCACTTTCGAACTCGCCAAGGGGCTCTTCCTGGACGGCAAGGTGGAGTCCATCGAAAACACAGGAGGGTCCATTTATCCTCAAAGCGTGTTCTCGGGGACAGTCAACCACTCGGGCATGGAACGGACCCGCTTCGGAACGGACCTCGCGTTTCGCTGGGTGCCGACTTCGATTCCCGCAACCCTGCTGCTGGGCGGGGGCATCTACCAGGACTCAGAGCGGAGCGTGGATCTACAAAATCGGGGCGGCTCATGGATCGCTACGGGTATCTCCAATACACCCACCAACTCGGAAGTTTCGGAATGACCGCTGGGGCCCGCTACGAGGATAACGACCTCGGCAGTGCCTTTGCACCGCGCCTCGGCCTTACCTACGTCTCGGGCCCTTTCAACGCCAAACTTCTGTACGGCGAGGCCTATCGCGCCCCCACAATCTTCCAGACCTACAGCATCTTCTTCACATTCAAGGGCTACCTTAAGCCTGAGCTCATTCGCAGCCTGGAACTTGAAATGGGATGGCGTTTCTCCCCCAATATGCAAGGAAAGATCAACCTGTATCGAATGGCCGTTACCCAGGCGATCTCCTCGGCCTTGGATTCGGGCCACAACTACTACATCTTCAACGGCGGCGCCATGCACTCCAAGGGCGTAGAGGCGAGTCTCGATATGCGCGCAGGGGACTGGGGCGGCTTTGCCAACCTCAGCTACACCAAACCCGATGGTCAGGTGGACCCCTTCTTCATGAGTGGCGATCAAAAGGATTTTCTGGGGCTCATTCCCCTCAAACTGAACCTGGGGGCCTTCTTGCGGGTGGGGCCAATCCAGGTGGCGCCGAGCTTGATGTACGCATCGTCGCGCCAGACTCAGACGGCCCGTTCGGCCCAGTCCGGCCTAGCGCCCAACAGCTTGATGCCTGCGGTGATCGAGACCGAATCGGTCCCGGCGCGGGTGCTCTTGAACCTTTCCGTGACCTGGATGCGCGTGCTGGGAACGAGCATGGAACTGCGTTTGGTTGGCAATAACCTGACCAATGTCAGCTTCCCAATTCTGCAGCCTTATTTCGGTGGCCACGCACCGTTGCCCGCGAACGATCGCCGCCTTACGGCGGATTTCATCTGGCGCTTCTGAAGGCGTCAAAGCCCGGCTCCACAGACCCAAAAGGCACGTCCATCCATGCCACAATGCCCAATGGGCGGGATCTATCGCGTCTGGCCCCTCCATCCTCCTTGCCGAATGAATGGGATTTTCAAATGAAAAAAGCCTTGGACTCTTCGTCGGGAAAACCAACTTCGCCGAAGGAAATCCCTGTTGATGGCCCCGGTGTCAAATGCCTTCGATGTGAAGGCACGGGACAACTGACCCGTGATTGCGATATGTGCAGCGGCCGCGGAACCATGGTCGTGACCTGCCGAAAGTGTTTGGGGAAAGGGACCTATAGCCAAAAAGCAGGCCCCTGCGCTCGCTGCGAAGCCACGGGCATGCTGGCCGATGGCACGAAATGCCCCCGCTGCAAGGGCAACAAGGTCCAGTTGGCCTTTTCTTCCCCCTGCACCAAGTGCTCGGGGAGCGGTTCCTTAAATGTGCCGTGCAAGCGCTGCAACGGCAGTCTGCACTTCCAAGGCAATTGCCTCACATGCCAAGGGACAGGCATCTACCGGCGCTAGACCATCCGCACCTTGGACACCTGATTGCTCGATGTGATTTAAGGTCGTTCCTTCCAGTGACCTTCGAGAGGGCCCCTGCCAGACTCGTGGCATGTCCCGCCCCACTCGGTCCAATCGTACCCTTCTCGCCCTCTTGAGTGCCCTGGCGTTGGTGCTGCTCGCGTTGCACCACGCGCCTTCCATTCGTGAGTTGGACTATCGAATCCTCGACAAAGCGTTTCAGGCGAGACGAAGCCTCTCGCCGACCCAGGCTCCCGAGATCGTCATCGTGGGTGTGGATGAGGAAACCGAGAAGGCCTTTCCCGAACCCTTGAGTCTCTGGCACCACCATTTTTCAGCCGTGTTCGCGGGGCTCGCCCTCGGTGGCGCGCGCGGTGTCGGGGTCGACTTTGCCCTTCCGGCCCATTCGCAGGAAACACTGGCACCCGGATCGGACGCAGAGCTTACCCGCGGCATCCTTCTCCTTCGAGCCAAGGCTCCCATCGTGCTTGGCGTTACGGTGGACAGCGCCTTTCGGGCCCGCCCCATTCATCCACCTTTTCTTGCGGCGGCTGGGCGCGATGGTTACGGGCTCGCGGTGGTGCCCGCCGATCCTGATGGGCGGCTGCGACGCTTCACCACCCAGGGTGGCCTGGGGGACACCACGGTGCCCACGCTGGCAGGGCTTTTGGCGCAGCGGGTCGGCGTTCCGCCTCACGAGGGACTCGTCGACTTTGCCTATGGGCTGCCCTTTCGTTATGTGCCTTTCCACCAGGTGGCCATCTGGTTCCGCTCCGGCAATCAAGAAGCACTTCGAGCCGCCTTCGAAAACCGCGTCGTGCTGGTGGGAAGCGTACTTCCAGGAGAAGACCGTCACCCCATGGCCGTGGATCTGGCGGGCTGGGAACAAGATCACGGCACCGCCCCGGGAGTGACCTACCAAGCTCAAGTCCTGCGCTGCCTTCTTGGGCGAGGCCTGATTCGCGAAATCCCTGTCGGTGGCATCTGGCTCGTGTCGCTCGGCATGGCGGCAGCGTTCTGGGTACTGGGACGGCGCGTGGCGTTGGGGTCAGTGCTGCTTGCTGGGAGTTGGCTAATCCTGGGAGGCGTGTTTCTTTTGGGCCTCGGTCGTGGTTGGCATTTCCCACCCTTGGCGCCGGCCGGGGTGGGACTTGCAGCCTTCGCCGCACGGTTGGCTTGGGTGGCCATCAACCAGTCCAGGGAACGTCGATGGCTCAATCAGGCCTTTGCGGGCCATGTGGGGCCTGCGGTTCTCCGGGAGATTCTGGAAGGTCGCTTGGCTCCGGATCTTGCGGGTCGTCGCATGCCACTCTGCCTGCTTTTCTCGGATATCCGGGGCTTCACTAGCCTGAGCGAAGCGATGGATCCCGAGGCCGTTATTGCGTTGCTGAATCGCTACTTCACCCGCATGGCCGAAGTGGTCTATGTCCATGGCGGCACCGTCGACAAATACATGGGCGATGGCCTCATGGCTTTTTTCGGTGCGCCCGAACCCATGGAGAATCCCAGCTTGGCGGGCTTTCGGGCGGCACGCGACATGCTCCAGGCCTTGGACTCCCTGAACCGCGAACTGAGCATCGAGGGTCGACCTCCGCTGAAAATTGGCATCGGGCTCCACCTCGGAGAGGCCGCGGTGGGCTACGTCGGGTCACCCTCCCGGCACCAATACACAGCCATTGGCGATGCCGTAAATTTGGCCTCCCGCGTGGAGGGGCTCACCAAGGAAACCAACTTCCCGTTGCTGTGCACTCGGGAAGTTGCCGAAAGAATCGCAAGCGAAGCGGCGCTGGAACCGCTTGGAGAGCACACTGTGCGAGGGCGAGGGTCGGTCGAACTCTTCGGTTGGCGCCCCACGTCAGCCGAGCCAGGAGGCAAGGCATGAATCCTAGAACGGGTAGGTATTTAATTCCGGCACTGGCCTGGGCGGTCGGCCAGGCGGCCTCCCTTCCGGTGGTCATGGTTGCCGATGTGATGGGCGGTGTTCGGGAAGGCAAACGCGCCCTAACGCTAGCCGAAGGCATTCCAGCCTTTCGCGAACTGAAGCTGGATCCAGGTGCCCGCTTGACCGTGATCCACCTCAAGTCCGGCGAAGAACTCGTGTTCCAGGGTCCCTGCACAGTCCGCTTTGATTCCGAAGGGAAACCCCAAAGCGCCAAACCCGTTTCCGAGCGGAAGGTGGCCGTGCTCTCCCAGGAGCTTCGCCTAAAACCAGGCGCTTGGGCCCAGGCCAGCGTTGTCATTCGGAAGGAAGTCGCCGTGCCCAGCAATCGATGGGCCGAAGATGAACCGACCCCACTCACCTTGCCGCGCTTCGAACGAGAATCGAGCGTGCAGTTTCAGCCCTCGGGCAGCGCCATTCTCGAAACTCAACCGGAATTCAAATGGCAACGGCCTGAGCAAGCGACTTGGGTGCGCCTGCGTCTAGAAGACATCGATGGCAAGGAATGGCTGAACGAGATCGTCAAAGGTAACAACTGGCGACTGCCCCTCGAAAAAGCACTGAAGCTGGGCGGCTACTACGGCTGGAAACTGAGCTGGGGCCTTTCGGACGGCAATGAAAATTCGGTTCAAGGCAACTTCCATGTGCTGACCGAAGCGGAGACCGCAACGATTCGTTCGCTACGCCCTGCTGAGCGCGCACCCTTTTCCGACCGGCTGGTTTTTGCGGTCCTGCTCGAAACGAGAGGTCTCTGTGAGGAAGCCCGCTCCTATTGGCAAAAACTAACCGCCGAGCGCCCCAGCGACGCCACGCTCAAACGCTTCGCGGGGAAATAATAAAAGAGGCGGGTTAGGAAAACCCGCCTCTTCAGTGCCTTGGAGTCAAGACCTGCTATCGGTAAATTGCGTCCAGAATCCGCTTGAGCAGATCACCGTAGGCGACGATCAGGCCAGCGAAAACAACTGAAACCATGGTCATGAGTTTGATGAGGATGTTCAGGGCTGGGCCTGAGGTGTCCTTAAAGGGATCGCCAACGGTGTCGCCGATAACGGCAGCGCCATGATTGGGATTCTTGGTGCCATCTTCCAGCTTCTTGCCGCCAAGATTGCCTTCTTCGATATATTTTTTGGCGTTATCCCAGGCGCCCCCAGAGTTATTCAGGAACACGGCCATGGAGAAACCACCGGCCAAACCACCGGCAAGCAGGCCCATGACGCCGGAAACACCCAGCAGCAGGCCGGTTACGACAGGCACAACAATTGCCATGATCGAGGGAATCATCATTTCTTTCTGGGCAGCGGCGGTGCTGATTTCCACGCAACGCTCGTAATCAGGCTCCGCAGTGCCTTCCATGATTCCGGTAATTTCGCGGAACTGGCGACGGACTTCATCAACCATCTTGCCGGCGGCCCGACCCACGGCGTTCATGGTCATGGCGCAGAACACAAACACCATCATGCAGCCCAGGAAGAGCCCCACGAGAACGCGAGGGTTCAACAGCGTAATGTCGTAGTACTTCACCCAATCCGTAAGATTGGTCTCACGAATGGCCTTGGTAACACCATCCACCACGATGGAGGTCTTACCCATCTGTAGGAACCCAATCTTGATTTCTTCGATGTAGGCAGCCAGCAAGGCCATGGCCGTGAGGGCCGCGGATCCAATGGCAAAGCCCTTGCCAGTGGCGGCGGTGGTGTTGCCAAGGGCATCCAGAGCGTCGGTACGCTGACGGACTTCCGCAGGCTGATGGGTCATTTCGGCATTGCCGCCGGCATTATCTGCGATGGGGCCGTAAGCGTCCGTGGCCAGGGTAATGCCCAAGGTGGACAGCATGCCCACCGAGGCGAGGCTGATGCCATACAGGCCCATGTTGAGAGCATTCACATCCTTGCCAAAGCCACCCGCAAAGGCGTAGCTCAGAAGAATGCCGATGCAGATGATGATCACAGGGAAGCCCGTGGACTGCATGCCGGTAGCCAGCCCCGCAATGATGACCGTGGCGGGTCCAGTCTTAGACTGTTCAGCCACGTAGCGGGTGGGAGCGTATTCCTGAGAAGTGTAATACTCCGTGATCTTACCAATGATCCAACCCGCAACCAAGCCGACCACAACCGACCCGAACAGGCCAACATGACGCCCCTGAAAGGCATCCCTAAACATGTAAAGGACGCCGAAGGAGGCGATAAGGGTCAGCAGCGTACTGAAATTCACACCCCGCGCCAAGGCTTTCAATAACTCACCCTGGGTGGCCTTTTCTCCCGAGCGCACCATGTAGACGCCCCCAATGGAGAAGAGCACGCCGATGCCCGACACAGCCATCGGGGCCACAACGCCGCCCATTCCATAACCCGCAGCCACACCCAGCGCCGCCGTGGCCAGAATTGAACCAGCATAGGATTCGTAGAGATCGGCGCCCATGCCCGCCACATCGCCCACGTTATCGCCCACGTTATCGGCGATAGTTGCCGGGTTGCGGGGATCATCCTCGGGGATACCGGCTTCAACCTTGCCCACAAGATCGGCACCCACATCCGCGGCCTTGGTGAAGATGCCGCCACCCACGCGGGCAAACAGGGCCTGAAGTGAAGCACCCATGCCAAAGGTCAGCATGGTGGTGGTGATCACATGGAGGGATTCCGCGCTCTCAGGCACGAAATACTTGAGCAGGAGGAACCACATGGAGATATCGAGCAGCGCGAGCCCGACCACAACTAAGCCCATCACGGCGCCGGAACGGAACGCCACCTGAAGACCTTCGTTGAGGGACTTCATGGCACCCGCCGCGGTGCGGTTGGAGGCCTTGGTCGCCGTCTTCATGCCCAGAAGCCCAGCCAGACCCGAGAAGAAGCCGCCCGTGATGAAAGCGAAGGGAACCCAACCATTCTGCGTCTTCAGCACATAGGCCATGAACGAGAAAAGCAGGAACACGACCAGGAACACGATTGCCACAATCCGGTACTGCCGTCGGAGGTAGGCCAGAGAACCCTTTTCCACGTATCCCGCAATTCGCTGCATGTCGGCAGTGCCTGGATCAGACTTCAGCATCCCGCTGTAGAAAAGCCGCGCAAAGATCAGCGCGAGGATTGACCCCACTGGGGCCAACCAAAAAATGGGTGGGATATTCATTCAATACCTCCGCAGTGAATCGTGGAAACAAAGGCCTATGACCATCGCCAATCCGTCCACGTTGAAGACAGAAGGAGATCACACACCCGATGCACAAATAGGTTTTCGAAGACTGGAGTGAATCGTCTTCGAGCTTGGCTTCTAGAACAAGCCATGTCAACCCATTGCGAACCCTGCACCGCTTAAAAACGCAAAGTTACCAGCACTTTACAGGGCCTATGCCTCAACGATCGGTCGGAGTTGTTTAGCCTTCCAGCCCAGCAACCGTTTCCCTTAATTCGCGAATCATCGTCCGAAAGCCTGAATCCAGGCCAGGCTCATCCAACACCAAGGCGCCAAAGATACGGGCGATGGAACGGTAGTACCAGAGGGTGCCTTCTCGATCACCCCGGAAACGCTGGAAGACTGAAGGCCCCTGGTCCCTAAAATCGCGCGCGATGGCCGAAGCGTTATGCAATTTATCGGCACAGGCCACCCGCAGCACGCTCAGCGGCGCGGTGGCTAGGTGTTGAAGGTAGATTCGTTTGCGATCCAGCCAGGGAGCCTTCTCGGCTCCGGAATCATCATCCGTGCAACCATCCACGATGGTGGCGACTTCGTGGCCGAAGACCTTTCGAATTTCTTCCAGCACCGGCGCACCACCGCCGTCTTCGACGGCATCGTGCAGTAGGGCGGCGACCATTTCCGATTCACTGCCCCCACTCTCACCAACCAAAGAAGCTACGGCCAAAAGGTGCGTGACATAGGGAACCGTGGTGCCCTTGCGAGGCTGATCGCCATGCTTAGCAATGGCAAACTGCAGGGCTTCAGCCAGAACGAGGCTTGGCAGAAAGGCAGCACGAGGCTGTTCAGTGGACGCCCCCTTGGCAGGAAACACCGAGCCACAAGAACCAAGGGCGGCATCCAGAGCTTGATGAATTGCGGGGCGAACAGGCTTTTTGGTTACCGTCATAGTTCTCTCAAGGAAATTTCCTTCACCCTCAGAATACCCGACTCCCGGACTGGGCCCGTGAAACGTGCCGAAGGGCACCTTGCGCTCCTGGCCATTGACCTTATGTTCCAAGCATCCCTCAAACCTAACGTTGTGCCGGAATTCGGGAGGCTCCATGACGCGTACATTCGACTCCTTGATCCCTAGTATCGAGCAACGCGAAACGGCGTGGCTCCAGCTGCGGGAACGACTGGCTCACAGTCCGCGACAGGCGACCCGTCCCACCATCACCATTTCCAGGGAGTACGGCTGCGAGGGCTATCCATTAGCCGAACTGCTCAAGATCCGGCTGGAATCCGCCACGGATGAACCTTGGAATATTTTCGACAAGGCCTTGGTCGCAAAAGTCGCGTCCGACGACAAATTATCTTCGGAATTGCTAACCCATTTGGGCGATGAAAGCCAAGCCATGGATGTGCTCCGAACCCATTTCGGCTACCTAACGCACAACGAAGCCTACGCCATTCTGGTGAAGCACTTGGTCCAAATCGCCACCACCGGCAATGCCATCATTGTGGGTCGCGGGGCCGCCGTGGCCTGCCAGGACCTTAAGAACTGCTTTCACTTTCGACTCGAGGGAAGCCTCGCCTTTCGGGTCGCGACCCTGGCTCGCCGATTGGACATTCCCCTATCGGAAGCGGAAACCATCGTCCGGACTCAATCCAAATTGCGAGAGAAGTTCATCAGCGAGTGCCTCCACCAGGACATCACCTCACCTCACTGGTACGACGCTGTCTTTAATAACGAGCGCCAGAGTCTTGAAGTCATTGCCCGTGCGGCCTTCGAGTTGATTCGTCTCACTTGATTCCGGTGAGTGGAATTCTTCGTCCCTGGCCAAAGGCCCTGGGGCTTACCTTCAACGCAAAGGGCAGTTGCCTGCGTTTGAACTCGCTGCCCCGCAGTAGACGAATTACGCGCGGAATGGAAGCCTGAGCCTGCTCCAGCTCAGCGCCATCCAACACCTCCGCTAAATCCTCGGAAAGAGATTCCAGGGGTCGCCGCGTTTCAATGTGCGAAGAGAGAATCGCATCCAGAATCGGGTACGGCAGTAGGCTGGCTTCGTCGGTCTGACCCGGAGCAAGTTCAGCGGTGGGCTTGCGCTTCAGCACCCCTTCGGGAACTAAATCACCGAGTTCCCGGGCCAAGGCAAACACGCGCTGTTTGAGGCAATCCCCCAGAATCCCCAGGGCGCCGATGCCGTCGCCATACAGGGTGAAATAGCCAGTTGCGGCCTCACTCTTATTGCCGGTATTGAGCACCGCCACCCGGGAAGTCCCTAGCATTCGGTGGACCCGGGGTTCGGTCGTAAGCGCCATCAAGAGGGTTCCCCGAGCCCGACTCTGAAGGTTTTCATCCGTCAGGCTGAAGGTCCGATCGGGGAACACGCTTTCAAGCGCAGCCTCGGCCCCTGCGAAGGGCTTATCGGCACTCAGACACAGGTAATGGATGCCCAGCCGATCGGCCTGAGCCTTGGCTAGGTCGATGCTTTCTTGGCTGGTGTAACGCGTCGGTAGGGCGACGCCTAAAATGCGTTCCCTGCCCAAATTCTCGGCCGCCATGGCGACTACCACGGCACTATCGATTCCCCCCGAGAGGCCCACGACAACCGCTTCCAAGCCCTGTTTCTCAAGGTTTTCCCGCAGCCCGAGCCCCAGTG
>JFJP01039610.1_pt1 | contig 19402 bp, 17 predicted proteins | sample 431651 | NCBI WGS metagenome assembly JFJP01 (sample SAMN02602958, study PRJNA72255) | Microbial mat metagenome, whole genome shotgun sequencing project. | biome: fresh water; feature: sink hole; material: water; isolation source: purple microbial (photo- and chemosynthetic) mats found in...
ATCATCTGTTTCAGCAATTGGCTCAACCGTGTGTTGAGGCTCGCCATCTACCATTGTCGTCTTGTAAACCAAGCTCTTCAAATACTTAGGATGAAAGATGGTCAGGTAGAAAATGTTCTTATTTTTTTCTAATGAAAAAGTAAATGTGTTGGTTGGTTCATCAATCCATTGAGCCGAGTTTTGAAGTTCCTCCCAGTTGGCCGGGTTATAGTGGTGAGCCGACGTGCGCTCATGCATTTCCACATCTTTAATGACAATGTTAATAACGTCACTTTTTATGCGCAAATCAGTTGGAGCGTAATCAGTTCTTGAAAAACCAAAATGAAATCGCAGTTTCCATTCGTTACCCTCTTCATCTTTCTTTTCAAATAAAACAGGGGCAACATTTTTTCCTTCGAGTTCCTTGATCTGCTGACAGGTGAGCTGTACCTGTTCTTCGGGATCTATTTGATCTTTGCAAAAACTCATCAGATCAATATCCATGATGCGATCTTGGACTTGAGCATGGGCGATAGAACTCAGGAATAAGCAGGTAAGAATGATGTTTTTCATACTGCTGATATTAAAAGCTCCGGCCAGCCGCTAGGAAAAAAAAATGTCCACGCGCTAAGTGCTAGTAATCAATGGGCTTTAAACGATTCAGCAGCCCTTTCCTTCATCACATCATAGGGGACATCTTCCACATGGGTCGCAATAAACCAGTGATGGCCAAAAGGGTCCACCAATTTGCCTTCGAGATCCCCGCAAAATTGTTTTTCTACTTTTCTAACTTCTTTTGAACCAGCGGCAAGGGCTTCGGTGAAAACTTTTTCTGCATCGTTGAAGAACAGAGTAAAGCCTGACGAAGCTCCACCTAAAGTTTTTGGACTCTTACAATTTAATTCTGGATACTCATCGGATAACATGATTCTGGCCTTTCCAATTTCAAGTTCACAATGGGCCACTTTGTTATGCGTGTCTCGGATACAAACCAGCTCAGTGGCACCAAAAACCTTGATGTAAAATTCAACAGCGGCATTCGCATTATCCACGTAGAGATAAGGAACGGCGCCGGTATATTGGACTGGGATGGGACTTACAATGATATTGGCCGAGGTATTGATCTTTGTGCTTTCCATAGAGACCTCCTGTTGGAGATCATCTTGCGCGTGATCAATCGCTCATTCAATTTAAAGCTGGCATAAGCGTAGATAACTTATTTATTTATTTATTAAACTCGAATTGAATATTACCCCAGTTCTTTTCAATGAAACCGTATTCAAATTTAACAATGACCGAATGAGGCCAGTCATACCAGGCATATTCCCGCCCGGAAATCTCTTCTGCGTATAAGTTCGACCAGAAGCCCAGGTTTTGAACCAATAGGGGACTGTTTTGAATTTCTGAAGAAGTCAGATATTTACCTAAAAGAATAGTTATCCAGGGTAGAGACGCCCGATATTTTTGAGCAGGTTTCATAAGTTTGAATTTCATGAGGTTTAAATGGCCTGCCAGATCTTCCGCAGCAATTTGTGAAGGGACCTTACTGATTAATTTAACCAGCCAGCACATCTGATTTCTGGCTTCTAAATCATCCTGATGAGCATTCGTGAGAACGCCGCGCACGGGATAGAAGAATCCAGCATAACTCATTCTTCCGCAGTGGGTGAGAGATGGTTCTAGTGTTGCCTGCCCAGTATAGGGACCTGAGATCCAGGCGAAGGTGCCAAAACTAACAAGTATGAGAATTGAGATCCATCGGTTCAACCTAGGGATGAGCAGTTTTAAAGGTAAAAGGACAAAAGCAGAACTCCACAACACAATGGCGAAAGCGGTGAGAGTCTGAAAGGGCAAGGTGACGTTTGCCCAGTCTAGTAGGCGCCAGACGGGTAAGGCCAGGAGGAGTATAAGTCCTGCAAATAGGTATCTAAGTCTTCTCATCCCTCTATTTTCTACCTCTTAAGGGCATCCGGCAAAATATTCCTAGCTTAAATGCGTTAGTTTTACTGGGGTATGATAAAATAAGCAAAGGGGACCAAAGGATGCAATCATCTGAAGCCAAAAAAATCGTTCTCCAGACTAATCTTCAAGGGTATTTCTTTGATGGTTTAAATGCTCTGAATAAAAAGTCTCTCTGCCCGGTTCCCGAATCCTTCATTTTCTATTCCAGCGATGTCCTAGACAAGTTTGCACTTTCCCAACATTTTTTTGATATCAGTGATGGCAAGGTTCGTGAAAAAATACTGGGCATGAAACTGCTTGAGGCATCTTTACTTACCCGGGAAGAGCAGCGAAAGGCCTATAAAGAAGTTGCTGATATGTCGCTATTGGTTTGTGGTTACTTTTCAGAGTCAACACACAAGAAAATTGTGGATGCTCAGTACTACGCTCAGTTAGGTAAAATGGCCTATTCACATTTAAATTCGATGACACCAAGCTTTCTTGATATTCCAAGTTTTTACAATATGTTTGCCACTTGTTTTGAATCCATGACAACACTCATGTCACTGCTCGCTACTCAGAATCGAACTGGCATTGAACAAAATTTGATTTTTAAAAAGATACTTCGCGAAGAGGTTGTTTCGGATCAAGAGATGCTGGTGAGTGGAGTGATACCCACACCCACAAGAAAAGTTTCTTAGAGTTGATGAAGCGTTTAAATCTATCCATCATATTCTTTCATTTTATATTTGCATCCCTTGCCATCGCAGGCTGTCCTGTGCGGGGAATCCAAAATGGTAATGTTGAAATTCTAAAGTGTACTTACTCTGAGCAGAAGCCCTCTGGTGCTGAGATTTACGTAAATATTAATTATTCAAATGAAATATGGATGGGAGAACAGGCTGCAAAAGATTTGAAGGCAAAAATATTTCTGGCGTCTGAGGACAAAACCATCTGCGAAAAATATGAAGCACAAAAAAAAGTCTACTGCATGAATTTGCAGGAAGGGTGTATCATGGCAGGCCCCGTTCCCCATGGTGCAAGATTCATTGTAGCTGGTCTAAAAGATGGGAAGTGCGTAGTAGAACCCCATACACTAACCCCATCCACGGAATCGAAATAAATTAGATTCGACCAGCCTTAATAATATTCCATTTGCTGCTGAAGAATTTCTTCAGAAAGCTTTGGAACTCTTCATACTTAGCATTTCGAATAAGATTGTTGTTATTGTGAGCAAAGTCCAGACCAAGTCCGTGCAAAACGGGAACTGAATAAAACTGAGCGTAGTCTTCATTGGTTTGAATCCCAAGTAAGTTTTGTCCATCCATCATCGTTTTAATGCGATCAAATTCAGCGCGAGTTAAACCATTATCCCTTATTCCGTTAATGATTTTCATGATTGCCTCAATTGCCTGCTCGGTCTTGTCATGGCCAGAACCGATGTAAATTCCCCAGCAGCCGGCCTCTAGAGCAGAGACATGGACTGGAGACACGGAGTAACAAAGACCCTGACGATCACGAACTTCTACAAATAAATCTGAACTCTGACCTGATAAATGAGTCGTAATCATTTTAAGGAAGAGGTCTTCTTTTTGATTGATGTTAAAGGCAGTTGTTCCAATGATGATTTGTGTTTGCTCACGCGTAAACTCAAGATCGACCTTTTTCCCTGTAATCGGCTTGAGGGGCTTTTTAGTCTTTTTCACTGTTTTACGTGGGCCCGTCTTCTTCAGCATTTCTTTTACCATCTGAACGACCACCGAGTAGTCCTGGTCGCCGCAGTAAGTAAGAACCATTTCAGTATTTTTTAAATGAGCTTGATGCAAGCGTTGCAGACCCGTAGGGGTAAAAGTTTTAAGAGTGATAGGTGTGCCAGCTAGATCCAGAGAATAAGGGTGCTGATTAAAGACCATTTTGTAAAATGATTTGAACGCCTGCTTCATGGGATCTTCTTTTTGATTATCCAAAGCTCTTAGGATTACCTTTCGTTCGTGATCAAAAAACTTTTTAGGAATCTCAGGAGTCAAAAGGGTGCCGAAAAAGTGATGTGAAAGTCGCTCAAAATCTTTACTCTGGCCGTGGAGAGTAAGGCCATAAGCGTTTTTACCTGAAAATCCACCTAGGGAAGACGATAGATTTTCCAGATCGTGCTTCAATTTTTCATACTTCATCCCCTTATAACCATAAGTGAATAGGCGAGTCAGAAGATGATGCTGTCCAGCTGTTTTGAGGTTCTCAGATGCCTGACCACCCTTAAGATAAGCATGCATCACAAAAGTTGGAGTTAATTTATTTTGACGATAGATTAAACTCACGCCTGGCTTGATATTAGTCAGGAGGACTGCGCTATCTTGCTCTGAAGTCGTTTGCTTTAAAACTTCTGCTTTGGGCTTAATCTTTGAGGCTAAAACTTTTAATTGTTTCTGCCATTTCGCAATTTCAGTTTCTTGTTTTTTGAGGTTCGTGCCTTTAGGAACCTGGAGCGTGAAGTGAGTTGAGTTCTGTAGGATTTCAATCAGGCCATCCCAGACTTCTTCAGCATTGGCGAGACGAATTTTTTCAATAAACTCATCTTCGCAGAAGATATTTCCAGACTGAGCAAAGCCATGACCCAAACTAAAGGCGTAAGATTCGATAGATTCTCTTTCATAGATTTTAGATGAAATGTACTGGTTTTTTATTTTCGTCAGCTCTTCAGGTTTGAATCCTTTTAAGACAGATTCAGAGATGGTGGCCATGAAAAGTTTTGAAACTTTTGCAAGGTTCTCAATAGGGAAATTCATTTTGAGCATATGGGCGCCGCCATCTGCAAAATACATGGTAGAGCCAGCAATTCCGTTACATAAAGATGTTTTGGCCACAAGTGCTTGGTAGAAGCGGGACGTTTCACCGTGGGCGAGACAATTGATCGCTAGGTCCTGTGCCGCTGATTTTGGATTTGAATAATCTGGGGCCTGAATACAAATCGTTAGAGTCGCCTGTCTGATATCTTTGTCGTGGACATTGATTGTTGATTTGTTTTTTAGCTCAAACTTACCAAATTCTGATTTTTTACCGTGAGGCAATTTGTATGAGCTGATTTTATTCTCGAGCTCTTCACGATTTTTAAGATCGCCAGCAACTACCAGCATGGCATTGTCTAAGTTGTAAAACCCTTCTCTGAAGTCTCTGATTTGCTCGGGAGAGAAATTCGTAATGGTGTCTTCTCGGCCAAGAATGGGATGAGCATATCCGCCTTCAAAGGAAGATTTTTGTAATTGAATGAAATTAAACTGTGAAGGATTGTCCATGGCGCGTCTGTACTCTTCAAAAACGACTTGTCTCTCAGCTGGAAAATCTTCTGCACCAAAAAGTGGATTAGCGACCATGTCCAAGAGAATATCAACCGACTTATCTAGGAATAGGCTTGGCGTATTGATGTAATAACAGGTGTAATCAAAAGAGGTGAAGGCATTGACCTCTCCACCATAGGATTCAATATCATGGGCCAGCATTGGTCCTGGGCGCGTCGGTGTTCCTTTAAAGAACATGTGTTCCAGAAAATGAGCGATCCCTTCATTGTCTTTTTTCTCTAGAGCAGATCCAGCTCGAAACCACATTTGGACGGTACCAGCACTGCAGCCTGGTGAATGAATGAATAATGTATTGAGTTTATTCGTTAACTGGACTTGGTCAATTTTCATAGCTTCCTTATTTGAGGCATTCTCAGTAAAGTCCTATTATCCCTGCAGACTACGTTTTTTAGAAGGAATTTCTCTTCATGACTCAGGTGTCCAGTCTTTATTTGCACGTGCCCTTCTGTAAGCATCTTTGCAACTATTGCGATTTTTACAAAAAGCTCTATGACCCGGCCTCAAATCAAATTGAGGATTTTCATCAGTTTTTAACTGATAGCTGGCAAAGACATGAAACGCTGATGGCGGATAACGCTTATGCTTGGTCGCCGCTCGAAACTCTCTACCTCGGAGGAGGCACACCCTCTCTTTGGGGATTGAAAGGGGCCAATTTTCTGGGTCAATGGTTGGAGCAAAGATTAACTCTACGCCCTGGTGCTGAATTCACTATGGAGGTTGATCCAGGGACTTGGACAGAAGAGATGATTTTGGCCTGGAAAGCGAAAGGATTGAACAGAATCTCTATCGGAACCCAGACTCTTGATCCCAATTTTATTAAAATTATGGATCGCTCACATTCACTGGATGAAAGTTATTCCTTACTTGAGTATTGTCAGAATAATGATTGGAATTTTTCCCTCGATTTTCTGTTGGGACTGCCTTTCTCTAGAGAGAAAAAGAGAAATATAGAAATCGAACTTTCGAATTTGTTAAAATATAAACCGAAACATATCAGTTTATATATATTGAATGCGAGATCAAAATATCCCCACGTTCAATCCATGCCCGATGATGAATTTATTCGTGAAGAATATCTATTTGTGAGTGAATATTTACAAAAATTAGGTTTCGTTCATTACGAAGTTTCAAATTTTGCTCTTCCTGGCTTTGAGTCCAAACACAATCTCAAATACTGGAAAGGTGAAGCTGTGGCTGCGCTAGGACCCACTGGAACTGGCTATTTTCCACAAGCGCAAGAAAATGCTCTTCGCTATAAGTGGAAAGTCTCCAAACCAGAGATTGAAGTCGAAGAATTGGGCATTAAAGAAGTGTCTCTGGAGCACATCTATCTTACGTTAAGGACAAATCTGGGATGGGTGCCGCGTCAAATGTCTCCCGCTCTGGAAAAAGTTATTCAGAACTGGAAGGCCCTCCATTATGGGGACTTTTCTGAGGGAGCGGTGAAGCTAAACTCACTAGGTTTCTTGATGCTTGATTCCCTTATGGATGACTTATTTAGGGCCGGATTCTGAGTCTCCTGATCTAATTTCAAGCCCTTAGTCTTAATGACTCAGATGATAAATAAGCTTTTTTTCTCCTCAACATTGACACCAATTCATTGAGTCCCATATTGGTAGTAACAGTAAATTAGAGCCGAGAGAGAATTTATGGAACAAAACGACAACGCAAAAGATGAGAAGAAAACAGAAGAAACCACAGTAGAGGCGACTGCTACTGTAGAGGCGCTTAGAGAAGAGAAGAAGGACGAAGTCGATTATAAGGCTAAGTACTTTTATATTGCGGCAGAAATGGATAATTACCGCAAGCGCATGGAGCGTGAGAAAGAAAATCTCCTTAAATACGGTAACGAGCGGGTAATGAGTGACCTTTTAGATGTGGCCGATAATTTTGACCGCACCATTGGAATGCTTAAGGGTGATACGGACCAGAAAGTAAAAAATCTGGTAGTCGGATTAGATATGGTTCAGAAACAGTTTTTGGATACGATGGGTAAGCATGGTCTTAATCCAATTCAATCAGTGGGGAAGGAATTTGATCCTAATTTTCATGAAGCGATTGCTCAGGAATACGCTGAGGGTAAAAAGCCTAATGAAGTGATTAAAGAATTCCAGAAAGGTTATAGCTTAAACGGTCGAGTGATCAGAGCTTCAAAAGTAGTCGTCTCAAGTGATAAACAATAAACGGTAAGTAATAAGGAGAATTATATGGGAAAAATTATTGGAATTGATTTAGGTACAACAAACTCATGTGTCGCTGTAATGGAAAACGGAGCTTATAAAATTGTTCCGAATGCTGAAGGACACAACACAACTCCTTCTATTGTTGGTTTTGCTAGTAATGGTGAAATCGTGGTTGGTCAGGTGGCGAAACGTCAAGCTGTGACAAATCCGACAAAAACTTTATTTGGTGTTAAACGTTTGATTGGCCGTAAATTTAGCGACAAAGGTGCTCAGCACTTTAAAGCGGTTGCTCCATTTGAAATGTTTTCAAATAAAAATGGTGATGCTTGGGTTAAAGTTGATGGAAAGGAATTTTCTCCTGAAGAAATTTCAGCAAAAATTCTTGAAAAAATGAAAAAAGCAGCTGAAGACTATCTAGGTCAGCCAGTAACTGAAGCAGTAATTACTGTTCCAGCTTACTTTAACGATGCTCAGAGACAAGCAACTAAAGATGCCGGTCGTATTGCTGGTCTTGATGTGAAACGTATTATTAACGAGCCGACTGCTGCGGCATTGGCCTACGGTCTTGATACTAAGAAAGATAAAAATATCGCAGTTTTCGACTTAGGGGGCGGTACTTTCGACGTATCAATTCTTGAGATCACGACTGACGGTGTGTTCGAAGTAAAATCTACTAACGGGGACACTTTCCTTGGTGGTGAAGATTTCGATTACCGAATCATTAACTGGCTTGCTGAAGAGTTCAAAAAAGAAACCAGCATTGACCTCAAAAACGACAAAATGGCGCTTCAGCGCTTGAAAGAAGCTGCTGAAAAAGCGAAACATGAACTTTCTTCAGTCACTCAAACTGATATTAACCTTCCGTTCATCACAATGGATGCTTCAGGTCCTAAACACTTGAACCTGAATCTTTCTAGAGCAAAATTTGAGTCACTAATTGGTGACCTTATCGATAAACTCGTGGCTCCATGTAAGACAGCCATTTCAGACTCTGGTCTTTCTTTGGCTGAAATTAATGAAGTGATTCTGGTTGGTGGTGCGACTCGTATGCCAATCGTTCAGGCCAAAGTAAAAGAAATCTTCGGCAAAGAGCCTTCTAAAGGTGTGAACCCGGATGAAGTCGTTGCTGCTGGTGCTGCTATTCAGGGTGGTGTTCTTGCCGGTGACGTTAAAGACGTTCTTTTATTAGACGTAACTCCACTTTCACTTGGTATTGAAACTCTTGGTGGCGTGTTCACTAAGATCATTGAGAAAAACACAACGATTCCTACTAAGAAATCGCAGGTGTTCTCGACAGCGGTTGATAATCAACCGGCAGTTTCGATTCACGTACAACAAGGTGAGCGTGAATTCGCAGCTGATAACAAGACTCTAGGAAAATTTGATTTGACTGGAATCAGTCCAGCACCACGTGGTGTTCCGCAAATTGAAGTTGTGTTTGATATTGATGCCAACGGTATCGTCCATGTAAATGCGATCGATAAAGCGACTGGTAAGTCTCAAAACATCGTGATCACTTCGAACTCTGGTTTAACTGAAGAGCAAATTAAACAGATGGTGGCTGACGCAGATAAAAACCGTGAATCGGATAAAAAACGCCGTGAAGTGGTTGATGCTCGTAACAATTTAGACAGCTTAGTTTTTGGTTCAGAAAAAGCCATGAAAGACGCTGGAGATAAAGTTCCAGCTGATAAAAAAACTGAGCTTGAAGGAGCTATAAGTGAAGCGAAAACAAAACTCACTTCAGAATCTTTGGACGAAATTAAAGCAGCGACTGAAAGATTACAAAACGTCGCTCATAGCCTTGCCCAGTTCATGTATCAAGGAACTGGAGCTGAAGGAGCTGGCGCCGGTCAAGGTGCCGGTCCAGAAGCCGCAGCAGGCTCGGAATCCAAGAAGAAGGATGACGGAGACGATGTGGTAGATGCTGATTACAAAGAAGTTTAATCTTTTCAATTTTTAGATCCTAAAGGAGCCCCTTAATATAATTAAGGGGCTTATTTATTATGAGCGATAAACGCGATTATTATGAAGTGCTTGGTGTTGCCCGTGGGGCAACTAAAGACGAGATAAAAAAAGCTTACCGAAAGCTGGCGATGCAACATCACCCGGATAAAAATCCAGGCAATGCGGAATCAGAAGCAAAATTTAAAGAAGCCTCTCACGCAGCTGACATTCTAATGGATGATCAAAAGCGCCAGATGTACGACCGCGTAGGTCACGCTGCTGAACAAGGTGGCGGCGGCGGTGGGTTTGGTGGTGGATTCCAAGGCGGCGGAGATTTCGGTGACCTAGGTGATATCTTCGGAGATATTTTTGGGGACATACTCGGTGGTCAAAGAGGACGTGGCGGGGCCAGAGGTGGCCGAGGTAGATCTCGTGCGACTGCTGGTGGTGATCTTCAAACAGAAATGTTTGTTACATTTGAAGAAGCTGCTTTTGGAGTTGAAAAAGAATTACAAATTAATCGTTCTTGCCAGTGTGAAACATGTAGTGGAACCGGTGCCAAGAAAGGATCCGGACCTACGACATGTGAAACATGTAAAGGCCATGGTGAGATTAGACGGCAGCAGGGATTTTTTACAATCGCTCAGCCTTGTCCAAGATGTCACGGTTCAGGTCAGATGATAAAAGATCCATGTGAAACTTGTAGTGGGCGTGGACGGAGCAAAAAGAGAGAAAAGTTATCTGTTAAAGTACCAGCGGGTATTGATGAAGGTCAAAGACTTAAACTTTCAGGCCAAGGGGATGCCGGTACAAATGGTGGTCCTTCTGGAGATTTATATGTCCTCATTCATATTCAGGAACATGAGTTCTTTAAACGCGATGAATACGATGTTCTTTGCGAAGTTCCGATAAGTTTCTCCCAGGCCGCCCTTGGCTGCGAGATTGAAGTCCCTACTTTAGGCGGCAGAGTTTCGATGAAGATACCGGATGGAACTCAGGCAGGCCAAAAAATGAAACTTCGAAACAAAGGTGTGACTAAACTTGGTGGGTATGGATTTGGTGATCAAATCATAACTATCCACGTCGAAACTCCCACTAAGCTCAGTAAGGAGCAAAGAGAGATCTTTCAGCGCCTCTCAGAAATGGAGCAAAACAGTTCCAATCCCATGACTAAGGGTTTCTTTAATCGAGTCAAAGAGCTTTTTCAATAATTTCTCATTCTAAGGGCCCTTTTCAGGGCCCTTTTTTTCTGACTTTTATCCCGATGGAAGTTAAAATGTTCAGGTACATAAGACAAAGGGATTTTCATGCGTTTTGCTCTCGCATTTTTACTTATTCTATTAGCTGCCTGCTCACAGGTGACAACTCGAAAAACAGTAGATGAAAGTCAAATCTCAGAAGTTACAAAGACCAAGCTGGCCGAGGCTCGCGAGTTGATTAAGGCCGAAAAACTCAAGCCGGCGATCGCAAAATTATCTGAACTACCCGACACAAATCTGACTGCTATTGAGAAGGCCCTTAAATATAATTTGAAAGGTGTCATTCTCTTCAATATGAATGAAGTAGATAAATCTATTTTGAATTTTGAAGTTGCTGAAAAATATTCACCAAAGGATACTCAGCTTTATTCACAAATTCACTTAAATATGGCGAGTGGTCATTACAAATTAAATCAATTTTCTGAACTAAAAAACCACCTTGCGAAAATCGATCCCAAAATGCTCAACGACTTTGAACAAAAAAAGTATTCTCAGTTGGAATTTGCTTATGGCAAAAAATTTGAAAATCCTGCCATGATGGTAAGGTCATCTTTGACCTTATTGGAGCATAGCAAGACATTTAGCGAGATTCAAAATTCCAATTTGTATGAGCCGATGAAAGAGTCTTTTGCAAAGCTAAGCCATGGAGAAAAAATTAAACTTTTAGAAGAGTTTAATCACTCTAATAACCTGGCCGTGGCTCAATTGGCCCAATTGGAAGCTGAACAGAGATATGTTGAAGGGGATAAGAGTGGCGCTCAGGACGTTGTTGGGTGGCTTAAATCTGAATTTCCTAAGAATGAAGAAGTCTCAAAGTTCATTAGTGAATTTGAACTCAGAATGGAGAATTCCGGCAAAATTAGTTTAAATGATATTGGACTGGTTTTGCCTCTGACTGGTGAGAAGGCCAGTTATGGGCAAAAAGCCGTCAGTGGAGTAGATGTTGGTTTAAAAGTATTGGGTCTTAATGATGCTGTTAAAATTCATACAAAAGATTCATTAGATTCACCTGCTCAGGGTGCACAGGCGGTTCTAGATTTAATTCGCGAAGAAAAAGTCTCATTTATTATTGGGGGTCTTTTTCCCGAGTCGGCTAAAGCTGAATATCTTGAAGCCAGAAAATATGGAGTTCTTTATATTTCACTTTCTCAGATTAACCTTCCTAAAGAGGAAAAAAATCATCACCTGATTGAAGTTCAGGGCTCTATCGAGTCTCAAATTGAAACACTCCTGTCCGATGAAATGATCAATAAATTTGGATCTCGCTTGGGGATTATCTACCCTGAAAATGAGGGAGGTAAGGCATACGCCGACGAAATCTGGAGAAAAGCGGGCCAAAAAAATATTCAGATCACAAGCCTTGCGACCTTCCCTAAAAATACCCACGATTACCGGGATCCTTCACAACTTTTCTTGGGACTTAAGCATCAGCGTGAGCGATCTGAGGAACTGAACATTCTTGAAGATGTTTATGCTCTGGAGAAGACATCTATCCGCCGTGTCCAGACGCTTCCTCCTGTCATTGATTTTGATTGGGTTTTTCTTGCAACTTATCCTCACGAAGCAATCGGACTGATTCCAACCTTGGGTTATTACGATGCCAATAGAATTAAATTTGTCGGTGGTCCAAGTTGGATTTCAAAATCCTTAGTTAAAGAGCAGAAAAATTTGGGAACACTCTACTTCATTGGCGAGGACCCAAAGGATCTGAATAAAGAAATGCTTGGAAAATTCCAAGAAATCTATGGCAAGCCGGCCGGATTGATCGAAATTCTGGCTTTGGATGCTATGAAGCTTGGTTCAGATGCCTTAGCTTCAAGTGGTGAAGTTACATCCCGCGATGATTTTGATTCTAGAGTTAAGTCAAAGCCACTTAGAGGTTTGACCACGACCTGGTCATTCAAGGACGGGGTTTGGCTTAAGGATATGAACCCTATGACGATTACTCATGGAGAAATTGTTAAGCTCTTTGGATCAGACTCAATGTAGCTAGTTTGGGTAACGAAGAAAGTAGAGTTGTTCGAAATTTCTTCCATAGTCCTCAAGGTCAAGACCATAGCCAACAATGAATTGATCATCAATTTTTTTCCCGGTGATATCGGGCTGAATATTCACTGTTCGCTTATAAGGTTTATCAAATAAAGTGACAACTTCCAGTGAACGGGGCGAACTGAGCTGAATTCGTTTTTTTAGAAAGCTAAGTGCCCTTCCAGTGTCGACAATTTCTTCAACAATGACGACATTTCGGTCCATGAGGTTGGTAGTGTAGTCTTTGCTGATGCAAATGGTTCCATGATTTTCTTTGCCACGCCCAACGGCCTGTAGTTTGACAAAATCAACATAGACTTTAACTCCCTTAATCTCCCTTACAAGATCAGCGAGAAAAACCATACTGCCTTTAAGAACCCCAATTAAGACCAGGTCGATGTATTTTACAAATTGGCTCGATACGAAAGTAGAAGGGAACTTATTTTTCTCATCACTCATACTGGTCCTTTGGATGCATCATTCTAACTTGGAACTTCGCTTCCGTGAAGCAAAGCATTCCTGACTATATCGGTCAGGAATGCTTAACCGGCAAGCTCTGAACATTATGTAATTAGTAGCCGAAAGTGAGCCAAAGCAGTATTCTTATTAGGATGTGATAGGTAAATTTTGTGGTTCCCCTTGTTCGGGGATTTACCTCTTATTTTGAAAACAAAAATTGATAATGAGTTTGAAAGGATATTTTTATGTTTAAGAAAATGCTCGATTGGTTCTCAAATGATCTCGCTATCGATTTGGGAACGGCCAACACTCTTGTTTACGCTAAAGACAGAGGGATCATCGTGAACGAACCTTCAGTGGTTGCTGTTCACCAGGGTTTCAGAGGGGAACAAAAAGTTCTTGCTGTAGGTAAAGAAGCTAAAGAAATGTTGGGAAGAACTCCTGGTTCAATTAAAGCTATTCGTCCTATGAAGGATGGAGTTATTGCTGACTTTGAAGTCACTCAGGCAATGCTCAAATATTTTATCCAGAAGTCTTTGAGTGGTTCAAAACTTATCAAGCCTCGAATTATTATTTGTATTCCTTTCGGTATTACTCAGGTTGAAAAGCGTGCAGTAAAAGAATCAGCTGAGCAAGCTGGCGCCCGTGAAGTTTATTTAATTGAAGAACCAATGGCTGCTGCAATCGGTGCCGGTCTTCCAATTACTGATCCATCGGGAAATATGATTGTTGATATTGGCGGTGGTACCACAGAAGTTGCCGTAATTTCACTCGGCGGTATCGTCTATTCAAAATCAGTACGAGTTGCTGGTGATAAATTTGATGAAGCGATTATTACGTACATTAAGAAAAAATACTCGCTTCTGATCGGAGAAAGAACGGCCGAAATGATCAAAATATCTATCGGTAACGCTTATCCGTTTGATGATGAAGTTAAAACTTACGAAGTTAAAGGCCGCGATCTTATTGCTGGCGCACCTAAGACGATTGAAGTGACTTCTGATGAAATTCGCGAAGCTCTAGCAGATCCTATATCTGAAGTTGTTGAAGCTATCAAAATTTCCCTTGAAAAAACACCTCCTGAACTAGCTGCAGATATCGTCGATAACGGTATTATCCTGGCCGGTGGTGGATCACTCCTTGCAAACCTTGATATCCTGATCAAAGAGAAAACAGGTCTTCCTGTTTCCTTGGCAGAAGATCCACTTACATGTGTAGTAAGAGGTTGTGGAATGGCATTAGAATCACTTACGCTTCTTCGTCAGGTGACGACACTAAGCTAATATGTCTGAAACCTATTTCAGTAAATTAGACCCTAAGGAAAAAATTAGCCGACTATTGCAGCTGGCTAATTCCAGGGGCCTGATTACTATGTGGGTTAAAGGACAAAAGCAAAAATACATCTTTAAAATTTTAGAATTTGATAAAGAACGCCTGGAAATTATTCTTGATACGAAAGAGAATCCATTTCCCAAAGGCACACCTGTTTTGTTTTCATTCGAATTAAGAGGTATGTTTTTTTTCTCTCAGGCTACCGCCAACAAAAGTTTAGTTGATTATCTGATCCTTGAATCGAAGGGTGAATTGTATAAGTCTGAGAAGAGAGGCAGCTACAGGCTCCTGACTTATCCGATTTATGAAGTATACTCTGAATTTGATCTCGGCGAGGCTTATGAAGGCGGAAAAGTTATCGATTTAAGAACCCGAACAAATCAAACAGCTCTTTTTAAAAACTTTCTTAAACTGATTGAAGCAAAAGATGAAAGTGATAGCGAGAATCAGAACCAAACTGTGAAATACCGAGTTCAGGATCTTTCCACTACAGGGTTAAGTCTTCACATTGGAGAACTTGAAGCCCAGTTTTTTTCAAAAGATGTTATCTATAAATCAGTTAAAATTCAATTCCCTGATCAAACCATCATCATCCCTGAGGTTAAGGTCGTTTACATAGTTGATTATATTGCCGGCGATAAGAATTTGAAGAAATATAAAGTGGGATTGCACTTTCCTGATATGCCAGCAGCAATAGACGATCAGCTAGGTGGAAAAATCAATCAACTACTAAGAGAGATTGACTTTAATAAAGACTTTGAGAATTTTACAAAGTGAAGATTTTTTTCTTTTTGCTTCCGTTTTTATTTTCCTGTTCATCAGTTGGATTACAGGGCTCTCCCAAAGAAACAAAACAACACTATTCCTACATTGATGGCTCGGGAAAGTTTGTTTTAAGTCGGGAGCATAAACTCCTCAAAAATAAATTAATCAGTCGCACCCAAATAGCTTCCAATCAAGGTAGTTCGCTTAAGATATTAGAAAAAAGTATTACTGTTTCTCAAATGGGTACTATAAAAGAGAAAAATTCAAGAATTCTCATCCTGCGGCCACTGGCTTCCGAGTTTACGGTTTGGCTTGAGGGGAAGAGATATGATTCAAAAATGCGTCTGGATATAAAGAAAAGATCGATGTCCATAGAACTCAATAGCCCTGAACCAAAGTGGCAGGGCGTTTCTAGCGTTCCCGTGCCTCAGGGGAAGCAGTTTTGCTTTTTTTCCCAAATACCAGACTGCCTTTATCACAATATGCTGATGAGTAAAGCTATGGCTCGCAAGGATGAAAGTTTCCCTTTCTATGTCATCTGGGAGGGGTACCCCTTTATCCAGGATCAATTTACGGGCGTAGGCTCAAAGTTGTTTGAGCCGGCCAACGTAAGATTTAATGGTGAACAAAAAAATACGATGCGATTTTTAGTTGAAGTTGGTGGGCAAAGTATTCTGTATCATTTCTCAAAGTCATTTGATTTGGTTAGAATGTTCTGGGTTGCTCAAGGAGTTACTGTTGTCCCACCAAGTGAGGCAGTAGCAGAAGTTGAAGAATAATGGGGTTTATAAGTGGATAATTTTGGCCAACTGTTGATAACTGGAATTAAGGGAACTTCTCTTCTGCCCGAAGAGATCGAGTTTATTAAAAACGAAAAAATAGGTGGTATCATCTTTTTTTCCCATAACTTTCAAGATCCAGCACAATTGGCTGAGCTCGTGAATTCAATTCAAAAGCTGCGTGATGATTATCCTCTTTTCATTTCTGTTGATCAGGAAGGCGGAAGAGTGATGAGATTAAAAACTCATTTTACACAGTTTCCAGCGATGCTCGATATTGCCTCTCTAGATTCACCTAAGCTCGTTTTTGACGTCCACCAAATTCTTGCCAAGGAACTTGCTGCCTGTGGGATAAATTTAGTTTTTTCACCTTGCTGTGACATTCTTACAAATCCAGAAAATAAAGTGATTGGTGATAGAGCTTTTGGTACTGATGCGGAAACGGTTGAGAAATTTATTAGTGCTGCAATCAGAGGAATCCAAACAAGTGGACTCCTTTCCTGTGCTAAACATTTTCCTGGCCACGGCAGTAGTTTCAAGGACTCACACTTTTATCTTCCGCTGGTGAAAACTTCGATTGAAGAATTAAAATCCAAGGAAGTGATTCCCTTTATCAAGGCTTCAAAGTCGAGAGTGGAATTCATCATGATGGCGCACTTATTAGTCGACTCAATAGATAACAAGTTGCCAACAAGCCTAAGTCCGAAAGCCTATGAATTTCTCAGACAGGAAACAAAATTTAGTAAAATTGTGATTACTGATGATATGGAGATGAAGGCGATTTCTGACAAGTATACCATTGAAGAAGCTGCCCTGATGGCGCTTTCGGCGGGAACAGACATGCTTCTGTACCGGTTTATGGATGATGCCAAAAAAGCTCTCGAGGCGATCCGGGAAGCGGTTAAAAAGAAAACGGTTAAGCGTGAAACGGTGCTGGAAAAATTGCAAAGAGTCGAAAAGTGTAAAAAAGAAAATTTCGAAAAAGCTTATGGATCACTTCAAAAAGGCTCTTCCAACTAAGCCTTCGTAGCGGACATTTTTTCCCTTTTCCTGAAATTTTCAACGCTTAGCTCTTTTTTGTTAATCTTAAAGTAGGTAACTATTTTGAGGTTAATGAATGACATGATGTCTTACATTTACGGGTTCTTCTTATTTCTTGGTTTGTTCTTACCAGTTGCGACATCGTGGGCGCAATCGGCATGTCCTGCAGAATTTTCTCAGATCAATACAAGATGTATTGTGAACTCCACCAAAGTTACTTACAGCGAAAAGAAAATTGCTCTTAACTCTGAACTCAAAGACGATATCTTCTTCTACAAAACTCCGGGTGGAGAAGTTGGTAAATTAAAAGTCATTTCTACTGTTGCCAATAAAGACAAGTGCACACTTTATCTCGATGCCGTTACCTACGGTGGGGACAAAACCTTTAGTCCCAATTCATCTATCTCGATTGATAAATATAATAATTGGCAGCGAGAAAGAATTTTCTTAGATAAAGAGGGGACTTCAGCTCTTGAGCTTATTTGGAATCAAAAACAGTGTGTCGTAGCTTTAAGTAAAGGTGCGTTGATTGGTAAGTATCATGATCAAAATTCAGAAGAAACAGAAGTATGGAAAGAAAATTATGATCTTCTGAAATGGGCACCTGCTATTCTCATTTTCATCGCCATCTTCATTATTGTCCGTGTTTTCATGGAGGAGCAGGATAAATTCAAAACTCAGGAAGCATTAGAAGATGCAGAAAATACTTCTAAAGTTAAACAGCAACCCATATTCATAAAACTGACCCGCCCGTTTTATAAACGTTATTTTCTGCCTATGACACAAGGGAAAAATAAGCAAAAGTACCGGGCGAAATATCGACAAAAACTTGCCAACGCCGGTCTCATGAAAGAAATGAGTCCAGAAGAGTTTATGGCCTTGAAGTTTTTTATGATTCTTGGGGGACCATTTGCATTTCTGACAGTTCGTTTTGTCATGGAGGAAAACTGGTCACTGGCGATTACTCCAGTCATGGGACTCATTGGTTATGTCTACCCTGATATCTGGTTAAGTGGATTGATTGCCAAAAGAACGGATGAAATCTTAAGGGCCATGCCTTTTATTATTGATATGCTTGCCCTGTCTGTTGAAGCTGGTTTGGATTTCATGGCCGCCATTCAACGAGTTATTGAGAAAGCTCCTGCCAGTCCATTGAATGAAGAGTTTGAAACTCTAGTCAGGGAAACAAAAATCGGCTCCTCCCGAGCGGAGGGGTTGAGGCAAATGGGTTGGCGAATTAATATCATTGAAATTAACTCTTTTTGTGCCACCTTGATTGCAGCAGATTCAGTGGGTGCATCAATTGGGCCATTACTTAAGCAGCTCTCTAGTGAACTCAGAGTCAAGCGTTCATCCCGAGCTGAGCAGGCCGGTGCTACGGCCGCTACAAAAATTCTGATTCCAATGATTTTCTTTATTTTACCAGCAGTATTGGTAGCGATCTTTGCACCAATGGTGCTCAAAATGATGTCGGGGCAAATGTGAAAGTACAAATTAAATATGGCGAAAAAATACTGGCCAAGGATGTACTGATTGCAGAAGCGATGATCGACCGCTTGATTGGTTTGATGTTCCGTAAGCAATTAACTGGTTCTGACGGATTACTCATTGACCCGTGTCGCTCCATTCATACTTTTTTCATGAGGTACAGTCTGGATATAGTCTTCATCAATAAAAAAAATAAAGTGATTAAAATTATTCGTGATATCAAGCCTTGGCGAATGACATGGATTTATTTTCGTGCCAATAAAACATTAGAACTACCGGCCGGGAAGTTGCCTTCTGATTTAAAGGAGGGAGATATTCTGGAGGTGAAAAATGTTTAAATTAGTCGCCGTTGGCGGAAAACTTCGTGGTAAAGAGTTTGTATTAAACGATGGTGAAAATACCGTTGGTAGAGCTGCTGATTGTGATCACCAGGTCGCCGTCGAGGGAATTTCCAAAAAACATCTAAGAATAACCGTGAATGGTGAAACTGCTTACGCTGAAGATCTCGGAAGCTCGAACGGAACACTTGTAAACGGTAAAATTATCAAAAAAGTAACCCTGAAAGATGGGGATAAAATTGCTCTTCCAAACGTAATCCTTCAGATTGTCTACGTGCTCGAGAAGAAGGTCATTGTTAAAAAGAAAGTCGCGAAATCCGGCGCAGACGAAGATGATGATGATTCGTATGATGAATTAAAACAAGTCGAGCCAATGCCTGAAAACTTACTTGGAAAGCCTATTTGGCTCTTCAAATACAAGCTCATGCCAGTAGTCTATGGATTTAATGAGCGTTATGAATGGTCGGCACTCGTTGGTATCTTATTGTTCATCTTTATTGCCATAAACAT
>JFJP01020403.1_pt1 | contig 19401 bp, 14 predicted proteins | sample 431651 | NCBI WGS metagenome assembly JFJP01 (sample SAMN02602958, study PRJNA72255) | Microbial mat metagenome, whole genome shotgun sequencing project. | biome: fresh water; feature: sink hole; material: water; isolation source: purple microbial (photo- and chemosynthetic) mats found in...
CGCAGCCGGATCTTCGCTGCCCGGGCGAGTTCGGGCTGGCCATCCTGGCTGACCACCACATCGCTGGCTTCGGCCTCGCCGACGCCCACCAGGCGCAATTCGCCGATCTCGAGCCGGCCGGGCAGGCCGTACGTGGTCCAGCCATGCTCCAGCTCGCGCTCCAACCCACCGCTGCGCAGGTAGCTGCCGATCCCGACCGCAGCCAGGATGGGCACGCCGACCAGGACGAGCAGGACGATGAGCAGCAGTCGACGGCGACGGGGGGACATGGGGATGCGGCAGAATGGCCCCTATGCGGCGCGGATCAACCGCGCCGGATCGCGGCTACGCGATCCGCTCGACGTCCACCCCGACCACCACGTCGGCGCGGCCGCCACCCAGCACCATGCCCTTGAGCGGACTGACATCGGCGAAGTCGCGGCCGATGGCGACCTGGATGTGGCGCTCGCCCGGGATGCAGGCGTTGGTCGGGTCGAGGTCGATCCAGCCGGCCAGCGGTCCGCACCACAGCTGCGCCCAGGCATGCGTGGCGTCGGCGCCGACCAGTCGGGGCCGGCCGGGCGGGGGCTGCGTCTCAAGGTAACCGCTGACATAGCGCGCGCATAGGCCGAAGGTGCGCAGGCTGCCGATCAGCACCTGGGCGAAATCCTGGCATACGCCGCGGCGCAAGCCCAGCGCATCAAGCACCGGGGTGGCGACATTCGTCGCCTCTGTATCGTAGGTGAATTCGCTGTTGATGCGGGCGTTCAACGCCAAGGCCGCCTCCAGCACCGGTCGTCCGGCCGGGAAGTCGGCTGCAGCATAGCGACGCAATTCGGCGGCGCAGGGGATCTGCGCCGAATCGAAACGGTACTCCCATGCCTGGGCTTCGGCACCACCCCCCTGCACCGCAGCGTCGTCCCACCGCGGCGTGGAGGCCGGATCGATGGCGGGCGGAGCAGCCACCTCGACTTCACCGAAGCTGAGCACCACCAGCCGGTCGTGCTTGGCGGTGACGGTGAAGGCGTCCGTGGGATTGCCGAAATAATCGTCCCGCCGACGCAGCACGGCAGGCTGCGGCTCGATCTCCAGGCGATGCTCCAGCACCTGCTGCCGAGCGGACTTCCGCAGGGCGAGGTGCGCAAGGTTCTGGGACAGCGTGACGGTGTCGGAATAGCGGTAGGTCGTGAGGTGACGAAGGCGATAGCGCATGCTCAACCCTGCCCCGGCAAGGCGTCGTCCGCCGGTCGCCAGTCCTCGCGCGCAAAGGCGCGGCTGGGGGCGATGTGGGTCAGCCAGGCGGTGGTGACGGCCTCGGACAGCGCGGTGAGGGTCCCCGCGAGATCATCGAGCAGCTCCATCAGGGCGTGACCGGCGTCGGCCTTGCACAGCTCATTCGGATCGGCCAGGCGCACCGTCGCCTGCAGGTGGGTGGCCAGGCGCTCGGCCGGGGTGGGCAGGGCACCGATGGCTTCATGCGGCAGATTGCTGACGTGCTCGGCTATCTGGTTGGCCTGGAAGGCGACGGCGCGCGGATTGGTGTGGTCCGTCAGCAGCAGATCCACGACCGGCGCGGCCTGCATGGTGGTGAGGTAGCGCGAGCGGTAGGTGATGGCGCTGTCGGCAGTACGCAGCAGCGCCTCGAGATCGGCCGGGGTGCCGGTGCCGTCGGCGAAGGCTGCATGCAGGGCATCGACCGTGAACGAGGCGCGTTCGATGCGCCGCCCGAGGTCGAGGAAGCGCCAGCCCGGGCCCCGCGTGGTGTTCTCGCGTCCCATGCCGGCAAGGGCGGCGCAGGCGATGACCACGCGGTTGAGGCGGGCCAGCGACTGGTTGGCGTCCTCGCCCCCCTCGGCCGCGAGTTCGGCATCGAGCGCCGTGAGAGCGCGCCAGGTGTCGGCCGACAGGCGATCACGTACGCCGAAGGCGGTGCGGCGCAGGTGCTCGCGCACGACCTTGAGCGGCCCGCTGGCGCCGTCGCCGATCAACGCGACGAGCACGGCGCTGGGCACGCCGGCGGTCGCGCGGACGCCGGTGGCGCGGGCGAGCATGGCGAGGTAGGCGGCGATCTGGGCCTGGTCGGCCTCGCCCGCGTCCTCGGCCAGGCAGCTGAGCGCCGAGCGCACCAGACGGGCGATGTCCTCGGCCCGTTCAGCGTACCGGCCGAGCCAGAACAGGTTGTCGGCGACGCGGCTGGGCAGATCGATGCCGCCGCGCTTGAGCTCGAGCGGCGCGTCGTTGGCGCGCAGCAGACTGACCTCCGGGACCGGGCCATCGGACAGCACCCAGGCGTCCTTGCTGCCGCCGCCGCGTTCGAACCAGAGCTGGCCCCCGTCGCCCTGCGAATCGATGCGTGCCAGGCCGCCAGGCATGATGGAGTAGCCATCCCCATCGCGGACGGCGAAGACGCGCAGGCTCATGCGCCGGGCCACCACCCGCCCTTCGTCCCAGCACGGCACGGTCGAGCGCGCCACGCGCTCGAAGGCGAGATAGGCGTGCGGCCGCACCCGGATGTCGGCGGCGAGGTTGGCCAGTTCCGGCAGCGGCAGGGTCGCCGGCAGGACGGGACGTCCGCGGTTGTTCCATGCCGGACGCAGGATCAGGTCGGACAGGTTGGCGAGGATGTGGTCGACGCGTTCACCGCCCCACCAGGCCGGCAGGCCCTCGAGCAGCACATCCTGGTGCAGCAGCGCACGGGTGATCGCCGGCAGGTAGGGCACCAGCGCCGGGCTGTCGGCCAGGCCGCTGCCGAGGCTGTTGGCCACCGCGACGTGGCCGGCTCGCACCGCCCCCGCGAGCCCGAGCACGCCCAGGGTCGAGTCGTTGCGCAGTTCCAGCGGGTCGCAGAAGTCGTCGGCGAGACGGCGCAGGATCACATCGACCGGGATCAGGCCGCCAAGGGTCTTGAGGAACACGCGTTCGTCGCGCACCGCCAGGTCGTCGCCCTGGACCAGCGAGATGCCGAGGTACTGCGCCAGGTAGGCGTGCTCGAAATAGCTCTCGGCGTAGGGGCCGGGGGTCAGCAGGACGACGCGTGGATTGTCGCGATGGCGCGGCGCCAGCGACAGCAGCTGCTGGCGCAGGCGGATGAAGAAGCCGGCCAGACGCTGCACCCGCATCTCGCGGAAGGGCTCGGGCAGGGCGCGCGACAGGACGATGCGGTTCTCCAGCGCGTAGCCGGCGCCGGGCGGGGTCTGGCAGAGGTCGGCGGCGACCCGCCACTGGCCGTCCGGGCAGCGCACCAGTTCGCAGGCGTAGAAGTGCAGGCGCGAATCGCCCGGGACGCCGACGCCATGCATCGGCCGGAGGAACTGCGGGTGGCCGAAGACGATGCCGGGCGGGATGATCCGCTCGCGGATCAGCCGCTGGGGTCCGTAGGCGTCGGCCAGGAAACCGTCGATGGCCAGCGCGCGCTGGGCCACACCGGCCTCGATGCGCGCCCATTCCTCCTGGCCGAGGATCATCGGCAGCGGGTCGAGCTGCCACGGCCGGTCGTCGGCAGCGCCATCGCGGAACAGGTTGTAGGTGACGCCGTTCTCGCGGATGATGCGGCGGCACTGCTCCCAGCGGCGGGTGAGTTCGCGGGCGCCGAGGCGGTCGACCTGGGCGAGCAGTTCGCTCCAGCCCGGACGTGCTGCACCGTCCGGCCCGTGGCACTCGTCCCATCGGCCGGCTTCGCTCTGGTAGGTCGAGGAGACTTGCGATTGGGACTGGGACATGGGCGGCTGCTGCGGTGCTGACTATCCCCGTCGCAGGTCGAGCGTATAGGGGCAATCGCGATCGGGCTGCGGCAGCTGGATCGCACGCACCCCCGGGGAGAGCCCAAGCCGCTCGAAGCGGGCCACGCGCCGCCCCTCGGCCTCGAAGGCGTTGACCGGGCGGGTGTCGTAGCTGCGTCCGCCCGGATGCACCACGTGGTAGGTGCAGCCGGCGACCGAACGGGCGTTCCAGGCGTCGACCACATCGAATACCAGCGGCGTATGCACGCCGATCGTCGGATGCAGGCAGCTGGGCGGCTGCCAGGCGCGGTAGCGCACGCCGGCGACGAACTCGCCCTCGGTGCCGGTCGGATGCAGCGGCAACGGGCGCCCACCGACGGTGACGATGTGACGCTTCCCTGTTGCGCCGCGCAACAATACCTGCAGGCGCTCGACCGACGAGTCGACGTAGCGGGCGGTGCCGCCGGCGCCGGCCTCCTCGCCGAGCACCGGCCACGGCTCCAGCGCCGTGCGCAGCTCCAGCTCCAGGCCGCGGTTCTGCATGACCCCGCACACCGGGAAGCGGAACTCGCGATGCGGGGCGAACCAGCGGTCGTCGACCGGCAGGCCGCGGTCGCGCAGTTCGCTGCACACGTCGGTGAAATCGTCCCATACGAACCAGGGCAGCATCCAGCGGTCGTGCAGTTGCGTGCCCCAGTCGGCGAGCGGCGCCCGGTACGGCTCGCGCCAGAAGCGGGCGATCAGGGCGCGGACCAGCAGCTGCTGCGCCAGGCTCATGTCGGCATGCGGCGGCATCTCGCAGGCGCGCATCTCCAGCAGGCCCTTGCGACCGCTGGCGGAATCCGGCGAGTACAGCTTGTCGATCGAGAACTCGGCCCGGTGGGTGTTGCCGGTGAGGTCGGTCAGCAGATGCCGCATGATCCGGTCGGTCATCCACGGCGCCTTGGCCGGGCCGGCTTTCACCAGGTCCAGGGCCGTCTGCAGTTCGTAGGCGTTCTCGGTGCGGGCCTCGTCGGCGCGAGGCGCCTGCGAGGTGGCGCCGATGAACAGGCCGCTGAACAGGTAGGACAGCGACGGATGGTTGTGCCAGTAGGCGACCATGCTGGCGAGGAGGTCGGGCCGGCGCAGGAACGGGCTGTCGAGGGTGGTCGCCCCGCCCAGGGTGATGTGGTTGCCGCCGCCGGTGCCGGTGTGCCGCCCATCGACCTCGAACTTCTCGGTGCCCAGCCGGGCCAGGCGGGCCTCATCGTAGAGCTGGCGCGTCACTGAACGCATCCCGCTCCAGGACGACTGCGGATGGATGTTCACCTCGATGACGCCCGGATCCGGCGTCACCGACAGGCTGACCAGCCGCGGATCGGACGGCGGCGTGTAGCCCTCCAGCTGCACCGGCATGTGCAACCAGCGCGCGGTATCCTCCACCGCCGCGACCAGGGCGAGGTAGTCGTCGGCGGTGGCCAGCGGCGGCAGGAAGACGTGGAGGACGCCGCCGCGTGGTTCGACGCAGAGGGCGGTGCGGACGATGCCGGCAGCGCTCTGGCCGGGCTTGGGCCGTTCCTCCCCGGCGACCTGGACGCGGATCGGCCGCGGCTGCAGCGGCTTCCGGGGGATGGAGGGGTCCTCCGGTTGCTGCTGCACCCGGTCGCCCGGCGCCGACCACGGCAGGGCGTCGAGCGGCAGGCGGAAGCCCATCGGCGAATCGCCCGGCAGCAGGTACATGCGTTCGTCGCGCAGGAACCACGTGCCGGTCCGCCACACGCCCCAGTCGCAGGTCAGCGGGAAGGCGTAGCCGACGACGCGCTGCAGCCCCTGGCGGAAGACCCGGGCGAGGCGTTCGCGCTCGATCGGATCCTCCAGCCGGCTGTCGAAGGGATCGACATTGGCAGGCAGCCGGCGTTCGCGCCAGAGGTGGTACCAGGCGTCCTCGAAACCGGGCAGGATGCTGCTGTCCGGCACGCCCAGGCGTCCGGCCAGGGCCTCGGCGAAGGCCTTGGCGTGGGACTCGTCGTGGCGGGCAGGCTTGCGCTCGTCGGCGATCAGCGCCGGATCCTGCCACGCCGGCTGGCCATCGGCGCGCCAGTAGGCGGTGAAGGCCCAGCGCGGCAGCTGCTCTCCCGGGTACCACTTGCCCTGGCCCATGTGGAGGAAGGCACCGGGGGCGAAGCGGGTACGCAGGCGCCGCACCAGCTCGTTGGCGCGTTCGCGCTTGCGCTCGCCCAGCGCCGCCGTGTTCCACTCCACGCCATCGTAATCATCGATCGAGACGAAGGTCGGCTCGCCACCCATGGTCAGACGCACGTCATCCGCGCGCAGGCGCTCATCGACCGCCTCGCCGAGGGCATCGATGGCCGCCCACTGCTCGGCAGTGTACGGCTTGGTCACGCGGGGATCCTCGTGGATGCGCGTCACCGTCATGGCGAAGCCGAACTCGCTCTCGCACTCGTCGTCCTCGTCGGCCTGCTCATAGGCGAACGAACCGGTGATCGGCGCTGCGGTCTGCGGGTCGGCAGTGGCGGCGAGCGGGATGTGACCCTCGCCCGCCAGCAGGCCGCTGGTCGGATCGAGTCCGATCCAGCCGGCGCCGGGCAGGTAGGCCTCGCACCAGGCATGCAGATCGGTGAAATCCTTCTCCGTGCCGGATGGACCGTCGAGCGCCTTCTGGTCGGCGGTCAGCTGGACCAGGTAGCCGGAGCAGAAACGCGCGGCGATGCCCAGGCGGCGCAGCACCTGGACGAGCAGCCAGGCGCTGTCGCGGCACGAGCCGCTGGCCTTGACCAGGGTCTCATCCGGCGCCTGCACGCCCGGTTCCAGGCGGATGACATATCGGATCTGCTGCGAGAGCAGGTGGTTGAGCCGCACCAGCAGGTCGATGCTGCGCAGACGATCGGGCGGCACCGCCGCCACCCAGGCGTCGACTGTCGGGCACTCCGGCAGGCTCTCGAGATAGGGCCGCAGCTCGCGGGCCAATTCCGGAGCGTAGATGAACGGGAAATGCTCGGCCGACTCCTCGACGAAGAAGTCGAAGGGGTTGATCACCGTCATCTGGGCGACCAGGTCGACCTCGACGCTGAACTCGTCGGTCGGCTCGGAGAAGACCACCCGGGCCTGCCAGTTTCCCTGCGGATCCTGCTGCCAGTTGAGGAAGTGCTTGGCCGGCGTGACCTTCAGGCTGTAGGCGTCGATCGGCGTGCGCGCGTGCGGCGCCGGCCGCAACCGGATGACCTGCGGCGACATGGTCACCCGGCGGTCGTAGCGGTAGCTCGTGCGGTGATGCAGGGCGACGCGGATGGTCATGGCGGGTTTCGGGTTTCAGGTTTCGGGAATCGGGAGCTCGAAGCCCGAACAGCTAGACGAAATGGTCGCGTTGCACTTCTGCTCCGAGCCGGTTGGTCAGCACGGTCAGCTCCCTGCAGAATCCATCCATACCAGGCCCGGCGACCGCCGCCAGCTTCGTCGCTACAAGCTTGGCCTCGATCTCGCGAGCGGTCTCGAGAGCGGCGCCTTCGCGACCTGGGGCGAAGCCGGTGATCGCCGCAGCCATGGCGCGGACGTTGACCAGCATCCCGTGCGGAGCGGTCTCATGCATGAGGATGAGATGCAGGACCGCCAGCGGATCGAGGGCGCCGGCATGCACGCGCCGCCAGCTTTCCGCCAGACCGAGACCTTCGAGCAGGCTCTTCCAGCGCCGGCACTCCGGAGAACCGATGACGGGGTGGCCGTGGCCCTCGGCGAGCAGCTTGGGCAGCATCTCGGCGAGGATGCGCGCGATGAAGTCGGCCCGCTCGATGGAGCGGCCGAGGTCGATGACATGCGGAACCGTGTCGCGCCACAGCTCGCCGAAGCATCCGTCGATCATGCGGCAGCGCGACAGGGCCCATACCACCGCACCCTCCGTCGCCATCTCACCCAGCCTGGCCTCATCGAGGGCCTGCGCGTCGATCCAGGTGCCGTTGATGTTGTCCCACAGCACGTCGGGCAGCAGGCTGCGCGCAGTACGAGCGTTGTCGCGGGCGGAGCGCAGGCAGGAGACGATCGACGAGGAGTTCTCCCGGTCGAGCACCATGAAGCGGGTGACCGACTCCGGGGCTATGGTGCCGACCCGATCCTCGTAGTCGTCGAGCGTGCCGCCGACTTCGAGCGCCGTGCTCCACAGGCCGAGCGACTCCTCGGATGATTCCGGCAGGCAGGCATGGCGCTCGGCCATGCGCAGCAGGCGCGCGTTGTTCTCGGCGCGCTCGAGATATCGGGCCATCCAGAAGCAGTTGCCGGCGATGCGGGTCAGCATGATGGCCTCGTCCGGTCGTCTTCGATGACCCAGGTGTCCTTCGTCCCACCCCCCTGGGAGCTGTTCACCACCAGGCTGCCGTGCTTGAGGGCCACGCGGGTCAGGGCGCCTGGGACCAGTTCGACCGTCTTGCCCGAGAGCAGGTAGGGCCGTAGATCGACATGGCGCGGGGCGATGCCGTGCTCGACGAAGGTCGGGCAGGTGGACAGCGCCAGCGTCGGCTGGGCGATGTAGCCGTCCGGCTTGTCGCGGAGCTTGTCCCGGAAGGTCTCGATCTGCTCGCGGGTTGCCGCTGGACCGACGAGCATCCCATAGCCACCGCTGCCGTGCACCTCCTTGACCACGAGGTCGGCGAGATGCTCCAGGACGTAGCCGAGGTCGGACTTGTCGCGGCAGCGCCAGGTCGGGACGTTCGACAGGATCGGCTCCTCGCCGAGATAGAAGCGGATCATGGTCGGGACGTGGAAGTAGGTCGCCTTGTCGTCGGCGACGCCGTTGCCGATGGCGTTCGTGACGGTGACATTGCCGGCCCGCATCGCGCGCAGCAGGCCCTTGACGCCCAGCACGCTCTCCGGCACGAAGACCTCGGGGTCGAGGAAGTCATCGTCGATGCGCCGGTAGATGACATGCACCGGGATCCGACCGGTGGTGTCCTTCATGAAGACGTGGTCGTCCTCGACGAAGAGGTCCTGGCCTTCGACCAGCTTGGCCCCCATGCGGGCTGCGAGGAAGCCATGCTCGAAATAGGCGCTGTTCAGCGCGCCTGGCGTCAGCACGACGACATTGGGGTGGTCGACCCCCTTCGGCGCGACGCTGCGCAGGGTCTCCAGCAGGAGGTCGGGATAGTGCAGCACCGGAGCGACCCGGTGGCTGCGGAACAGTTCCGGGAACAGCCGCTGCATCGCGGTCCGGTTCTCGATCATGTAGCTGACGCCGGAGGGCGTGCGCAGGTTGTCCTCCAGCACGAACCACTGGTCGGGAGAGGTCCGCACCACGTCGATGCCGGCGATGTGGCTGTGCACCCCGTGCTGGCAGGCCAGGCCGACCGCCTCCTTGAGGTAGAGCGGATTGCCGAGGATCTCCTGGGCCGGGATTTTGCCAGCGCGCAGGATCTCCTGCTTCCCGTAGACGTCCTCGAGGAACATGTTCAGCGCGCGGACGCGTTGAATGCAACCTGCGCTCAGCCGGTTCCATTCCCCGCGGCCGAGGATGCGCGGAATGACGTCGAAGGGGATGAGCCGCTCGGCCCCGCTGGTGTCGCCATAGACGGCGAAGGTGATGCCGCGCCGGCGGAACAGCCGTTCCGCCTCGTCCCGCCGCTGCGCCAGGCGCGCAGCAGGCATATCAGCCAGCCAGCGCTCCAGGGCGACGTAGATCGGCCTGACGGCTGTACCCTCGCGCATCTCGTTGAAGGCCGTCTCGCTGATGCCCATGACCTGATGGTAGCACAGCGCAGCAGCCGGCGACTGCTGCGGCAAGCATCACTCCGGGAAAGACGCACAGACATGGAGCGGAAACAGCCCCGCTTGCGCATCCCCCGTCGGGTTCCTTGCGGATCGCAACCGTCATCTGGCCAGCCATCAACTTGATCAACCGGATAGGATCCGTGGCGGCACTGCCACCACCGTCACGGCCTCGCCAGTTCGGAGGCGGCGCAGGGTTTCGCGGCCGATGGCCAGGATGTCACGGGCGTCGAAGCCGACGCAGCACCAGTTGCGGGCAGGCTGAGCCTGCAACGGCGCATTGCCGTGCACCACCACGACCGGGCGCGGACCGCGCCAGGCGCGCAGCGCCGTTTGCGCCGGACCGGCCAAGTGGTCGTCAGCGAGCAGCAGGCCGTCAGGCGGGCCGTCGCGGTGGTGGAGCAGCGCCAGCAATGCGGCGGCGATGCCGTCGGCGTGCGCCAACCCGGTTTCCAGGGCCCGCTCGGGTCCTGTCGGGATGCCGGCTTCGCCGCAGGCGGCAAGGAAGCGTCGGGCCAGGCGGTGCGCCGGGTCTGGCGGGACGAGGGCCGCCAGCCGCCGACAGCCGGCGGCTCGCAACCGCGCCACCGCCAGGTCGACGAGCGCGCGGTTGTCGAGCTGCAACCGCGGCAACGGCGCGGCGATCGGATCATCGTCGATGGCGATCGCAGGCGCTCCGAGCAGTTCGACGAGGGCGCCATGCGGCCGTCCGGTGAACAGAACGCCGAGCAGGCGATGCCCGCGCGCCGCCGCGGCTACCGCCGGCCACGGCTCGAGAGTGGTCGGCGGGGCCGCTCCGGGGAACAGCCGCGACATGGAGGTGCCCAGACCGCAGTCCGCGCAGCGCTCGTCCGCGGACACTGCGCGCAAGGCGGCATAGAAGCGCGACCAGGGCGCGCGACCCTCGAGGATCGGGACGAAGGCCACACCCAGGCGTTCACGGTTGGGCGGACCAGCGGCGACCCGCGTACCGCAGCCACCGACCGCTTCGACCAGGCGGTCTGCGGCGAGGGCGGCGAGGGCGGCCTGGACGGTGCGCAGCGAAGCGCCGTGCGTCGTCGCAAGTGCGCGCCGCGAGGGCAGGCGCACACCTGGGACGAGGCTGCCGTCCGCGATCGCGCCGGCCAGCAAGGCGGCGATGGCTTCAGCACGGTGCGGCGGGCTTGCGGTCATCCGCACGCATGCTCGCCCCGGATGCCGTCGGGCAATGGCGGTTGCTCAGTGCCACTCGTTCCCGGGAAAGCAGACCAGACGCTTGTAGGTCGAACCGGGCGGGCGCGAGAGCAGGAACGCGATCGCGTCGCAGACCTCGCCGATGGGCAGCAGGCGGTCACGCTCGCCGGGGTAGGGCGTGGTGTCCCAGAGCGGTGTGTCGATGCCGCCCGGACACAGGCTGCTCACGGTCACGTTGTGCGACTGCAGCTCCTGGCCGAGAGCCTCGGCGAAGCCGAGCATGCCCCACTTCGAGGCGCAGTAGGCGGCCTGCCCGGCGATGCCGCGCAGTCCGGCGACCGAGACCACCTGCACGATGCGGCCCGAGCGGGCAGCGATCATCGCCGGCAGACAGCCGCGTGTCACCGCCATGGCTCCGATCAGGTTGACCGTGACGATGCGCTCTGCGGTCACCAGGTCCTGCTCGGCGAAATTGCACCAGTCGAAGACCGCTGCGTTGCTGACCAGGGCGAGGGGCGCGCGGCCGGCCAAGGCGGCCGTCACCGCCTCGGCAGCCTCGCCAGGCCGGGCGAGGTCGGCTGCGACCCCGACGACTCCGGGCACACCGGGATCGCGCCGCGCCACGCCCAGCACGGCATGGCCGGCTGCGACGAGCCGGCTGCATAGTTCTCGGCCAACCCCGCTTGAGGCGCCGGTGACGACGACGGGACGGTCAGGGACGGGTTGCATGATGCCTCGCTCAGAAGTTGAGATCGGCGTGGCCGACGCCGTGGCCACGCGGCGGGCCGTCGAGACGCAGGCGGATGACGCAGCCGCATGGTCCGAGGGCGGCGTCATGCAGGCCGCCGATGACGATGCGGCCGTGCGCATCCTGGTGCAGCGTCAGGCGCCTGCCGTCGTCGAGCAGCACGGCCTCGAGCGCCCGGTTGGCGCAGCCGGCGTACACCAGTTCATCGCCAGCGCGGTTCCAGCAGTGCAGCAGCAGGGCGTCGTCATCGATCGCCGAGACCTCGCCCCATTGCACCCATCCGAGACCGGCCGGACGGCTGCGCAGCAACTCGCCGCCGACGCGCGCGAGCCAGGTTCCCGCCGTGAGGAGGATGGCCTGCTCAGCGGCGCAGATGCGGCCCTGGCCATCCGGGCTGACGTTCAGCAGCAGGTTGCCGCGCTGGTTGCGGCGCAGATGCAGCAGCCGGCGCACCACCTCGAGCGGTCGGCGGAAGCGCGTGTCTCCGGCGTTCCACGCCCAGCTGTCGTTGAGTGTCCAGTCGCTTTCGTAGGGCCGGTCGTCCTGCTCGGGCGCCCGCAGATGCAGCTCAAGGGCGTCAAAGTCGCCGGGCAGGGAGAGGCGCTGGTTGATCAGGCAGCCTGGCGCCGCCTCGCGCACAATGCGATGGAATCCGGCAGCATCCCAGTCATCAGGACCCATCGCCGGCGCAGCGCCGTCGAACCACATGATGTCGGGCGCATAGGCCATCAGTTCGCGCACCTGGGCCTGGGCGTAGGCGACCAGTTCGCGCCGGTCCGCCTCGCTGCGCCAGGCCTGCGGCCAATCCACGGCATACGGGGTCGGGTAGGCCGGATGCATCCAGTCGGCCAGGGAGAAGAACCAGCCGAGCCGCAGTCCGCGCCGCCGGAATGCCGCCGTCAGCTCGCCGACCAAGTCGCGGTGCGGCCCGCAGCGGGTCGAGCACCATCCGGTGGTAGCGCTGTCCCACAGGCAGAAGCCGTCGTGATGCTTGGCGGTGATGACGGCGTATCGCATCCCGGCCTCGACGCACAACGCGGCCCAGGCATCGGCATCGAAACCGGTGGCGGTGAAGCCTGCCGCCGCGGCGCGGTACTCGCCGAGCGGCATGCGCTCGCGATTGAGCACCCACTCGCCGCGTCCGATGGCGCTGTAGACCCCCCAGTGGGCCATCATGCCGTAACCGGCGTCGCGGAACCAGGCGGTGCGGTCGTCCATGCTGCGACGATCCACGGCAGGCGTTACCCGGCCAGGGAAACGGGAGTGGCTGCCCCGGCGATGTCGGGCGAGTCGTGCCCGTGCGCGGGATCCGCCAGGAGCGGCTCAGTACCGCAGCACGGCCTGCACCGGCACATCCAGCTTCTGACGGCCGCCGAGGAAGCCCAATTCGACGAGGAAGCCGCAGCCGACCACGCTGGCGCCCTGGCGGCGGATCAGGGTGACGGCCGCGTTGGCGGTGCCACCGGTGGCCAGCACGTCGTCGATCACCAGGATGCGGTCGCCTGGCCGGACGGCATCGATATGCATCTCGATCGCGTCCGTGCCGTACTCCAGGCCATACGCCTGGCGTACCGCGGTCCATGGCAGCTTGCCTGGCTTCCTGGCCGGGACGAAGCCGGCGCCGAGTTCCAGCGCGACCGCCGGCGCAAAGATGAAGCCGCGGGCCTCGATGCCGACCACGGCGGTGATGCCGCGCCCGCTCCACGGCGCCGCCAGTTCGGCGATGGCCTGGGCCAGCGCGGACGGGTCGCGCAGGGCCGGTGTGATGTCCTTGAATACGATCCCCGGCTTGGGGAAGTCGGGGACGTCGCGGATGAGCGTGGAGAGATCCATGTTGCGGTGAGGCTTGGGCGTCAGGCGCCTTGCGCAAGGCCAGACGGCAGGCGGACCCGGAAGGTCGAACCCTGGCCAGGAACGGTATCCACCTCGATGCTGCCTCCATGCTGGCGGACGATGGAGTGCACCGTGGCCAGCCCAAGCCCGTTGCCCTTCCCTTCACCCTTGGTGGTGAAATACGGCTCGAACAATCGGGACCGCACCGCTTCGCCCATGCCGCAGCCGCTGTCGGACACCGACAGTTCGACCCAATCCGCCTGCGCCCCGACGTGGATGCCCAGGCGCCCGCCTGCAGGCATGGCGTCCCGGGCATTGGCGCACAGGTTCATGATCACCTGATGCAGGCGGTTGGGATCGGCCATCAGCTCCACCTTGCCAGGCGGTAGGTCGAGGACGAGGTCGATCCGGGCGGGAAGGCCCGCCCGGATCTGCGCCGCGACCTCCTCGGCGATGGAGCCGAGATCGATCCGCTGGCGCTGCGCCTCAGGAGGCCGGGAGGTGGCGATGAGGCGGCGCCCCAGTTCCGCTGCGCGCTCGGAGGCGTTCAGGATCTGCTCGAGATGCTCGCGGACCGCGGGATCCTCGCATCGGAGGCTCGCCAGCTCGGCATGGCCGGTGACCGCCGTGAGGACGTTGTTGAAGTCGTGCGCGACCGCTCCGGCGACCCGGCCGACCGCTTCCAGTCGCGCAGCCTCGGCCAGTCGCTGCTGCGCCTGGGCCAACTGCTCGGTCCGTTCGTCGACCCGTCGTTCGAGCTGCGTGTTGATGGCGTGCAGGTCGGTTTCCAGGCGGCGGTTGCTGGCCTGCGCATGCAGTTGGCGCAGCATCATGAGCAGGACGCTGATTCCGGCTGCGGTGCGCGTGACCGCATCCCCGGGAGCCAGGATCAGCAGGCCCCAGGTCACCAGGAGAGCCACGGCCGCCAGCACGGCGGTGGTCATGCGGGGATCCCGTGGCTCATCGGGTTGACCGCCGGATGCGGTCGCCTGGCGGGCGCCTGCCAATCCGATCAGCACCAGGCCCAGCCCCCACAGGATGCCCAGCGGGTTGCCGCTGACGTAGGTGCCGTGGAGGATCTGCACGGCGTAGATCAGATCCGCCAGGATCAGCGTGGCGGCGCCGGTGACGAGCAGCGGACCGACTCCGGCTGCCGAGCGTATGCGACCACGGAACAGCAGATCGAGGGACGCCCACAGCAGCAGCAGATCGCCCACCGGATAGGCGATGGCGAGGACCTGGGTGAAGCCGTCAGTGCCCTTTCCCGCCGCCTGTGTCGGAGCGACCAGGAGGATCCACATGGCGGCCCCGGCGGCGTTGACGATGACGCCGACATCGAGGACCACGGCCCAGGTTCCACCGACCGGCGCCCGCTGGCGCGGGAGGGTGAGGATGCCGATCAGCACGAGCGGGTAGGTCAGCAGGAAGAACGCATCGGCCATGGATCCCCACGGCTGCGTCCCGAGCACCGCGAGGATCAGCCAGATGACGTCAGCTATCGACCAGGAGGCGGCGCCGGCCGCCAGCAGCAGCCAGGGACCTCCGCCAGGCCGCATCACGCGAGCCGCCCACAGCAGGGCGGCACAGGCGAAGAGGCAGCGCAGAAGGCTCACCACATCGCAGGCGATCGTGTGCCATGGTTCGCCAGCGAATGGCTGCAGGGCCGCCCTCGCAACCACCAGCGCCGTCCCGATGAGGCAGGCTGCGACCCAGGGTCGAGGCGTAAGTGCGCTCACAGCAGCAGTATGAGCATCAGCAGACGGACACGCAACCCTCTGGCCGGTCACCAGCCTGGTATGTCCGCAAGCCAGCGCTCGATCGCGGCGGCCGAGTCGGCATCGTCGACCAGCCACGACAGCTCGCGGTTCCGGCTCACCGCGCTGCGCGTCCAATTGTGGCTGCCGGCCAGCACCAGCCGGCTGTCGGCGACCAGCACCTTGGCATGCGATGTGACCTCCTGCTCGTCGAGCACCGTGCGCACGCCGTGCGCGGCCAGCCAGGCGGCCGGAGCTTCGTGCTTGGCGTCCGGCTGGCCGTCCCAGTTCGCACCTCGGTCGAGGACGACGCGCACATCGACCCCGCGGATGGCGGCGGCGGCGAGGCCGTCGAGCAGGCTGCCGATCACGCCGTCGTCCGGCCGCAGCACATACATCGACATCCATAGGCGGTGCTGCGCCCCGTCGATCAGGCGGCGGGCTTCACGGACGTAGTCCAGTTCACGATCAGGGCCGCCGAGGATCAGCTGGGGTGGCCGTCCCCGGGCGGGAGCCAGCACTCCGAGCAGCAGCACGGTGGCGGCTAACAGCAGGACCAGGGCTGCGCGACGCAGACCGGGTGGCCAGGGCTGGCCGCTGGGCTGCAACGGGAGGCTCATCGCGCCACCGCCGCGGCTTCGGCCAGGACGAGATCGACTGTGATCGCCCCCATGTCGACCTTGCTGACATCGCGTCGCTCCCACGCCGCGCCTGGCGCCTGCAGATTGCGCCAGTGCGGACCACGCGGGCCGTTGCGCGCCATCGGCACCGGACCGAAGAGACCTACCGCAGGCGTGCCGAGCGCGCGGGCCAGATGCAACGGGCCGGTGTCACCGCTGACCAGCACTGCGGCACGCTCGAGCAAGCCGGCGAGTTGCGGGATCGTGGTGTCAGGAGCCATGGCCACACCGGTCGCCGCAGCGATGCGCGATGCGACCGTGCGTTCGCCAGGGCTTCCCCACAGCAACAGGGCCGGCCGCTCGCGGCAGGCCGCGGCGCAGGACAGCAGGCGCTCCTCCGGCCACACCTTGGTCGGCCAGCCAGCACCGACATTGATCATCCAGGCCCGATCGAGGCCGTGCTCGTCCAGCCACCGCCTGGCCCAGCTCCGCTCAGCCTCCCAGGCGGGCAGGGGGAAGCGCCAGGTGGCCGGCGGCACCAGTCCGATACCCGAAAGCAGTCCGAGTTGCTGGTCGATGACGTGCTCGGCGGTCGCCCGGACGGTCTCCGCCCCGAGCCAGGACAGCTCACGGGCGCGGGGCGGAGCGTGGGCCAGCCGCCGTCCGGCGCCGGCCAGCGCAGCCAGCAGGCCGCTCTTGGCCAAGCCCTGAGCGTCGACGACGAGATCGTAGCGCTGGCTGCGCAGCTCCCTGACCAGCCGCTGCAGTGTCGCCAGACGTTGCGGTAATGGCGCCGTGCGCAGCACTTTACGCGGAAGCCGGTGGACCGAAGCGACAGCCGTCGACCCCTCCAGCAGGCAGGACCAGCGGTCCTCGCACAACCAGGCGAGGTGGTGCCCGGCGGCGGCCAGCTCGGCAGCGAGCGGCAGGGTGTGGACGATGTCGCCGAAGGCGCCGAGGCGGACGAGCAGGATGCGCACCGTCTGCAGATCCTGGGCCGGCTGCGTGCCGCGCCAGAGCGGAGCCTGCTCCCGCCTGCTTGCGGGCGCCTCGGCCGGGGGTACGGTCCAGGGGAACGACATGTCGGATCCGGACCATCTCAGCCTCGGCAGTGTCGCGAAACGCTGCAACGTCAGTCGCACCACGGTGTACCGCTGGATCATCTCGGGGCAGCTGAAGGCCTACAGCCTGCCCAGCGGTCACTTCCGGGTCATCCCTGTCGATCTCGAGGAGTTTTGCGCTTCATTCGGGATCACCCAGAACACCTCTGATGGCTCTGGTGGACGCCGGGCGGTGCCGAACCGGGTCAACATCCTCGTCGCTGACGACCATCCCGATGCGCTGCTGCTGTTCAAACGCGTGGTCGAGCGCTACGTGCCCGAGGCGGCGATCCACGAGGCCGTCAATGGCGTCGACACGTGCATCGCCGTCGGCACGCTGCGTCCGCAGGTCCTCATTCTCGACATCATGATGCCGGGCATGGACGGCTTCGCCGTCCTCCAGGAACTGCTGCATCGTCCCGAACTGGCGCACAGCCGGGTGGTGGTGGTCAGCGCCTACGAACCCTTCGCCCGCATCGAGGAGCTGGCCCGCCTCAATCCCCAGATCGTGGCCTGCATGCGCAAGCCGATCCGGGTCGAGGACCTGGGCAAGGTGCTCACCCAGCTCTCCCAGCAGGTGCCCAGCGGCGGCAGTCCCGCCGCCGAGGCCCGATGATCGCAGCGCTGCCCGCCCTCGCCGACCATCTCGCCGCCGTGGAGGCAGCCATGGCCTCCGCCCTGGCCAGCAGCGAGCCGCGCGTATCAACCCTGATCGGCCGGCTCGGCCCATTCCACGGCAAGCTGCTGCGCCCGTCGCTGTGCCTGCTGGTCGCCGAAGGCCTCGGCGGTGCGGACGCCCGGCATCACGCCTTGGGCGCCGCGCTGGAGCTGATCCACACCGCCACGCTGGTACATGACGACCTGATCGACGACGCCAACACCCGACGCGGTCGCGAAACCGCCCATGTCACGCATGGCAACACCACCGCCGTGCTGCTGGGCGACTTCATGTATACGCGTGCCTTCTCGCTGGTCGCCGAACTCGGCGAACTGGAGCTGGTCACGCGTCTGTGCGCCGCCACCAACACGGTGTGCGAAGGCGAACTGCACCAGCAGATGTCGGCCCGGGACGCCGACCTGTCCGAGGATGAGTACCGCCGCATCATCTACGGCAAGACCGCCGCCCTGACCGAGCTGGCCGGCTTCTTCGGCGCCATGGCGGGAGATGAACAGCAACGCCGAGCCGCGGCCGCCTTTGGCCGTGACCTCGGCATGGCCTTCCAGATCGTCGACGACTGCCTCGACCTGTCGGGCGATGCGCAGAAGGTCGGCAAGACCCTGGCGACCGACCTCGAGCGCGGCCGCGTCACCTTGCCGCTGATCCGCGTCCTCGCCGCCGCCCTGCCCGACGAACGGCCGGGGCTCGAGCAGCGCCTGCTGCGCGCCGAGGGGCGCGAGCAGGTCGAGGCCGCACGCCAGCTGATCACCGAGCGCGGCGGCGTGGCCAGCGCCCTGAGCACCGCCCGCGAACTCGCCGCCGCCGCCAAGGCGCATCTCCTCCGTCTTCCCGACTCCACCGCGCGCGCGCAGCTGGCCGAGCTGGCCGACTTCGTCGTCGCACGCGATTTCTAGGTTCCTCCATGAGCGCAGACAGCGCCCCCGATGTCCAGCACGGCCCGACCATCATCGCCCGTCCCGACCACAGCATCTCCCGCCAGGACGTAGACAAGGACACCCTGCGCGTGCTCTACCGCCTGAAGGACGCCGGCTACGAGGCCTACCTGGTGGGCGGCGCGGTGCGCGACCTGCTCATGGGCCGTCGCCCCAAGGACTTCGACGTCGCCACCGACGCCCGTCCACGCGAGCTGCGCCGCCTGTTCAAGAACAGCCGCGAGGTCGGCAAGCGCTTCCGCCTGGTCCACGTCTTCTTCGGTCCGAAGAATATCGAGGTCGCCACGCTGCGCAGCGAGGCCGAAGCACCATCGGCCGATGGCGACCTCTACGTCGACAACGACAACGAGTGGGGCAACCTCGAAAGCGACGCCTTCCGGCGCGACTTCACCATCAACGCCCTGTATTATGACATCCGCGATTTCGCGGTGATCGACTACTGCGGCGGCGTCGCCGACATCCACGCGGGGCTGGTGCGCGCGATCGGCGATCCGCGGGTGCGCTTCCAGGAGGACCCGGTGCGCATGCTGCGGGCGATCAAGTTCGCCGCCCGCTTCGGCTACACCATCGAGGAGAAGACCGCCGCGGCGATCGCCGAACTGCACGGCGACGTGCTCAAGGCCAACCGCCACCGCGTCACCGAGGAATTCTTCCGCATCCTCACCCAGGCGAACCGCGCCGAGGGCATCCGCCTGCTGGCCAAGTTCAACCTGCTCGCCGACCTCTATCCCGACTGGGTGCGGGCGATCGGCCTGGGTGGGCTCGACCAGGTCCTCGAATTCCTCGACCGCGTCGATGAGGACGCCGAGCAGGAGCGCTGGTACTCGATCGAGCTGATCGCCGCCGGACTGTTCGTGCCGCTGCTCGACACCGTCGATCCGGGCCGCGACCAGTTCAACCGCGTCGCCGCCCGCGTCACCGCCGAGGTGCGCCAGCTCGGCGTCGACATGGACCTGCCCAAGCGGCTGATCAACACCGCGGTCGAACTGCTGCGTGGCCAGCTCTACCTGCTGTTCTTCACCCATCGTGAGAACCGCGTCAGCCGCTTCGTCGAAAGCCCGTGGTTCGACCCGACTTGGCGCCTGCACCTGCTCGCCTTCGGCGGCATCGACGAAC
>JFJP01005477.1_pt1 | contig 19397 bp, 18 predicted proteins | sample 431651 | NCBI WGS metagenome assembly JFJP01 (sample SAMN02602958, study PRJNA72255) | Microbial mat metagenome, whole genome shotgun sequencing project. | biome: fresh water; feature: sink hole; material: water; isolation source: purple microbial (photo- and chemosynthetic) mats found in...
GTCGATGTCAGAAAATTTGTCTAAATAGTGCTCAGGAGTCTGCTCATGAAATTTATCCCCGTTTTGCTGATCGCCGCCTTATTGACCATGACGGGCTGCAACACCGTCAAGGGCGTGGGCCAGGACATTCAGAAAGCCGGCACAGCCATCGAAGGCGCAGCCAAGAAAAATTAAGCTGATTCATGCAAAAATTCACCTTACTCCAGGGCCTGGTGGCCCCAATGGACCGGGAAAACGTCGATACCGATGCCATCATCCCCAAACAGTTTCTCAAGTCGATCCACAAAACCGGCTTTGGCCAAAACCTGTTTGACGAGTGGCGCTACCTCGATGCTGGTTACCCCGGCCAGGACCCGACCAGCCGCAAACCCAACCCCGACTTTGTGCTCAACCAGCCACGCTACCAGGGCGCATCGATCTTGCTGGCGCGCAAAAATTTTGGCTGCGGCTCGTCGCGAGAACACGCACCTTGGGCGCTTGACCAATTTGGTTTTCGCGCCATCATTGCACCCAGCTATGCTGACATCTTTTTCAACAACAGTTTCAAGAACGGACTGTTGCCGATCGTGCTCAGCGAGTCACAGATTAGCAAGCTGTTTGACGAAGTTGCCGTGTTTGCGGGCTACATGCTGACGGTTGATCTTGAACGTCAGATCGTCATCAAACCCGATGGCGAGGCACTGCCGTTTGAAGTGCAGGCATTTCGCAAATACTGCCTCATCAACGGCTTTGACGACATTGGCCTGACATTGCGCCACGCCGACAAGATCAAGGCGTTCGAGGCCGAACGTTTGGCACAAAAACCATGGTTAGCCCGCACCATGCTTGCGTGAGCAGCTATCAAACCTATAACAATTGAAAGAACCCCATGAAAATTGCAGTGTTGCCGGGTGATGGCATTGGTACCGAAATCGTCGCCGAAGCCGTCAAGGTGCTGAATGCGCTTGACCTTCAGTTCGAGATGGAGACCGCCCTGGTGGGCGGTGCCGCCTACGCCGCACACGGGCATCCGCTGCCTGAATCCACCCTGAAGCTGGCCAAGGACGCCGATGCCATCCTGTTCGGCGCGGTGGGTGACTGGAAATACGACAATCTTGAGCGCCACCTGCGCCCCGAACAAGCCATTTTGGGCCTGCGCAAAAACCTTGGTCTGTTTGCCAACTTTCGCCCGGCCATTTGCTATGAGCAATTGGTCAACGCCTCCAGCTTGAAGCCTGAACTGGTGGCCGGTCTGGATATCCTGATCATTCGCGAACTCACCGGCGACATCTACTTTGGCCAACCCCGTGGCCGCCGTGTCGCGACCGATGGCCATTTCCCTGGTGCCGAAGAAGCCTTTGACACCATGCGCTACAGCCGCCCCGAGATCGAACGCATTGCCCATGTGGCATTTCAGGCGGCGCGCAAGCGCAGCAAACGCGTCACCAGCGTTGACAAAGCCAATGTGCTGGAAACTTTCCAGTTCTGGAAAGACGTGGTCACCGAAGTCGGCAAAGAATATCCTGACGTGGCACTCGACCACATGTACGTTGACAACGCCGCCATGGAGCTGGTCAAGGCACCGAAAAAATTTGACGTGATCGTTACCGGCAACATGTTCGGCGACATTTTGTCTGACGAGGCATCGATGCTGACCGGCTCGATTGGCATGTTGCCCTCAGCCAGCATGAATTCCAGCAACCAGGGCTTGTATGAGCCCAGCCACGGCAGCGCGCCCGACATCGCCGGCAAAGGCATTGCCAACCCCTTGGCCACCATTCTGAGCGCGGCGATGATGCTGCGCTTCAGCCTGAACCAGGAAGCCGCTGCCCAGCGCATTGAAGCAGCGGTCAAATCGGTGTTGCAGCAAGGCCTGCGCACCGCCGACATTTACAGCGAAGGCACCACCCGCGTTTCAACCCTCGAGATGGGTAACGCCGTCTTGAAAGCCCTTTAATCCAGGCAAGACAAGCATCAACAAGGTAACAACATGAAAATTGGTAATTTGGTAGGTTTGGTTGGCTGGCGCGGCATGGTCGGCTCGGTATTGATTGACCGGATGCAGGCCGAAGGTGACTTTGACCTGATCGAGCCGGTGTTTTTCTCCACCTCCAACGCCGGCGGCGCCGCCCCGACCTTGGCCAAGAATGAGACCACACTGCAAGATGCCTTCAACATCGATGCCCTGAAGCGCTGCGACATCATCATCAGCGCCCAAGGTGGCGACTACACCACCGAAGTGTTTCCCAAATTGCGCGCTGCGGGCTGGAACGGCCACTGGATTGACGCCGCATCCACCCTGCGCATGACCCCGGATGCCGTCATCATCCTCGACCCGGTCAACATGCCGGTCATTCAAAACGCGCTGGCCAAAGGCGGCAACAACTGGATTGGTGGCAACTGCACCGTCAGTTGCATGCTGATGGGCGTGGGTGCGCTGTACAAGGCCGGACTGGTCGAGTGGATGAGCACCCAAACCTACCAGGCCGCCAGCGGTGGCGGCGCCCAGCACATGCGCGAGCTGCTGACGCAATACGGCACCCTCAATGCCGAGGTCAAGGCGCTGCTGGACGACCCGAAGAGCGCCATTCTGGAAATCGACCGCAAGGTCATCGCCAAACAGCGCGCCCTGTCTGGGCCTGAGACCGCCAACTTTGGCGTGCCGCTGGGTGGCTCGCTGATTCCCTGGATCGACAAAGACCTCGGCAATGGCATGTCCAAGGAAGAGTGGAAAGGCATGGCCGAGACCAACAAGATCATGGGCATGGGCGAGGGCTTTGGCAGCGCGGCGGTGCCGGTCGATGGCTTCTGTGTGCGTGTGGGTGCCATGCGCTGCCACAGCCAGGCGCTGACCTTCAAGCTCAAAAAAGACGTGCCGGTAGCCGACATCGAAGCCATGATTGCCGCCGACAACGCCTGGGTCAAGGTGGTGCCCAATACCCGCGAAGCCACTTTAAAAGACCTGACCCCGGTGGCAGTCACCGGCACCATGACGATTCCGGTCGGGCGCATCCGCAAAATGGCGATGGGGCCAGAGTATCTGGGCGCCTTCACCATTGGCGACCAGTTGCTGTGGGGGGCTGCCGAGCCGCTGCGCCGCATGCTGCGGATTTTGCTGCAGTCATAAGCACCCTGGATGCATGCCAGCGGCCTGTCACAACTCAAAATCCGGGGCGTGTCCGGCTGCTGTATCTCTAGCCCATAGAATCACACCCGAAAATGCATCAAAGACATAGCAGCAAATTCAACCCTGGACTGAACTTGTCAGCCCAGCAGTTTGCTGTTATGGTACTTTTTGTTGCTTATGGAAGCGTGCGTCATGCACCCAGACAAAACCACGCTAGTCGCCCAAGCCAACCGGAGTTCATAAATTGATTGCAAAGTCTCATCCATGGCAACTCAGCGCCATCGCGGTTGCGGCGATCCTGGGCTTGTGGGGTAACCCGGCAGCGGCTTTGTCGCTGGGGCGCATTACCGTTCAATCTGCCCTTGGCGAACCCCTCAAGGCAGAAATTGACATTCTGGACATCAACGCCGACGAGGCTGCCAGCTTGGTCACCCGAGTCGCTGCCCCGGAAACCTTCAAGGCCGCAGGGCTGGACTACAACGCTGCAATGGGCACTCTGCAAGCCAGCCTGCAGCGCCGTCCCAATGGACGCGCCTTCATCAGACTCAGCAGCGACCGCATCGTCAACGATCCGTTTGTGGACATGATCCTGGAGACCACTTGGAGCTCCGGGCGCATTGTGCGCGACTACACGATGCTGTTTGATCCGCCCAGCCTGCGCACTGCCAACCAGGCCACAGCCAGCAGCGCTCAACTGCCCGCGCAAACCACAGGGCCAGTGACACCGCTGCGCCCTGCCAGCACGGCATCCGCCAGTGCCCCCCCGGCGATGGAAACCAGCACCCTCGCGCCGGCAGCCAGAGCCCTCAAGCCAGCCATGCCCGGCGCCCCCAAAATGGCAACCCAGGCGACGCCGTCAAATCAAGACAGCCCGGCAGAGGGTAATAGTGTGACCGTCAAAGCCGGTGACACCGCCGGCCGCATTGCTTTGGCCCACAAGCCCGCCAGCGTTTCGCTTGACCAGATGCTTGTGGCCCTGCTGCGGGCCAACCCCGATGCCTTTATCCAGGACAACGTCAACCGCATCAAGGCGGGTGCCGTGCTTGACCTGCCAAGTGCCGAACAGGCCAGCAGCACACCCGAAGCACAAGCCAGCCAGATCATCATTGCGCAAAGCCAGGACTTCAACGATTTCCGTCGCAAATTTGCCACCAATGCACCCCTGGCCGCAGTCGCGCCCGTCGGACGCGAGGTCACTGGCAAAGTGCAAGCCACGGTACAAGACCAGAAGCCGGCAGCTGCTGCCAGTGACAAGCTGACCCTGTCCAAAGGTGCAGTTACCGCCAAGAGCAACGAAGAGCAGGTGGCCATGGCACGTAACGCCGCTGCCGCCGCCAGCCGCACCGCCGAACTGGCGAAAAACATCGGAGACCTCAGCAAACTCGCAGCCGCCTCCGGGGCCACGGCTGCAGCCAGCGGTGCCAGCGCTGCCAAGCCCGCTCTGCCGGCCATCGTTACGGCACCCACACCATTGCCAGTCCCCACTGTCGCTGCGGCATCGGCCCCGGCAGCGCCAAGCCCTGCCGCTGCTGCCAGCATGGCAACATCCGCGCCAGCCCAAATGGCGGCATCCAAGCCCAAAATGCCAGCCGCCCTGCCGCCACCCGAACCGATGCCCGAACCAGGCTTCATCGACAGCTTGCTGGAAAACCCGCTGCTGCCCGCAGGTGGCGCTGCCTTGTTGGCCCTGCTTGCGGGTCTGGGCATTTTTAAACTCAGGCAGCGCAAGAAGGCGGCCAGCCTGGACAACACCAACCTCACGGGTCCAGAAACGTTCCTGGGTGGTAGCGGTGGGCAAAGCGTGGACACCAGCGACCACCTGGCCAACGGCTCCTCCATGGTCTATTCCCCCAGCCAGCTCGATGCCGTCGATGAGGTCGATCCGGTCGCTGAAGCCGATGTCTATCTGGCCTACGGGCGTGACCTGCAAGCTGAGGAAATCCTCAAAGATGCGTTGCGCAACAACCCGCAGCGCCTGGCCATCCATCACAAGCTGCTTGAGATTTATGCCAAGCGGCGCGATGCCAAAGCCTTCGAGTCGATTGCCACACTGGCCTTTAACCTGACCGATGGCAGCGGCCCCGATTGGGAGCAGATTTGCAACAAGGGTCTGGCCATTGACCCTGACAACGCCCTGTATTTGCCCGGTGGCCAACCCTATGCCAAACCTGCATCGCTGACCGGCCCTGCACCGTTTGACATGACCTCTGGCCCACCAACGCTACCGATCACACCGCTCAAGTCGGCCGATCAGGCATTGGCCGGTACTGGCGACCTGGACCTGGATCTGGATCTGGACTTCTCATCTGACGATGCCAGCCCCGCCTTGACCGATGCGCCTGAGCTTGCAGAACCCCTGCCGTCCATCTCAGATGCCATGCTGGATTTGCCTGATTTGAATGTTGCTGAGCCAGCCACGCCGCCAGCAGCACCGGCGCCAACACCAGCGGCCGAGCCAGAATCCTTGCCAGAATCCTTGCCAGAATCCGAGCCGGACACTGAGACGTCTGCACTTGCCGACCTGGATTTTTCATTGCCTTCCATCGACAGCCCAGCAGCAGAGCCGGAACTCGGCTTGACCGCGATCGATACCGCCGCAACGCCAGCGAAGGCCGCGCCGGCATCCGACGTTGACCTGATGGAGTTTGACTTGGGCTCCTTGTCACTGGACCTGGGTGAAGAGCCAGTCACCGTGGCCGGCACGTTGACACCCGAAGAGCAGGACCCGTTGGAAACCAAACTGGCGTTGGCCGAAGAGTTCCGCGCCATTGGTGACGACGACGGTGCGCGCGCCCTGATCGAAGAAGTCATTGCCGAAGCCAATGGCGACATGAAAGCCAAGGCGCAGCGTGCGCTGGGGCAGCTTTGAGCGCCTTGACAATGGGTCACAGTGCCGGCGCTGGGCGCGCGTGACAAGGTGAGGCTGGCGCTCGGCATCAGCTACAACGGTCTGGCGTATCAAGGTTGGCAAAGCCAGCCCTCCGGCCAGACAGTGCAGGACAAACTCGAAAAGGCGCTGGGCGAATTCAGCGCGCAGCGCGTTAGCACCTTGTGCGCCGGTCGCACCGACACCGGCGTGCACGGGCTGATGCAGGTGGTCCACTTCGACACCCCGCTGGCGCGGCACGAAGCCTCCTGGGTGCGCGGCCCGAACGCCTTGCTGCCGCACGACATTGCCGTGCAATGGGCCCGGGAGATGCCCGCCGAATTCCATTGCCGCGCCAGCGCCACTTCGCGCCGCTACGCCTACATTTTGCTCGACGCATCTGTGCGCCCCAGCCTCGACACCGGACGCGTGGGCTGGGTCTATAAGCCACTCGATCTTGCGCGCATGCAGCAAGCAGCGCAGCATTTGCTCGGCGAGCACGACTTCAGCTCGTTTCGCGCCAGCGCCTGTCAGGCGCTCTCCCCGGTCAAAACCCTGCTGAACATTCACATCACCCGCCGCGGTGCTTACTGGCGCTTTGAATTTGAGGCCAACGCCTTTTTGCACCACATGATCCGCAACATCATGGGCTGCCTGATCATGGTCGGTGACGGCCGCAAGCCGCCTGAATGGATGCTGCAGGTGCTGTGCGCGCGTGACCGCGATGCCGCCGCCCCCACTTTTTCACCACACGGCCTGTATTTTGTCGGGCCGCGCTACCCGGCCCACTGGGGTTTGCCCGAGCACGCCAGTTTGCTCGATGGCCTGCCCGGCGCCTGACTGCGGCGCACCCACACCAACCATCACCCCAGCATCATGCCCACCCTGCCCACCCTGCCCGCTCAGCCAGAATTTCACCCGGCACGCACCCGCATCAAGATGTGCGGCTTCACCCGCGAAGCCGATGTGGATGCGGCGGTGGCCGCCGGTGCTGACGCGCTCGGATTTGTGCTGTATGCCAGAAGCCCACGCCATGTTTCACCGCAACGGGCCGCTGAGCTGGCCCGCAGATTGCCGCCTTTTGTCACCCCGGTATTGCTGTTTGTCAATGAAAAAATTTTAAATATCATAGCTAGCTGCACAATGGTGGCGGGGTCTTTAGCCCAATTTCATGGTGATGAATCGCCGGCTGACTGCTGGGCCGCGAGCGAACAGGGCAAACGCCCTTACCTGCGCGCCGCGCGCATTCCCAGGGGCGAAGCCGGGCGGCATTTCGATCTTCTAGAATTCGCCTCTGATTTTTCACAGGCTCAGGCCATTTTGCTGGACGCGCAGGTTGACGGGTTCGGCGGTGGCGGACACACATTCAATTGGTCACTGCTTCCTCCAAACGTCAACGCTCACCTCGTCTTGAGTGGTGGGCTAAGCGCTGCCAACGTGATCGATGGCATCACACAACTGCGCCCGCGCTGTAAGTCGCTGGCCGTCGATGTGAGCTCGGGCATTGAAGTGCCTGGCCACAAGGGCATCAAGGATGCCGGCAGAATGCGCGAGTTTGCCGCGGCGGTTCGCCAGGCTGACCAACTTTTATATAACAAATTGGCCCCTAGCCCTTATCCGATAAGCGCTAGCAGCTATTAACTCTGTAACATCATGTTTGACTACCAACAACCCGACCCGCGTGGCCACTTTGGCATTTACGGCGGCAGTTTTATCTCCGAGACGCTGACCCATGCGGTGGATGAGCTCAAGGCGGCTTACGCCAAGTACCAGTTTGATCCGGCTTTCATCGCCGAGTTTGAATCTGAGCTGGCGCATTTTGTCGGCCGCCCTTCGCCCGTCTATCACGCTGCGCGCATGAGCCGCGAGATGGGCGGCGCGCAAATCTTCCTCAAACGCGAAGACCTCAACCACACCGGCGCGCACAAAATCAACAACACCATCGGCCAGGCGATGCTGGCCAAACGCATGGGCAAGCCACGCGTGATCGCAGAGACCGGCGCTGGCCAGCACGGCGTGGCCACCGCCACCATCTGCGCCCGCTACGGGCTGGAATGCGTGGTGTACATGGGCAGCGAGGACGTCAAACGCCAAAGCCCCAATGTCTATCGCATGAAACTGCTCGGAGCCAGCGTGGTACCGGTCGAGTCGGGCAGCAAGACGCTCAAGGACGCGCTCAACGAAGCCATGCGCGACTGGGTGGCCAATGTGGACAACACCTTCTACATCATCGGCACCGTCGCCGGCCCGCATCCCTACCCGATGATGGTGCGCGATTTCCAGAGCGTGATCGGCAAGGAATGTCTGGTGCAGATGCCCGAGATGCTGAAAAGTGCCGGTTGCAGCAGCAGCCAGCCTGATGTGGTGGTGGCCTGCGTGGGTGGTGGCTCCAACGCCATGGGCATTTTCTACCCCTACATCGGCCATGAAAAAACCCGGCTGATCGGCGTGGAAGCGGCCGGAGCCGGCATGGACTCTGGCCGCCACTCGGCCAGCATCCAGCGCGGCAGCCCTGGCGTGCTGCACGGCAACCGCACCTACGTGCTGCAAGACGACAACGGCCAGGTGACTGAGACGCACAGCATCAGCGCCGGCCTGGACTACCCCGGTGTTGGCCCGGAACACGCGCATTTGCATGACATCGGCCGCGCTGAATACGTCGGCATCACCGATGCGCAGGCACTGGCAGCGTTCCACTACCTGTGCCGCACCGAGGGCATCATCCCGGCGCTCGAATCCAGCCACGCGCTGGCCTACGCCATGCAACTGGCCAAAACCATGCGCGCTGACCAGTCGATCCTGGTCAACCTGTCGGGCCGCGGCGACAAGGACATTGGCACGGTGGCCGATCTGTCGGGTGCCGACTTTTACTGCCGCCCCAGCTGCCACGGTCAGTCAGTCAAGGGAAATACATCAAACCAGCCTGTAGCCCTTATGCAGTCTGAGCAGACAGCTAGTTTTTCAGGAGTAGCCAAATGAGCCGCATCGCTGCCACCTTCGGGCAACTGCAGGCCCAGGGCCGCAAGGCGCTGATTCCCTACGTCACCGCCGGCTTTCCGTATGCCGATGTCACACCCGAGCTGATGCACGCCTTTGTGGCCGGCGGTGCGGATGTGATCGAACTTGGCGTGCCGTTTTCCGACCCCAGCGCCGATGGCCCGGTCATTCAGAGAGCCGGTGACTTGGCCTTGTCTTACGGTATCGGCACGGCCCAGGTGCTCGACATGGTGCGCCTGTTTCGCACGCACAACCAGACGACCCCCGTGGTGCTGATGGGCTACGCCAACCCGGTGGAGCGCTACAACCAGAAACACGTTGCGCACGGAACGGGCAGCGCCTTTGTGCAGGATGCCGCCGCCGCCGGGGTCGATGGCATGGTCATCGTGGACTATCCACCCGAGGAATGTGCCGACTTTGCCGCCGAGCTCAAAGCCCACGGCATGGACATGATCTTTTTGCTGGCCCCCACCTCAACCGACGAGCGCATGGCGCAAATTGCCCAGGTGGCCAGCGGCTACGTCTATTACGTCTCGCTCAAGGGCGTGACTGGCTCCGGCGCGCTCGACATCGGTGCCGTGCAAGCCATGCTGCCACGCATCCGTGGGCACATCCACATGCCGCTGGGAGTCGGCTTTGGCATTCGCGATGCCGCCACCGCCCGGGCAATTGGCAAGGTGGCTGATGCGGTGGTGATTGGCACCAAAATCATCCAGTTGATCAACGACCAGCCGCGCGACCAGGTGACCGCAGTCGCTACAGCATTCCTGCGGGAAATCCGCAGCGCGCTCGATTCATAATGCGCCACGACAGGCCTCGATGCGAGTCACCGTCGTTGGCCGTCGTGCACTTGTCGCCTTGATATGCAGGAGAAATAATGAGTTGGCTTGAAAAACTGTTACCCCCCAAAATCCAGCACACCGATCCCAAGGATCGGCGCACCGTGCCCGAAGGCGTGTGGATCAAGTGCCCGGCTTGCGACAGCGTGCTGTACAAGACCGATCTGGAACAAAACCAGAACGTCTGCCCCAGTTGCAGCCACCACCATCGCATTGGCGCGCGCTCCCGGCTCGACGTCTTTCTCGACAACGAAGGCCGATATGAAATCGGTCAGGAAGTGCTGCCGGTGGACGTGCTGAAGTTCAAGGACAGTCGCAAATACCCCGAACGTCTGAAAGAAGCGCTGGAGAACACTGGCGAAACCGACGCGCTGGTGGTGATGGGCGGCACCGTCATGGGCATTGGCCTGGTGGCAGCGTGCTTTGAGTTTGAGTTCATGGGCGGCAGCATGGGCTCGGTGGTGGGCGAGCGCTTTGTGCGTGGTGTCCATACCGCCATTGAGCAAAAGGTGCCGTTTGTGTGCTTCACCGCCACCGGCGGCGCGCGGATGCAAGAAGGTGTGTTGAGCTTGATGCAAATGGCCAAAACCAATGCGGCGCTGACCCGGCTGGCCAAAAAGGGCCTGCCCTACATCAGCGTGTTGACCGACCCGACGATGGGCGGCGTGAGCGCCGGTTTTGCCTTTGTTGGCGACGTGGTGATTGCCGAGCCCAAGGCACTGATCGGCTTTGCCGGGCCCAGGGTGATTGAATCCACCGTGCGCGTGACGCTGCCCGAAGGCTTTCAGCGCGCCGAATTCCTGCAAACCAAGGGGGCGGTGGACCTGATCTGTGACCGCCGCGAGTTGCGCAAGACCATCGCCAACACGCTGGCCATGCTGACGCGCCAATCGGCCGATGCGGTCGGCTAAGGCAAGCCGTTTCATCTCTGTTCACCCTGGATCATTGACAACCGTGGAGCAAAATCATGCCGACATTGAGATGGATGTTTTTCATGCTTTGCGTTCTTTGCGCAGGTCAGAGCTGCGCGCGCACCCTCACTGTCGCTGCTGACCCTTGGTGCCCCTTCAATTGCACGCCGGGCAGTTCCAATCAGGGGTACATGGTCGATATGCTGATCGACATATTGTCTGTGCAGGGTTATCAGGTCAAGTACATCGTGCTGCCTTGGTCGCGGGCCATTCGCGACGCTGAATTTGGGGCAATTGATGGTGTGATTGCGGCCGGGGAGGAAGACGGCACCAAACTGCTTTTGCACAAAACCCCAATCGGCATGTCGGTGCAGGGATTTGCCACGCGCAAAGGCGAATCGTTCGACTGGCAATCTGTCAATTCGATCGGCACGCGGCGGCTGGAACTGATCAAAAACTATGACTACGGCGATGAGATCAAGCAGTGGGCTGCCCAGCACCCTGAACAAATTGACACATCGGTTGGCGAGAATCCGTTGGAAACCAGTTTCAAGAAGTTGTTGGCCAAACGCTCGGATGTGGTGATCAATAACGGTGCCGTCATGAGTTACACACTGCAGCAGATGGACTTGCTTGAAGCCTTCAGCATCAAGCCAACCGGGAAAAATGTACCCCTTTTTATTGGCCTATCGCCCAAAATCAAAGACGCCCAAGCATTGGCTGAGCTCATTGACAAGGGTGTTGACAGCATGCGCAAATCAGGAAAGCTGTCCCAATTGCTGAAAAAGTATGGTCTGCAAGATTGGGATCCCAAATCAAGATAACGCCGGCTTCCATCACAGTCACTTGACCACCCGTCCCCAATTCCTGCTGATCTGCGATACGGTGATCGACACTTCAGGGCTGTGATTGACATGTCAAGTTTTGGAAAGAAGTTATTGCACCGACTGCAATCCTTGCGGGGGGTCATCATCTTGACGGTGGTGACGGGGGTGTTGCTGGCATCGCTGCTGTCCTATGTGCAGCAGACGTCTGATTTGCAGCAACGCCGCACTGCCGAAATCCAACTGGAACTGCATCGACTCGGTACTTTGCTCTCGTTGGCCATGCGTGAGCCCTTGTGGCAGCTTGATGTCGCCCAGGCCAATTCAATCATGGAAGCGGCGTTTGTAAATTCTGACGTGTTTCTCATTCAGGTGTGGGATCCTGAAGACCGCGTATTTGCGCTGCGTGAGCGCGCGCCTATTGACATCACCTTGACGGAACAGACCACCCTGCCAGTGCAGCGCAATGGGATGGTGATCGGCAAGATGTTGATCAAAATGACGAGCGCCAGCTATCTGCAGCAGGTTGCGCAGGTGCGCGACCAGTTTGTGCGCCAATTCATTGAAATCACTTTGGTCGCGCTGGTGGTCATCATGTCGCTGATGCATTGGCGTCTGGTGCGGCCATTAGATCGGTTGGTCGGTGCTTCAAAACGCATTGAACGGGGCGAACTCGATGCACCCATTCACAAGGACTTTTCGGACGAGGTAGGCGCCCTGGCCGACAGTCTGGAAGCGACACGAATGGCACTGTTAAACCTGATCGCACAACTGGAGCAGCGCAACCGGGCACTTGTTGAGTCCAACGAATTGCTGGAGCACCGTGTCGCAGAGCGGACGCAATCCTTGTCAAGCGCCCTGACGACGCTTGAATTGGCACAAAACGAGATTATTCAGGCCGAAAAATTGGCCTCTTTAGGTCGTGTGGTGGCCGGCGTGGCGCATGAACTCAATACGCCAATTGGTAACGCGCTGACCGTCGATTCCACGCTGCAAGCTGAACTGTTGGCCCTACAGGCAGAAATGGAAAAGGGGTCGTTGAAAAAATCATCGCTCACCACCTTCCTGCAGCGCTTGCATGATGGTTTTGGTTTGTCAGTGGCCAATTTGGTGCGCGCCGCGCAACTGATCAGTGATTTCAAGCAAGTTGCCGTGGATCAAACCAGCGACCAACGCCGGGTATTCGACCTCTCCGAAGTAAGCAATGAAGTACTCAACATGCTGCAGCCAAGTCTGCGCAAAACAGGATGTCAGATTCAGCGCTACCTGGCGGCAGATGTGAAGTGCGATAGCTATCCAGGACGCTATAGCCAGATCCTGACCAATCTGGTGATGAATGCCACCCACCATGCCTATCCTGCCGGCCAAGGCGGACCCATTGAGGTGCACACCACCGCAGCAGGAAACGACTGGGTGGAACTACGCGTCGTTGACCATGGGGCCGGGATGGATGAGACCGTTAGCAGCCGCATCTTTGATCCATTTTTTACCACCAAGATGGGCTGTGGCGGCACTGGCCTGGGAATGAACATTGTGCACAGCCTTGCCACCCGGATACTTGGCGGCAGAATCAACGTGCAAAGCACACCGGGGGTGGGCACAACCGTGAGTGTCAGTTTCCCCAGGGTGTTGATCGAAGGCACAGAAACGAATACTCGAAAACTGGCCATTTGACAAGATTTTCACAACGCCACGCCATTGCGTTGGCACAACCTTGGGTGGGATCCTCCCAGATCAGCGCCCAGATCGGCCTGTAGCCCTTTATTCATGTGCGCTAACAGCTACACTTATTGATATCCCCAACCCTTCATTCCTGCCTGCGACCATGACCCTATCCGCTGCGCGCAAAGTTATTTTTGACACCGACCCCGGAGTTGATGACGCCATGGCGCTGTATTACGCGCTGGCCCATCCTGGCATTGAGGTGGTGGGCATCACCACCACGTTTGGCAACGTGATGGTCGAGCAGGCCACTGCCAATGCGCTGTATTTGTGCGGCCTGGCCGGGCGGCATATTCCGGTGGCGCAAGGTGCTGCCAAACCACTGGTCAAGCGGGCCGAACCACCACCCGACTTCATCCACGGTGCCGATGGTCTGGGCAACCTGCCGCCGCGTCTGGCCCTGGGCGGTCAGGCCGATGCGCGCCCGGCGGCGCAGTTCATTGTCGAGATGGCGCGGCAGTTTCCTGGCGAGATCACGCTGGTGGCCGTTGGTCCGCTGGGCAACCTGGCCGCAGCGCTGCAGCTTGACCCGGGCTTGCCGCAACGGGTGCGCGAAGTCATTTTGATGGGCGGCACGGTCCTTGAGTCGGGCAATGTGTCGCCAGTGGCCGAAGCCAATATCTGGAACGACCCGCACGCCGCCGATGCAGTTTTTACAGCGGGTTGGGAGCTGACCATGGTGGGGCTGGACGTGACGCACCAGGTCATCTTGCCGCTGGCGCTGTTCCAGCAGGTGGCCGACCACCAGATGCACCGCGCCACCGACGCGCTGCTGCACGCTGTCAAGTTCTACAGCGCGTTTTACAGCCAGCACGACGCGCAAGTCGGGCAGGTCAACGGCTGCTATGGCCACGATGTGCTGGCGTTTGTGATGCTGACGCACCCCGAACTGTTCACGCTACAGCGCGGGCGGGTGCGGGTGGCCGTTGATGGGCTGGCACAAGGGCAGACCATGATGCAGCGCAAGTCGGTGAGCTACCCGCAGCACGGCTGGCACGACGACATTCCGCACACCCAGGTGTGCCTGCAGGTGCAAGCGCAAGCCTGCTGCGACGAGGTTGCGCAAACGCTGATGCGCCGCTGGCTGAGCTAGCGCGCCTGGCCGGGCGCGCTAACCTGCACAGGGGCCTGCGGTGTCAAACGCCGTCGGGAACGCTAGGCAGGCCTGCCAGTGCCATGGCCAATTCACTCTCATCGTATTTTTCGTCAGTCAGCTCGCCGGCAAAGTACTTTTGGTACGCCGCCATGTCCAGGTGGCCGTGACCACATAGGTTGAACAGAATGGTCTCTGCCTTGCCCTCGGCCTTGCAGCGCAGCGCCTCAACAATGGCACCCTTGATGGCGTGGTTGGCCTCGGGTGCCGGCACGATGCCCTCGGCGCGCGCAAACATCACGCCGGCCTCGAAGCACTCCACCTGGTTGTACGACACGGCTTCGAGCAGCCCCAGTTGCTTGCAATGCGACACCATCGGTGCCATGCCGTGGTAGCGCAGGCCACCGGCATGAAAACCGGGTGGCGTGAACTGGCTGCCCAGCGTGTGCATCTTGGTCAGCGGGGTCATTTTGGCGGTGTCGCCAAAGTCATAAGCGTATTTGCCGCGTGTCATTGACGGGCAAGCGGCTGGCTCCACCGCCACAATGCGCGGCTTCGGGCCACCGCGCAGGCCATGACCGATGAACGGGAAGGCGATGCCGGCAAAGTTGGAACCCCCCCCGGTGCAGCCCACCACCACATCGGGCCAGGTGTCGGCCATTTCCATCTGCTGCATCGACTCCAGGCCAATGATGGTCTGGTGCAGCAGCACATGGTTGAGCACCGAGCCCAGTGCGTATTTGGTGTCGTCGCGCTGCACCGCCAGTTCGACGGCTTCAGAAATCGCAATGCCCAGGCTGCCCGGATGGTCAGGCCGCTTGGCCAGCACCGAGCGGCCGTATTCGGTTTCCATCGACGGCGAAGCCACACAACGTGCGCCATAGGTTTCCATCATGGCGCGGCGGTACGGCTTTTGGTCATACGACACGCGCACCTGGAACACTTCAACTTGCATGCCGTACAGCTGCCCGGCAAACGCCAGCGAGGTGCCCCATTGGCCGGCACCGGTTTCGGTGACCAGACGCTTGACACCGGCCTCTTTGTTGAAAAAAGCTTGCGGCACGGCGGTGTTGGGCTTGTGGCTGCCGGCCGGGCTAACGCCTTCGTATTTGTAATAAATCTTGGCGCAAGTGCCTAGCGCCTTTTCCAGCCCGTGGGCGCGGTACAGTGGCGCCGGCCGCCACAGCCGGTACACGTCACGCACCGGTTCCGGGATCTCCACCTCGCGCTCGGTGGTCACCTCCTGCATGATCAGCGCCATAGGAAACAGCGGTGCCAGGTCATCGGGCCCCACCGGCTGCAGGGTGCCGGGGTGCAGCACGGTCGGCAAGGGCTTGGGAAAGTCGGCTTGCAGGTTGTACCAGGCTTTGGGCATCTGGCTCTCGTCCAACAGGAATTTGGTTTGTTTGCTCATTTTTCTGTCTCCTTCTGCTTGCTTAAAAAGTCATCGTCTTGACACCACTGGCGGTGCCCAGCAGGCATACCTGGGCTTTTTGGTGGGCGAACACGCCGACCGTGACCACACCGGGCCATTGGCTGACCTGCGTCTCAAAGGCCAGCGGGTCGGTAATTTGCAGACCCGTGACATCCAGAATGTGCTGGCCGTTGTCGGTGACCAGGGGCGTGCCGTCTTTCAGGCGCACTGTGGCCTGGGCACCCATGGCGGCGAACTGGCGGCGGATGCGTTCGGTGGCCATCGGGATCACTTCCACCGGCAGCGGGAATTTGCCCATGACTTGCACCAGCTTGGATTCGTCGGCAATGCAGACAAACTGGCGCGACTGGGCGGCCACGATTTTTTCGCGCGTCAGCGCCGCGCCACCCCCCTTGAGCATGTAGCCCTGATGATCAATCTCGTCGGCCCCGTCGATATACACCGACAGTTCGGCCACGTCATTGCTATCAAAAACTTCAATGCCCAGCGCCTGCAGCCGCGCCGTGCTGGCCACAGAGCTGGACACCGCGCCCTTGATCTGATCCTTGATGGTGGCCAACGCGTCGATGAACTTGTTGACGGTGGAGCCGGTGCCCACACCAACGATTTCACCCGGCACCACATAGCGCAGCGCGGCCTGGCCGACCAGAGTTTTGAGTTCGTCTTGCGACAAAACGGCTGACATAGGGGTTTGAGCGTGTGTCATCGGGGAAAATCCTTGAAGTTGAACAGCAATTTTTCAGGAATTATCCAATGGCTCTTGTCCCCTACGCGCTGACGCGCCGGTTTTTATTTGGCCTGGACCCAGAGCTGGCGCACGAGCTGACGATCGCGTCGCTGGCGCGCACCCAGGGCTCGCTGCTTCAATGGGCGTACTGCCAGGCTCGTGTCAACGATCCCTTCATGCTGGCCGGTCTGCGCTTTCCCAACCGTGTCGGACTGGCAGCCGGGCTGGACAAAAATGCCCGCTGCATCGACGGCCTGGGGGCAATGGGCTTTGGTTTTGTCGAAGTTGGCACGGTGACACCGCTGGCGCAAGGAGGCAACCCGAAGCCGCGCCTGTTTCGGCTGCCTAAGGCGCAGGCACTGATCAACCGGCTGGGCTTCAACAACGACGGGCTCGATGCGTTCATTGCTAACGTGCAGCAATCGGGCCTGTACCAGCAGCGCCAGCACGGCAAGGGCGATGCGATGCCGATGCTGCTGGGCCTCAACATTGGCAAGAACGCCGCCACGCCAATCGAGCGCGCCACCGACGACTACCTGATTTGCCTCGACGGCGTGTACCCGTATGCCGATTACGTGACCGTCAACATCTCCAGCCCGAACACCAAAAACCTGCGCAGCCTGCAAAGCGACGCGGCGCTCGATGCCTTGCTCGGTGCCATCTCCGAGCGGCGCGAGCAACTGGCTCAGCAACATGGCAAGCGCACGCCGATCTTCCTGAAAATTGCACCGGACCTGGATGACGAACAGATCGCCGTCATCGCCCAGACGCTCAAGCGCTACGGCACCCACAGCAGCGGCCAGATCAACAACGCCTGGGGTGTGATTGCCACCAACACCACACTGAGCCGCGACGCGGTGCAAGGCCTGCCACACGCCAATGAAACCGGCGGACTGTCGGGCGCGCCGGTGCTGGCCATGAGCAACCGCGTGGTAGGCCAGCTGCGCGCGGCGCTGGGCCGTGATTTCCCCATCATCGGTGCCGGCGGCATCCTGCACGCGCAAGATGCGGTGGGAAAAATTCGCGCTGGAGCCGATCTGGTACAGATCTACACCGGCCTGATCTACCAGGGTCCGGGGTTGATCAAGCAGGCTGCAACCATGATAAAAAACACCCTCTAGACCTTACTGGTATTGCGCTGACAGCTATTCTTCAAGAAGCATCTAGCAAATCCGCCACATGCTGCCCGATGGCCAGCGCAGCGGTCAGACCGGGCGATTCGATGCCAAACAGGTTGACCAACCCCGGCACACCGTGGGTTTGTGGCCCCTGAATCACAAAGTCTGCCGCCGTCTCCAGCGGCCCGCTGATTTTGGGGCGAATGCCGGCATAGCCCGGTCGCAAGGCCCCATCGGCCAGACCCGGCCAGTATTTGCGCACCTCGGCATAAAACGCCTCGCCACGTGCAGCGTCCACCTGCAAATCATCAGGCGAATCGACCCACTGCACATCCGGGCCAAACTTGGCTTGGCCGCCGAGGTCCAGCGTCAGATGCACGCCGAGTCCACCGGGCTCGGGCAGCGGATAAACCAGATGCGAAAATGGCGCGCGGCCAGACAGTGTGAAGTAATTGCCCTTGGCGAAAAAAGCCTTGGGCACATGCTGCGGTGCCAGCCCACGGCAACGCGCGGCCAGCGCTATCGCCTGCAAGCCAGCCGCGTTGACCAACTGGCTGGCACGCAGCCGGGTGCCGTCAGTTGTCTCAATTTCTATAGCTGCTTTCGCATATCCCATATGGGCTAGAGGCGAATTTAATGCCAAAATACCGCCCGCATGCTCGACATCTGCCAACAGCGCCAGCATCAGCGCATGGCTGTCAACAATGCCGGTGTCGGGCGACAACAGCGCGCCCTGGCACGCCAACTGCGGCTCCAGCTGCTGCGCCTCTGGCTGGCTCAGCCAGCACAGTTCGCCCACACTGTTGGCGCGTGCCTTGTCTGCCATCTGCTGCAGTTGCCCAAGTTGCGCCGCGCTGGTAGCCACAATCAGCTTGCCACAGCGCCGGTGGCCAATGCTGCGCGCGGCGCAGTAGTCATACAGCAGCGCCCTGCCCTGCACACACAAACGCGCCTTGAGCGAGCCCTGCGGGTAATAAATGCCCGCGTGAATCACCTCGCTGTTGCGCGAACTGGTGCCGCTGCCAATCGTGTTGGCGGCTTCCAGCAGCAGCACCTCGCGCCCGCGCAGCGCCAGGGCCCGCGCCACCGCCAGCCCCACCACACCGGCCCCAACAACAACACATTCAACCTGATCTACCATGCACACCCGCCTGATTCAAAAATGGCTTGATTCCACCCCGTCACGTGCGAAAAAGCAGTCGGACCCAATCAGCCCATTTACAAAACCTGCCCATCCATGCGCATCATTACGCATCATTGCCCAATGAAACACCAAAGCAACACCAGTTTAGCGACCCCGCTCATCGGCCAAGAATCCGGCACAACACACCCGGAAGTTGCTAACCAACGCGGACCAACAGCGGCTGTGCGATGGTTCGCCGGCGTGTTTTTGCTGCTTAACCTGCAAGCTTGTGCCGTGGTCGCCGTTGCCGATGCGGCAGTCACCGTGGTGGCCACCGGTGTCAAGGTCACGGCCAAGGCGGTGGGTGCCGTGGCCAGTGCCGTCATCCCTGACGGCGACGGCAGCCAGTGACGACTTTCGTCTAACATGCCTTTCCTTATTTTTTCAACGGATGGTCCATTATGAAAATTGAAACCTTGGCAGTTCACGCCGGCTATACCCCGGACCCGACCACCAAAGCCTGCGCGGTGCCGATCTACCAGACAGTGGCCTACGCGTTTGACGACACCCAGCACGGGGCCGATCTGTTTGACCTGAAAGTGGCTGGCAACATCTACAGCCGCATGATGAACCCGA
>JFJP01038139.1_pt1 | contig 19392 bp, 12 predicted proteins | sample 431651 | NCBI WGS metagenome assembly JFJP01 (sample SAMN02602958, study PRJNA72255) | Microbial mat metagenome, whole genome shotgun sequencing project. | biome: fresh water; feature: sink hole; material: water; isolation source: purple microbial (photo- and chemosynthetic) mats found in...
TTTAATCAATTATTTCAAAATCAATATTTAGATGACACTATAAACACATTTAAAATTCATAAAAGGTTTATGCTTTAATAATTTGACAATTAATTTTTATTCCTGAACAGTAGTTTTTCAAAGGGAAACAAGAAGATGATTCCCTTTGAATTGCTTGTAATTTCAAGTTATAAATTTATACCATTAAATTTGAAATAGAAAATAAAATGGTACGGCAAACAATTTCAGAACCTGACTAATACTCTAGAAGTATTTCATTTTTACTATCACCAGTTTTACTTCGTTCTTTTCAATAAAAAAATCAAAATCATCGAAATGTGGTTTTCTTATTCCTCTGTGATAAAAATCAGAGAACCCGAATCCTTCGCGTGGTATTCCAAAAATGTTGTAGTCCATTTTACCATTTTTGTTTTGATCGTGCAATACCGATACTCCAAAACGACCTGATTGAAATGGTATTTTTAAAACAAGAACATTACCGGTAACATCTTTTAAATCATATTTACTCTCATAAAATGGTTTTTCAGTACTAAATTCTGTTTGGTTGGCAAAAATTCCCAAACTAATGTTACCCTCAGTATTTCTTATATTTTTAATACGGATTTCAATTGTCTGTCCTATTAAACCTGTTGAAATTATCAGAAGAACAAAACAAATCAATTTTTTGCTTAATACTGGCATTGTTTAAGATAACAATAAGGTTATTTTTCTAAGGCAGTAGGAGCAAATGCAGTTTCGGGAAGCTGAGATCCTGTCTGAAATTTATCAATAATCATTTCCGATTTTCGTCCTGTCTTAACATTCTCCATACTCATATTATATGCAAAATAATTTCCGTTCGGTTGTTTTTTATATTTGCCTATGGTCTGAATTCTTTGCAATTTTCCCTGGATATCGAAGTATTCAACTTTATAACACACATAATTACTCTTATCAATATAACTAATGCTTTTCTTGAATCCATTTTCAGATGCAATCGCTTCAGTTTTACAGGTCGTTTCTATTTTCCAGCAGCTTTTACCTTCGTAGATTTCTGTTCCGAGTATTGAGTAGTCAAAATTGTCCGGATTTGGTTTGCTCATATCTGAATTTGTAAATTCGGAACCCATGAAACTCTTTCCTTTTTCGGTACTAACCACCCTCCGAACCTGGCGAATTGCAGGTAAATATATCCACATTTTGTCACTTTCCTTTTCGTAATCGTACACCAAAATTGAAGTGCCTTTTACATCAGCGGGTGCAATAAACCGGATAATCATTTTGGATACTTCGCCAAACTGTTTCGATGCGGTTGTAATTTGCCTCACGCGGTTATTTCCTTTTGTATCGCGTATATTAATGGTCGAAATCATTTCCATGTTTCCGACATCAATGGCATCTATCGATTTTTGGCTGATTTCTTTGGCCGTTTGAGAAAATAAGCCGATCGAAAATATAAATAGAAGAGCTGAAATAAAGGATTTTGTTCTCATTTTGTTTGTTTTTTAAAGTTGTTTTGTAAGAAATTTTGGTTTAATATTGATGCATAAAGCAGGGATTAGTATCAGTGCACACAAAAGGCATAAAAACAACGAAATGATAATCAGAAATGCAAATGACTGAATCAGCGGAAATAAAGAAAAAAACAATACAGAAAAGCCCAACATTACCGATAAAGCATTTATACTGATTCCCCGTCCGATGGTTTTTAGCATACAGGTAATACTTCCTGCATAAGTGTTTCCGCGGGTTAGTTCCCATTTTATTCGCCAGAAAACATGAATGGTAAAATCGACACCTAAACCGATAGAAATTGATGAAAGTAATGCTGTGACCATATTTAGTTCTATTCCTAGCCAACCCATAAGTCCAAAAGTGCAAAAAACAGCAAAAACTAGCGGTAGACTTCCAATGATTCCGGCGCTAATGCTTTTAAAAATAAGGCTCAGCAATATGAAGATGGCTATCAATGCGAAAATTAAGGAGTAAATCTGTCCATTAAAAATTGAATCACTTATTTCTTTTTCAACCAAACTGTAACCACCCACAGTAATATTAGGGTCATTAGAACTAATTTTATTGATTTTTTCTAAAACTTCATTGACATCCGCTATTTTTTTTGCCCGATATTGAATAGTCATCAAAGTTTTTGTGTAGTCAAAATCTACAAATTGTTCAATATCGGCAGCATCGCTGTTCATTGAGTATAATTCAAGATATTGAGCTACGGCATCGCGGGTTTGTGGTATTTTGTTAAATTCAGCACTTGACGAATCATTTAAGGCTGTACTCATTTTGCGGATGATAGTGGCTAATGATGTTACACTCCCGATATTAGCGATTTTCTTTAATTCAGTTTCATACTTATTCAGTTTGTTCAATAATTCCGGACTTTTTGCATCTCCTGTGAACATCACCGAAATCATTTTGCTACCTCCAAAATGCTCATCTGCAATTGAGATTGCACGATTGAAGGAATGATTCTTTGGTAAAACCTGATTCGAATCCGGAGCTACCCTGAATAAATATAGTCCTGAAGAAGTTATCAGAAAAAAGACAGCAAAAATCAGGATAACCGATTTGGGATGTACAGTTGCAAAATGTCCTATTCCTTTCAACAAAACTGAAATTACACCTTTCGATTCGCCAAATAAATCTCTATGGGGTTTCCCTTTTTTCATTACCGACAACATTGCAGGGATAAACAACAAGCTAACTATCAGTGCGAAACTGATACCAATTCCTGTAACAATTCCCATTTGTCGGGCAGGCAACAAAAGATGAACTACTAAACCCATAATACCCACAATGGTTGTTAGCCCACAAAGCGTAACGGGTTTAACTAAATAAGAAACACACAACTGAACAATTTTTTTCATGCTGAGTTCAGGTTCATTTGCATTCAAATCCTGATATCGGGCAATAAAATATACCCCATAGTTATTGGCAATGGCAATCATCATGATAGGGATTAAAACTCCAATCAAACTTAGCTCCCAACCAAAAGCCGGAATCAAACCCATACAAACTATGATAGAGAAAACCACAACTGAAAAGGGTAGAAGAACACCTTTCAGTTCACGAAACGATACCCAAAGCACAATGAACATAAGTAAAAGTCCAAGTGGAAGGAGTACAATTAAATCACGACTTATTTTTTTATTGGCATCGTCTCTCAAAAATGCCTGACCCGTTATGCTCACTTGTTCAGATCCCGGAAATTGAGCCAGTGTTTGCTGTATCATTTTCATTAATTCCGAATCGTTAAGCGATTTATCAGAACTCAACAGGATAAGTGCAAATCTGAAATCGGCCGATACAACAAGCTTATATGCGAGGTCATTGGCTTTAATTTCGGATCTTAAATTTTCAATTTCATCCCTGGTTTCGGGTATTTTGTCCATAACAGGCTCAATAGTCATGACACCTTCATTCGAACGAATATTTTTGGTTTCGAACAAAGTATACACTTGTTTGAATTCCTGATGTTTTGAAAAAGCCTTGCTCAGATTTTCAATGCGGTGCAATGTCAAAGGATTCAATACATCATCACTTTCTAATATAATCAGAACAGGTTCTTCGTTTCCAAAAACATCACTTATAAGCTTGCTGTTTTGTTTCGACCGCATCGAATTGGGTAGGTATGATTCCAAATCAGAATTTATACGGATATTAAATAATGGAATGGCAGAGATTAGAACACACAGTAAAGTCAATGCAATAATCCACCAGCGAAAACGAATAATGAACATGGTTTTCTTAAAACTTCCTTTTACTCCAGATGAGGGAATTAAATCTCCATATTCCTGATCTTGGTTTTTATTTTTCATAATTTGCTTTAACAGTTTATTGTTTCAGATTTAAACGGCACTCAACCAAATCAAAATGATGCTTTCAATTCAATAAAACCTCCATTCAACACTTTCGAAGAATAGTCAAACAAGGTTTTTGTATTACCTTTCATAAAATTAATACCAACTGCAGATGACAAGGCATCAGTTATTTTCCATGATAATTTGGGTCGTAACAACCACTCTTTCGAAGTGAAATTGTAATAGTTTGTCAGTTCAGCATTAAATGTATCGTACCCGAATGATTTGGAAAAAGTGAGCGAAAATGCATTATTGGCTTGCTCTTGTTGATAGAAAATCTTTCGATTAAACACTCTGTTTTCATAATCAATCATCAGGTTTGCGTATTGAAATTGAGCCACCGGATCGATTGGATTCGAAAGGACAGGAAAAGGCAATTCTGCAAAATCGGGTGTCAGTTTTCCAATATACTGACCTATCAGTGTTAATCCTCCAATATTTGTTTCAACGGCAGCCACATACCCAACATCAGTGAGTGGAATATACATTTTATTGTCAGGGTTTTGGGTGATATTATAAGCGGCTTCACCTCTTAAAATTAAATTCCCCAACGGAATAGCAAAGTCAGCTCCAAAGGTTGTTTTTCGGTACGGAGATGAAGTATTGGTAATTAAGGGCAAACCCGATGACCAATCGACAGACTGAACATCGAATCCGTGGTAAGGATCGTAACCGTTGAAATAAGATATAGACCAACCCAAAGCCGGTAATTCGAAGTTTACACGTGCAGCAAATGTGCCGTTTTTTAGGTTTTTAAGAGGAATTATTTCTTTACCAAAGCTTACATTCTCTCCCATCTCGAATAAATCGTAACGATAATTTGATGAAGCATAAAATGGAATCCCAATCAGCTCAAGTTCTATCGAAGGCAAGAATCTATATTTCAAACGAAACATAAAATTCGATTTTTTCTGGTCATCGGGATTTGATGAAAGAAAGAAATAATCGTTTGGAGTAATATTGTTTGTAGGATTAAAACCATCAGTACGTCCCCAGTTGATAATCTGATTGCCCAGCAAAAGGTCAATTTTTTCACCACGGTAACCAGTATACAATTCTTTAATTTGAAATAACTGAATTTTTTCATTGAAAAACAGGCCTTTTCTCAACCGGATATCAGATTTTAAGACAGTGTTTCCTTTGTTATATTTAACCTGCAGAGCCATTTCGGCAAAAGTTGATGCCAATTGTGATGCTTTGCCACCACCAAAAACAGAGCCACGAGCAAATCCGTTCAAACTTAATTTATCAGTAGTTTCACTTGCAGTTATTGAACTTGAGTCTTTAGCAGATTCGAACAAACTTTGAGCCGAAAGAGATCCTGCAAAAAAACCAATCAGCAAGATTGAAATAAGTTTTTTCATATCATTCTAAATTTGATAAAACATTTCACAATGATACATCAAACTAAATGATGAATGGTCTTTTTTTTGAAATCAGGACATGAAGAAGTGGTTCAGATGTTTAAAGTTGAACTCCGAAAAACCTGAGTTTTTTATTCGTGGATATAACTGTTTCGGTATTCTATGGGAGTTTTACCGGTAATATTCTTAAAAACAGTGTAGAATGAAGATTTGCTCGAAAAGCCGCAATCATAACCAATGGCTTCGATAGAGAATTTGTTTTTGCTATCAGTAAGCATTTTTTTTACGGCTTCCACGCGGTATGAATTCACAAACTGGAAGAAATTCTTTCCAATTTCAGTATTTAGTACCTCGGTTATCTGATATTTGGGAATTTTTAGATCTGTCGACAGCATTTCCATGTCCAGATCCGGGTTCAGGTATGCTTTTTTATTTTCAAAGTAAGAAAATATTTTTTTGCTGATAAATTCTTTTTTTTCAATACTTAATGTGGAGTTTTTGTAAGGAATTAAAATTTTATTGAGAGGTAATTTTGTTAAAATGACCTGTTGGTGTAAACCATAAAAACTGAGAACAAAAATCAATGATAACAACATCGTATAGTTAAATATATGAGGAGTAAGCGGATTATACGCTACTGTGTAAACAAATATGGTAATCAAAAAAGCAAATATACAGTAAACGACATAATAGATAGCAACACCAAGGACCCAGCCTAAATTTTCATTCTTATCAATATTCGATTTTTCATTTTTTAAATGCATCCTGTATTTGTGAACAAGTATCAGGCTCAAAGGATTATAAACAAACCAAGAAATAAAGGTAGCGGTTGAAAAAATCATGCGGTAAATGAAATACTTATCCTGAACATAGAAGTCATTTAATGAAAACGGTTCCTGAATAATGTAAGCGGTAATTTCAAAAACCAAAAATGGCAATAAATGAAGTAATTGTGTTGGTTTAATCTTGAAGTTTGGTAAAGTCAGGGAGGAAACATATAAATACAAAGCAGGATTGAACAGAAGAAAAGAACTTGATAACAACGGAACACCGAAAATTTCGTAATCAAGTCCGCAAGTCATAAATTCGATGGACAAAAGAGTAAGCCAGCCCGATAAAATTTTATCGGATACGGAGCTTTCTTTTTTGGTAAACATGAGAATAGCAGCAAATAAACCCTGACAAAAACCTATCCAGGCAATAGTATTCATACAATTCTAGTTAAAAAACAAAATTGCTTCCTTTCTATCAACAATCTTCTTCAGGTTAAAGTTTGTTAGATTCGCTTTTACCTGTTGATTTTTCGTTTTTCGAATCCTTCTTTTCGGGCTTTGAGGTTGCCTTTATCGCCGGAATTAAATTTTCACGGGGAGATTTAGGAAAAGTAATTAAAACGTCCTTTTCGTTTTTGGGTCTTTGTTCTTCAATCCAAAAGAAATTTTTAAGAACTAATTCATCTCCCGACAGCTTTTCTAAAGGATACATTGTGCCGCTTGATGCAGCAGTAAGTACCATACGTTCTACTTTTTTGTTTTTGAAATGCATTACAACGTAGCTACTTTCGGTTTTGTTAATTCCGATAAATGTTGAATCTTTGTCGTCTCTCGGAAAATAAATAGTCTCGGCATTACCGCTTACTTCTACTCTTTGCAATTGACTGCTATCGATGTATGCAATAATTTGCTTTCCCGAAATCTGGTTAAAATAGGCACTGTCTTCACGCTGCACTGCCATTGCGTTTTCATCTACGGTCACTTTCTCAACCTTTTCGTTTTTCATAAGAGCTGTGATGAAATCACCTGAAAGTTGATTTTTCTCAGTCCACAACACCGGGTCAACGTGCATTTTCATGATTGAGTCGCGGGAGGAATAAACCAGAGAATCGCAAATTCCCTGCACATCTTTCCGATAAAATCTCACATTATTAAACCCACGCATAACATCATAAACAGAATCCTTGGCAGTGAATAATGTGTCGGCATGAACATACAAAGTGTCAGCCCCTGACCAATCAACTAACAAGGCTGAGTCACTTGCAATGCCCATTTCTGTTGAGTCGTTGTAATAAAGATAATTTCCGTAAAGAGTAGTTTTCTGAACTGTGTCGTTTAATATTACTTTCGTAAATGCTTCGCCGTAATTTTTGGATTTATCGTAAAAGACAGTGTCTCCCTCAATTGTTTTTCCGTCTTTTTGTTTAATGACCGACCGGTCAAGCAACATCATTTGTTCGGTATTGGTATTGTACCAACCATTTTTCGAATCAATATCGGTTTCTTTGTCGTAAACAATATGGGTAGGGCAAATAAGGTTTGCAATATTGGTTTTGGTGTTATAACGCAGCGAATCAGCATCCATAATAAAGTTATCGTTTACCAGATGCACATTTTTCTGAAACAATGCTGCATTCGTGGTTGTAGAATATTTACCCCAAGCCGAAGTCAGGGTGTTTTGTGGATCAACTATTTTTCCTCCATTGTAATAATAAGCAAAATTTGTTATCCTGTCATAGTTTAAACTGTCTGTAGTAAGTGTGGTTTTTCGGTTTTCCAAACGTACATTTTTTCTGATACGTGCTAATTTGAGATTCCCATCGTAAAAAAGCAAATCGCCGTAAACAAATAAAGTGTCGCCCTGAACAATACGCACATTACCAAATGCATCGAGCGAATTGGCTTTTTCGTAAAAATAAGCGCTATCACAATATAGCAATGCATTATCATGCCTAAAACGAACATTTCCAACCAATAACTTAATGTCAGGTCGAATGACTTGGTCGAATGACATTACTTGGGCATCTTCAAGAAAAACAAGTGTTGCTCTTTTATTGTCAAGGGGATTTACTATGGGAGCAAGTGATCCTGATTTCCCTCCAAATATAGATTTTGTTCTGGGTTTTTTATTCTCCTTTTTTGATTGTTTTGTTACCGGGTTTTGGCTTTGCAATATTTGATTTCTCAACTGGCGGGGAGTTATTTGTGCCTGCAATAATCCAAAAAACAAACAGAACACACCAAATAAAATGATGTGTCTGTTTATTGTAAAATACTTAAGGGTAATTATATTTCGTTTAATTTTAATATTCATCTGCAAACCTTATTTTAGTAATTTCCATTTTTCAGGCGAAAAGGTTTGTTATTTTTTTATCCAACCCGGAAACTCAAATTTACAGTTCTGCCAAGCGGGATCTATGCTAATATAAGTCTCTTTTTGTTTTCGGGTAATCCAGTTTTTCAGAAATTTATCTTTTTCCAAACCTTCGTAATATGTTTTTAGCATTTGATAGTCATCTGTCAGATTGGCTTTGTGATTATCTGTTTTGGACTTTACTTTTACAACTGCCACCACTTCTTTATTCGATGATGGACTAATCATAGTAAAAGGTTTTGAAATTTCACCTACTCTCATTTCGTAAACTACTTTTGCTACTTCTTGTGGCAAATCCTGATATTCAAACTTTGAGGTTCCTGATTTTTCGTTTAGCATTAATCCTGCATTCATAGCGGTATTTTTATCCTGCGAAAAATAAATAACCGCCTGTTCGAAAGTCATTTTATTAGTACGTATCAATTCGGTGATTGAGTCAAGTTTATGTATCCCGTTGTTTTTATCGACTATAGAAATACGCGGTTTGAGTAAAATGTGCCTGCAATTAACACGGTCGCCTCTTTTTTCTATCAGTTGAATAATATGATAACCAAATTCTGACTGTACTATACGAGATACTTTTTTGGGGTCTGAAAGGTTGAACGCAACGGCTGCAAATTCAGGAACAAGCTGACCACGTCCCATAAAACCCAATTCTCCACCTCGTTTTGCGCTTTCCACATCTTCGGAATAAAGCCTGGCCAACAATGAGAATTCCATAGTTCCGGTGTTAACTCTTTCGGTATAATCCCTTAATCGTTCTTTTATGCGGTTGGTTTCTTCAACAGGCACAGGCGGTTCGAAACTGATTACCTGTAATTCTACCTGAGATGGTACAGAGGGAATACTATCTTTAGCTAGCTGATTATAAAAACGGCGAACATCGGCGGGTGTCGATTTTATATTACCTATCAGTTTTTGCTGCATTTGTTGAATAATCATCTGATCCCGGAACATGATACGAAGGTCCTCGCGTAGCGCAATTGTGTTCTTTCCGAAGTACTCTTCCATTTTTTCTTTTGAACCAATCTGTGAAATAAAATAGCTCAACCTATTTTCTACCTGATTTGTTACATTGCTTTCGCTTACTTCAATACTATCGAGCACTGCCTGATGTAAATAAAGTTTCTGTACAGCAATTTGCTCAGGGATTACACAATACGGATCGCCCTGTAGCGGCTCTCCTTCGTACTGTGCCCTTAGTTTTTGCTCTTCTACTTCTGAACGTAGAATTGCTTCGTCGCCAACTATCCATATAACTTCGTCAATTATATTGGTTTGAGCTGATAATTGAATTGATACTGAAGTAAACAAGAAAAAAATCAATAAAATATTTTGTTTCATAAAAAAAGAATATGTGTAGTTTTTATTTTTTGTCAATTATTTTTTTGGATTACCTTTTATTTTGGAAATAAGTTACCGATTCACTTTTTATGGCATCATTGTATATTTCCGTTTCAAAATTCGATATAAATTCTGCTTTTAGTTTATTCATAATCAAATTAGCAATTTTATCTTTGGCAATTTCATAGGGCTCAGTTTGTCCACTTGTCCTATAAGCTTCGATACGTAAAAAATAATACTTCGTACTATCCGATTTTTCAAAAAAACGTTTGGATGAAACAAATGACGCAGGATTCTCAAGTTGAATCGGGATTTTTCTCAAAATTTCAGAAAGTGGAATCCATTTATTAGCAAAATAATCGTAGCTGATGGCATTTTTAATACTGTATTTTTCAATATTCTCCAACGATTTTGTGTTCCCCGATAACACCCAGCTGCGAACACTTGACAATTGAGGTGCATTGGACGGAACTATCAGTAAAATTCCCTTAATAAGGTTTTCTTTAAGTTGAAATTGTTCGTTGTATTTTTCGTAAAATGCAAGCATTTCTTCCTCTGAAGGCTGTTTCGGCAACCTTTGTTCAATCAGTTTCTGCTGATATTGATGAATAATCAGCGATTTTTTGTAATCTTCCAACAAGCGGTCAATTTCAGCTTTGTCAGTAACATTTCTTTTGGCATTTTCGTAAATAAGTACATCCGTTACCCATTTACGAATAAACCTTTCGGCAATTTGAGTACTGTCTTCCTTTGTTACATCTGGTGGAATAATATCTTGTAAGTCATTTAAATACAAAAATTTACCCTCTACTTCGAGCAAAGCTGTTCGCGAAGTATCAGCTGACTGGCGTACACACGCAGTACAGATAGCAAGTGCAAAAATCAATATCAGTAACCTACTTATTTTCATACTGAAAGCAAAGATAATATTGGTTTTATTAAAATAATGCTAAATTACGAATTATAAATCAGAATAAAGGAATTTTAATCTCTATTGGTCGGAGTCATTCACCCAAAGTTCTTTAACAGCATACTCAATTCAATTAACAAAATACAGAAAAGAGCCACTTTTCAATGGCTCTTTTTCTCCAAAATTTTGATAATTCCAATCAGTTTTTCTTTATAGTTTTTAATACCTTCTCGTCAATCACAACAGGGTATTTTGAACGCAGCAGTTTAATCCATTCTTTCTCCAGAAATTCCTGATAATCGGCAGTAACCAAACCACGAACATCCATATAACTTTCTGGCATGTAATTTAGTTTTTTTCCCGATACAAACACAAAAGGATAATCTTTGTCAGTTTCTAAAGGTGTTTTCGATTTGAAAATTTGTTTGTCAACATATTTATTATCACCTTGCATATATAATCCTTTGTCAATTTTCACATACTGAATGCTGTCGTTAAGCCTAATGCGCAGGTATTTATCTATTGAATCATTGTGCGATTTTTTTATGATTGCCTTAGCCGCTTTCATTGTCGATTTGTTTTTACATTGAATGATCCGGCCTTTAAAATGTGGTTTTTCCCATTTATAATCCATTTTATGATTTTCAAAATATTTAGATAACCCTTCTGTGTCTTTCGATGCTTTTTCCCATACTTCATTGTTGCTCACTTCGAAAAGCAAAATTCCATCGTGGTATTCCTGCATCAGAAAACGGAAATCTTCATGTTTTTTCTCTAACTGAGTGTCTTCGTAATTTAAAATTTCTTTGTCTGAAAATGCATTAATTTTTTCATTAATTATTTCTGAAGCAATACTTTTATCGCTGAAATTATTTTTCTTGAGGTATGATGCGAAATCTTCCTGAGTAAAATTTTTGTCAGCAAAGGACAATAATGGTTTATTTAATTTTGCAATTTCAACCTGGAAAACTGAATCTGCGAGGGTTTTGTTTTCTAACAAACGAACGAAATCAGTAAGATTTTCAGCATTTAATTTAAAATTATAGTCTTTACGAAGTTTTAAAACGTAAGTCTGCTGTCCCAAATTGGCTCTTTCGTCACGTTTTACGCGTTGTTCGAGGTCAGCTTTCAAGTTTTCATAAGTTTCTAATCCTTTTTTATCAAGCAATTTGATGATATGCCAACCATAAGCAGATTTTATTGGAGTAGAAATATCTCCTGTATTTTTCAAAGCAAAAGCTGCATTTTCAAATTCAGGAATCATTCGTCCGGAACCAAACCAGGGAAGTTCACCATTTTTAGTAGCAGATCCACGGTCTTCTGATAAATCAGAGGCTAACTTGCCAAAATCATCACCGGCTTTGATGCGATCATAAATTGAATCGATAGTTATTTTTGCTTTTGCATTTTTTTCATTATCATCTTGTGCGGTGAAACGCATAATATGTGAAACCAGAATTTCTCCTAATGAATTTCTTCTTCCATGAACCTTAATAATATGATATCCGAAAGATGAACGTACAGGTTTAGAAAGTTTGCCAATTGGAGTGTTGTAAGCCATAGTTTCGAAAGGATATACCGTACGAAAAGCTGAAACCCAGCCTAAATAACCATTATTTTCTTCGGCTGACTGATCCTCAGAAGCTTCTTTGGCCACTTTTGCAAAATCTTCTTTTTCAAGGCGTTTAATAATAGATTTTGTTTTATTCAATGCAGCAAGAGTGTCGGCTGGCGTAGCTCCCTGTTGAATGCGAACAAGAATATGGCTGACTTCAACATCTTCTTTCATGCGGTTATAAGCTTCACGGAGCACATCTTCGTCCACTTTCTGATCGGTAAGATAAGGTTTTGTAAGTTGTGATCTGTAACCCGACAATTCGTTGATAAAAGATTTTGTCGTATCAAGACCCTGAGATTTTGCTTCTTCAACTTTTAGTTTAAAGTTTATGAACAAATCAACATATTCTTCGAGGGTTTTCTTATCCAAAGAATTGTTCGAATTGTTTTTATTATAAATGTATTCAAATTCAGATTTTGGTACTGGTTTACCATTAATCGTCATTAAAACAGGATCGTTTGCCTTAGCAATAAACAAACCTGAAAATAAAAAGATAGATAATAAAATAAAATGTGATTTCATAAATGTGTTAATTGATTTACTAAAAATATTTTTTGAATTGTTTTAACGGTCAAAAGTACAATTATGTTATTAACAAATCGATTTTTTTAAGAATTTTTTTATTCTCCACGACTATAATTAGGAGCTTCGCTGGTAATTGACACATCGTGAGGATGACTTTCGGTAACTCCGGCATTGGTTATACGCGTAAATTTAGCTTTGTGTAAGTTGCTTATATCTGCTGCCCCACAATAAAACATACCAGCCCTAAGACCACCAATCATTTGATAAACCACTTCATACAAAGAGCCTTTGAAAGGAACACGAGCTGCAATGCCTTCAGGAACTAATTTTTTTAGGTCTTCTTCCTTTTCCTGAAAGTAGCGGTCTTTAGATCCCTTTTCCATGGCTTCGAGTGAGCCCATGCCACGATATGATTTGAACTTACGACCATTAAAAATAATTGTTTCGCCGGGCGATTCTTCCACTCCCGCAAAAAGCGAACCTGCCATAATGGAGTTAGCTCCTGCAGCCAATGCTTTAACAATGTCGCCCGAATAACGGATACCTCCATCAGCAATTATCGGAACACCTGTTCCTTCTAAGGCTTTTGCCACTTCGTAAATTGCCGAAAGTTGTGGCATACCCACACCGGCAATAACACGTGTTGTACAAATGGAACCTGGTCCTATTCCCACCTTTACAGCATCGGCTCCTGCTTCTACCAATGCCAATGCTGCTTCGCCTGTAACTATATTTCCTACAACTATGTCAATTTCAGGATATCTTTGCTTGGCACTTAAAAGTGTATCAATAATCGTTTTTGTGTGTGCGTGTGCAGTATCAATAACTATTGCATCCACGCCTGCCTGTACCAATGCTTCCATACGGTCTAAAACATCAGCGGTTACGCCAACTCCTGCTGCCACACGCAGTCTTCCCTGCGAGTCCTTACATGCCATAGGTTTATCTTTGGCCTTGGTAATGTCTTTATAAGTAAGTAGTCCTACCAATTTGTAATCGTTATCAACTACAGGTAGTTTCTCTATTTTATGTTGTTGTAAGATATCTGCTGCGGCTTCTAAATTTGTGCTGCGTGATGTTGTGATTATGTTTTCTTTGGTCATAACATCATCGATTTTCTTATCCATGTTACGTTGGAAGCGCAGGTCGCGGTTGGTAACAATTCCAACCAAATAACCTTCTTCATCCACAACCGGAATTCCACCAATCTTATATTCCGACATCAATGCAAGTGCATCGCTGACAGATGCTCCTTTTTTGATGGTTACAGGGTTTGAAATCATACCGTTTTCGGCACGTTTCACAATACCAACCTGTTTTGCCTGTTCGGCAATCGACATATTTTTATGGATTACACCAATTCCACCTTCACGGGCAATAGAAATTGCCATTTTTGCTTCGGTAACAGTATCCATGGCGGCAGAAACAACGGGAATTTTTAATTCGATACGACGTGAAAAACGAGTTGTTAGATCGACATTTTTTGGTAAAACATCTGAATAAGCAGGTATCAAAAGCACATCGTCGAATGTAAGACCCTCAAATTGTACTCTTTCGGCAATAAATGACATAGGATTTTTATATTAAATTATTATTTTAATCATAACATAAATTGAACTTATGACTATGAAAATTATTGCGTGCAAATTTAAGCAAATTTCGTGACTCATGAAAATTTCATTGTTTAAAATGGATATAAAAAATTTTAATTCAATTATTTATAATTATAGTAGACATCATTCCTTAATCAATAAATTAAATAATTTTTGTTTTTCAATGTTTTAATACTTTTTCAGCACGCTAAATCATGATGTTTTAATATTGTTTTCAAACTTCAAATGAAAAGATAAAGTATAAAATTTCAAATAAATCTAATTTTATTAAAAGTAAAGGAGCAAGGTTCTCAAACTAAGTTGAATGTAACCAAACGCTTTGCGAGAAGTATAGATAGTTATTGTATTTTTCTAAGCATTATTGTTGAGAATTGAGTAAACATTTAGTCCGAGATTTTCGGTTAAATTTTTAATTGCGTTATAACTCCAAAAGTTCAAAGAATTTTCCTTTGCTGATTTTTTATCATTGTTGAGATAAAATGAAAATTATAATTAAATTTGCAGCTGAATATTGCAATTAGCTCTTATATAACATAATTTACTTGTATTTTGGAAATAATTATTATCATTGGTTTGATTTTGCTGAACGGGGTGTTTTCCATGTCGGAAATGTCCCTTGTTTCTGCAAGAAAATTTAAACTTGAAAGTGCCAAAAAGAAGGGTAGCAAAGGCGCGAAAGCAGCCTTAGAACTTTCCGAGCATCCCACCCGATTTTTATCTACCGTTCAGATTGGCATTACACTTATCGGCATATTACTTGGGGTGTACAGCGGCGAAAATTTGACCCGAGATGTAGAAGTTTTTCTTTCCCGTTTCGAAATACTTAACCCCTATTCACACAATATTGCAGTAGGTGTCATTGTAATTTCTATCACATATTTCTCAATAGTGCTTGGCGAATTATTTCCGAAACGATTAGGACTTACTTTCCCCGAAAGTATTGCCATTTTTTTGGCAAAACCAATGAAGATTCTTTCGTTTATTACTTCTCCATTTGTATGGCTGCTCACTATATCGAACGATGTGATTGTAAAGATATTTGGAATAACAAGTACTATGGACAGCAAAGTGTCTGAAGAGGAAATCAAATCCATTATAAAAGAAAGTGCTGAAGGAGGCGAAATTCAGGACATCGAACATGATATAGTAGAACGTGTTTTCGAATTTGGAGATAAAAGGGTGAACTCATTATTCACCCACAAAAATGATATTGTGTTTTTCGACGAGACAGATGATTTACAAACCATCCGACAAAAAATTACAGCCGAAAAACATTCAGCATATCCTGTTTGTCGCGAAAATGATATTGATAAAGTGACAGGTATTGTATTGCTCAAAGATTTATTTCTGCCTTCAATAGATGATAACTTTAATCTTCGGGATTTTATCAAACAACCATTGTTTCTTACCGAAACTACTTATGCATATAAGTTGCTGGAAAAATTCAAAGCTGAAAGAATGCATTATGCAATTGTGGTGGATGAGTACGGCTCAACCAGAGGAATAGTAACCATGGATGATGTAGTGGATGCGCTGATTGGAGATGTGACCGAACATAACCAAAATGAATATGAAATTACACCACGCGATGAAAATAGCTGGTTTATTGACGGGCAATATTCATTTTCGGAGTTTTTGCATTACTTTGATTTAGACCCCGAAGAACATAGCGATGGTAACTTTGTTACAATTGCCGGTTACTTTATTCATAAATTCAATAATTTACCAAATATTGGAGATAAAATCAAGATTGATTCGTATCAACTTGAAATTTTGGACAAAGATGGACAGCGTGTTGATAAAATATTGATTACAAAACCAGAATTGTAATTGAGAAAATACAAAATATTATCAACTAAATACAATTAAAGAACCCGAAAAAATTGAATTTGATTAAATAAAGCCATATTATTTGGTAAACATACGTTAAAAATTAAGCCTTTATGATAGCCAATAGTTAAATGTATGTTATTAAACACTCTTTTAGCATAAATAATTATCAAAACACTTGTACAGATTAAAAATACGCATTATCTTTGCATCGTGATTTTTTCATAGTATTAGATTTAAGGTTAACAAAGATTGGTAGTATGCCGTGAGGCAAGCTACCTTTCGTCTTTTATAGAGGTTTGATCCCAACTTCGAAGGTAGCAACAAATGTTTTTTATTATTTCCTTCCAACAATTCCAGCCAAAAATAAATATAGCAAGTAACATTATTCCATTTGAGGACTTAAGGCTTCTTTTTTTTTAGTAATTTTGCAGTCAGAAATAAAAACTGCTTTCAAAATGAATATACTCCTTCTTGGTTCGGGTGGTCGCGAACATGCATTGGCCTGGAAAATAGCTCAAAGTCCTAAACTAGGTAAACTTTTTATAGCTCCCGGAAATCCCGGTACTGTATCAGTCGGTACAAATTTATCAATTGCTGCCGATAATTTTGCGGCACTAAAAGCTGCTGTTATTGAAAATGCAATTGATTTAGTATTGGTTGGGCCTGAAGATCCGCTTGTAAAAGGTGTAGTTGATTTCTTTGGTGCAGATGAAGAAGTTAAACACATCCCGGTAGTAGGTCCTGATAAATATGGAGCACAACTTGAAGGAAGTAAAGATTTTTCGAAGCAGTTTATGTTCCGTCACGGTATTCCAACTGCGGCATATTTAAGCGTTACTTCCTCAAATATAGAAGCAGGGATTGAATTTCTGAAAACATTACAAGCACCTTATGTGCTCAAAGCTGATGGATTAGCCGCCGGAAAGGGTGTTTTAATATTGAATGATTTAAACGAAACAATTTCGGAATTAAAAGCCATGCTCGAAGGTAAATTCGGTGCTGCGAGCAAAACAGTTGTTATCGAAGAATTTTTGTCGGGAATTGAATGTTCTGTTTTTGTAATAACCGATGGAATTAATTATAAGATTTTGCCTGAAGCAAAAGATTATAAACGCATAGGTGAAGGAGACAAAGGGCTTAATACCGGAGGTATGGGAGCTGTATCGCCTGTGCCTTTTGCCAATGAAGCATTTATGAAAAAAGTAGAGGATCGCATCATACGCCCAACAGTTGAAGGTCTTCACAGCGAAGGAATCATTTACAAAGGATTTATTTTCTTTGGATTAATCAAAGTAAATGGCGAACCTTATACCATCGAATACAATGCCCGCATGGGTGACCCGGAAACCGAAGTGGTGATGTTGAGATTGAAATCTGATTTTGTTGATTTACTCCAAGGTGTTGCTGCCGGAAATTTGAACGAAAAAACAGTGGAATTTGACGAACGCTCAGCTGTAACTGTTATGCTGGTTTCGGGAGGTTATCCTGAAGATTATGAAAAAGGAAAAGAAATTAGCGGGTTAGAAAATGTAGAAAACAGCATTGTTTTTCATGCCGGAACAGCATCGAAAGATGGAAAAATTGTAACTAACGGTGGCCGCGTCATAGCCATAAGTTCTTATGGTAATTCCAAAGAAGAAGCGTTGGCACTTTCTTTTAAAAATGCCCAACTGATTAATTACCAAAAGAAATACTTCAGGAGTGATATTGGGTTTGATTTGTAGCTTTTAGGATTTATTTTTTTTAAGTTAAACCTGCTTATTTTAATGACTAAGCAGGTTTTTATTGTTTTTAAAATTAAATAACAATAAAACTATCCTGAACTTATTAAGAAACCCGTTTTATAATTTTCTGATTTTTTCTAAGAAAAAGAATTATAACGTTGAATCTTAGATTTAAGTTGAGTGATTAAAATTTGCATGTTGTGTATTAATAAACTATTTTTGCACGAATAACTATTTGAGGTTAAATTACAGATGTTCAGAGTTTGCATCTCTTTAAATATACTGTAAAAATAAATTTGAATAATTTTATAACATCTTGATATTGAATTATTAAATATCAAAAACAAAAATGGCAAAAATATTAATTATTGACGACGAGCGCAGCATACGCAATACACTGAAAGACATATTGGAATTCGAAAAGCATCAGGTTTCGCTTGCCGAGAATGGGAAGACAGGGCTTGAAACTGCTCAGAATGTTATTTTTGATGTTATTTTTTCAGATATTAAAATGCCGGAAATGGATGGCATTGAATTTTTGTCGGCACTCAAAGAGCAGGAAGTTGAAACTCCTGTGATTATGATTTCGGGTCACGGAAATATTGAAACTGCCGTGGAATGTATCAAGAAAGGCGCTTTCGATTTTATCGAAAAACCTATAGATTTAAACCGGTTGCTGATAACTGTTCGGAATGCGTTGGATAGAAGTACTTTGGTTGCCGAAACCAAAACCTTGAAACGGAAAATTGCCAAACGTCACCAAATGATAGGCCTTGCTCCTGCAATTGAGAAAGTACGTACCATGATTGACCGTGTAGCACCAACAGATGCGCGCGTGTTGATAACCGGCGCTAACGGAACAGGTAAAGAAGTGGTTGCCCGCCTGCTTTATGAGCAAAGCAACCGTGTGAATGCGCCGTTTGTGGAAGTCAACTGCGCCGCAATACCTTCTGAGCTGATTGAAAGTGAATTGTTCGGGCACGAAAAAGGTTCGTTTACTTCAGCTATTAAGCAGCGCATAGGTAAATTCGAACAAGCCGATTCAGGTACTATTTTTCTCGATGAAATTGGCGATATGAGTCTTTCGGCACAAACAAAAGTGCTGCGTGTGTTACAGGAAAGTGAACTCACGCGCGTTGGGAGCGACAAAAGTATAAAAGTGAATGTGCGCGTGCTGGCTGCTACCAACAAGGACCTTAAAAAGGAAATTGAATTGGGTAATTTCCGCGAAGATTTATTTCATCGGCTGAATGTTATTCCCATTCAGGTTCCTTCACTCGAAGAACGTAAAGGAGATATTCCGCTTTTGGTAACGCATTTCTGCGATTTGATTTGTAGCGAAATGGGAATTCAAACAAAAGAATTTGATCAACACGCGCTCGAATGGTTAATGGCTCGCCTTTGGCCAGGCAATATCCGTGAACTTCGAAACGTGGTTGAACGTTTAATAATTTTGGGTGGAC
>JFJP01032825.1_pt1 | contig 19385 bp, 13 predicted proteins | sample 431651 | NCBI WGS metagenome assembly JFJP01 (sample SAMN02602958, study PRJNA72255) | Microbial mat metagenome, whole genome shotgun sequencing project. | biome: fresh water; feature: sink hole; material: water; isolation source: purple microbial (photo- and chemosynthetic) mats found in...
GACTTAACACTCTTCCTACATCACGAATAACCGCTTTTGCAGCCATTGTTCCATAGGTAATAATTTGAGAAACTTTCTCACGTCCATAACGTTGCGCAACGTAATCAATCACTCGATCCCGTCCTTCCATGCAGAAATCAATATCGAAGTCGGGCATTGAAACCCGTTCGGGATTTAAGAAACGTTCAAAAAGTAAATCATATTGAAGGGGGTCTAAGTCCGTGATTCCTAAAGCATAAGCCACTAAAGAACCCGCTCCAGAACCCCGTCCTGGACCGACTGGAACACCATTTTGTTTTGCCCATTGAATAAAATCTGCAACGATTAAAAAATAACCAGGAAAATCCATTTTAATGATGACTTCTAATTCAATTTGTAATCGTTCATCATAAGATTTTCTTTTAGAAGTTGCTTGATCACCAAATAAAAAAACTAACCGTTTTTCTAATCCTTCTTCGGCTTGTTGTTTGAGGAAATCACCTGCCGTTTTCTCTCCTGTTGGAAACACTGGCAAATAGTTTTTTCCTAAGGTTAATTCTAAATTACAACGTTGCGCAATTAATAAAGTATTTTCAATCGACTCGGGTAAATCTTCAAATAAATCAATCATTTCCGCAGGCGTTCGCAAATATTGCTGCGCATTATAACGACGCGGGCGACGCGCATCTTCCAACACTTGCCCGTCATGAATACACACGCGGATTTCATGGGCATCAAAATCATCGGGTTTCAAAAACACCACATCGTTCACCGCGACTGTAGGTATTTGATTTTCAAGGGCTAAATTCACCACAGAATGCAAATAATCCTCTTCACTTGCGCGTCCGGTGCGTTGTAATTGCAGGTAAAAACGGTCGGGAAAGGCTTTTCGCCAAAATTTAAGATTTTTTACCGCTAAATCAATATCTTGTGAGACCAACGCTTGCCCAATATCACCTTGCAAACCGCCCGATAATGCAATTAAATTATCCGTATGATTATTAAGCCAACTTAATTCAATCGCGGGAATGCCTTGATATTGCCCTTCAATGTAACCTCTTGAAACTAAACGAGATAAATTCAAATAACCTTGATGATTTTGACATAATAAAACTAAACGATGTAATTGATTATGTTGACGAATTAAAATGTCAGTTCCAATGATCGGTTTAATCCCCATTGATTGAGCGCTAGAATAGAATTTTACCATTGAAAACAAATTGTTACGATCAGTTACTGCGCACGCTGGCATACCCATTTCTTTAATCGTTTTTAATAGTGGTTTAATGCGCACGGTGCTATCTGAAATTGAATATTCGGTATGAACTAAAAGATGAATAAACATATTAAAACCTTAAATAAATCAAATAATTAAAAGCCGCAAAGTTGAGCAAAAACTCGCCCGCGTTCTTGAAAATCTTTAAAGCAACCATAACTCGGCGCACCAGGAGATAAAATGATCATTCCATTGGGAGGAGTAATTTTTTTTGCAATGAAAACAGCCTCTTGCAAGTCACTCGCTTGATAAAACTTAGGAAAATCGGCAGTTGGATCATGTTTTTCTTTAAAGTAGCTCAAAAATTCAAAAATCCTCGCGCCATTATTTGGCATAGTTATAATGGTTTGGATAGGACGCTGCATTGCAAAATGAGCCACTTCCTCCCAATCTAAACCTCTTTCATAACCGCCGACCAATAAAGTAATCCATTGATTTTCAAAAGATTTTACGGCTGCTAAAGCGGATTGTGGGGTAGTGGAAATGCTATCATCGACATAGGTAATATTTTGTTTCTCACCCAAAACACACAAGCGATGCGGCAAACTTGAAAAAGTGGAAAGTGCATTTTTACATTTTTGGGGATCGATTTTTAGGGCTTTCACGACGCTTAACGCCGCACATAAGTTAGATAAATTGTGCTCTCCGGCTAATTTCAGCGAATTTGCGTCAAAAAGCCATCTTTTCCCATCGAAAATGTTTTTTTGATCAAAATGAATTTCTTTTAACTCATTGAAATAAATCGTATTTTTTAAGTCATGCAAATACAAACGTGTATTTTCATCAAGTGCATTTAGTATCGATAAACTGTCCGTTTTTGCGGTAAAAAGCCGAGTTTTATCGTTAAAATAGCTATCAACGTCGCCATGCCAATCCAAATGCTCTGGAAATAAATTTAAGAGCACCCGAATGGTCGGTTTTGCGTCAAAATCGCTGGTTTGATAGCTTGACAGCTCAATTACCCACATATCTGCAAAATCCGTCGGCAATTCCCACAACGGAATCCCTACATTTCCCCCTAAATTGATTTTTAAGCCCTGTTCTCGCAATAAATGCGCAATAAGGCTGCTGGTGGTACTTTTTCCTTTGGTGCCTGTCACGCAAATGGTTGTTTTATCTTGATTTTCTGCAAACCACAACCGCGTCGAAGAAGTAAAAATCACACCTTTTTCTTTCGCCGCCATAATTTCTGGTCGATACGCGCTAATCCCCGGAGATTTAATAATAATATCAAAGTGTTGCAAGCTATTTTTAACGTTCTCACCCGTTAAAACCTCGGTATTTTCAGGGCTTTCTGACAATGACGAATCATTTAAAATCGTGATTGGCAATTTTGGCAAACGTTGTCGAATCGCCGCAAAAACCGCCCGTCCTTCACGCCCAAATCCATACAGCGCAACCTTTTTTTCTTTTAAATCGCTAATTCTCATTGCTCAAAAAACCTATTACAAATGCTTTAGTGAAATCTCAAATTAATTATCAACTTTGTTTATTTGTTTCTTCACCAAAAAGTTTCTCAAAACCAAAAGTCTGTGTAATATTATTAAGTGCGATATTCTGCATTAATCTTCACATAATCATAAGAAAAATCACAAGTCCAAATTTGAGTTTGCGCATTTCCACGATGTAACCGAATTTGTACTAAAATTTCGGGTTCTGACATTACTTTTTGTCCTTGTTCTTCGGTGTAATTGGGTGCTCGCCCACCGTTTTTTACAATACATACATTTCCTAAATAAATTTCTACTGCGTTCAAATCTAAATTGCTCACCCCTGCTCTTCCCACACAAGCTAAGATTCTTCCCCAATTTGCATCGCTTGCAAAAAACGCCGTTTTCACTAATGGAGAATGCCCAATAGTATAAGCAACGTCTAAACATTCTTGCTCATTTTTTCCTTGCAATACTTCAACGGTAATAAACTTAGTTGCTCCCTCGCCATCTCTCACAATGCTTTGCGCTAAATGAATGCAAACTTGTTCTAATGCGGTTTGAAAAGTTGCAATATTTTCTTGATCAAATTCAATACTTTTTCCTGTCGCCGCTAAAACACAGGCATCATTAGTGGAAGTATCCCCATCAATCGTAATTCGATTAAAACTTTTTTCTACCGCTTGATTTAAACAATTTTGTAACAAGTTGCTCTCAATTTTTGCATCGGTTGCAATAAAAGCTAACATCGTCGCCATATCGGGACGAATCATTCCTGCCCCTTTTGAAATCCCTGTAATAGTTACTTTTTGCTCATTTATTATGATTTCTACAGAAATCCCTTTTGGAACGGTATCTGTTGTCATAATTGCTCGAGCGGCTTTTAACCAGTTTTCTTTATGCAATCCATCAATTAAATCAGGTAAAACTCTCTCAATTTTCTCAACAGGTAAAGGTTGACCAATGACACCTGTTGAAAATGGAAGTACTTGATTTTGTTCGCATTTTCCTAAAATAGAAACCGAAGAACAACTCCGTGTCGCATCAATAATTCCACTTTCTCCTGTTCCCGCATTTGCATTACCTGCATTAATCAACCAGAAACGCGGCATGATTTCTGTCAAATGCTGTTTTGCGATTTCTACGGGTGCAGCACAAAACGCATTTTTTGTGAACACCGCCGCACAAGTTGTTCCTTCAATAAATTCAAATAAAGTAACATCATTTCTATCGGTGCGTTTAATCCCTGCACAAATACTATTTAAACGCACACCAGCAATGGATTTTAATTCAGTAAGTTCGGACATATTAACGGGCATAATGAAATAACCTTTGTTCTAAATTGGATCGGAAAGTTCGTGACGAATATCTTCTAATTTTTTCTTAAATTCTGGAGGAACTGAGCGAATATGAATATCTCGTTGTGGATAAGGCATTGAAATATTATTTGCTTGAAAGACTTCCCACACTGCAAACAAAATTTCTGATTTAGTAGCATTATTATTTCCATGTTTAAAATCCACATAATATTGTAATTTAAAAATCACCGCAGAATCCCCTAAATTAGAAAGAAAAACATTAGGTGGTGGTGTAGTTAAAACACTGGGTATTTTTGATAATGTATTTAATAAGAGTTTATGCACTTTTAACGGATCATTTTCATACGATGTTCCTACCTCTAAAACGACCCGTACTTTGTTATCATTTCTTGTCGCATTTGTAAAAGGATGAGAAATCAATTCTGAATTAGGAATAATGACATTTTTGTTATCAGGCGTTGTAATCATTAAAGAGCGAATTCCAATGTTTTTAACTTCACCTTCATAATTACCAATAAAAACAATATCTCCAGCTTTTAAAGGACGTTCTGCTAATAATAACAAACCACTAATGAAATTGCTGGCGATGTTTTGCAAACCAAACCCCAATCCAACCCCTAATGCTCCCGCAAAAACAGTTAAAGTTGTTAATTTTAAACCCATCAATTGCAATGCGATTAGAAACCCAATTAAAACAAAAGAATATTGCGTAAAAGCAGATAGACTATTTCTAATGCCAACATCAGCAATATTAACGTAAATCCAACGGTAAGTAATACGGCGCATCCATTTGCTTAACCAAATCACCGTAATAATCGCCATTAATGAGAAAATAATCCCACCAACTTTAATCGTGCTATCTTCAAAAATAAAGACGGGATAATTTAAGAAATTGTAAAGAACCGTCCAATCAATATTTAATCCTTCTAGCAATATCCACAGCATTACAAAAAACAGAGAAACTAACGTTATTCGATAAAGAATAGGTAAAATATCTTGTTCTAATAATAAACTATAAATTTCTCCACTATTTCTAGCTTGTTCTTTAAAGTATTCAAATATATCTCCAACATAACCTCTAAATATCAACCAAATAGTTAAAATAAACACAAACCACGTTAAAATATGAGCAACTTTCCACGCTAAATTAACATAACCAATTACACCTAAAACGCCCATTGCTAATACGCTAAATGGAAACAGCAACGTGCTCAAACTAAAAATAAGAATCCAATAGCGACGAACTTGCTTTTCTTTCATCACTCGCAAAAAGATATTTCTAATTCGTAGCAATGGAAAAACCGTAATCATGAGAAATACCATATAAATGCTGTCACTGATTTCTTTTATTAAAGGAGATAGCTCTAAAATATGAATTAAAATTGTAATACTGCTAAAAACCCCAATTAATAAAAACATCCAACGTAATTGTTGATATAAATGTTCATCACGAAATTCCTCTTTTATGCAATGAGAAACTAATAATTCCCACGCTAAATCAATCGGGAGCTTGATTCCTAACCAAATAATCGTTAAACTTAAAACAAGTAAAATCGTTGAAGTATTGAAATTTGCACTAAAAACTAAAGCAACTAAAATACAACCTAAGGCTAAACCTGTTAAATTACATTTCAATAATCTAAACATTACCAACAAGTTATTTTCTAAGAAACTTCTTTCTTCTGTTTCAATATTTGCTAAGTATAAGATTTTAATTTTAATATATTTTTGTAACCAATTTAGTGCTAATAAAATAACCAACGAGAAAATAGAAAAAACTAACCAACTTCCTCCACTCATGCGTTTTAAATCATACAATCCATCTGAAAAGGCTTTTTGAATGTGTTTCCATAAAATTTCGGGTGCATCTAATGCTTCATCTAATAAATTTTCCCAGCCTTTTAAGTTATCAGGTAATTGGCGTTGTTTAAACAAATGTCGATGCGTTAATTCTTTAACTATATTAACAATAGTTGCTTGATAATTTTCAACAGATTTGCTCAATTCAACAACAGTTTTTCTTTGATTGTCTAGATTAATAATTAAAGCATCTAAAAGTTTCTTTTCATCAGTTGCCATTTGTTGGTTTTTTCCAAACAAATTAAAACCCACTAATCTATTTTCAGCTAATTTGCTATTTTGCATTAATACATTCAATCTTTCTTGCAAAATATTTTGTAATGTTTTCAATTTTTGCTGATGTTCACCTAGGTTTTTTATAATATCTTGCCAATATTCCAAAGATATTAGAGAAACATCTTTAGAAAGTTGTGTATTAATGCTTTGTAACTGATTAGTTATTTTTGAAAGAGTTAATTGACGTTTATTGAGTTGAATTTGCTCTTGGAAGTTCATTAGTTGGGTTTCAAGAAAATTCTTTTCAATCATATTATTAGAGGGAAGATTGCTCATTTTTGTACGAAGCAATTGAATAGATTCAGTGTATTCTTTTTCAAGGTTTTTATTACGAGTTTCTAAATCTTGGTTTTGCAGTTTTTGATTTAATTCAATCAGTTGTTTTTGCCACAATTTAGCAACTTTTAACTCTTCGGTTATTTCTTTTAAATTTTTTTCAGTTTCTGAAATAGATTTCTCTGCACGATCAAACCGTTCTTCTTGAATTTTAATTTGTTTTTGTAAGGTTTCAACGCCCGCTGCATTATCTTCAGATTTATCGATAGATTGTTTTTTAAGTTCCTCTAAACTTTCTTTTAATGCCGCTATTGCTTTTTGGCTTTCTTCCATTTCTTGGTGCGCATTTTCTTTATCTAACGTGAATCGTTTAATTTTTAATTGATAATCCTCAACATTGCTACTTGCTTGTTCTAATTCATTCTCGGGGATTTTGCCTTGTTTCTCAAAACCTGCTAATTGTTGTTGCCAAAGTTGTTGTTTTTCTTCGAGCGTTTCATTCTCTTTTTGAGATAAATCTGCAGCAAATATTCCATTGATATTTAAGATAAAAAATAACAAAAACCACAGTTTCATTTTAAGTTATTCTCCATTGCTGAAAATAATTGCTGGCGTTGTTGTGAATTAGAAATATTTTCCCAACCTTGCAAATGATGTAAAATCAATTGAGAAAGCGCGTGAATATGACTTTTTTGATCATTTAATGCTGGAATGTAATGAAAAAATTTTCCGCCATGATTTAAGAAAAGTTGGCGGTTTTGTTGATCGATTTCCTCTAAAGTTTCTAAACAATCTGCCGAAAATCCAGGGCAAATAATGCTCACGCTTGAAATACCTTCTTTGGGAAGTTGCTCTAAAGTTTTATCGGTGTAAGGTTGCAACCATTCTTCACGACCAAACCGTGATTGAAAAGTGACCAGATATTCTTCTTTATTCAAACCAAGTTGTTCAGCGACTAAACGTGCCGTTTTTTGACAATGGCAGAAATACGGATCGCCCGCTAAAAAGGTTCGTTTGGGAATCCCATGAAATGAGAAAATAAGTTTCTGAGTTTTACCGTTTGTTTTCCAATTTTCTTTAACGCTTTCAACCAATGCAGAAATATACAAATCCCAATCGTGATAATTTGAAATAAAACGCAATTGAGGAATCCAACGCCATGTTTGAAATGTTTTGCTCACCGCATCAAAAGTTGAACCGACGGTCGCCGACGCATATTGTGGATAAAGGGGCAAAATGAGGATTTTTTCACAACCCGCTTTTTTAAGATTTTCAAGGGCTTGCGCTATCGAAGGTGTCCCATATCGCATTCCCAACTCGATTTTGACGGAAAAGTGCTGATTTAGATAAGTTTCAATGGCTTCGCGTTGTTGTTGAGCGATGTGCAACAGCGGCGATCCGCTAAGTGTCCAGATTTGTTGATAATTATGCGCGGCTTTGCGCGGACGAGTGCGTAAAATAACCCCGTGCAAAATGATTTTCCACAACCAACGTGGGATTTCTACAACCCGTGGATCGCTCAAAAATTCGCCCAAATACCGCCGCAAAGCGCTGGATGTAGGCGCATCTGGCGTGCCCAAATTGGTTAGCACAATGCCGATGGGAACGTCCGCGTCGTGAGCGAAAGAATGCCCATGAAAATGTAAAGTCATCTCGAGAATCCGTTGGAAAGTTTTAGGATTATGCCAAAAAAATGATAAAAAATGGCGTTCTTTTTTATTTCAGTCCCAACATCGGGTAAAATAACAAAATATCTCACCCATGTCCTTGCAAAGCATACTGAAATACAAGTTGTCCCTGCATCGAGTATGATTTTAGCCGCCAAATCAAAAAAGGATACGTTTATGAATCTCATTGAATTACAAGCAATTTTAGAGGAAGAACACCACCATCCGCATTATTTGCTACCAATGTTACGGCGAGTGCAAGAGAAATATAATCACATTTCACCACCAGTAATGAATTTCTTTGCTGAAAAACTCAATATTCCTTTAACAAAAGTCCAAGGTATCGCGGATTTCTACAGCTTATTAAATACCACGCCGCGCGATTATCATATTTTGTTTAGCGATAATATCATCGAACATTTGCAAAATAAAGAACAACTCATGAATCAACTCATGAGCAACTTGGGCGTTGAAATCGGTACAGTTCGTGCTGATCAACGGGTTTGTGTCGATAACACTTCTTGTATTGGAATGAGCGATCAAGGAATCTCGGCTTTAGTCAATGGTTTAACCATTACAAATCTCAATGAACAACGTATTTCTGAAATGACGGATTTAATTGAGAACAAAGTTCCCGTTTCTCAATGGAATTTAGAGTGGTTTGAAGTGAAAGATAATATTCAACGCAAAGATATTTTATTAAGCACTGAATTTGTCGCGGGATCAATATTGGACAAAATAAAAAATAATTCCGCTGATCAAATCATGGAAACTTTAAAGGTTGCGGGGATTCGAGGCTGTGGGGGTGCGGGGTTTCCTCTGGATAAGAAATGGGATTTTTGTCGTCAAACGCCTGCCGATGAACGTTTCGTGGTGTGTAATGCCGATGAGGGTGAACCGGGGACTTTTAAAGATCGGATTTTATTGCAAAGTTATGCAGATTTAGTATTTGAAGGCATGACCATTTGTGCAAAAGTCATTGGAGCAAAACAGGGCTTTTTATATCTACGCGGTGAATATCGTTATTTATTAGATGCTTTAGAACAAACTCTCGAGAAACGCCGTGAGAAAAATCTCTTAGGAACAGCCATTTTAGGTGATTCTAATTTTGATTTTGAGATAAAGATTTTCATGGGGGCGGGGGCTTATATTTGTGGGGCAGAAACTGCGTTAATTGAATCATTACATGGCAATCGAGGAGTGCCACGTCGGCGGCTGCCTTATCCTGTGCATCAAGGTTATAACAAAAAGCCTACGGTGGTGAATAATGTAGAAACCTTTTGTTCGGCAGTAAAAGCATTGCAAATAGGGAGCGAAACTTTCTCAAAAATAGGAACAACTCAATCGCGTGGAACAAAACTTTTAAGTATTAGTGGAGATTGTGAGAAACCTGGTATTTATGAATTTCAATATGGGGTTTCTGTGCGTGAGGTTTTAGAAAGCTGTGGTGCAGATATTTCAACTGTTCAAATGGTACAAAATTCAGGACCCGCTGGAAATAGTTTATCGCCAGAAGATTTTGATCGACAATTTGCTTTTGAAGATGTGAATTCAACGGGTTCTATTATGATTTTTAATAACAGTAGAGATTTATTAGAAATTGTTCAGAATTTTGCAAATTTCTTTGTGCATGAAAGTTGCGGTTTCTGTACGCCTTGTCGAGTGGGAACATCGATCATTAAAAACTTAGTGCATAAAGTGAGAAAAGGTCGAGGTTCAAACGTTGATCTCAAAGAAATGCAAGAATTGAGCATTTTGATTAAAAATACCGCGCATTGTGGGTTAGGAATGACCGCCACCAATCACATTTCTGACACTTTAAAGAAATTCCCCCAAGTGTATAAAAAATACTTGCATAATAGTGAGAGTTTGCACCCCACTTTTGATTTAGATGCGGCATTAGAAGATGCGCGTCAACTAACCCATCGTCAAGACGCAGAAGCGCATTTGTCAGCTTGAGGAATTTTTATGGAAAATGTTATTACAATTGATGAGCAACTGATCCCTTTTCAAACGGGACAAACTATTATGGATGCAGCAATGGCAGCGGGCGTTTATATTCCTCATTTGTGCCATAATCCAGAATTTGAACCGCATGGAAGTTGTCGGATTTGTATCGTAAAAGTCGAAGGGCGTTTAATATCGTCTTGCACAACGAAAGCAACAGCGGGTCAAAAAATTGAGAGCAACACCCCCGAATTACAAGAGAATCGTCGGTGTTTAACGCAAATGTTATTTGTGGAAGGAAATCACGTTTGTCCGGGATGTGAAAAAAGCGGAAATTGTCAATTGCAAGCCGTTGCTTATTATACAGAAATGCTCTCACCACGCTTTCAACATTTCTATCCGTATCGTGAATTAGATGCGTCGCATCCCGACGTAATTATTGATTTCAATCGGTGTATTTTATGCGAATTGTGCGTGAGAGCAAGTCGCAGTGTTGATCAAAAGAATATCTTTGCCATTAGTGGGCGAGGAATTAAAGCACATTTGATTATTAATTCTCCCACTGGCAAATTAGGTGACACCAATTTAAGCATTGAGGATAAAGCAGTGCAAGTTTGTCCCGTAGGAGCAATTATAAAACGCAAACAAGGTTATCTTAACCCGATTGGAGAACGTTTCTACGATCAAGCACCGATTGATGAAATGGGCGATATTGCAGAACCTCACGCAGGAGCAAAACATCATGACTAAGAAACTTAAAGTAGCAACGGCTTCATTGGCGGGTTGTTTTGGTTGTCATATGTCGATTTTAGATATTGATGAAAAACTCATTCCTTTATCAGAGCTAATTGAGTTTGATCGCTGCCCAATTACTGATATTAAAAAGATCGGAAAATGCGATATTGGAATTATAGAAGGCGGGGTTTGTAATGCTGAGAACGTTCATGTATTAAAAGAATTTCGTGAAAACTGTACCATTTTGATTGCAATGGGGGCGTGTGCGATTAATGGTGGCGTGCCCGCATTGAGAAATCATTATTCCTTAAAAGAATGTTTAGATGAATCGTATTTGAACGGGATAGGATTAGAAAATGCTCAAATCCCTAATGATCCCGAAATTCCTCTGTTATTAAATAAGGTACATCCATTGCATGAAGTGGTAACAATTGATTATTTCTTGCCTGGTTGTCCGCCCTCCGCCGACGCTATTTGGACATTCTTAAATGAATTGCTCAGTGGACAGGCGATTAAACTTCCTTATCAAGCCCTACATTTTGATTAGATTATGCTTTCTACTAGTGCTATTTCATTAAGTGTTGAAGAACTATTACTTTTTAGTGTAGTGCTAGTGGTTTGTTATCTGTTGAACAACAAAAGCATGGCGAGGAAGAAATTATTTGACGCACAACAACTAATTGACAAATACCAACAAATGGAACAAATGCTTAAAATTAATGAAGCACGTTATCATCAAATGTTTGAAACAAATCAAGCAATTAAATTGGTTATTAATCCAAAAGATGGAAGTATTATAGAAGCCAATCAATCCGCTATTAAATATTATGGTTATTCTAAAGAACAACTTTTGGAATTAAAAATTAATGATATTAATATATTATCACCAATGCAAATTCAATTGGAAATGTTAAAAGCTAAACATGAAGAACGTTTGTATTTTAATTTTAAACATCGTTTGTCTTCAGGAGAAATTCATGATGTAGAAGTGTATTCTGGACCTATAGAAACACCACAAGGAACTTTATTATATTCTATAATTCATGATATTACAAATAGAACAATTATTGAAAAGGTTTTGCACCAAAAAAATGCGTATTTGAATAGTATTTTAAGAGCTTCTCAAGAACTCGCAATCATTGCAACGGACTTAACATTTAAAATTAATTATTACAATTCTGCGGCTGAACAACTATTTAATAGCCCTGTAAAAAAGATTATAAAACAATCATTTGTTGATACGCATAGTCATTTGTTTAATGCTGCCAATTTATTATTACAAGCCTATCCAACTATTGAGCAAAATAACGAATACAAAACGGTAACAACTTGGCAAGAAAATGATTCAGTGCGTCATATTGAATGGCGAATCGCAGGGATTAGAGATGAAGAGTTCGTATTAATTGGTTACTTATTGATTGCACAAGATATTTCTGATCATAAACGTATTGAACAAGATTTGAGATTGGCAGCAACTGCATTTGAAACCTTTGAAGCCATTGTCATTACAGATAACAAAAATCGGATATTAAGAGTTAATCGAGCATTTAATAAAATTACGGGTTATCAATTAGAGGAAGTAATAGGAAAAACCCCGCGTATTTTGCGTTCAAATTGGCATGATGCAAATTTCTATCGTGAAATGTGGAAATCTTTAAAGGAAAAAGGGCATTGGCAAGGTGAAATTTATAACAAACGTAAAAATGGAGAAATCTATCCCGAATGGTTGATTATTACAGTGGTTAAAAATAGTCAACAGGAAGCTACCCATTATGTAGCGACATTTTTAGATTTGAGTGAGCGTAAGAAACAGGAAGCAAAAATTCATCATTTAGCCTATCATGATTCTTTAACAGATTTACCAAATCGTACGGCAATTTTAGAGCAATTGAAACGCGAATTAAATCGTACACATCAAAACAACACGGTATTTGGTGCGTTATTATTTTTGGATTTAGATCGATTTAAAAACATTAATGATTCTTTAGGTCATGCGGCGGGAGATCAATTATTAATTGAAGTGGCGCAACGTTTAAAGAAAGCCATTCATGAAGATAATATGGTGGGACGTTTAAGCGGCGATGAATTTGTGATTATTTTGAGTGACTTAGCGGAAGCTAGAAATGCAGCAACTACTCATGCACAATTGATTGCAGAACGTTTGAGATCAGACATTTCTCAGCCTTTTATAATTGATAATCATGAGTTTTATATTAGTGTGAGCATTGGGATTACATTATTTCCAGAACATGATATAAATGAAAGCGATTTGTTGCGTCAAGCTGATACCGCAATGTATCAAGCAAAATTACAGAAAAGAACGGGGATTCAAGTTTATTTGCCATCGATGCAAGCGGCGGCATTAGAACGTTTAGCTTTAGAAAATGATTTGCGGCAAGCATTGAGAAATAATGAATTGCTCTTATATTTTCAACCTCAAGTTAATTTAATTACTGAACAATTAACGGGTGCAGAAGCGTTAGTACGTTGGTTACATCCGAAGCGAGGAATGCTTAATCCGGCGTATTTCATTCCGGTTGCAGAAGATAGTGGTTTGATATTTCAATTAGGGCAATGGGTGTTACAAATGGCGTGTTGGCAGAATCGAGAATGGCAGAAACAAGGTTTAAATATTGTGCCGATTGCAATTAATTTGTCGGCGGCTGAATTTCGTTTGCCAACTTTACCCGATAGAGTGAATAAATGTTTAGAGGAAAATCAATTAAATGCGCGTTATTTAGGATTAGAAGTGACCGAAAGTTTATTAATGGAAGATGTTGATAGCATTTTATTAACGTTACATAGTTTGAAAAAGATGGGAATTCAATTAGCGATTGATGATTTTGGGACGGGTTATTCGAGTTTAAGTTATTTGAAACGATTTCCGGTCGATAAAATCAAAATAGATCAATCTTTTGTGAGAGATATTTTAATTGATCCTGATGATGCAGCAATTACTAGTACGATTATTTCAATGGCAAAAAGTTTGAATTTGAAAACCATTGCAGAAGGGGTAGAAAGTCGAGAGCAATATGATTTTCTGCGCCATCGCCAATGTGATGAAATGCAAGGTTATTTTTATAGCCGTCCTTTACCTGCCCAACGTTTCGCAGAAATGCTAAAGCCCGCCGCCAATGCTTAAAAAACTCCGCATTCATGATTTCATTTTAATAGAACAACTCGACTTACATTTCAAATCGGGTTTAACGGTAATTACGGGAGAAACTGGCGCTGGAAAATCGATTTTAATTGATGCGCTAGGTTTATTGCTCGGACAACGCGCCGACAGCGGAGTCGTTCGACAAGGCGCAGAACAAGCCGAACTCAACGGGTGGTTTGGCGACGATCACATTCAACGAATCATTTCTAAAAACGGGCGATCTCGAGCGTTTGTAAATGGAAAAAGCGTTACAATTCAAGAGCTTGCAATCATCGGCGACACCCTTGTTCATATTCATGGTCAGCACGCCCAACAAGACCTTGTGCGCCCCGATTATCAACGTCAAGTGGTCGATGAGCGGATTGTCCCTAATCTCGCGTTGCAGCGCGTTCAGGACGCTTGGACAACGTGGAAAACCTTGCACGACGAAATCCAACGGCTCGGCGGACAAGGCGCTGAACGTTCCGCACAAATTGAATGGTTACGTTATCAAGTCGTTGAATTACAAGAGATTGGGATCGAAGATTTGAATTTGCCAGCGATTGAAGCTGAACACCGTCGTTTGGCGCACGCCGAGCAACTCCAACATAACGTCCAACAGGCATTATTGTATTTAGATCAAGATGATGCGGCGGTGATGAATTTGCATCGAGCGCTGCGAGAAATCCAAGCGGTGCAATCACACGATAAACGCTTACATTCGTCGGTGGAATTGCTCGACAGCGCGTTGATTCAAGCCCGCGAAGTCGCCGACGAATTGCGCCATTATGTGGAGCATCTCGATCACGATCCCGAACGGTTGCTCGCTTTGGACGAACAATTCAATGTGTTACAAAAACTTGCACGCAAACATCAAGTGCCTTTGTCTGAATTACCAATTTACGCAAAACAATTGCAAGATCGTTTGCAAACCCTTGAAAAAGATGAAAAAAGAGCCTCAGAAATTCAGCCCGAATTACAATTAGCTATTGAGCATTATCGAGAAGTCGCCGCGCAATTATCCCTTCAACGTCAACAACTTGCAGAAGAACTCAGCGAAGCCGTCACCTTTCACGCGCAACAATTAGGAATGCCACATTTGCGTTTTATTATTGAAGTTTCTCCCCAGTTAATCGCGCAACCATCGTTCTTAGGCACTGATAATGTTACATTTTTGATTAGTACCAATATCGGACAACCTCCTAAACCATTACAAAAAGTGGCATCGGGCGGAGAATTATCGCGTTTGAGTTTGGCATTGCAAGTGGTGATTTCTCAAACCAATCAAATAAACACACTTATATTTGATGAAGCAGATGTCGGCGTTGGCGGAGGAATTGCGGAAGTAATTGGAAGATTATTTGCAAAATTGGGATTACAACGGCAGGTTTTATGTATTACGCATTTACCTCAAATTGCGGCGTTTGGAAAACAACATTTACATGTGAGCAAACACGCTCATCCCCCCTTTACTCATATTCAAGTAAAAACCCTTCAAAAACAAGAGCGTATTAAAGAAATTGCACGTTTATTAGGCGGGCTTTCTCTCACGGAACAAACTTTAGTATTTTGAGCGTCGTCGGTACATTTATCAAGATTCTTTAAGCAATCATCACGCATATCTCCCCCTTTTTTGTTATCAGGTTCGGCATAGGCTTTCTGCAAACAAGCCTCTGTCGTTGCTTCACATTTGTTAAGTGCAGTACCGATTTTAGCCAATAAAGCTAAACTAGCTTTCTTTTGTTCATCAGTAAGTGGTTTTCCGTCTTTCGATTTGACTGAATTCAAACCTACATTCATGCACTTATTAAAATCGTCTTGAGCACTACTCATACAACCTTGCAGTTGTTTAATAGCAATTGCTGACTTTGCTTTATCTCCAAATTTTTTCGTGCCATCAGTGCACTTTTGTTCGTCGGCATCATGTTTCTTCGAACAATCAGACCATGTTTTATCCCAACCTTCGGGTGATGCGGCTTGAATGTTTGTACCCACTAATGACAACACTGAAAAAAAGGAATTTTGAGTATACAAGGAGGGTTTGTTCTTAGCAAGGTAATTTTTTATTTAATTTAAAAACCAACAGGTTAGCATTTAAAAATAAATAGTAACCTGTTGAAAAACATTAAGGGTTAAAAAGGTTAGTTAGAAATCACTAATTTACCTAAAGAAACAACTGCAACTTCGGGTAAATTATTCAAATTCGCATTCGGAGCAACAAATTCCAAAATACCTGACAAATGGTGTTCTCCACGCGGATCAATGATTTCATTTAAGGTTCTTCCCGTGCCTCTGAAATGTTCAAAAATGCTCAGTTTTTTCTCTAACAAATCACGATACGTCCAATCCGATCCACCAATGGTTTTTAAGGTGTTGTATTCAACATTTTTCAAACGTTGTTTGCCAGCTTCTGGAAACCCTAATACTAATTGTTTTTCAGCGTCACTTCTAAAGAACAATTGCGTCGGCATAAATTCACCTTTCTTATCGGCTTGAATCGGTGCATCAGCTGCTAATTTAGGGAAGATTGCAAAGATATTATCCCATGTTGGTGCATAAATAAATTGTTGCCAATTTTCGGGTAATTTGCCATCGGTGACATTAGATAATGTAATAGGTGGTGCGTATTTGAAAATGATTGCCACCATTTCAACATCGCGTTGCCAACGAATAATATCTTCTGCTTCATAGCCAATATCTAAATAAATATCGAGCAATTGCTTTCCATAAATACCGTCGGGGGTTGCCATAAATACATAAGGTTTTGTTCCCAAAATTGCATTGGGGAGCAATTTATTATCTGCAGATAAAATGTATTGGCGTGGCGCAATTCTTACAAAATATTCAGTGGGTTGCGGAATGGCTTCGCTTGCAACTTTGGGGGTGTTAATATTTTGAACATTTGCGGCAATTTCTTGTAATTTACCGGCGGGCGCGGGCGGATAAAGAATCGCTCGATCTTCAGCAAAAACAATCGTTTGCGCGATCACAAACCAACATATTAACCAAATTTTACTCACTTTCAACATTTCAAGATTCTCCAGTTTAGGTTTAAAGGCTTTATTTTAACGTTTTTGGGAGCGTTTTGCATTAAGAAAAGATATTATTTATTTCGAGTGAGAATTTAAAAAAAAGCTCTATTGCAGAGCCTTTTAAAGAATCAATTAGTTGTTTATTTTTTCTAAATCGGAGATGCTAATGGTGTTATCGTAAATGCCTGCACCAACTTGAAACGTTGTGTTGGGGACGCTGATGGTGTAGGTAATTTTGCGATAACCTTCGTCAGAACCTGGTTTGGGCCACCAATATTCGACCCAGCCTCCTTTGTTTTTTTTGGCGGCATCGCAGAGTTTGGCGAAAAATAGATTACCTTTTTTGTCTTTCAAATCCATGACAGGTTTGCCGACCAGCGCCGCTTTGGGATGACCGATCATTTTATCGGCGGTGCAATCGTACACAAAAACGTAGGTATCTTTCCACGCCCATTTGCTCCCGAAAGGTTTGTTGAATTCGGCTAATCCTTTCTCTTTTTCTTTGGCGAGAATGGCGGCGGCAGATTTGGTTTTGGTGACAATTTCTAGCGGCGTGGCGGTTTCAACTCCCCAAACGCTCGTAAAACTTAAAATAGAGATGATCCCTAATGTGATTGTGGGTGGTTGTAATCTCATGATTCCTCCTAGGAAAATCTTAACAATTGTGGTTATGAAGTGCGTAATATGCACAAACTTAGAGTAGCGTTTTTTATAATTGGTTACAATCGCTTTACAAACCTATTTTTGTCAGGAGATTTTTATGTTAATGAAAGCAATACTTGGGATTTCAATGAGTGCATGGTTAGCGGGCTGCGCGTTGCAACCAAGCGACAGTTTTTCGCGCCGAGAACTCAATCAATCTTATCGCGTTGAAATGGGCACGGTCGAACGAGTGCGAAATGTCCCGATTCAAGGCACAGAGTCGGGCGTAGGAACGATTGGCGGCGGCGCATTGGGTGGTATCGCGGGCGGGGCAATTGGCGGTGGACGGGGCAGCAGCATTGCGTCAGTGGTCGGTGTGATTGGCGGATTGGTGATCGGAAATGCGATTGAAAATCAAGCAACTCAAGAACTTGGCTTAGAACTCACCGTCAAACTCGACAACGGTCAAACCGCCTTAATCATTCAAGCCGCCGATCCTCCTTTTCAAATCGGCGACCGCGTCCGTGTTTTATCTGGCAAAGACGGTAAAACCCGCGTAACTCATTGATTTTATAATCTATTCTCACGAGTATTTCAACGTGGGAATAGAAATTAATTATTTGCTAAATTGCAGTTTTGAAATATCCGCAACTTGTAAAAAGAGGTTTCTTAAAGATTGCAACAAAGCTAAACGATTTTGGCGAACTTTCACATCTTCAACCATCACCATTACATTGGTAAAAAATGCGTCCAAAGGTTCTTTCAAAGTAGAAATCTCTTTTAAAGCCTCTTGATAATTATTTAATTTAACAGCATTTTCAACTTTTCCAACTAAAGATTGTAATGTTTTATACAAATCTTTTTCAGAAATTTCTTGTAATGCACTTTCTTCGACCTTATCAGAAATAGTTTCTTCCACTTTTTTCAAGATATTATGAATGCGTTTGTTTGATTCCGCTAATGCCGCCGCAGAAACCGATTTACGAAACTCCTCAACACTCCGAATTCTCAAATGCGCATCTAAAGGTTTGGTTGGACGACAACACAGCACCGCTTCAATACTATCGGGACTCATATCAAAATAATACGCCCGCATCCGTTCAATCACAAAATTATAAACCAATTCAACGGTTTCTGAAGCTAAGAGTTTCTCTGGATAATTTGCTGCACTTTCTTTAATGAGTTGCTCAATATCTAACGGCAAGTTTCTCTCAATTAAAATCCGCAACAAACCAATCGCTGCTCGACGTAATCCGTATGGGTCTTTATCGCCAGAAGGAATTTTTCCAACCCCAAAAATGCCCACTAAAGTATCTAAACGATCCGCTAATGCAACCGCTTGTCCCGCATTTGAAATCGGTAATTCATCGCCAGCAAAACGCGGTAAATAATGCTCACGAATTGCTTGAGCAACTTCTACGGGTTCGTGATCATTTTTTGCATAATATTCACCCATAATCCCTTGTAATTCTGGAAACTCACCGACTAATCCACTTAGCAAATCACATTTGCACAACTTTCCAGCACGATTTGCTTCATTTTCGTCAGTTTGAAGTTGTTTGGCAATAAAACTCGCTAATTTTGAAACCCGCATTGATTTTTCATATAAACTGCCGAGTTTATTTTCAAATGTCACCGTTTTCAACGTTTCTAAGCGACTTTCTAAAGAAACTGTGCAATCTTGTTTCCAGAAAAACATTGCATCCGTCAAACGAGGACGAATCACCCGTTCATTACCTGCTTGCACTAATTCTGGTTGACGACTTTCTATATTGCTTAACGTAATAAAATACGGCAATAATTTACC
>JFJP01029721.1_pt1 | contig 19376 bp, 19 predicted proteins | sample 431651 | NCBI WGS metagenome assembly JFJP01 (sample SAMN02602958, study PRJNA72255) | Microbial mat metagenome, whole genome shotgun sequencing project. | biome: fresh water; feature: sink hole; material: water; isolation source: purple microbial (photo- and chemosynthetic) mats found in...
TGGATGGGCAGCCTGTGCGGAGACGGTCGTTTCTACATTCCGTCCAATGATTTTTCCTGCATGATTTCCAATGACATGTTCCGCGAATTCTTTCTGCCCGGCATCAGGCAGGAGTGCCGATTCTACGACCAGTCCGTCTATCATCTCGACGGACCGGGTGCACTGCGCCACCTGGATGACCTGCTGGCCATTCCGGAACTCAATGCCATCCAATGGGTGTTCGGTGCCGGAAATGAAGGCTACGCCCGCTGGGTGGATGTCTACCGGCGCATCCAGAAAGCCGGCAAGGGCAACGTGCTGTATGTGGACAAGTCGGAACTGCCGCTTGTCTACGAAACACTGCGGCCGGAAGGCATTCATTTCGGTTACATCGGGGGGATATCGGATCAGGAAACGGCAGAGGCAGTCATCCGCAGCATAACAGCCTGGAAATGAATTTTTCATGCCGACTGAAACCTTGTGCCCGGAAGTGATTCCGGGCACTTTCATGTTCTGAAGACTGATGCCGGACTGGTCTTCTTTGGCGTGGACTGACAGACCTGGACATGGTACTATGCATATCAGCATGGATTTTTGCTGAGGTTGTATGGAAAACACGCATTTCAAGGACATTTTCAATCATCTGAACCTGAAGGTTCTGGAGGGCAGCCTTTTTTCCGGAGACGGATCCTGGCACCATGACAGGATTGTATCTCCCTTCAATCGGCTGTACTGGATTTTGGATGGGGAAGGTTCGATTGCATACGGACAGGAACGGATGATGCTTCGTGCCGGACATGTCTATCTGGTCCCGGCCGGACTGACCTGCGACTACCGGTGTCAGAACCAGCTCGTGAAATTCTATCTGCATGCGAACGTGCGTCTGTACGGGCACGAGGATCTTTTCGAAGGGCTTGCCCGCTGTCTGGAGATGGAATGGCCGGTCGAGCGCATCCGCTCGATGGCCCGGATGGCGCAGGAAGCCACACCTTCCTCCCTGCTGCTGCTGAAGGCCCTGGTGATGGAAGCGGTCGCTGCATTTCTTGTGCAGGCCGGACCCCGGCAGAACGGACTGGATGCCGCACGCAGCCGGTATGGCCGCTTGCTCCGCCTGATCGCGGAAAACCCGGCAGGCGTTACGGCAGCGTCTCTGGCCGAAAGGATGAACCTTCCTCAAGGTGCTCTGGAGCGGGCCTTTCGACGGGATATGGGTATTACGCTGCGCCAGCATATTCGGAACAACCTGCTGGAAAACGTGAAAATCCGCCTGCAGACCAGCGACGCGCCCATTCGGGCAATCGCGGCGGAAGCTGGCTTTGGCGATGAATTCTACTTTTCCCGGTTTTTTCGGCAGCAGACCGGCACCTCCCCGTCGGACTACAGGAAAAACAACAAGATGATTTGAACTCTTGCCCCTGTTCTACTGGTTTCTTCCACAGACGAAGGCACCCGGCGGGGGGGGCTGAATGGTCAGCTGATTCATTCAATCTCATAATCCTCGGAAGAATCCTTTTCGCCTGTCAGACAAAAATAGCAGCCATCTTCTCCACTGATGGCGCTGCCGGCCATCCACATCGGCTTGCCGCAGGTCGGACAGGCAGCGCCGCTTTTTTTTCGTTCCCGCGCTTCCTTGAGGAGTTCGACAATTTCCTTGTACTTCTCCCCGGGATTTTCTTTGATGTAGTTCTTCGCAAATTCTTCAATCGTAATCTTTACCATGATTTTGAACCTCCATTTCCATTCACATCATATCTCCAGGATGGGACAGCCGATGCGAATCCGTAATTCCGGGTGCAATCCTACGACCTCCGGTATTCTCCCGGCGTCATTCCGACATGGTTCAGAAAAGCTCTGTTGAAATTCGATAAAGTTTCAAATCCGCAGCTCTGGGCAATCTCGAGGATCTTGTCCTCCGATTTCCGGAGCTTTTCCTTTGCCGTGGACAGCCTGCAGCGAATCAAAAACTCGTTCGGCGTGGTGTTTGTGAGTTTTCGGAAGGTGCTGCAGAAATGAGACACGCTCATTCCGGCAATATCGGTCAGACTCGCAAGGGAAATCGGTTGGGCAAACTCGGCCTCCATATATTCCATCGCCATCCGGATGCCGCGTGTCGCCTTGCGTTGACGCTCCTTCGTACCGGTGCCGCCCCGCAATGCGCTTTGTCCCTGCCTTGTCTCCCGATTCCTGTCGCCTGCACCACGTAACCCGCCGGCGCTTCTGCCGGATTCCGGCCCGCCGGCTGTTGTCCCGTCATCTGCTCCGTTACCTGTCCCGTCATATTCCCTTGAACCCGCCTCATGGGCAAGCCCCACCTCATTGTCAAAACCCGGGCCAGGTCGCAACTCACCCGTACCACTGCGCGGGAATTCCTGTCTACCGCCGGGTCCAGCAGAAACGGCTGTGAATCTTTCCGTCAGGCCGTGATTTCGGACAACTGCCGCCAAAAACTGCAGCAGCAGCCCCTTCACAAGCAGAGCTCCCTCCGCTCCCCGGAACTGATACTCCCATTCCATCTCGTCAAGCAAACCGCGCATTTCCGCCATGCCCGGACCGTCAGCCGGCAAACGGGTCGAATAGCCTCCCGATTCACCGGAGAAAGGTCTCAGGTATTCCTGATCGAACAAATCCGCACCCGGTGTGCAGACAAGCGCCGGATCGAACAGGAAGACCTGTACAAGCAGCTTGTCATGTTCATCGAACAACAGGTGGATCTCATCGTTGTCGATCAGGAAGATATCCCCTTCATTGGCCTCGTACTCACGGCCATTGACGAGATGCTTGCCTCCACCGCGCCGGATGCGTGTAATTTCAAGCTCCCGGTGCCAGTGGAGCGCACGGCTTTCCCCGTGAACACCTTCCACCGTTTCGGCATAAAAAGGAAAGCTTCTTGATGTCCAGGCAGATTGTTTCAGGGATCGTTTCATGTCAACATGCCTCCGACAGTGGACTTTCAATGGTTTTCATCATAGTCGTGTTTTTACACTCATTCATTTTATCACCATTATCTCATAAGATACAGTCGGAAATTCAAAGATCCGATAGGATTGCGAGCCGGAAATTTGTTAACATGGGCATACCCGGAAAGTTCTTTCATTGCCAGTGTACCCGCAACCATGCCCGCAGTCATGCCCACAGCCGCCTTCGCCGGCCATTCTCCCAATACCGGGGTCGCAGGTTATCTGTTTGTTTTTCAAGGATCGCATGGTCCGATCCGCAAGGGGTGGGACGGAAAGGGAAAAAATGAAATCGTTGAAGGTTGCCATCATCGGAGCAGGAAGCACGTATACACCCGAACTGATCGACGGGTTCCTGCAGCGCACGGAAAGCCTGTCTCTCGGTTCTCTCTTCTTCATGGACATCAACCGGGAAAAGACGGAAATTGTAGCCGCGTTGTGCCGCCGCATGCTGGATGACAAGGGTATCTCCGCGCCCATCATCCTCACGGAGAATCTGGCCGAGGCCATCGAAGGCGCGGATTACGTTCTCGGACAGGTTCGGGTCGGCATGCTTGATGCCCGCATCCGGGATGAAAAAATCCCGCTCAAGTATGATTATCTCGGCCAGGAGACAACCGGAGCCGGCGGCTTCATGAAGGCGCTCCGCACCATCCCGGTCCTCATGGAAGTGGCTCGAACCATGGAGCGTCTGGCACCAAACGCCTGGCTCATCAATTTTTCAAATCCCTCGGGCCTCATCGCCGAAACAATCCTCAACCACACGAACGTGAAGATGATGGGGCTGTGCAATGGACCCATCAACATCATCCGTGAGGCGAAGACACGGCTGCCGGAAGGAACAAAGGAATTCGACTATGACTTCGTTGGACTGAACCACCTCTGCTGGCTCACCGGCATTTATGCGGACGGTGTGGAAATCCTGCAGAATCTGTTCAGCAAACCACAAGGAGCCGCCAGTTTCAAGAATATTCCGGACATGCCGTACTCGCCGGAACTGATGTCCGTCATGAAGGGTCTGCCGATCGGGTACCTGAACTATTACTACTTTCGGGATGAAACCGTAAAAAAATGCAAGGAAGCCGCCCAGACCCGCGGTGAAATCTGCCAGGGCATTGAAGCGGAACTCCTGGAACTCTATCAGGACACTTCCCTGAAAAGCAAGCCCGATGTCCTGAACAAACGAGGAGGGGCCTTATACTCCGAAGCGGCTGTTTCCCTCATCGATGCCATCGAGAATGACAGAAATGAAATCCATGTCGTGGATGTCATGAACAAGGGAACCTACCCATTCCTTGCATTCAACGACGTGGTCGAGACCAGATGCCTCATCAACAAGGACGGCGCCACACCGCTCCCGCTCCGGAACTTCGACAATCCGCACATCATCGGCCTCGTGCAGGCAGTGAAGGCTTACGAGAAACTTGCGGCAAAGGCCGGTCTGGAAGGGGACTACACGGCTGCACTCGCTGCCCTGCTGGTTCACCCCCTCATTGGGGATTACAACCGTGCCAAGCCGATGCTGGATGAAATGCTCGAGGCAAACAAGGAATATCTGCCGCAGTTCGCAGGGAGGTTCTGAACATGTGCAATTGTGCCGACAATGATTGCGCCTGCCGGCCCACTGTCGTACTGGGCGTCGACGGCGGAGGAACCAAGACCCATTATGCCTTGTACGACACCTGCGGCCGTCCAGTCGATTTCTTCATTTCCGGGCCGACAAACCACGAATCGCTCCCGGATGGCTTTACCGGCCTCAGACATCGTCTGCGTGCGGATCTTGATGCCTTGTTCTGCCGCAATGGACTGACTGCGGATGATGTGGAGAATGCCGTACTCGGCTTGGCCGGTGTGGACACCAAACGTCAGCATGCCATCATATCCGGCATGCTGCGGGATATCGGCCTGCCGAAATTCACCCTGTGCAATGATTCGTTTCTGGGGGTGAAAGCTGGTTGTCCCAGCGGATATGGGGTATGTGCCATCAATGGAACGGGGTTTTCCATCGGGGGCATCGACCGGTACGGAAACATGCTTCAGGTCGGCGGATTGGGCGATTACACCGGAGATGAGGGCGGTGGCGGTCAACTGACCGTACGGGCCATTCGTGCCGTATACGATCACCTGTACAAGGATGCGCCCGCCACCCTGTTGAAAGACATGATCTTCCGCACGGTCGGCATCACGGACCCGGCCGACTATCCGGAAACACTGATGCATGCCATCGCGGAAGGCAAATGCGACTATATGGAATTCGGCCGACTTGTCTTTGAGGCTGCCGATCTGGTCGACGAAGTCGCCTTGGAACTCCTGGACAGATCCGGTCGTGAATATGCGCGCAGCGTGCAGGGCGTGCTGACCAGACTGGATTTTGGCACCAAGGAAAATCCACTCCCGCTGGAACTGACCCTTGCCGGTTCGGTCTTCGTGAAAGGGTCAAATCCCAGAACCGCCGACACCATGCTGGAACTCTTGCAGGAATGGAACCCGCAGCGTGTGATATCCATGGCGAAACTCACATCACCTCCGGTTCTCGGCGCGATTCTCTGGGCATTGGAACCTTATGAGATTCCGGATCGCCGGGAACGCATCATCGAAGGCCTGCAATCCATGATCGAAAACGCCTGACCGACTGACCGACCGATCGGTATGTTGAATGATTGACCGATTTTCTGAATGATTTGCCGACTGACTGGTTGAGTGAATGACGATTGATTGATTGATTGTATGGCGGACTGACGGCCATCATGCCCTTGCGAATGCTTTCCGGTATTCAGAGGGCGTGGTGGCCGTATGGCGTTTGAAGACCACGGAGAAATAGTCGCTCCCAGAAAAACCAAGCGACATGGCGGTCTCGGTGATCCCGGTTCCCGCCTCCAGCATCCTTCTGGCCTTTTCAATCTTGCGGTGATTGATGTATTCCCGCGGAGTCTGACCCGTTGCTTCCTTGAACCGACGCTTGAAAGCGGACTCCGAAAGTCGGCACAGCCCGCATAAGGTATGCATTTCCAAAGAATCCGACAAATGTGTCTGGATGTAATCGGTCACAAACGCATGAAAATCTGCGCTGGTCTCCAACCCGACTGGATCCTGGTCGCCAGTCTCACAGGAGGAATCGCGGCATTGTGCCTCCGCCTGGTTCAACAGGCCTTCCAGTGCGGCCAGAAACAATCCCTGAGCCAGAAACCGCTCATCGGGCCGCCCCCCGGAAAAGGCAAGGAAGGCCCTTTCCAGCAAATCCGTACAGACCTGGTTGGTCGACCATTTCCCACTGGTAACGATCTGCAGCCGTTTTCCCAGCACCTCTCCGTTTTCCTGCGAAAGGCCAAGAAAGCCGGGCTGAGCGCATGGACAAATCTGGAACCAGATGAACTCGGAAATGCCCTGTTCCGTCTGACCGTTGCCATGGGATTGATTCGGTGCGGAAAGGAATACCTCACCGCCGGAAAGACTGTATTCCCGGTCTTCCGTGAAATATCGCTCCCGGCCTTTCATCATCACGACCATCTCCAGACACCCTTCATGGACATGGAAATCCAGGGGCTTCTGCGCCCGCGTCGTGTGGTTCCGACCCAACAGCATCAGCCCGGGCATATGCAGTTCCGTATCCATGAGAACAACTCTCTCCGGAGATTTGCGCATGCCGGGCTCCCCCTGTTCCGCCTTCCTTCCGGAAGGCACAATTCATCTTGTCTGTGTTTTTGTATCAGGCATCATTTCACATGACATCCGATGCGCCCATGTCTATTATAGTGGAAGGTGGCCAATGCGACATCGTCTTTCCGCAATAGGAACGCAAACAGCTGTCAGTTTTTTGATTTGGACGGAGGTATCCCATGCAAGACACACAGTCGCTCATTCTGAAGGTCCTGAAATACGAACATCCGGAAGAGATTCCTGTCTTCGCCGGCATTCTGCCGGCCGCCAGAAAGCTGCACGGAAAAGCCATGACGGACATCCTCCGAAAATATCCTGCCTTTTTCGATCCGAAAAACCTCGAAGACGGGACCATCCATATGCCGATATCCTATTATGCCGGCGAGCACATCGACCCCTGGGGATGTGTCTGGAGCAATCTGCAGGAAGGGATGGAGTCTTATGTGACCGGGCATCCCATCCCCCGGCGGGAGGACATCCTCACCCTGAAGGCACCGGAAAAGGACATGGGTCTTCCGCATGGGTTCATGTACCTGCGTCTGCTGGATCTGCGCGGTTTCGAGGAGGCCATGATGGATTTCGCGGAAGAATGCGAGGAGCTGGACCAGTTGATAGAAACGGTCTGTGTCTACAATGTGAGACAAACGGAAATCTTATGCGAATCGAATGCCTCTCCCCTATGCTTCTTTGGCGATGATCTGGGCATGCAGCAAGGTCTCGCAATTGGCGCGCAAAAATGGCGCAAATACATGAAACCCGCCTTCAAACGCATTTATGATGTTGTCCACGCGGCTGGCAAGCATGTCTACATGCATACGGACGGGGACATCATCGAAATCATGCCGGACCTCATGGAGGCCGGTGTGGACATCATCAATCCACAGTTCCGTGCGAATGGGATCGAGCGTCTTCAAAAGACCTGCAAGGGAAAAATTCCGATCATGCTGGATCTCGATCGTCAGCTTTTCCCCTTCGGCACCCAGAAGGATATGCGCGACCATGTCCGTGAAACGGTGGAGAAACTCTACCTGCCCGAAGGCGGATTGGGCCTGAATCTTGAGATCGGTATGGAGGTTCCGCTGGAAAATGTGGACGCTTTGCTGGGTGCATTGGATGAGATGCGGATGTACAAACGGTGATTCCGAAATTCGAGACGGAGCGTTATCGGTCCTGATTCTGATTGGCATGAAATGACACGAGGCGCTTATGCACCCAATCATTTATGATACGTCTCGTTCCCATTGATTTTCATGGCCCTGTAAATCTGCTCCAGCAGCACGATACGGGCCATCTGATGGGGAAACGTGAGTTTTGACAGGCACAACCGGTACTCCGCCGCCTTCAGAACATCCCGCGACAAACCGGTCGACCCCCCGATGACAAATGTGAAGGAGCTTTTTCCATTGTTGGTCCATTCTCGAAAACGCGCGGCCAACCCTGTTGAATCAGGAGCTTCTCCGGACAAATCCAGCACGATGATCATGCTCCCTTTGGAAACCGCCTGCATAAGGCGGTTTCCTTCCTTTTGGCGACCCTGCTCCTCCATCGCGGGGGCAGCATTGTCCGGCAGCTTTTCTTCTGCCACTTCCCGCACCGAAGTTGTGGCGAAACGCGAAAGGCGCTTGACGTATTCCGTCTGCGCCTCCGACCAGTATTTTTCCTTCAGTTTTCCGACCGCGACCACTTCAATCTGCATCAGGGCTCCTCGGCCACTTTCAGGATAGATGGGGTGTTTCCTATCATGTTTTCCATGCCGGACTGGTTCAAATCCCCATTCAAACCCATCAGTCCCGGCAATCCAATCTGCTCCGGGGGAAGCCCGGCAAAGCCGACCGCTTCGCTCCAGACCCGTTCTCCATCCATCCAGACAATGCTGCTGGTCCGATCCCTGCGCGCCACTTCCATATGAAAGCCTTCGCCCGGCATCAGGTTCTTCTCTGCCAGCGCATTGGCTGCCGTCTGCCAGGCCAGCTCCGGAAAATTGTTCTCCTGGCTCAGATGTCCAAGCAGGACACACTTGGTGCCATTCTGCACCAGATGAGCCACCACCTTGCCCGCCATGTCGTTGCAAAGATGGCCCTGATCGCCCAGAATGCGCTGTTTCAGCGGCCAGGGATACCGACCCATTTTCAACATGCTGATATCGTGGTTGGATTCCAGAAGCACCAGGTCACTGCCTTCCAGATTCCGAAGCAGAGAGCGGCTCATATGCCCTAGGTCCGTTGCCACAGTGACTTTTCTGCCTTGCAGATAAAAAGAATACCCAACCGGTTCAGCGGCATCATGTGGAATGCCGAACGGTTCCACCTCCACGTCTCCAACCCGGAAGCGCTGCCCGGTTGTGAAGATGCACTTCTGTTCCGGTGCCAGTTTGCCCGGCACCTTCCCGAGTGCTTCCCACGTGCCGCTGCTGGCATGGATGGGCATCTTGTAGCGGCGTGCAAGGACACCGATGCCCATCGTATGGTCGCTGTGTTCATGGGTGACAAGAATGGCACTCAAATCGGAAGGGCGTTCTCCAACCTCGGCGAGGGCAGATTCAATTCGTTTTCCGGAAAGACCGGCATCCACCAAAACACGGGTTGTCCCGTCGGAAAGAAAAACGCAGTTCCCGCTGGAACCGCTGAAAAGACTGACTAGTTTGATCATTGGCTGCTTTCGGGGAAACAACCTGTTTCCCGGCGGATATCCGCTCCCAGTGCCTGGAGTTTTTCCACAAGGTTCTCATATCCACGATCAATATATTGCACGTTTGTGATTTCCGTTTCTCCTTCCGCCACAAGACCCGCAAGCACACAGGCGGCACCTGCACGAAGATCGAGGGCCTGAATGGAACACCCGGAAAGTGGTTTTCCTCCATCGATCATGGCAGTACGGCCATTCACCTGAACATCGGCACCCATTTTCCTCAATTCTTCCAGGTATTTGAACCGATTGTCCCAAATGCCTTCCGTAATGGTGGAGACACCTTTCGCCTGCATCAGCAAAACAGCAACCGGCGGCTGCAGATCTGTCGGAAATCCTGGATAAGGAAGTGTCTTGATATTGGCCTTTGTCAACGGTCCTGTTCCCGGATGGATGTGGATGCTGTCATCCAGCTCTTCCACCGGCACGTTCATTTCAAGAAGCTTGGCTGTCAGGGATTCCATGTGTTTCGGAATGACATTCTTCACCAGCACGTCGCCATGTGTAGCCGCAGCCGCAACCATGAAGGTGCCCGCTTCAATCTGATCCGGAATGATGCTGTGGGTGATGCCTCCGATCAGTTCCCGCACGCCGCGGATTTTGATGGTATCCGTGCCGGCTCCCTTCACATCTGCACCAAGCGCATTGAGGAACGTCGCGATGTCCACGATGTGCGGTTCTTTCGCCGCATTCTCAATGGTTGTGACGCCTTCGGCATAGACGGCCGCCAACATGATGTTGATGGTGGCCCCCACACTGACGACATCCAGGTATATGGGGGCTCCGACAAGCTTGTCCGCTTTCAGATGGATGCACCCGTGGTCGACTGAAACTGAGGCGCCAAGCGCTTCAAACCCCTTGATGTGGAGATCAATGGGACGGTTTCCGAAATCGCAACCTCCCGGAAACGTGATCACTGCTTCATGGAACCGGCCAAGCAGGGCACCCATCAGATAATAAGAAGCCCGGAGCCGGTGCATGTCGTCTCCGGTGGAAAGAAAAGCGGATACGCCGGTCGTATCCACTTGGAGCGTGTCACGGTCAACCGATACAAAGAGGGCTCCAAGCGTGCCCATGATTTGTTTCATCCGGTCGATGTCCAGGATGTCCGGTACATTCTCCAAGGTGCAGACACCCCGGATCAGCAGGGCTGCGGGCAGCACACCCAATGCGGCATTCTTTGCGCCGCTGACAGTCACTTCGCCTTTCAGGGGCGTCTGACCGCGAATGATGAGCTTGTCCAAGAATCCACCTGCCTTCTGTTTTTTGAACGCTTTGAATCACCCGCCATTGCAGGACTTGCGTTCCATTATACCATGAAGAATCGGCGGGATGAAACCTGCCGCTCATCGATACCGCTGAACACCGGTATAGGCATTGAGCCAATATACCTGTTCATTCTCCGTCGCTATCCGCCAAACAGGACTGAAATAGAGTTCTCCATGATTTTCCTGTCCCCATCCGAACTTTATTTCCCTGATTTGCAGCGGACCACGCAGCGGAGAAAGGATGAGTGCCTGCTGTGCGGTAAGAATATCTCCGACTCCACCGCCGGAAGGTGCAATCTCCTGCAGTTCGGGATGGAGGGAAATGGTCATTTCCGCAAGACCGTCGTGCTTCAGGACAAGGGTGACCTGGTTGTCAAAGATATAGCCCGCGTCATATGGCTGGATATAGGAGAGTGTGATTTCCCCATCTGCTTCCTTCACCCGATCAGGAACAAGCCCGTATCGGCTGAGACCGAGCGATTTCAACAGGGACTGGATCTCCCGCTCACGGCGCTTTGGTACAGACACATCCAGTTTGTATCCGGCCGAAACATCTTCGTAGCGCAGCATGGTACTCCCCGAGTCTGTCGCCAGGGTGATTGTCAGAATTCTGCTGCCGGATTTGTATTGACGAAACCCTTCCGCTTGACCATTCAGGACAATATCAGCCTCAGGCATCAGCCAATTCAGGATTATATCAACATCTGGCAGGCTTTCGAACCGAAGCATGCCCGCCTGCGCGGGTCCATCCGGCCATTTCACAGGAACTCCGATACCCCGGTCTTCAAGAATCTTGTCGGCGTATGCATCATAATTGCTGGCAATCGTCCCGGATTGAGAACCATACAGCAGCGACCCGGCAAGGAACAGATTCAACGCCAGCAGAAGCAGGATGAAAATCGTCTTTGTCTTGACCCAATCCATATCATTCTCCCCCTTGCTGCATGGGAAGCACATATGTCAGATGATCGGATTCAAGAAACCACTGCGGGAACAGATCAATGCCTGTCCGCATCTCGGGCAGCAGATATCCGTTCCGAAGCCCGGACAAACCCTTGCCCTGTTCCTCAAGAAAGGGAAAGCGTTCGAGCGCCTGGGTGTAGAAGGAGGGGAAAAAAAAGCTCCAGCTGTTCCGGGCTACCGGTGTGAAGGTTCGAATACTCCAATTGCAGGCAACCACACGGTCTGCAATGGCGGTTACGGAAATGGGCGGAATTGTACTCCCGGTTGCCTCATCCTGCATCAGTACCGTGTATCCATCAATCCGATAGGCAAACGTGAATGTAAAAGACAGCGCGTACTTTGACGACACCGCAGAAGACGTTCTTCCGCTCCCGGTGGTGATATTCCCGGATATTTCTTCACCGGATATCTTCGTTTGGGCAAGTACAGTCGAAGGAACTGGGAGTACCGCGGAAAACCCGGAAATCGGGCGGAGATTCTGCGGCTCAATCAGACCTGTCTGGACACTACTTCCCTGCGCCGAGACATCATAAAGCACCAGGTCCGTGTTCCCCAGCTTGCTGCGGCGTTTTTCCAAAAAAGCAACTGCCTGAATGAAAGCCGCCTGCATGGATGTCCCTTTTGTTCCGGCTCCAAGCAGGTATCGGTATGCCAGATTTGCAGACGAATCGACCCGATACGTGTTTTCCCAGTCTGAAAAAGTCACGACACCAGTTTCACCGTCCAACCGTGTCAAAAGGCTGTCCTTCCGATTGAGCAGGATGCTCTCCTGCAGAGACTGCAGGTTGTCCGTCGTAAATACAGATGGAATTGCGCCCGGCAAGGAAGCCTCGTAGACCGGCATGTCCAAAAGTCCGGAATCCTCATTTGAGATGAGCAGGTCCTGAAGTGCCGACTCCAGTTGATATGTCTCTCCCATGAGCGACAGCAGCTGGTTGCCTTCCTGATCCAAAGCGGCCAGATCCATCAGGTACCAATTTTTCTGTAATGCCCTTTCCGGCCGTTCGAGTGTAAACCGGTACACGCCATCGGAAGAAAGAACATACAGCGTATTCAGATTGTCGTTGACACTTCCCTTCGGCACCACGGCGATCTTTTCGATATCCGGGAATGTCGCCGCAATCGGAATGGCAAGCCGCATCACATTGGTTCCGGTCAGCCATGGAAGCAGATCCGCCGGAATTGGCCGATTAAATTCAAAAAGAACGGTCCGGTTTCCGACAATCACCTGTTCCCAGGTAGTCCGTAAAAGTTGCTTGTCCCACTTCTCTGTCACCAGCAATGGCAAATACTGCGTTTTCAGGTCCTGCCAAGCCGTGCGCCAAGTTTCCCCTTCAAGGGCCAAAGCCCAGCGACCCGACCTTTCATCGGAAACCACAATGCGATTTGGAGAAATATAGTCAATTTTTTCGTCTTTCAGAAGCCTTTCATCCACGATGGTTTCCCCGGTATCGGTCTGAAACAATCCGGATAAAAAACGAAAGGGGTTCCCCTGGAGCTGACGGCTCCAGTGGATCCCCACCTGCAGCAGGCTGGTGAGCACAAGGCATACCAGCACCACTGTTTTTGTTTTCTCCCTGAGTCTGGCCTCCCTCATGTGGTGGCCGCCTATTTCAAATTCTGGAATATGCTGGTTACTTCTGAAAAACCGATCCGGACACGATCCATCACCGTGTAGGTTCTCGCGACTACTTTCATGTCGGTGATCTGAACATTTTTATCCATTTCCAGTTTCCCCTTGAGCTGGGATTTACAGAATGCGATGACGCGAAGTTCATTGACCTTGTCATTGCCGAGATTGTCCAATTTCACCTTCGCGTACAGCAGCAAGGGGGTTTCAACCAGATTCGTGTCCTTGTTGATTTTGGCATCGACCGTGTTCAGCGGTACGAACTTCCCATCCCGCTTGATATAAAGAAGGACAATCACCGTGTCATCTGCTTCCTTCTCAATATCCGAATCCAGACGCACGCTTCCGTTGAGGATGAATCGGAGCGGATCATTGGCTTTGAGATCCCGGTTGGCCGCGACGGAAATCAGGAAATTCTGTTCTGATGCCTTGTCCTGATCGAAGAAGAGATCAGCAAATTTATCCGCGAAGTAATCGATCCCGCCCGGCGAGGTGATATCCGAAGGGATAATCTTCTCCGGAGGAATATTTTTTTCCGAGGTGACAATTTTCTCCGAAATGACACCCCCAAGGGGTGTTTCAGTATTCTCCGCGAGCGCTGTCAAAGTGCTGCCCATCACGACCAGCAACAGAACCAGCAGGAATACAAACCGCTTCTTCATGGTGTTCTCCCAACATCGTCCCGGATTTTTATCCGAAGACTCTTTCGAACCAGGCACACGGCATAGATCGATACAATATGATTATAACCCAAATCCTGTTACAGAAGTATTACAGCCGATTTACGTCTTGTTGACCCTTGACTTTGAAAAGCTCATTCGGTCTACCATGCCCAATCTTCGATGGGCATTATCAGTCTTTTGCCGCACGACATCCGTTTGCCAAATTGTCATCCCGACGCCTGGTCGCCTGAGGGGGAGAGCGGCAGGGTGATCGTAATCACGGAGCCTTCATTCATGCGGGACTGTGCCCGGATGTCACCACCATGCATCATGGCAATTTCCTTGGCAATGGCCAGCCCGAGACCGGTTCCGCCCATTTGTCTGGAGCGGGCTTTGTCAACGCGGTAAAATCGCTCGAAGATTCGTTCCAGATCCTGTTCCGGAATTCCAATGCCAGTGTCATGCACAAGAATGGCCAACTGGCTGTTCCGCAAAGCAAGCTCCACACGCACGGTTCCTCCGGCAGGTGTGTATTTCACGGCATTTCCGACGATGTTGAGGAAAAGCTGCTCCAACCGATCCCGGTCCCCCTGGACGATCAGCGGTGACGGCAGATCATCTGCACGCTGCATGGTCAAGCACTGATTCTTTTCGTCCGCAGCGTGTCGCAGCCGTTCCAGGCAAACACGCACAAGCTCTTCAGGATCTACAGGCGAAAGCGTAAGCTTCATTCCGCTGTCATGCTGGGAAAGAAGGAGCAGATCCTTCACGAGACGGACCATGCGATCTGTTTCATCATTGATGACTTTCAGGAAGCGGACTGTGGTTTCCCGATCCTCCATGGCACCATCGAGCAATGTTTCCGTGTAGCTCTTCACCGATGTGAGCGGCGTTCGAAGTTCATGCGACACATTTGCCACGAATTCTCGGCGCATGTTCTCCAGGCGGTGCTCCTCCGTAATGTCCTGCAATACAATGATGACACCGCCGCGACGGCCTTCTTCATCGCTGAAGGTCGCGAACTGCAGACGAAGAAACCGGTCCGCCAGAGGAACCGTGACGGGTTTCGGCAGTACATCCTCCGGGCGAAGGAAAAATGCGAGTGTGGTCGCAATGCCAAGCGCAGGCATCAACTCGTCAAAACGGAGTGGCTTGTCCGAAAAGCGTTCTCTTTTGACGGAGAGCCGGTTCCCTCTTGTTCCGCCGGAAGGAGATCGTCTTTCGGTCAGCGGGCCCAGAAGGCTTGCCGCGGAATGGTTGACGTGTATGGCCAATCCGTTCCTGTCGAATGCGAGAACGCCGTCCGTCATATGATTGATGACGGTTTCCACCTTGCTCTTCTCCGCGGCTATCTCTGTCAGCATGCTTTTCAGACGGGTTGACATGAAGTTGAAGGTGGAGGTCAGTTTACCGATTTCATCCATGGATCGCACTTCGAGGAGTTGCCCGAATTCACCGGCGGTTATGCTTTCAGCCTTGTGCATGATGTCTGTGATAGGCCGGGTGATGGTGCGGGACATCGCGAGGCCGATCCCCAGCGCGGCAACCAGGGCAATGACAATGCTGAAAAGAATCATGCCATTGAAGTCGTTCAGCACATTCAGCGCTTGTTCCCGGCTGTATTTGAAAAACAGGATCACATTCTGATCCTGCAGGGGCTGATATCGAACATAGTCGTAGAAATCGCCAAGACCGGCAATCCGTGTTCTGGTATGCGTCGGATTGATTCCTTCCGATTTCCCTTCCATCACAGAAATGAGATTGACGGACCTGATGATGGCTGGCAGAAACTGGTCCTGCAGTTCGGCATCCTGATAGACAGGGTCCGAGGAATAGAGGATGACACCCTTCTCCTTGTCAATCATCGTGAAGCTCTTGTCTTCACCCGAAATCAGCCCTGTTATGACCGGATCGGTCGAAAGGCGTTCTCTGAGCTTCGCTGCGGTGTCCGTTTCCAGGATACCCAGACTGTCGTAATTGCGGGCTATCTGTCCCTGAAAGGTTTCATAGAAAAAACTTCGTTCCACCCGGTAGGTCATGAAAACCCAGATGACTGTCATCAGGACAAAAGTGATAAGGAAAAGAATGAAAATCAGCCGCCACTGAATGGTGCGGAAAAACATCGCGCGGCCACCGGGACTGCCTGCGTTCATGGACAGGAGACGAGAAGCAAGCTTCGGTTGTTCCATCGGCGGCCTACAGGTTCGGATTGAAGTAATACCCGACGCCGCGGCGGGTCAGGATATACTCGGGGTGGCTCGGTTCGTGCTCCAGCTTTTCACGCAAACGGCGCACCGTGACATCCACAGTACGGACATCCCCGTAATATTCGTATCCCCAGACCTTTTCCAGCAGGTTTTCCCTGGTGAAGACCTGACCCTTCTGCTGCACGAGGAATCGGACAAGTTCAAATTCCCGCAGGGTCAGCTCAAGAACCTGGCCATCGCGGCGCACTTCATACTGGATGGAATCCACTTCGAGATCTCCCGCTTTCAGGGGAGGCGTTCCAGTTTTTTTCTCCTGTTCTTCCGTCGTGCGACGCAGATTCGCTTTCACTCGCGCCATCAGTTCCCTGGGGCTGAACGGTTTCGTGATGTAGTCATCCGCGCCGAGTTCAAGACCGAGGACCTTGTCCACTTCCTCCTCGCGGGCGGTGAGCATGAGAATCGGAACCTGGGATGTCTGGCGGATGCGGCGGCAGACGGTGAAGCCATCGAGTTCCGGCAGCATCAGATCCAGAAGAATCAGGTCCGGTTTTTCCTTTTCGAACATCTCAACGCCGGCGAGACCGTCGTAAGCTTCCAATGTATCAAAGCCTTCCTTTTGGAGGTTGAACCGCAGAATGTCCACAATATTTCGTTCATCTTCCACAATGAGTATCCGGCGTTTCATGTGTTACGTCCTTTCTCGTACCTGTTTCTTCAACAAGAATCAGGTGATGGCCAGAGGTTCATCTCAATTATACCATAATTGGCCTGTGGCAGGGGATTGAGGCGGAATCGTCACGGAAATGATATGCTTTTGAACGATCCGCACCGTTCAATCGTATCAGAAAGGACAGGACATGAAAGGAACCATCATGCTGAAGGAAAAACACCGGAAAATCGAGTCGGCCCGGAATGGCGATGAAGCTGCCATGGCCCTCCTGATGGAGGAGGCCTGGCCGGTTGTGTTCCGCCATCTTTCCACCCTTGGCGCCCCGGAATCCGACATTTCCGATCTGGTTCAGGAAGCATTGATCCGCGGCATGACAAAACTCGACACCTATCATCCGGAAAAAGCGGATCTCCATACCTGGTTATGTGCGATCGCCAGAAACCTGTTTCTGGATCAACTGAAGAAACGACGGCGTGAATCGTCGCTCGAGGAAGTGCCGGAGTGCGGCCTGCCGGTCAGCAGTCTTTCCGGGAGAGCCACAGGAATACCAGCCCGGGAAAGCACCGGCAGCGAAGACATGGCAGTAGGCGAATCCCTTGACTTGAAGGAACAACTCGCCCTGCTCCCACAGGACGTCCGTTTTGCCGTTATGATGCGTTATGTGCACGGCTGCACGAACAAGATGGTTGCCCGCATGCTTGGAATTCCGGAAGGAACCGTGAAATCGAAAATCCATTACGGACTTGGAAAACTCAGAAAGGGGCTGATGCAACATGCGTAAGGTACCGGCAGATCCGGCGGCCATCCCTTGCCTCGGCGAGGAAGAAATCATGAACAAACTCAGAAAAGCGACGGATCCGGAAGGAATCCTCCCCGCTCTGATGCCTCCGGGCGGGCGGTTCAAAGCCATGGCGGCGGAAGCAGGCCGGCGCCGGCGTCGGAGACTCCTGCTGGAAACCCTGCTGTTCCTCGGATCAGCATTGCTGCTCCTCAGTCTGGAGGTAGTATTGCTGACCGCCTCCCTCCCTGTGTTCGGGTTGTTCCAGGGAATAGGCCTGATGATCGGTCTTGCGGCTTTTCTTGCTTTCCATCCATACCGGAACAGGGAGGTGGATCACTCATGAATCTCTCGGCGGATACAGGCTTGAATGTGACTGTCCTGACCGATGGCAACTTTGATTTGAAGCTATGGCAATTGCTTCTCACCCTTCTCCTCGTTGTCGCACAAGGGGTTTTCCTCTTTTTCGACGGGCGGAAGCAGGGTGTCCGGTATTACTGGTTCTGGGCCATGTGGGGTCTGACCACCTGCCCGGTGCCGTTCCTCCTGTATATGGTCCTGGTTCGCGGAAAAAGCAAGCACATCCGCCGGGGAACTCCAGGAAAGGAAGCGTGATATCGTCGATTTGTGGTATTGTATACGAAGAAACAATCTTATTTCCACAGGAGAAATCAACGATGAGCAAGCGAATTGCAATTGTGGGCTGCGGTGGCATGGGAAGCGGACACGCCATCGCCATCGCAACAGGAAGCGGGATCGCCGTCTGGGGTGCTGTTTCGTCAAAGGACGGAAATGCGGAAGCCGGCAGGATACAGTCACTGGATACGGATGTCGGCAGTCGCCTGACTCTGGCTGGGGTCTACGACATCGATCCACACCGGATGAAATGGGCCGCAGGCATGGGGTACCCGCTCTATGACAGCTACGAATCCATCCTGGCCGATGCGACGGTGGACATTGTCCTCATCGCCACACCCAATCACCTGCATCGGGACCAGGCCATTGCCGCCATGCGCGCCGGCAAACACGTCCTGTGCGAAAAGCCGGTAACCTCGACGAGTGAGGAACTCGAAGCGATTCTGCAGGTTTCCGCAGAAACGGGGAAGGTCTTCTACCCCAGACAGAACCGGCGCTGGGATCGCGATTTCCGCATCATCCGACGGATCTATGACGAAGAACTTGTCGGCCCGGTCTTCAACATCGAAAGCCGCGTCCAGGGTTCCCGCGGCATTCCGGGAGACTGGCGCGGCAAGAAGGCTTACGGCGGCGGCATGATGCTCGACTGGGGCGTCCATCTCCTGGACCGGCTGTTGGACATGATTCCAGAGAAGATTACCCGTGTCTTCTGCACCATGACCCATGTCACAAACAATGAAGTGGACGACGGATTCAAAATGCAGATGGTCTTCGAAAGCGGGCTGACAGCCACCGTGGAGGTCAGCACCTGCAACTTCATCAGCCTGCCGCTCTGGTACATCGCCGGCAGGGAAGGGACCGCCGTGATTCATGACTGGTCCTGCTTCGGCAAGCTGTCCCGTCTGAAAACATGGGAAGACAGCGACGCACTGCCCATCCTCGCCGGCGCCGGTCTCACAAAGACGATGGCGCCGCGCGATACCGGTTCCATCACGGAGTACACGCTGCCCGACGTCCAGTTCGACAACAATGAGCTTTACGGCAATCTGGCGGACACCATCGAAGGGAAAGCGGAACAACTCGTCACCGGGATTCAGGCACTTCGCGTGCTGCGCCTGATGGAAGCAGCCTTCCAATCCGCAGAAACGGGCGAGGTCATGCACTTCGAGCCATGACAATCTTTTCTGACATGAATCAGCACGACAAACAAGGTCCTGAGCGATGAGCTCAGGACCTTGATATAAATTCCGGCAACGACTTATCTTCCCAGGCCGTCTCCAACCAAGT
>JFJP01024574.1_pt1 | contig 19373 bp, 13 predicted proteins | sample 431651 | NCBI WGS metagenome assembly JFJP01 (sample SAMN02602958, study PRJNA72255) | Microbial mat metagenome, whole genome shotgun sequencing project. | biome: fresh water; feature: sink hole; material: water; isolation source: purple microbial (photo- and chemosynthetic) mats found in...
AAGACTTTCCCTAGAAACAGCAATCGTTCTATCCAAAGTTAGTATTAAGATAAGATGAGTGGAGCCTTGGTTTTTCTGTCATCCAAATTCATGGTGGCTGATTTCTTCTTGGAGTCGATCTCGATCTTCTTCGATGTCGCCTCCATCTGCTGCGCTTTTTCTTTGGTCAGTTGTTGCAGAGGGAAAGAGTCGTCAGTCTTGAACAGGTTTTTGAGTTCGAAGTAGTACCTGACGTAAACGTTCTGCTTGACATTCACATTGTACTCGATGAACTCGAGGAACTTGAGCTCGAGTCTGTTGACTTCTTCGTTGGTGAAGAAAGGGTAGATGTACGCGAAGTCTGCGTTGGACAAGTACTTGTCGTCCCAGACTTTTTGAGCGACTAATAGGGAGCAGAGGACCAGCGGTCTCCAGGTGGTTGGCTGCAGCGGAAACTCGCTCACGGAGATAAACCTATTGATGTACACGAGACTGACTACGCAGCACTCGATGCTGAACTGCCCGCACTCGAACAGCGCGTTCATGAACTCTCCGATGCTGTCGATGGTGGGCATCTCTCTGAGCAAGGCTTTCCTGCTCTCGTTGTACTCTTCCGGCCGCTCCTGGATGTACTTCTCTTCGGAGAAGAAGAACAGATCGCTCTTTTCGTCGATCGACCTCGGTTTGGCCGCGTCTTCGACCATCTGCGAGTGGAGTATGGTGGCGACTGCATTTATAATTTTCTTCGCATCTGGTTTCGAGATCGTGTTGTCGAGTTTGAGCGTGCTGGTGGTGTTGCTAAGCTTTTTGAGGATAGCTTCCTTGTTCGGGCCTGAGCTCTCGTTTTCTCTGTGCATCTGAATTATAAACCTGCTTCAATAATCGGCAAATACTCATGCTTCCGAATGAAAATCGCGGATTGTAATTACGATCTATCTCTCACGAGCAAGAGAGTAGATTATCCACAGTAGTAGGTTGCCATCCCTTCCAGCACGGTACTTGCTATCTGGGGCATCTTCCAGTCCCGGCTCTAATTTGTTGAGTCTTTTCAAGGGAAGAACTCTATTGTTTGTTTTCCCAGGGCGGCCTAAGTCGCTCTGTATAATTAGCTAGTGTTAAACGGGAAAATGCTCGATTTTTTGACTGCTGGATCTAATAATATTTTACGGCAACCGCGGTTTTCATTTGCATGAGGAAACACACCGCAGCTGAAAACAAAGCCAAGCACTCCTCGCCCACGAAGCGCAAGTGGAACACCAAAGTGGCGGACCTGCTCGCCAAAACCTTCGACCGCTTCGAACTCGCGCAGAAAGATAAGGGCCAAGATCCGGCCGGCAGAACCGCTCTCCAGTACGAGACCCTCGATGCGCTCCTCAAGCGCTGCGAAGGCCTGGCCGACCTCGGCGAAGTGGACCAGCTGATCGAGGAGGCCGCGACTCTCACCATCCCCGCCCAAAACGACAACCTGAAGAAGCTGCAGGAGTTGAAGGGGGTCGTTGGAGAGCTTCATAAAGAGATTGAAAAATTCAACGATAAGAAAACAGAGCACAAACTCTCCAAATATTCAAATCTTCTGAAGAAAGTCGTGGACTGCGGGGTCCAGCCGGTGAACCTAGACGCCATCCTCGGTTTCTCCAAGCGGAACTGCGAGGTTCTGCGGTGCATCCAGCAGGTGGTCTCGCTGTCGACCCTCGAGACGCTGCTTGCCGACACCGAGAAGTATCCGAAGCTCTACGACCAGGAGCTGGTCGACCAGCTGGCCAAGAAGAAAGACCGCTTCAGGAAAGCCATCGTCCAAGCAGAAGAAATCCTCAGGACCCCACAGCTCTGCATCATCGACGAAAACAAGCTCACGAAGCTCATCGCAGAGATCCACAAGTACCAGTTCGACTTCGAAGCCTACGAGAAACTCGCCGTCGTCGCCGAACTCGTCCAGAACATCAGGAACCTCGTCCCCTTCCTCTTCCCCGGAAACATCCACGACGAACTCGACCGCCAGGAAGAGCTTTCGGACCTGGTCCAGCGCTGCACCTTCAGACTCAAGAAGCTGCTCGAAGAAGAAGCCTCCGAAGAGAAGGTCAGGTTCATGGAGCAGAAGTCGGCCGAACTCCGCGGACTGGTCGAACGGGTCAACCTGGACGACCCCGAGGTGACCTCGCTGCTGGCCAAGATGGAGTCGGTCGTCTGGCGACACCAGGCGAAGGCGACTCTCGAGCGCAACGACGAGAACGAAGACGAGCTGGTCAAGCTGCTGCAAGACACGCCCAAAGACATCGCGTCCGAAGGCTGCCGCGAGTACTCCCAAATCAAAGAACGCGTCCACGCCATCCAAGCAGCCCAGTCGAACGAAAAACGCATCGTCGACAAGCTCGACCAGTACTGGGAAGACGAACAGCTGCACCTCAAAATCGCAGAAATCACCGCTTTCGTCCAAGAGACCAAAAACTACATCCTCAAAAAGAAAATCGAACGCAAACTCGAAGTCCTCGAACAGGTCGCCGTGGCCCTGCAGAACGTCTCGTCCACCAAGAACAAAGAAGACCTGGTCGACGAGATGTCCGACCTCAAGCTCCAAGGCACCAAGGTCTTCCAGCGACTCTCGGCCATCGCGAAGTCTTCGGAGAAGGCCGAGAAGAACATCAACTGGCTGCGGCAGAACAAAAAGAAGCTCCAGAACTACCGAGAAAGCTCCGTCACGCCCAGCATGCGCGGCCTGCTCGAGATGCCCAAGATGAAGCTCAGCCAGGCCAAAGAAATCCTCACCTTCCTCAAAGGCCTGCCCCAGTCCCTCAAGGTCGACTACGAGGCCGACCTCAAGGCCCTCGACGCCGAGATCTTCGCGCTCACCGCAGTCAGCCAGGAGGCCGAGTCGCTGCTCAAGCAGTTCCTGCGCCAGAAGTTCCTCGACATGAAGTACTCCTCCGAAGAAGTCCGCAGCTGCATCGAGCGACTCCGCACGCTCGTCAAGCGCCTCTTCGAGTCCAACTACAAAGACGAGAACGTCGAAACCAAACTCGGCGAGCTCGACCTGCTGGTCAAGAGCGCCTGTCTGCTCGATCGCGCAGTCGACCCGCAGCTAAAAAGAGACATCTCTTCCTGGGAGAGCACGCTGAAGCTCCTGCGCGAGTGGAGCAAAGACGACCAGAAGAACAACCTCATGAAAGCCATCAAGCTCAAGATGGACAAAGCAGAGAAGATCATGATGGAGGTGCACCGCATGCGCCAGTACGAAGCCCAGTTCTCCCAGTCAGGCTCCAAACTCCTGCCCACGAAAATCCTCACGCGGCAGAACCGCATGCCCTCCATCGAAGAAGCGAAGGCGCTGCTCAAAAGCTACCAGGAAGACTGCTACGAGATCGAGCTGGAGGACACCTGCGGCTACCTCAAGGCAGTCATCGACACCTGCGAAGACAGGATCGCTCACGCGAACGGCGCACAGCTCTCCATCACCGAGCTGCAGACGCTCCAGGAACAGCTCAAGAAAGCCCCGCTCAACGTAGAAAGCCTCACCTACGAACTCAACGAACGCGTCTCAAAAGCGCAGGAATTCGTCAAGAAAGTCAAGCACATGAGTCCAGAAACCCTCGCGAACGAGATGGAGAACCTCAAAGCAGAGTACCAGAAGCTCGCGGTCAAGGTGCCCGAGTTCGAGAAGCTCAAGGAGCAGTTCTACTCCGAGCTCGAGAAGACGCGCACCGCAGACCTGCACCTCGAGCGTCTGAGCCTGCAGCAGACCATCCGCCTGCGGCAAGACCTCATGAGCCACCAGTTCTTCCGCGACCGCGGCCTCGAGACCAAGATCCTCCTGCGGCAGGTGCAGATGCTCGAAGACGAGCTGTCGCGCCGCAGCGAAGGCTTCGAAGACGACGCGGAGGTCCCGGTGATCGACATGGCCTCGCTCGAAACCGTGCAGAAAGAGCTGCTCGAGATCCGCAAGAACTCCCGCGTGAACTACAGCAACAAAGGCCAGTTCCTCTCGAAGCTCGTCAACGACGTGAAGACCTTCCTCAACGAACACATCTACTCGCTCGGACTCGACGGCGTCTGCCGCCTGCGCTCCTACAGCTACCGTAAGCTCGTCGACCTCACCAAAGAGATCACGGACCACAAGATCAAACTCGAGATCAGCCAGAACCCCGTCGACCGCAGCCTCAAGAAGAAAGAAGGCGACGACTCCAAAAAGTACGACAAGTTCGGCCTCTTCGGCACAGACTTCGCCCTCGTCTCTCGCGTCGAGCCCGTGGAAGACCCCAAACACCACCCCTACCACATCGTCGACGAACTCAAAGAGGCCAAGTCGCAGTTCGGAGACCGGCCAGACCCCAGCCACCTGGCCTCCGAAGCAGACAAGAAAGACGCGCTCAAGAAGAAGAAGATCGAAGGCCCCTACCAAGACCCCAAGAAGCCCGACATGTCTCTCGGCCTGGTCTCCTCGAGCCTCAGGCAGTACTTCAGCAACGCCTTCAAGACGCACCTCGAGAAAAACGAAAGCTTCGAAATCTCGGGCCTCGACGCGCTCATGGCAGCCAACACCCTCGAGCGGCAGATCTACGACAAGTACCTGGACAAGCTCAAAGAGTACGACGAGACCTGCGAAGCCGTCTGCAAGGTGCTCCGCAACCTGGTCTTCATGAAGTACCTCTCGATCCACATCCGCAACAAAAACTTCCGCCTCTCCATCCTCATCAAACTCATCGACAAAGACAAAACAGAGATGAAGAAGATCGACGCCTTCGCGCGGCAGAAGCTCGAGAAGAACAAGGGGCCGCGCGAAGACCAGGAGATCAAAGTGGTCGACGAAGAAGACGAGCTGCTGGAGAACCTCGGCGAGCAGAAAGACAAAGAAGAGAACAACCTGCACTTCTCAGACCTCGACAGCGAGGGCGAGGCCGAAGAAGCCAAGGTCAACGACATCACGGCCGTCGTCCCCAAAAGCCACCCTCGAGGCCCTCGCGCGCTCAGCTACGACCCCGAGACCGGCCAGTACCAGCGCGTCAAGAACAAGTACCTGAACCCCAGCCAAAACGCAGACTACACGTTCTACCAGATCTTCAAGGGCGGCGTCTACTTCGAGACCAAGGAGAAGATCGACCTCAAGAAGAAGCCGGAGAAGACCAAGATGTTCTCCTGCACCGGCGAAGACTTCATCAAGTACTTCACGGAGATCCCCGACGGCCTGCAGCTCTCTGCGCACCTGTCTCGCTTCGAGTTCGAGCAGTACATCCAGAAGGTGCTCGTGAGCGACCAGGCCCTCAACTACCTGGTGCTGCCGCTCTGGATCGAGACCGCCACGCCGCTCACCTTCAAGAACTTCTACAAGACCCACGAGTGCGTCGGCTCCATCCAGTACTCGCCGCGCTGCAAGGTCTTCATCTTCCCCAAAGAGTACCTGCGGCAAGAGTGGCTCTCCGTGATCAACTTCCACTTCGTCAAGAAAGACCTGGCGCTCACCGAGCTCGTCGGCTTCATCGTGCTCAAGCTGGTCAACGCAGACTCGTACGAAGTGAACATCATCCCCGACCCCGTCAAGGTCGAGAAGAACCACCGCGCCTACAAGTTCGTCCGCAGCCACACAGACGTCTCGGAGAAGATCATCGACATCGAGCTGCTGCGCGAGAACAAACACGTGGAGGAGCTCGAAGCCTCGCCGAAGAAGGCTGCCTCTCGCTTCTTCGAAGAGGTCCTCGAGTTCCCCGAAGACGACCGGAAGAACCCGAAGAAGGGTCCGCTGAAGAACAAGCTGCAGCGGCTGATGGCCAACGAGCTCTCCACGACGCAGAGTCCGCACTCGAAGGTGCCTTCGGGCCACTACCCGCCCCACGAAGACCTGCAGGCCTACGGCAACGCGGGCCTCCTCGACAGCCTCAAGCCGGCCAACCCCAAGCGCGAGCAGCCCTTCGCGAGCCACCCCCACCACCCCGCCGCAGGCAACCTGCAGCTCCGCGACGACCTGGACTCCCAGGACAACCTCAGCCGCCTCAGCGACGACTTCGACAACCCCGGCCTCGGCAAGCGCCTGCCCAGCCAGCGGCCGCACATGGGCCAGCACGCCCCGCAGCACCTGCACCTCGGCCAGGACTTCGGCCGCCAGGGCCCTCCCGGCCAGCAGAGCTACAAGCCGCGGCCAGGCGCAGGCCTCCCTGTCCAGGCCCCCCGGGGAGACCGCCAGGACCCCTTCGGCGGCCAGGCCCCGCTCGGCGCGCCGAACAAACAGCTCAAGCGCGACTACAACCCGCCAGGCAGACAGCCGGGCCCCGGCAAGCAGTTCGGCTTCGGCCAGCAGCAGCAGGTCAGCAGCTTCGACATGAACATGATGGGCGACCTCGACGCGCACCCCGGCTACCCCAAGCAGTCTGCGAACCTCAACCCCCAGTTCGCGCCCCAGCAGCAGCGGCAGTCGGCCTACCAGTCCGCAGGCTACCCGCAGATGCCCGGCCCCGCCGGAAACCGCGGCCCCAGCCACGCCTACCAGCAGCCGCAGGGCAGGCTCCCCGCAGGCCCGCCCCGAGGCAACTCCCAGGCCCAGGGCTTCGGCCAGCAGCCCCCCAAGTTCAGCGCGGGCAGCCAGCAAGACCTGCGGCACCTGGGCCAGGGCATGCAGGCCCTCGGCCCGCAGAACCCGCGCTTCGGCCAGCCGCCCGGCGCAGGCCTCTACCACGGCCAGCGGCCCAACAGCTACGCGCAAGAGCCCGCCTACCAGCCGCAGGGCTTCGGCCAGGGCTTCCAGGGCCCGCAGCGCATGGGCAAGCCCATGAACCAGATGCCCGGCAGCTACGGCATGCACCGGCAGACCCACCCCGGCAACGACTACATGGAGTAAGCCCCGTTCACCAGCCAAATGAACATGCGCAAGCCCGGCAGCCACTTCCAGCGCTAGGCCGCGAGGCCCGAGTTAACTAATGGGTCACTATTAACGCCAGCTCGCTCGTCCGTCAACTTACTTACTCTCGCTCATCGACTCGGGCTGGCCCCCAGCCTTCTTCAGCCACTCCTCTCGCAGCTTCTGTTGCTTCGCGAAGTCCTTCTCGAAGGCCGCTCGCACCTTCGCAGGGTACTCCTCGCCTTTCTGGTTGTGCGTCGGGATGCCGCGCTCGTCGACCTTGCCGATCGCGAACTTCTTGTAGTCTGCGTCTTCGAAGATCGAGGCTGGCTCGCGCTTCATCTTCTCATCCTGCTCGCGCTGCTTCCGCTCCTTCTCTTCTTTCGCTCGGAGGATCTCGGCCTTCTTCGCTGCGATCTCGGCGAGCAGCGAGTCTTTGTCCTGCAGCTTCCAGGTGGACGCCTTGCCTTTCCCGGCGTCTTCTATCTTGATGCCGTGCAGCGGGAGCACTTCGTCTCGGAGCTTGTCCGTGAGGTCGAAGAGGGCCCTGGGGTCTTTGAGGCTGGCTGCCTGAACGACGCTGTCTCGGAAGTCTCGGACGACGTCGACGAGGCTGTTGAAGGCGGCTTCGTTGCCCGAGGCGTTCGCGGTGGCCTTGGTGTAGTCGAGGCCGAAGAGCGCGAGCATCTGGAAGACGTAGGCGTGGTAGTTGCGGACGAGCATGGGCTTGACGGCGGCTTCCCCGCGCTTGAAGTAGATGTTCATGTTCTTGACCAGCTGCAGCAGCTCTTCGACGACGCTCGGCGTGTCCACGTTGTTGCAGAGGTGGCCGTGGATCGCGCTGCGTCGCGCGAGCAGCTCCCGGTCCCAGTCCGCTTCCTGCGCGTCGAACTTCTGCTCGCGGTCGAGCGCGAGGCCGGCTCGCAGGTAGACCTGGGCGTTCAGGTTGAACTGGTGGAACGTGCGGTCTTTCTCGGAGGCTTCGGGGAAAGAGGTGTCGGGGTCGAAGTTCAGCAGGGCGTCCCAGTGGTGCATCAGGAAGAGCAGACGCATCTCGCGGGGAGAGTGGTCTGCGAGGATGTCTCGGACGGTCTTGTAGTTCTTGAGCGACTTGGACATCTTCTGGCCCTTGTTGTAGAGCTGGCCGCAGTGCAGGAAGTAGTTCGTCCACTGGTCGCACTTGAAGTAGGCCTCGGACTGCGCGAGCTCGTTGTCGTGGTGCGGGAACTTCAGGTCCGAGCCTCCGTAGTGGATGTCGATCGTCGGGATCCCGCCGAACGCCTCGGTCACCATCGCGGAGCACTCGATGTGCCAGCCTGGCCGGCCTTCTCCCCAGGGACTCGGCCAGCTCGGCTCGCCCTGCTTGACCTTCTTCCAGAGCGCGAAGTCCGAGGGGCCTCTCTTCTCGGGGTTGTTCTCCTGGTCGATGTTCTGCGGGTTGTATGAGGTCGGCTCGAGCTTGCAGTAGTGGTGGCCTGCCTCGAGGAACGCCAGCACGTTGAAGTAGACGCTGCCGTTCGACTCGTAGGCGAAGCCGTTTTCGATGATCTTCGTGATGAACTTGACGATTTCGGGGACATACTCGGTGACTCTGGTCAGTCTGTTCGGGGGCTCGACGCCGAGCTCTTTCATGTTCTCGAAGAAGTCTTTCTCCCAGTGCCTTGCGAACTCTCGGAAGTCGACTTTGTCTTCGATGGACTTGTAGATGATCTTGTCGTCGATGTCGGTGATGTTCATCACGTAGTTGACGTCGTAGTGGAAGTAGTCTCGGAGCACTCTGCGCAGGTAGTCGCAGACGATGTAGCAGCGCGCGTGCCCGAGGTGCGTGTGGCTGTAGACGGTCGGTCCGCAGGTGTACCAGTTGACCGTCCTGCCTGAAATCGGGAAGAACTCGGTGTTTTCGACCGGCCAGAGCGAGTTGCTCAGTTTGAGGCCGGTTTTGAAAGTGGAGTCGGTCGCTGTCGGTTTGATCCAGCTCTTGTGTCTCTCCGCGAGGATCTCTGCTTTCGTTTGCATTTACAATTAGTAGACCTGTCTCTGTTAACTGCTCTCGACCAATCAAAAGCGAAGCTCTGGCGACTTTCCGATCGCAGCCGAAAACTTTTGCGTGTTTCGCAGCAGTCGATAACAAAAAAGAGGCATGGGCAAGAACTTCACGAAGGAGCAGAAGGAGGTGTACGTGCGGTACCAGCCGATCTTGAGCGAGGCCTGCGCGTCTTCTCGTCGGTTCGAGGCGACTGCTCTGCGGCTGCAAGAGGAGCTGCGGACAGGCGTCAAGTAGCGGACTGTAACGAGGGAGCTATGGATCGTCTTGCCGTTCATCGTGAAGCAGAACATAAAAGACAAGCAGGTGACGGACAAGGCCAAGTTCTACTGCTTGCTGGTAGCTGCTGCTGACCCAGACGCTGAAGTACCTGGTCAACTCGGACAGCAAAGACCTGCAAGACCAGCTGGTCAAGAAACTCTTCGACCGACTGACCATCATCGCGATGCACCGCAAGAACGAACGCAACATGGACCGCGGCCGAGACTGCCTCAAAGAGTACTCGCTGAAGCCCGACCCCGACTGGCAGTACCGCTTCTTCCACCTGCTGCTCGAACTCGTTCGCTTCTGGGGCCGTGGCAAAAGCGAGTCCGGCAAGCCGCTGCCCAAAAAGTACACCGAGCTCTACAAGGCGCTGCAGGCTCAGAAAGTCTTCTTCCCGCTGCAAGACGACTTCCTGGCCGTCCCTCCCCAGCTCATCAGCAACAGCGGCCTGCACGACGCGCCGCCAGCAGGCCTCTTCCAGAACGAACCCGAAGCGCACCCCGCAGTCCAGCAGCCCCAGCCGGCGATCCAGCGCACTCCGGCCGAGCCTCCTGCTCCAGCAGCAGCGAACCCACCAGACCACAAGCGAGCGACGGACTTCGTGGCTTCTTCTCTGCAGAACATCCGCAGCATCCGAGAGAACATCGTGAACACCGCAATGCAAGACCCCGCAGACGACAGTAGCCGCCCCTCACCAGACCTGCCCATGTACGTCGAGATCGTCAAGAGCTCCGGCGAAGACCTCTTCGGCAGCCCCGAGTACAAAGCAGTCGCCCGCCAAACAGACGACCTGCTCTGCAAAGCCGTCCTCGCAGAGACGGACAAAGAAACCCAGGTCTGCAGCCGCGTCTGCCAGGCGTACCTCCAGTTCGCCAGCAACCTCAAGCCGCTGGAGCTCAAGGCGCAGCTGCGGAGCGTCTACCGAGACCTGCTCGGACTGGACCTGCCGCCAGACGAACAGGCGCCTGCCGCTCCGCCCCAGCTCGAGTCACCTCCTGCGCCCCAGCTCGAGTCGCCTCCTGCGCCCCAGCTCGAGTCACCTCCTGCGCCCCAGCTCGAGTCGCCCCAGCCGCCCCCCGAAGACTCGCAGGTCCGACCCAAGCCTCCCTCCTCGCATTCCTCGCACCGCTCAGGCGTGCACCGCTCGCAAGACCCGCTGCAGCCCACGCCCGGCCCCCAGCTCTACTCCAAAGACTCCTTCGGCCCCCCGATGGCTCCCTTCATCGCCCCCCCAGACCCGGACCTCGAAGGCGAGAAGCTCGCTCGCTCGGACTTCATCGACGACCTGCTGCCCGAAGGCGTCCTAGACCTAGACCGAGACGACTCGAGACTCCACCACAGCAGAGGCTTCTCAGACCCAGGAGACCCAGCCCCGCCAGCCAAATCCTTCCCCGTCCACTTCGCCCTCGAAGATAGCGATGGAGACTTCGGACCGCCTGCGAATCCGCCTCCTGCTCACCACTACGACAGTCCCCACAGAAGCGGCCTTTCGAACAGCGCGAAGCAGCCCCCAACCCACAACCACCTGCTCGCCTCTTCGCAGTCCGGCTCCAGGCTCAAGCCCCTGCCAGAAACCCTCCGCTTCGACCAAAGCCTCGAAGCATCCGACAGACACATCAACCACTCTCGGCCTCTGCCCTTCACCCGCGAACCAGAACACTCGCTCCACCAGCCAGCCTTCAGACCAGACTTCCAACAGTCTCACCACAACGACGACAGCCACTCTTTCGATAGAGGATCGCCTGCTTTCGGCCACCACAAAAACCTCTCCGACCTCAACAAACACAACCACGAACCTCCCCTCAAAAGAATGACCCAACACGTGGACTCAGAAGTCTTGGATGACCGCCCTCAGCCCAAAAGAAACGACTCGAGCCACCAGCTGTCCAAAAGAACCGAGTCTGCATGGGACAAGAAGAAGGACAGCCAGTCCGATCTGCTCGTCGGTGTCGAGTACGCAAAGGCTAACCCAAGACCTGACTCCAGCGGACTCGCAGCTCCACCGAGGATTCAGACGGTTCTCGACAGAGTCGGAGGCCCGGTGACCACCATAAAGCTCGAACTCATGAACAAGCTCGTGGACAAGGTGAACGCCGTCGAGGGACTGCTCAAACAGGCACAAGTCGAGAACAGACTCCTCCAGCAAAACCTTGGCCTGCTCGAGAAAGCCTTCCTCGACGCAGAGCAGACCAAGGAGTCTCTAGTCGACAAGGCCAGCCTCCTCAACGAGAAAGACGAGCGACTCAACAGCGAGATCTCCAACCTCAAAACCAAGAAACACTTCCTGCAAGTCAAGATGCAGCTCAAGCAGAAGCTCCTGACCGAACTCAAAAAGAAAACCACGGCCACCTCCGACGAAGACGAGCTGCGCAGAATCGAGCTGACCGAGTCAGTCGGCTCCATGGAGAAGCTCAAGATGCTCAAAACAGCAGAGATGCTGCGCTGCAAGCGACAGCTGGACTTGCTCGAGAAGGACTACGAGCTCTACCACAAGAAGAAGCTCGAAGACGAGACGCTCCAGCGGCAGAGGCCCGAAGAGAGCTTCCACCAGAGCCGACTGGGCTACTCGCAGCTGATCGAGTCGCACCACCGCGACCTGTCGCAGCAGCGAGAAGCGCAGGCCAGCTCGCGACTCGCCGCACGCAAGTCGCTGACCAGAGGGGCAGGCGCAGACTTCCTCGCAGACTTCAACCGCGAACTGGAAGAGCTGATCAGCAACTCGAGCGGCCACTCGCAGTCGACCATCAAATACTAGTAACTGTTAATTATTTCTTGTCTGCTTTCCTCCGCTTCTGGACCACCATGTATGTCGCGACGACGGCCACCGTGGCGGCTGCGATCGACAGGAGGATGATGCCGTAGGTCTGGTTCGAGAAGTGTCGGGCCAGGCCGGAGTTCTCCTGCATGAAGACTATCTGCGGCGGCTTGTCGGTGTTGTAGAAGACGTTCGCTGCTGAGGGGAGACTACCCATGTCGAAGCTGACCTTGAGCTTGCCCTTCGAGTTCGCCGGCAGGTAGCCCGCCAAGAGCTTGGTGCCGAAGCCGGGCACTTGAGGGATGTACCAGCTGAGGAAGAACTCGTCGCTCACGTCCAGGTAGTCGCTCGGGGAGAACTTGACCAGCTCCTTGAACTTGGGGTTCACGATGCCTCTGGTCTCGAGCGACACCGCGCTGTCGTCCGCGTCTCTCCGCAGCTTGAGGCTGCCGATGTGGTTGAAGAGGAAGGCTTTCAGGCCGCAGGGCCGCGCCTTCGTGCTGAGGCCTTTGCTGGCGGGGATAGCCGTTTGGACGCCGAGCTTCTCCGCGACGGCCTTCATGTCTGCGTAGGTTTCTATCGGGTAGCACTCCTTGTTGTCCGAGAGACTCGAGCTCGTTTTGAAGAGGTCGCCGTAGTTCAGGCCTTTGGTGTAGATGAAGTAGCTCGTCTGGAGAGAGCGGAAGTCGATGTAGACGAAGACCTTGCCGCTGTAGGCCAGGTCTACCGTCGCTGCGCAGAGCCTGTTGGGGCAGGGCAGCGGGAACTCGACCACTTTCTGCTCGACCTGGCTGCTGCCGACGAGGTTGAGGATGCCGAAGACCAGACAGAAGACCACTGGTGACGGCAGGGCTACCTGTGAGGCCGCCGCAGACCAGCAGGTGGCACGTGCGGTTGTAGACTGGAAACAGCTCTTGCACATTCTTAAGGTTATCCTCCATAATCGATTCCAATCGAATGAATGTAAACAGTTATGGGCCTGCAGTCGCCTGCCTGCCTGTCTGCGGAGTGGATGCTGGACTGCTGCGGCCGCTTAGTCGTTGTCTTCGAAGAACTCCTTGCCGATCTCTTCGGACTCTTCGCTCTTCTCTTCCTCGCCCTCGTCTTCTTCGATCGGATACTCCTGTGACTCCTCTTCTCCCTCCGAGTCTTCCTCGCTGACGCGCTGGCGGTCACGCTTGAGGGGGTCGCAGATGAGGATCGCAGACTGGTACTTGTTCTTGTTGCGGATGAGCAGCTTCGAGCCGGTCAGGTTCTTCGACTCGTTCTTCTTGCGCACTTCGTTGACGTTGGTCGAAGACAGCGAGTGCGCCGTGTTCTTGATGCAGTCTCCCAGGTCTTTCTGGAGTGAGAGCGGCTTACGTCAGACATCTGCTTGAGCTCGAAGGCGAAGTCTTCCTCCATCTTGAGGTTGTTGCCCGTCCTGCGCTTCTCCATGATCTCCTCGAACTTCTGGTTGATCTTCGAGGCCGTCGCTTCGTCTTCGCGAGGCTGTCTGAAACCGGTGGTCGCCTGGTACCGGAAGTTCTCGAGCTCTTTGAGGTTCGCTTCGAGCTGGACCGGGTCTCTCTCTTCCATCATGAGGAAGATCTGCTCGAGCTTTTCTCTGTCTTTGCGGTCGACGATGGTCAGGTTCGGGTTCATCCTCTTGAGACTGTCGATCACTTTGAACTCGAGCTGGCTGGAGACGTAGTTCTTGGAGAGCACGTAGAGCATGAACATCACGAGGAAGACTTTGCCTCGCGTGTCTAAAAGCTTGTCGCTCTCGAGGTTGTTCAGGAACTCGACGACGACGCAGACTCTGAAGTTGTCGTTCACATCGTCGTTCGAAGAGATCTTGAACTTGCGGTCTTTGATGTTGTAGTCGATGAGGAAAAAGAGCAGCAAGAGCGACTCCTCGACTTCGATGACGTTTTCGTTTCGGAGGAAAGCAGCGAAGATGGTGAAGGTGATGATGGTTTGCTTCTCGGTGTAGAGGTAGCCGTCCGTGACTCCGTTGATGACCTGTCTGAAGGGAGCCTACGACCTCGAAGACCACGTCTTTGATGTAGGTCTTGACCGAGGGGTAGTAGCAGGCGACCTGCGCGATCGTTTTGGCCAGCAGCTGCATCTGCTCGAGTCTGGTGACGAGGATCGAGTCGAGGATCACTTCTTGGATCTCGCGCATCGACTGGCGCCAAGGCAGGCGGAGGAACTCGCTGCAGAGGCTTTCGCTGGAGTCTGGGGTCAGCTGGAAGGCGAGGAACTGGACGTACTTCTGCAGGTCGGTCATGGGCGGGACGGATGGCTCGATCTTCCTCTTGTCGAGCATGCAGTAGTGGATGCAGCTTTCGATCTGCTTGTGCGTGCCGTCCGAGCCTTTGCTGGTCTTGACTTTCTTGCTGAGCACTTCGATGAGGTAGGTGAAGCGCTCGGTCGACTCTTGGTACTTGCGCAGGAAGCGGCCGCAGGTCTCGAGGAAGCGGACGATGATCTGCTTGTCGATGTGTTCGAACTCGTCGATGGACCTGTTGGAAGGGGATTACTTGTTGACGAGGCCGATGATGAAGTTCGGGAGGATGAGTCTGTACTTGGTGAACTCGATGATGAAGTTCATGTTGCGCACGCGGTTGTCGAAGAAGTAGTTGACTGGTCTGTTGGTCGTGCTGCGGCTTTTGAAGGTTTCGTAGTCGTTCTGCAGCTTCGTCGTGAGGTACTTCCGGATCTCCTGGCTGTACTTCTGGTCCAGGTTCGCGAGGATCCTGCAGATGTACTTTATCACCAGGTGGTAGTCGGTTCGGAAGTCCGTGATGTCCTGCATCAGCTGCGACTACGTGCACCAGCATCTTCCTCGTCCTGCTGTTGTTGATCTCGCTGAACTTTATCGTCAGGCGGTCCGCGGCGTCGACTCCCGTGCACTCCTTCAAGCACTCACTGAACTGCTTGTAGTTCACTGGTCAGTCGCTGGCTACTCTTCTTGTCGTCTGAGGTTTCCAAGATGAGGCCCGAGCTGGCAGACTCCTTTATGAGGTCGGGGTCGATGAGGTCGAGGTACAGCGCAGCTTCTTCTTCGTCTTCGTAGAAAGAGACGAGCTGTTCTTTCGTGTAGCTGTTCGTGGTGTTCTTTATGAAGTTGAGGATGGTGCTTTCCTGCTGGCTCTCGTCTCTGTCTTGGATGGTGAACTGGTGGTTGAAGAAGTCTCTGACGGTCAGTCCTGTGCTCAGCAGACTCTCGTAGACAGACGTGATCTGCTCGTACTTCTCTTTCTTCTCGGCAGGCATCTCGCTTCCCCGCTTGTAGATCTCGTGGATCTCCTCTTCTTGTTTCGCCTTCTCCACCGAGACGCTTTTGAGGGTCTCTTCGAGTCGCTTCATGAACTGCGAGATCTGCAGGTTGATGTACTTCTTCTGTTCGTCTCGGAGGTAGAACTTCTCTTCGGAGCAGTCTCTGTACTCGATGGACGGGTGCTTTTCGAGCAGCGACTCGACCGTCTTGCTCTTGAGGTTCAGGAAGGGTTCTGCGAGCTGCTCGACGAACATATTGACCAGTAGGGTGCTGGCCAGGACGTCTGTTTCCTTTTCGGTCTTTATCTAGGTGAGCAGCTCGCTACGCTCTTGAAGAAGCTCTGGATGAGGTTTTTGAGCGTGATCGGGAAACCCATCATGAACAGCTCGAAGAAGAGGCGGAAGACCTGGACCTTTGACTCGATGACCAACCCTTTGGTCTGGTCGTTCCTGGTGAGGCGAGGATACTTCTTGTCGGAGAGCAGCTTCTCGAGCGAGCCGAAGATGCCAGCGCGGTACTCTTCGTCGTTGTAGGTGGTCCAGATGTTGGTGAGGATCCTGATCATCAGCTGCAGGTCGAACTTGCTGGCCACTGCTTCGATGATCGCGTTGGCCAGGTCGTCTCTGAAGTTCTTCAGGTTGAACTTGTTCATCTCTTCCAGAATCGCAGGCGTGTACGTGATCGGCTTTTTCAGCTTGGCGACGAACTTGCCGATGGCCTCTACCTTGTTGATCCTCGGTCCCGCGCTTTCGGCCGCGACTGCCAGCTGCAGGGCCTCTCTCGTGCGCGTCCTGAACTGGTTCCAGTCAGACCTGGCCTTCAAGAAGTCGGCGAGCTCGGCCTAGCGGTGAGCGCATCCTACTTCGTTCATCCGATGCAGCACTTTCGCACTCATCAAAACCGAATTACAATAGCAACTAAGCGACTTTCATATCAACCAGACACCAAGCAGACCCGAGACCCCGCACAGCAGCTGCTCCCACACCGCGGACTCGACCACACCACTCCGCTCAACCCCAAACCCCAAGCACCAGACTGAAAAGCAGCCGGGAAAGCCCCCCAGACAAAGAAATTAATTCTCGGGGACTGCCCGCATGAAGGAGAATCCCTAATTAATTTATAATCGCCAGTTCGAAAAATGAGGTTAAACCTTTTTGAGACAATAAACATACAGAGCAGACAATAATCGCTCCAATGTGGCCTCAGATCTCCTCAGCTGGCTTCCCAATCGTTCAGTTCTTGTAGCTAGACGGAATCAACAAAACCGCACTTCAAGGAAACTGGTACTAAACAATACACCGTCCCAGCAGTTTGTATCTTTTATCGAAACCCAGGAGCACGGACCCACGAACAAAAAGCAGTCGCAGCGAGCAGTCCGATCGATGCGATGAGCGAGGTGAGGTAGGAGTTCGGAGAAGTTTAGTTAGCGCCGACGATGTCGCTGAGCAGCTTCTTGATCTTGAGGTTGTTGCGCAGTATCTTGCTCTTCAGACTGTCGATCTGGCCTTTTTTCTCTCTGATCTGTTCTTCCTTGGCCACGATCTTGTCTTTGTACGGCTGCAGTTCTGCTTCGATGGCTTTTTCTTTGTCTTCCAGCTGTTCTTTGGCGTTCGCGTAGATGCGTGCCCAGCTGTCGAACTCTCTCTTCATGCTTTCGACGTCGTCGTCCATGAACTGGATGATCTTGCCCATGGGGTTGATGCTCTGCGTGATGTTCTGGATGGCTTCTTTGAGTGTGGCGATCGAAGTGACGGCTTGGTCTGCGGCTTCTGCTGGGGCCTTCTCGCCGATGCTGGCCGAAGGGCCTGCGAGGACGCGGGAGTCTTGGCGCTTGCCTGCCCGGTTGAGCGAGCCCATGCGGATGCCGCCAGCTTCGCCGGCTTCGGGTTCGTTGGCTGCGATCTTGGCTTCTTTGGTGAGGTCTGCGACGTCTCGCTGGTGGCCGCTGAGCATGTGCTGGGTTTTAGCTTCGGGGGCCTGCAGCTTGCTGCCAGCAGCTGAGGCGAGCTCCTGCGTGTCGCCTGCGCCGCCTGCGCTGCCCTTGCTGGCCTTGTCCAGGATCTTGGAGACTAGTTCGTCGGTGTTCGTGCCTGACTTGGCCGCCTTGGCGAGCTTCTGCAGGAACACGTTGGTCTTGTCGCAATCGGTGCCGCGGACGATGTTCTCGGGGAGGATTTCGAACTTGCCTTCGACCATGCGGACCAGATGGATGAGTTTCTTCAGCACGAAGACCTTCTTCTGCGGGTCGGTGAAGTAGTCCTTTGTGAACTCGACTGGCTCATACAGGCCCTTGCCGAAGCCGGTCTTGGTCATGACTTCGAAGAAGATTTGGATGATGAACATGAACGGCGGCCGGGACAGGTGCTTCTGCTCCATCGGCGGCCTCTCGATGAACCCTTTGTAGGCTTCCTGCGTGGCCTGGACCCACTCCTCCATCTTTCAAGTTGCAAATTATCCTCGTTCGGCCGATCATTAATAAATATTTCGTGACCATGGACAAGACCGATGAAGACGTCTTCGTCGTGAACAACACAGACACGACCAACCAGGTCATCCGTAAGCCTCGCTGAGCAGACATCTCCACCACGCAGCAGGGCAAGAAGATCAAGACCGTCATCAGCGGACTCAACTACGACATCTACGACTACGACAAAATCCTCAAGCACTTCAAAAAGGTACTTTCTGCTCACCAGACCTTCAACTGCAACGGAGCCAAGAAGCAGGACAAGCAGACCGGCGAGCAGCTCATCCAGCTCTCCGGAGACCACCGAAGAGAAATCGCCGAGTTCTTCTACCACGAAGGCATCGCTGAGCGCGAGGAAATCAAGGTCCACGGAGTCCTCTAGGCGACTCTCCTCCTAATTAAAACCTGCTTTAATACTAACCCACCAGACTATTAATTAGTCGAAGCCACAATTCTACAAACTTCAAAGAAGATACAATGTCGCACAGAAAGTTCGAAAGACCAAGACACGGCCATCTGGGATTCCTCCCAAGAAAGAGAACGAAACACCACAGAGGAAGAATCAGAAGTTTCCCGAAGGACGACGCAGCCAAGGCTCCGCACTTCACCGCGTTCACCGGGTACAAGGCAGGCATGACCCACGTCATCAGAGAAATCAAGAGAAACAAGGACTCCATCCTGAACAACAAGGAAGCTCTTGAAGCAGTCACCATCATCGAAACGCCTCCGATGAAGGTCGTCGGCCTGGTCGGCTACATCAACACCCCGAAGGGTCTCCGAGCGCTCAGCACCGTCTGGTCCAAGACTCTCGGCAACGAGGTCAAGAGAAGGTTCTACAAGAACTGGTACTCCTCCAAGAAGAGAGCCTTCAAGAAATACGTCGAGTCCTTCAACGACGCCAAGTTCAAGGTCCAGCTCCAACGCATCAAGAGGTACTGCACCGTCGTCCGAGCCATCTGCCACAACCAGCCGCAGCTCATCAGAAACCTCGGCATCAAGAAGGCCCACGTCTTCGAAGTCCAGATCAACGGAGGCAACGTTGACAAGAAGGTCGACTTCGGAGTCAGCTTCTTCGAGAAAGAAATCACCGTCAATGACGTGTTCCAGACCGGCGGACTCATCGACGTCATCGGTGTCACCAAGGGCCACGGTTTCGAAGGTGTCGTCAAGAGATGGGGACCCAAGCTGCTGCCAAAGAAGACCCACAGAGGATACAGAAAGGTTGGTTGTATCGGAGCTTGGCATCCGTCCAGAGTCGCCTGGACCATCGCGAGAGCTGGTCAGATGGGCTACCACCACAGAACCGAGGTCAACAAGAGGATCTACCACATCGGCAAGGCTGAAAGAACCGGCACCAAGAACAACGCCAGCACCGAAGCCGACCTGACCGAGAAGAACATCACCCCGCTGGGCGGCTTCCCGCACTACGGCAGAGTCACCGAAGACTACATCATGATCAAGGGCTGCTGCATCGGCGTCAAGAAGAGAACCCTGCTCCTCAGACAGTCCCTCAACACCAGAACCTCCACCAAGTACACCGAGTCCATCAACCTCAAGTTCATCGACACCTCGTCCAAGCTCGGTCACGGTAGATTCCAGACCGCTGAAGAAAAAGCCAGGTTCTTCGGTATCGACCTCAACGACAAGAAGAAGAAGCAGACTAACTAATGGCGGCCTGTCCATCCCCACAGACTCTAAAGCTCGTCTCTAACTAATGGCCAAAGTCCGACCGGCCGATGGCTCCGAAGATATACAACTTCCTGCCGCGAAGGATCTGCGGAT
>JFJP01040609.1_pt1 | contig 19371 bp, 15 predicted proteins | sample 431651 | NCBI WGS metagenome assembly JFJP01 (sample SAMN02602958, study PRJNA72255) | Microbial mat metagenome, whole genome shotgun sequencing project. | biome: fresh water; feature: sink hole; material: water; isolation source: purple microbial (photo- and chemosynthetic) mats found in...
ATATATATATGTCATAACTCATCTTATTCTCAAGAATTTTTCCCCGTTGATGAGTGGGGCTAAAGGTTATTCAAGTTTTTTTTTGTAATCTTTTTCCTCAATTAGAAATGATTCATTAGATTAATGTGTCCAAATTTCTTATTTTCAATTATCTTTGTAATCGACATCTTTAATTCATAAAAATTCATGAATTATACCCAAAGAAATATATTTATAATAGCATTTCTGATTCTAACGCTGAAAATATTTCCTCAGCTTCCGAACGGTTATTATGACTCTGCTGTCGGAAAAAGCGATGCATCGTTAAAAACAGCATTGTACAATATAATAAACAGCCACACACAACTCGAGTATTATGCTTCGGCAACCTATTTTCGTACTACTGATTGGAATCCCGGTGGATATTTTTGGGATATGTATTCGAATTATCGAAGAGATTCGTGGACAGGAATGAACCGTGAACATTCGATGCCCAAAAGTTGGTGGAGTACTACACCCGAAACCACAGTTGCATATTCCGATTTACATAATTTATATCCTTCGGACGCCAATGCAAATTCAGCAAAATTAAATTATCCTTTGGGCGAAGCAGATGGCGCTTCGGTGCTCCCTAATACAATTATAAAAGTGGGGCCTAATACTTTTTCGGGTTATAGTGGAACCGTTTTCGAACCTGATGATGAATTTAAAGGTGACTTTGCACGTACTTACATGTACGTTGTAACCTGTTATGAACTTTATGCAACCAACTGGCGAAGTTTGGGTGTCACTAGCATGTTAATGAATGTGACTTATCCGGTTTTCAAGCCCTATGCAGTTAATTTATTAATGAAATGGCACAGAAACGATCCTGTTGGTGAGAAGGAAATTAATCGAAATAATGCTGTGTTTTCATTCCAAAAAAATCGAAATCCGTTTATTGATTTTCCTGTTTTGGCAGAATATTTATGGGGCGATTTAAAAGGAAGTGAATGGACAGGATCAGACACTGATCCAAATTCAGAATTACCTTTTGATGTAACTTACACTCCTCAAAATGGGTCCATTTTTGTTAATGTGTCTAAAGCAAAACAGGCATCATTTTCAATTTATTCTATCGGTGGAGTAATGTTGCAGAGCGGTACAACCAATGAATCTCAACTTATCAATGTTGATTCACTCGACAAAGGCATTTACATCATTGTGGTTTACACCAATACTACACGACATGTAGCCAAGTTTGTGCTTTGGTAGTATGTAAATTCGTGTTTTTGAGAAATAATTACAAATGATATAACTTTTTTTACACTGAATTGTTATCTTGTTAAGTTAATCTATATTTTTTTAAACCCAAAAAATAAAAAAAATGAAACCACACAAATCTAATTATTCTTACTTAAGGCAATGGATTATCATGTTAATGTTAATGCCATTCATGGCTGTTTACTCTTATGTTGTTCCTCCTTCTAATTTAGAAGTTGTTGAATTTAAAGGAGTTGTAATTGACAAAGAAACTAAAAACCCTCTCCCTTTTACCAATATTTATGTAAGTGGTACCAATATCTCAACAGTTTCTAACACCGATGGGGAATTTGTAATAAAAGTTGATAATGAAAATTTGAACGAGAAAATAATATTCAGATTTATTGGATATAAAAATAAAACAATTCTATTATCAGAATTTGTTGGCTTTAAAGGGAAAATAGAACTTGAACCTATTTCAATTACATTGCCCGAAGTAAGTGTTATTTCGAAAGATGCTGAATCATTGGTGCTGTCTATGATGGATAAAAGGAGAGAAAATTACTCGAGAGATGATATGCAGCTGACTGCTTTTTATCGCGAAACAATTAAAAAGAATAAAACTTATGTTTCATTATCCGAAGCAGTAGTAGATATTTTCAAACAACCTTACTCTTCGTATAAAACGGATGTAGTAAAAATGTACAAAGCACGCAAAAAAACTGATTACACCAAACTTGATACAGTGGTTTTTAAACTTATGGGCGGCCCGTTTAATTCCTTATACTTAGATATTACAAAATATTCAGAAATGATTTTTACTGAAAAAATGACAGAAAACTATTTGTTTAGTTTTGACCGTTCAACAAAAATGGATAACCGTTTGATTTATGTAATTGATTTTAAGCAAAAAGAGAATAATACTGATCCTTTATATTTCGGCAAACTATACATTGATGCCGAAAATCTGGCATTGAAAAGTGCAGTATTTAATCTAAATATCAATAATAAGGAAGAAGCAAGTAAAATGTTTATCATCAAAAAACCTTTAAATGCTAAGGTTTTTCCTGTAACTGCAAGTTACCGCATAGATTATTTCGAGAAGAATGGACTTTGGTATTATGGATATAGCCGTATTGAACTGGGTTTGAAAATTGACTGGAAAAGGAAACTATTTAATACAATCTATTATTCAACTATAGAGATGGCAACAACTGATTATCAAACAAATGATGAAGCTCGACCTGCAAAGTGGAAAGACAGACTAAAACCAAGCGTCATTGTAAGTGAAGAGGCAGAAGGCTTTTCTGATCCCGACTTTTGGGGTGAGTTTAATGTTATAGAACCCGAAAAAACAATTGAAACAGCTATTAAAAAAATTCAGAAACAGTTGGAGAAAAAATAATATTTAAATTTTAATTATCATAAACGAAACAGCACTTTAAACAAAAATTACATACTTATGAAATGGTTAAACAGAAACGATGATGAATCGAATTATGAAGACAGAAGGGGAAAAGTGCGCAAAGGAGCTGCCTTAGGCGGAATTGGTACAATAGTAGTTTTTGTCATTGCATTGGTCTTAAATCAGGATCCTTCGCAGTTATTAAATGTTGCTAATCAAATACTTCCTTCGGGAGGTGGCGAGCAGATAGATGAAGCCAGGGCTACTGAAAACGAAGAAATGAAAGTGTTGTCGTTAGGTGTATTCAACAGTGCAAATGATATTTGGACAAAAATTTTTAGAAGTCAATTGGGTAAAGAATATCGAAAACCTACATTTGTAACATTCACCGACGAAACAATGTCGGGTTGTGGAGGTGCTACAGCTTCTTCAGGTCCGTTTTATTGCCCTGCCGACGAAAAAGTGTATATCGATTTAGCGTTTTTTCATGAGTTATCAAGCAAGTTCAAAGCCCCCGGCGAATTGGCAATGGCGTATGTTACGGCACACGAAGTGGGACATCACGTTCAGAACCTACTTGGATATACTGATTATTTAGAACAAAAGCGAAGAACTGTTAGTCAGGAAGAGTATAACGAGCTGTCGGTACGTTTGGAGTTACAGGCTGATTTTTTTGCAGGTGTTTGGGCTCGTCAGGCTGTGGAATTGAAAATAATTGAACTAGAAAAAGGCGATATTGAATCGGCAATGCAGGCAGCAAATGCAGTAGGGGATGATAATATCCAAAAACAAATGCAGGGTTATATTGTGCCCGAATCGTTTACTCATGGCACATCCGAACAACGAATGCGCTGGTTCTATAAAGGGTATAATACAGGTGATATAAGGCAGGGTGATACATTTAGTGCTCAGAAATTATGAGATATATCGTTTCGAAGTAAAATGTTTTTTGTTGTTTGTTAAATAAAAAAAAGTTTGTTCTTAATATCAAGGACAAACTTTTTTTGAATTTAAATTGCTTAATTATTTTTTATTTTCTTAAAAAACTTAGTTTATTCAATTTGCCAACCCAAACATCTTTGTAAACTATTCCTTTTTCATCCCTGCCACCTATAAGATAAATAAAATGGTCGCTGTTTTTCTTCTGTACATTATTAACTACAATATTCAATGCAGACTGATAACTTCTTGGTTCATACTTGAAGTAGGTTGTTTTATTGCCATTCACAATTGCTTCCCGAATTTGATTATTCGTCGTATCGGGAACACTCCAGCTTAATCCCTCATCTTTCGATTCCATATAATTCGTTTTTACAATCTTACCTGATTGATTCATGCCTCCAAATAACAATAATTTTTTATCATAGGGAAGAATTGTTGCTCCGGACAAAGAGTCCAAAGTTACATTTTCTACTGTAAAATCAACCCAATAAGTTCCATTCTCCGTGCTCCAAACATTGTTTAGTAGTCTCCCTTCAGCTGAATAACCGCCTAAAACGATGGCTTTTTGTTTATTGTTTGTCGAAATAAAAGATAAAGCAGCAAAATCACCAACTGGGAAGTTTGCAGGAATTTTTTCTCCTAAATTCCAATCTGTTCCATTTTCAGTATATGAAAAACGATATTTCTGATCTGAATCAGATTTAGTGATAGCCCAGAATTTGCCGTTTAAAGCAAATAAGAAACTGATGAATTTTAGGTCACCAGTAGTTATGTTTTCTTTTTTCCATATGGAGCCATCAACTGTTGAATAAATTTCAACACCATTATTAATGATATAGAATTTATTTTTAAATTGTGACATATTATATAAATCGCAATATAAAGGTAAACCGGTTACCTTTTTTTCATTCCATGCTTGTCCTATCTTGTTTATATACAGATAATTATTCACTCCACTGCTTACGTATAAAAAAATAGAATCATTTCTGGTGATTGCTTTTTGAATGCTTGCAGTTTGAGGATAAATGTTATCTGCTGTTTTTTTCCAGTTAAAAAGTTCAGGATTAACCTGATGCACATTTACTTTTATTGGATAAGTTCTTGTGGTTAACTCGTCTTCAGCAATATTTTTAATTTTAATTACACGAGAAAAATCTATGGTGTCATTGCCTGTGATTACCACTGTGTCAATTCCTGTGCCCAACGAATCGCGTAAAAATAAATATGCCCCTGAGGTGCTGTAAAATCTGAAAGTTGGAAATACACTGTCGATTCGTGTTTGAAAAGGCAATGAATCTAAATTAACAATCACCGAATCGGTCAATAAACTATCCCACTGTAATGTGAATTTTGCTTTGTTTAGGTTTGGAATGCTGTCATTTGCTCCAAAAGTAAGAGAAATAAATGTCGGATTTGTCGAAATTTCGGTTTTTTCTCCATCAAGCCAATCGCATGAAGTTAAAAATATTGCTACAGCAAAAATCAGGATAAATTTTATTTGAAATAATTTCATTATAATAATGTATTTTTTAGAACAGGCAAAGTTAAATACAAATTAACTGCTTGTAAATTAACAATTGAAAGATTTATTTTTTTTTATAATTAAAATGAACATATTTACATTATGTTTCTAATTCTACTACAACCGGACAATGATCTGAGTGAACCACATCTGCAAGAATTGAAGCATTTTTCAGTTTTGAGTGAAGCGACTCACTTACCCAGTGATAATCAATACGCCAACCCGCATTACGGAAACGGGCACCGCCTCGATAACTCCACCAACTGTATTTTTCGGCACTCTTGTCGAAAACACGGAAAGAATCTACCATGCCTAAAGCTTCATATCTGTCCATCCACTCTCGTTCTTCGGGCAAAAATCCCGAAACTCCGTTTTGTCGTTCCGGATGATTTATATCAATTGGTTTATGACAAATGTTATAATCACCACAAACTACTAAGTTGGGACGTGTTAATAGTAATTCTTCGATAAACGGGAGAAAAGCATGCAGAAAATCCATTTTAAAAGCTTGACGTTCATCGCCCGAAGAACCGGAAGGGATATAGACACTAATAACCGATAAATTTCCGAAATCAGCACGAATTATGCGCCCCTCGTTATCAAATCGGGGATCATTCATCCCAATAACCACGTTATCAGGCGATTTTTTAGTAAGAATAGCCACACCACTGTAACCTTTTTTTTGTGCTGAGTGAAGGTAAGTAGTATAACCCAATTCAGCAAAAATCATGGTGTCAATCTGATCTGGCTGTGCTTTGGTTTCCTGAAAACAAATAATGTCAGGATTCTCAGTAAGCAACCATTCAGTAAAGTTTTTTCCTAATGCTGCTCGTATTCCGTTTACGTTGTACGATATAATCTTCATTCGATATAAATTTGGTATTTAAAATGTAATATCTTCCGGGTTATTAAATTTCAAATAAAAAAGATATAAATATGAGTTCGAAAATTGCTTAAAATCAAAAAATGCCGGGTTGAGAATCTCATTTTTAGTCTTTGATATTTGTAATTTATTCTTAATTTAAATTTTACTGATTGGTTTTTTTTACTTTTTTAAATAATTCGGATGCAAAAACAAAATCGTTTAATGATTCATTATCTGAATGAAAAATCTCTTCTTTGGATCCTTCCCATTCTTTTTCGCCTTTTTCAATAAATATAATTTTTTCACCTATTTCCATTACTGAGTTCATATCGTGCGAATTGATAATAGTGGTGATGTTGAATTCAACAGTAATATCGTGAATTAACCTATCAATAATAAGCGAAGTTTTTGGATCGAGGCCTGAATTGGGTTCATCACAAAAAAGATATTTGGGTTGAAGTGCTATTGCTCGTGCAATTGCAACACGTTTTTGCATCCCACCGCTTATTTCAGAAGGCAATAAATGATAAGATTTTTCTTCCAGATTCACGTGTTGCAAACAAAACCTGGCACGTTCAGTCATCTCATCCACAGTTGTTGTAGCAAACATTTCAAGAGGATACATTACATTTTCGAGTACTGATAATGAATCAAAAAGTGCAGAACCCTGAAACAGCATGCCTACTTCGCGTCTTAACATGCGTATTTCTTTCATTTTCATGTTGGGCAAATTTCGTCCGTCATATTCGATTCGACCTTTATCAATACGGTGAAGCCCAATGATGCTTTTCATCAAAACAGTTTTACCGGATCCACTTTGCCCAATAATCATATTTGTTTTACCTTCTTCGAAAACGGCTGAAACATTTTTCAGCACAAGGTTTCCATCAAAGGATTTATCAATATTTATTACTTCAATCATTTTTATGTTTGAAAGTTTGAGAATTTGATAGTTGAATGATTAATTTAACATTAAGTTTGTTATCAGTAAATTAAAGAACAGGATTAAAATACTGCTGTTTACTACTGCGTTTGTACTTGCTTTACCCACATCGAGCGCTCCCCCAAAAGCAAAATAACCATAATAGGCAGCCACCGAAGAAATTAAGAATCCAAAAACCAGCGACTTGACGAGTGAGTAAAATACATAATATGGTTCAAAAGCATACTGAATGCCCAATAAATAATCGGCTGTAGTGATTACATCAGTGAAAGTTGCCACAAGATAACCACCAATAAGTCCTACTGCCATACTGAAAATTACAAGAAAAGGCATCATCACCACAAAAGCAACTATTTTTGGTAAAATAAGATAGTTGGCCGAATTAACTCCCATAATCTCGAGAGCATCAATCTGTTCTGTTATTCGCATTGTACCAATTTCAGAGGCAATATTTGACCCGATTTTTCCTGCCAAAATCAGACAGAGAATGGTTGATGAAAATTCAAGTAAAAGAGTGTCACGTGTAACAAGGCCCGTGCTGTAAGTTGGTAACAAAGGGTTTTCGGTGTTCAATTTCGTCTGAATTGTAAGAATAGCACCAATAAATACTGATATAATAATTACAATCGGGAGTGAATCTAATCCTAATTTTTCCAGTTCTTTAGGAAATTGCCTGAAAAACATGCGCCAGCGATCGGGTATAGCAATTACCTTTTTCATCAGAAGCATATATCTTCCGGTGTCATCAAATATATTCATGATTCCGTTTTTTTTTTAATGAATGCAAATATACTGTTTTTTTGTTTATCGACCGTATACATCAAAGTTATACGACAAACAAAAAAAGAGAAGTCCGTTTTACACGAATTTCTCTTTTTTGAAATTTCTTAGCAATAAATTATTATACGCGTCTTTCTTTGATACGAGCTTTTTTACCAGTAAGTGCACGTAAATAATATAATTTAGCACGACGTACTTTACCACGTTTGTTTATGGTTATACTTTCAATAAAAGGTGAATCGAGCGGGAAAATTCGTTCAACACCCACATTTCCTGACATTTTACGCACCGTAAAACGTTTTTTAGTCTCATGTCCGGAAATTTTAATAACATCTCCACGAAATTCCTGAATACGTTCTTTATTTCCTTCTTTAATACGATATGCAACTGTTACAGTATCCCCACTTTTAAATTCGGGATGATTAGTTTCAACAAGAAATGCCTGTTCAGCAACTTTAATTAAGTCCATTTTGTTCTGTTTTAGTAAATTAATTCGCAATATTCACAGACTTCTCTATATTCTGTCAGAGATTACGCTAAAATTGGACTGCAAAATTAGTTATTTTTTTCAAATCTACAACATCTAAATTATAAAAATCTTCGTATTATTTTACACCTGAGTAATTTCCTTTTTCTAAGCTAAGATTTTTTGACTACCTTTGCACCCGAAAAATAAAGATTGTTTTAAATGCAGAAAATCAGAAACATTGCGATAATTGCCCACGTTGACCACGGCAAAACTACATTGGTCGACAAAATGCTAGTTGCCGGACATTTGTTCCGTGATAATGAAATTGCGGGCGATTTGATTATGGATAATAACGACCTGGAACGTGAAAGAGGTATAACTATTCTTGCTAAAAATGTATCCATCGACTACCTTGGGTATAAGATAAATATAATTGATACCCCGGGTCATGCCGATTTCGGTGGTGAAGTGGAAAGAGTTTTGAACATGGCCGATGGCGTTTTGCTTTTGGTAGATGCTTTTGAGGGCCCGATGCCCCAAACCCGTTTTGTGTTACAAAAAGCTTTGCAATTGGGTTTAAAACCGATTGTGGTGATTAATAAAGTTGATAAACCGAACTGTCGGCCAGATGAAGTCCATGAAATGGTTTTCGACTTGATGTACAACCTGGATGCAACCGAAGATCAGTTAAATTTTCATACCATTTACGGATCAGCCAAGCAAAGCTGGATGTCCGAAGACTGGAAAGAACCTACTGATAATATTGTGCCATTGCTCGATGCTATAATCGAACATATTCCGGAACCGCAATATCTTGAAGGAACTCCACAAATGCTCATTACTTCGCTTGATTTCTCATCATATGTTGGTCGAATTGCGGTAGGGCGGGTTCATAGAGGCACATTACGTGAAGGAATGGATGTTAACCTTGTTAAACGAGATGGAACTATTAAAAAATGCCGTATCAAAGAATTGCATACATTTACCGGACTTGGTCGTACCAAAACTACTGAAGTAAAATCGGGTGATATTTGCGCATTGGTTGGTATTGAAGGTTTCGAAATTGGCGATTCAGTTTGTGACTTGCAAAATCCGGAACCATTAAAACCGATTGCTATAGATGAGCCAACCATGAGTATGGTATTCACTATCAATACATCACCTTTTTTTGGAAAAGAAGGTAAATTTGTTACATCTCGTCATATCCACGATCGTCTTGTGAAAGAACTTGACAAAAATCTGGCATTAAGAGTCGAAAAAAATATTGATTCAGATATCTGGCATGTGTATGGACGTGGTGTTTTGCACTTGTCGGTACTAATCGAAACCATGCGCCGTGAAGGATATGAATTGCAGGTAGGACAACCTCAGGTAATTTTTAAGGAAATTGATGGTAAACGTTGTGAACCTATTGAACAATTAACTATCAATCTGCCTGAAGCATGTTCAGGAAAAATTATCGAGATGGTAGCTATGCGCCGAGGCGAAATGCTTAGTATGGATGTAATGAATGACCGTATTCAGCTCGAATTTCTTATTCCATCACGAGGTATTATCGGTTTACGTAATAATGTGCTTACATCTTCAGCAGGTGAAGCAATCATGTCACATCGATTTTTTGAATATCAACCTTACAAAGGCGAAATCGAAAAACGAATCAATGGATCAATTATAGCCATGGAGAGTGGCACAGCTTTTGCTTATGCCATCGATAAATTACAGGATCGAGGAAGATTCTTTATTTTTCCTCAGGATGAAATTTATACCGGTCAGGTAGTAGGCGAAAGCGCCAAAGAAGGTGATATGGTGGTAAACGTAACCAAATCCAAGAAATTGACTAATATGCGTGCTTCGGGTGCCGACGATAAAGCCAGACTTATACCGCCGGTTGTATTCAGCCTCGAAGAAGCACTAGAATACATCAAAGAAGATGAATATGTTGAAATTACACCTCAGAGTATTCGATTGCGTAAGATTTATCTTGATGAAAATGATAGAAAACGAATGACAAAAAAGTAACTGATTATTATTAGTTATTTAACCGTTTATTAATGTAATAAAAAAAAATATACGATTTTTAAAGGTTTTATGTTTAGAAAATGGTTTTGTTTATTGATTGTTGTTTTTGCTTTTAGCTCCATGGGTTTTGCCCAATTGGGAATTAGAGCAGGAATTAATATGTCCAACGAAATCAAATCCTTTAGCAAAAATGATATTGTTGACGGATTTAAAACTGAAAATTTGACAGGCTATCATTTAGGGTTAAATTATCAAATGTTTTCGAAAAAAAAACGTTTTACCGGTACCGATATTGGACTTTATCTATCGCAAAAAGGATTTACATATACCGACAGCACAAAACTTATTGATATTGTAACCCTTGGTTATAAAGAGATAAATTATTTGGAAATGCCGATTAATTTTCGATTTAGGTTCAGTACTAAAATTATTGGAGTTTATGGAACCTGTGGTCTTTATGGTGGTTATGTGATGGCCGGAAAATCGGTAAACGAAACTGAAAACTCAATAGAAAATTTATCTTTTCAAAGCGTAATCGATAGGATTGATTACGGATACAGTTTGGGTGGCGGGCTCGAATTTTTCAAAAAAATTCAATTTGGATTATCATGGACTCAAGGTTTGAAAAATCTGATTAATAATAGTTTATCTGATTCATCAACTCAAAAAAACAAGGATAACCGGGTTTTCTCTGTGAATTTGACTTATATAATTAAATAATAAATTAATGATAGTGAGGTGTTTTTATGCTTCACTTTTTTTAATTACCCACTTTTTTTAATAGAAAAGTATCTACAAAATTATCTGAAAAAAACAGGATTTAATTATATTTTTGTAACTTTGCAGCCCAAAATTTGAAGTTTATTTAGCAGAATTTTATGTTCTAAGTAATTAAAACATAAAGATTAAATAAATTTATGTGACCAAAATTTATAAATTAGTAAATTCGAAATATAAGAAATTATGAACATCGTCAGAAAAGACATCGATCAAAACAACGTAGTACTTACGTTACAAGTAGAGAAGCCCGATTATACCGAAAAGGTAGAAAAAACGTTACGTGATTACCGCAAAAAAGCAAATGTGCCGGGTTTCCGTCCGGGAATGGTTCCTGCAAGTTTAGTAAAGAAAATGTATGGTAAAGCAGTTCTTGCCGACGAAATCAATAAATTACTTTCGGATGAACTTTATAAATATATTCGTGAGAATAAAGTGAATTTGCTTGGCGAACCATTGCCAAACGAAGATGAACAGAATTTTGTTGATTTTAATACCCAGGAATCATTTGAGTTTTCTTTCGATCTTGGAATAGCTCCAGAATTTGAAGTGGAACTGACAAAAAAAGACAAAGTGAATTTCTATAATATCACCGTAAGCGACGAAATGATTGAAAATCAGTTAAAATCTTACACTGGTCGTTATGGTAAATATATTCAGGAAGAAGTTGTTGAGGAAAAAGATATGGTAAAGGGCGAATTGCTTGAACTTGTTGATGGAAAGGTTAATGAAAGCGGAATAAAACTTTCGGATGCAGTACTTACTCCCGGTTATATGAAAAATGAGAGCCAAAAAGCATTTTTTGTAGGCGCTAAAAAGGGAGATGTGGTTGTGTTTAATCCAACACAGGCTTTTGATAATGAAGCTGAAATAGCATCTTTATTGAAAGTGTCTAAAGATGATGTTAAAAATATTACTTCAGACTTTCAATTTCAAATTCAGGGAATAACCCGTTATCACGAGTCTGAAATAGATCAGGAATTGTTCGATAAGGTATATGGTGAAGGTGTAGTGAATTCTGAAGAAGAATTCAGAGCTAAAATCAAAGAGAATATTCAGGAAAATCTTGTTCAGGACAGTAACTATAAATTAGGAACCGATGTGCGTGAAATGTTGGTTAATAAGTATAATGATCTTACTTTTCCAGATGCTTTTCTAAAACGTTGGTTGTTAGCTACCAATAAAAATATTACCGAAGAAAAGATTGAAGAAGATTTTTCGAAAATGATAGCCGAGTTAAAATGGCAACTTATTAAAGATAAAATTGGCAAAACCAACGATATTAAAGTAGAAAATGAAGATATTGAAGCTTATGCTAAAAATATAGCAAAAGCTCAGTTTGCTCAATACGGTATGATTGGCTTAGATGATGAGATGCTGGCTAACTATGCCAAAGATATGCTTAAAAAAGAAGATACTGTAAAAGGTATTTTTGAAAAAGTATTCGAAGGTAAAGTTGTTGAAATAGTTAAGAATGGCGTAAAGCTTGATAATAAAGACGTTACTATAGACGAATTCAATAAAATGTTTGAAAATTAAATTTTTTAGAATATGAATAACGATTTTCGAAAATATGCCACTAAACATTTAGGCATGAACGGACTATCATTGGATAGATATGCAGATATTACCAGCAATTATATATCACCCTCAATTCTTGAAGAGCGTCAACTGAATGTAACCCAAATGGATGTATTCTCACGCTTGATGATGGACCGGATTATTTTTCTGGGTACACAGGTGGATGATTATACAGCTAATGTAATTCAGGCACAGTTGTTATATCTTGATTCGGCTGATCCGGGCAAGGATATTTCGATATATCTGAATACTCCTGGTGGTTCGGTTTATGCCGGATTAGGAATTTATGATACAATGCAGTTTATAGGTTCTGATGTGGCGACAATTTGTACTGGAATGGCCGCTTCGATGGGTGCCGTTCTATTAGTTGCAGGAACTCATGGAAAACGCTCAGCATTAAAACATTCACGTGTAATGATTCACCAACCCATGGGCGGTGCTCAGGGTCAGGCATCTGATATAGAAATTACTGCGCGTGAAATAATGAAGATGAAAAAGGAACTTTACACTATCATTTCCAATCACTCGGGTAAACCTTTTGAAAGAATTGAAAAAGATTCCGACAGAGATTACTGGATGACTTCTGAAGAAGCAGTAGAGTATGGAATGATTGACAAAGTATTGATCAACGAAAAGAAAAAATAATTTTTTTTTGTAGAGACTGAGCATGCCCTGTCTCTCATAATTTATCAAATGGCTAAGACAACTAAAAACTGCAGTTTTTGCGGACGTACTGAATCCCAGATCGATTTTTTTATCATGGGTCAAAATGGAGTGCACATTTGTAATGAGTGTGCTGTACAGGCTGCCGAAATTGTAAAGGAAAATACAATAAGTAAATCCAAATCACTAAAATTAAACAAGGAGGATGTTCCGAGGCCTGTTGAAATAAAAGAATTTCTCGATCAATATGTAATTGGACAAAACGAAGCAAAAAAGTATCTTTCGGTAGCAGTTTATAATCATTACAAAAGATTGATGCAGGAAAAAACAAATGATGATGTTGAAATTGAAAAATCAAACATTATCATGGTTGGTTATACCGGAACAGGTAAAACATTGCTTGCCCGTACAATTGCAAAAAAATTACATGTTCCCTTTACAATAGTTGATGCAACAGTACTTACTGAAGCTGGTTATGTAGGTGAGGATATAGAAAGTATTCTTACAAGACTGCTTCAGGTAGCCGATTATGATGTAAAATCTGCCGAACGCGGCATTGTTTTTATTGATGAAATAGATAAAATAGCCCGTAAAGGTGATAACCCAAGTATTACCCGCGATGTTAGCGGTGAAGGAGTTCAACAAGGATTACTTAAATTACTTGAGGGTTCGGTTGTACTAGTGCCACCTCAGGGTGGACGTAAACATCCTGACCAAAAAATGATAGCTGTTAACACCCAGAATATACTATTTATATGTGGAGGTGCTTTTGATGGTATTGAGAAAAAAATTGCAGCCCGCTTGAATACAAGAGTAGTAGGTTATAATTCAATTCTTGAGACTGATCATGTAGATAAAAGTAATATGTTACAATATATTGCTCCTCAGGATTTAAAAGCATTTGGTCTCATTCCTGAAATTATCGGACGTCTGCCTATTTTAACTTATCTTGAACCACTCGATCGTGTTGCTTTGCGTCGAATTCTGACTGAACCCAAAAATTCAATTGTGAAGCAATACATTAAATTGTTCATGATGGATCAAATCGAATTGGTTTTTGATGATGAGGTTTTGGATTATATTGTGGATAAAGCAATCGAATTTAAACTTGGAGCAAGAGGCTTACGTTCGATAACCGAAACCATTATTATGGATAAAATGTTTGAAATGCCAACTACAAAGGAGAAAAAATTGCAAATTGAACTGGAATATGCACGAACGAAAATTGAAAAAGCAAATATTAACAGATTAAAAATAGCTTGATGGTTTTTCAAGTAATTGAATATTAGCAAATTAAATATTAAAAATTGGATAAAAACGTTTTTTTTTCGTTTTTATCCAATTTTTTTTAAAAACAACTTGTATATTTGAAATCTGTTTATAATTTTGTTATTCAAAACAGAACCCAAAAAAAGCCACGAATTAATTCAATTAATAAATAATTATTTTATTAAAAACAAAATTAGGATTAACCATTAAATTTATTTTTAATAAAATTCACAAGCATGACAACACATTCTGAATTAACCAAGCAATTAAAAAAATATTTCGGATTTGATAAATTCAAAGGAAATCAAGAGGCGATTATTCAAAATGTACTCGATAAGAATGATACATTTGTTTTAATGCCTACCGGAGGAGGTAAATCTTTATGTTATCAGCTTCCTTCATTGATTATGGAGGGAACCGGAATTGTAATATCTCCGTTAATTGCATTAATGAAAAATCAGGTTGATGCCATGCGAACTTTTAGTGAAGAGGATGGTGTTGCTCATTTTCTTAATTCGTCACTTACCAGACAAGCTATCGATGCAGTAAAAGTTGATATACTTTCGGGAAAAACGAAATTACTTTATGTAGCACCAGAATCGCTTACTAAGGAAGAAAATATCGATTTTCTGAAACAATTAAAAATTTCATTTTATGCTATAGATGAAGCACACTGTATTTCGGAATGGGGTCACGACTTCAGACCTGAATATCGTCGAATTCGTCCAATAATAAATGAAATAGGAGTAGCGCCACTGATAGCCCTGACAGCTACAGCAACTCCTAAGGTGCAACATGATATTCAAAAAAATCTCGGTATGTTGGGGGCATTGGTTTTTAAATCGTCATTCAACCGTCCAAATTTATATTACGAAGTACGAACAAAAACTAATAGTGTCGATAAAGACATTATAAAATTTATTAAATCTCAGGGTGATAAGTCAGGGATAATTTACTGTCTGAGTCGAAAAAAGGTGGAAGAATTAGCCGAAACCCTAAGTATGAACGGAGTTTCGTGTCTTCCTTATCACGCAGGAATGGATACTGCTGTCAGAACCGAAAATCAGGACAAGTTTCTGATGGAAAATGTACAGATTATTGTGGCAACTATCGCGTTCGGGATGGGAATTGACAAACCCGATGTTCGTTTTGTATTACATTACGACATGCCAAAAAGTTTGGAAGGATATTATCAGGAAACCGGTCGCGGAGGACGCGACGGAGGTGAAGGGCAATGTATTGCTTATTATGCATATAAAGATCTGGATAAACTACGTAAGTTTATGCAGGGAAAACCTGTTGCAGAACAGGAAATTGGAAATCAGTTATTATTAGAAACGCAAGCTTACGCCGAGTCTTCTATTTGTCGTCGAAAACTCCTATTACATTATTTTGGAGAAGAATACACAAACGAAAATTGCGGCTGTTGTGACAATTGTATGAAACCACGAAAATTTATTGAAGGACAAGAATTATTGTCCCTGGTTTTAGAAACCATTCTGGAGGTTCGCGAAAAATTTAAAGCCGAACACATAGTTGATATTTTGAAAGGAAATGAAACTTCTGATATCAAATCGTATCAACACAACGAACTGGAGAGTTTTGGCTCTGCTTCTGATGAAGAGGAGAAACTACTTCATGCAGTAATAAGACAGGCAATGATAGCCGGTTTTCTATCCAAAGACATAGAAAACTATGGGCTGCTGAAGTTAACAGCAAGTGGTAAATCTTATATGAAAAAGCCGCAACCATTCCCTATTGTTAAAGATACTGAGTTTGAAGAAGATGATGAGGATTCGTCATCTAAAACAAGTGGAGGCACATGTGCTGCCGATGATGTGCTTTTCTCAATATTGAAAGATTTACGGAAAAAGTTGTCAAAAAAACTTGAGGTTCCTCCATTTGTGATTTTTCAGGATCCTTCGCTTGAAGCAATGGCCACAAGCTATCCCGTAACAATGGACGAATTGCAAAATATTCCGGGTGTGGGTGCCGGAAAAGCAAAACGATACGGAGAGGAATTTCTTAAAGTGATTAAAGAACACGTTAAGGAAAATGAAATAATTCGTCCTGAGGATTTGCGGGTTCGTACTGTAGCAAATAAATCAAAAATCAAGGTTTCAATCATTCAATCTATTGACCGCAAAATTGCTCTTGACGATATTGCCATGGCTAAAGGGTTGGAAATAGGCGAACTGCTTGATGAAATTGAAGCAATAGTCTACTCAGGTACAAAAATTAATATCGACTATTTTCTTGAAGAGGTTATGGATCCCGATCGTGTAAACGAAATTTTTGATTATTTCAATAGTGCCGAAACCGACAAAATTGAACCTGCGCTGAATGAACTCGGCGATGATGACTTTAGTGAAACCGAGATTCGTTTGGTGAGAATAAAATTTCTATCAGAAATAGGAAATTAATATTTATCAGCCAAATTTTCAAAACGTCGAAGCACTTTTTTGCTTCGACGTTTTTATTTACAAAAATTATTTTTTGAAAATAATTTCAATAATGAACTCTATCAAGAAATTTATAATTATTTTTGTAACTAGAATTCAGGATATTCGAAAATGAAGGGATTATTAATCCTGGTTTTATTATAAATTAAACCTTTTTTATCGTGATAATTAATTATAACAATAGGTAAAACTTTGGATGATTTTAATAATAAAAACTTTTCATTATGTTTGTAGTATTAAAATGAATTCTCTTTCTGAATATTTTGAAGGCAAGTTTTACCTAAAATTATGAATGTGCAAATCATGTAGTCATCAGTTAGTGAATCGAATTAAACACCTTTTTCAAAAAATAAAGCAGTAGAATTTATGGAATTATTAGATGTATCATTAGTCAACTGGTCTAGGGCGCAGTTTACGCTAACAGCCATGTATCACTGGATTTTTGTTCCCCTTACATTGGGATTAGGGATTATTCAGGCCATTATGGAAACTATTTATTATCGCACTGGCGATGAAAAGTGGAAGCAAGCTACCAAGTTTTGGATGACCTTATTTGGAATCAATTTTGCGATTGGTGTCGCTACAGGTATTATTCTCGAATTTCAATTTGGTACAAACTGGTCCAATTATAGCTGGTTTGTAGGAGATATTTTTGGAGCGCCACTTGCTATTGAAGGTATTTTAGCTTTTTTCTTGGAAGCTACTTTTATTTCAGTAATGTTTTTTGGTTGGAATAAAGTAAGCAAAAAATTCCATCTTGTATCAACTTGGTTAACTATTGTTGGAGCAACTCTTTCTGCTTTTTGGATTTTAGTTGCAAATGCATGGATGCAACATCCTGTTGGCATGGAGTTTAATCCGGAAACTGTTCGCAACGAGATGGTAAGTTTTTGGGAAATTCTTTCGCCATTTGCATTAAACAAATTTCTACACACAGTTTGGTCTAGTTGGATAGTGGCTTCATTATTTGTATTAGGTATTAGTGCCTGGTATTTACTTAAAAAACGAAATATAGACTTTGCTAAAAAAAGCATTAAAGTGGCTGCAGTTTTTGGACTTACAGCTTCGATACTAACTGCCTTATCTGGTGATGGATCTGCTTACAATGTTGCACAACATCAACCTATGAAACTTGCTGCTATGGAAGGATTATATGATGGGCAAAGAGGTGCAGAATTAGTAGCTTTCGGAGTTTTAGATGGCAAAAAAACATATAATGACAACGAAAATCCTTTTCTTTTTAAAGTAGCATTTCCTAAAGCTCTTTCGTTGTTAGCTTACAGAGATATAAATGCTTTTGTGCCAGGAGTTAATGACATTATAAAAGGTGGTTATGATACCCCCAGTGGTAAAGCATTATCGTTTGTGGAAAAACAAGCACGTGGAAAAGTTGCTTTACAAGCTTTGAATGACTACAAAACAACAAAAACAGCAAATGATACAGTAGCTGCTGCGCAGCATAAAGCTACACTCATGGCTAATTATAAGTATTTTGGATATGGGTATTTAGCTACACCTGAAGAAAGTATTCCAAGTGTACCATCAGTCTTTTACGCTTTCCATCTAATGGTTATTTTGGGAATGTTTTTCATAGCTTTATTTGGAGTGTTTACATTTATGAGTTTTAGAAAGGAAATAAATTTCGAGAAACAAAACATATTATTATGGATTGCATTGCTTAGTATCCCTTTAGGTTATGTGGCATCTCAACTTGGTTGGATAGTGGCAGAGTTAGGTCGCCAACCTTGGACTATACAAGATGTTTTGCCCTTAAAAGCTTCCGTTTCCGGACTTTCTGTTATGTCAGTTCAAATCACATTATTCCTTTTCTTGTTCTTATTTACAGCCTTGCTTGTAGCAGAGATACGTATTATGGTAAAACAAATTGGTAAAGGACCGCATGATGAGTAAAAGGAGATTTGTTTACTGTTAGTTGTACAGCGTGTATCTTAGAATGTGTACTAACTCCTCAAACTGTTAGTATAATAAAACACAGAACACGATTAAACATCTAATCGAAATATGAATAAATAAAAATCAAAAACTTAAAAATAAAAATATTATGTTCACATATTCATTTCTTCAACATTATTGGTGGTTTATCATTTCACTATTGGGTGGGATATTAACATTTTTGTTATTTGTACAAGGTGGCCAATCCATGTTGTTTTCTCTATCAAAAAAAGAAGATGAACGTCGCCTTTTGGTTAATGTCTTAGGTCGTAAATGGGAATATACATTTACCACACTTGTAACATTTGGTGGTGCATTCTTTGCTTCATTTCCACTATTCTATTCAACAAGTTTTGGTGGAGCATATTGGGTTTGGATGGCAATTTTGTTCTGTTTTATTATTCAAGCTGTATCCTACGAGTTTCAATCAAAACCCGGAAACACTTTAGGAAAAACAACCTATCGTGTGTTTTTATTTATTAATGGTTTGTTAGGTACAA
>JFJP01029722.1_pt1 | contig 19369 bp, 16 predicted proteins | sample 431651 | NCBI WGS metagenome assembly JFJP01 (sample SAMN02602958, study PRJNA72255) | Microbial mat metagenome, whole genome shotgun sequencing project. | biome: fresh water; feature: sink hole; material: water; isolation source: purple microbial (photo- and chemosynthetic) mats found in...
CACTTCCAACCGAACTGGAACTGGCTGATCTTTACAAGGTAAGTCGAATCACGTCAAAGCGGGCTATGGAAGAGCTGGAACGGGAAGGCCTGATCAGCCGCAGACGCGGGGTCGGAAGCATCGTTTCTCCTGCCTCGGAGCGCAATGAATCCACCGCCGGACTGATGGTCGCCATGGTTTTTCCCTTCAAATCTGCGGAAGGCTGGGTGCTGGAATACGTGCGTGGCGCATCCGATTTTCTGGAGAGTCACCGTTGCTTTCTGAGCATTCGATGCTCCGGTGAGCTGACCGAAAGAGAAGTACTGAGCCAACTGGTGAGTGAAAGGATCGATGGTGTCATTTACGACCCCGGCTCCACAATCGAAAACGAAGAGATCCTGGCCACCATGCTCTACAACGGCATACCAATCGTAACCATCGACAAATATTATGACGGCATCGACATCAGCAGCGTCACCTCCGACAACCGGGGCGGCATGGAGATGGCCGTGCAGCACCTGATAGACTTCGGACACCGGAAAATCGGTTTTTTCGCCATTGAACCCATCTCTCGCGCTACCTCCGTCCGGGATCGGTACCTGTCATACTGCCGGACACTCGTGAAGAACAGCATCCCGCTGCAGGAAAATCATACCATGTGCTTCACCTATGACGAGTTCCGCAACACCGTGGACATCGATCATCTGGACCTTGTGGAAAAAAAACTGCTCCATCTGCTTTCGACAGGCGTCACCGCCATTGCGGCGGAGAATGACCTGACCGCCCTGTTTCTGTATGTGGCGGCACGGAACTCCGGGAAGACCATACCGGGAGACTTCTCCCTCACCGGCTTCGATGATCTGTCGCTGCTCCGCCAGTTCAAGGTCAGCATCACCACCGTGAGGCAGGACCCGTACGGAATCGGCCGGAAGGCCGCAGAGATCCTATATGGCCGAATCACCGGGAAAGAGAAGAACTGCGTGCATGACATCCATCCCGTGGAACTTGTGGTTCGCCCCACGACCGCTCCGCCCGGAAAAACCAAACCCTGAAGGCTGACAGAAACTCCATGCGCCATGGCGCACTGAAAGGGCATCAACGTGCAATACCTTCGCGAGCGGGTCAAAAAAGCAGCGGATGATCTCCGCAAGCTTATTTATGTTGAAAGCACGCCTGTCACCGGGATACAGGTGCGGGATGGACAATATTCGGACATTCAGGCAGTGGACGCTGCCCCCGGAAGCTGGCGGGAATTCAACCGGCAGGATCTGTGGGGCGGCTTTGAACAGCATGCCTGGTTCCGGTTTGATGTGACGGTGCCGCAGGAGATGGCGGGGAAACCGGTCTGTCTGTGCGTGGGAACTTCACCGATCGACTGGTCCGGCTGGGATGCCACAAATGCCCAGTTCATCGTGCATGTGGACGGGCATGTCAAACAGGGACTTGACACGAATCACATGGAGGTGCTGCTGGCCGAGTCAGCCGTTGCAGGGACTGTCTATCGACTCGACATGCATGCCTATGGCGGACGCGCCGTGGCAAAGGGAGAAAAGCAACGGCTTTCCATCGACCTTGCCGTGATCGACCGTGATGTGGAAAAACTGACGTATGATCTCAGCGTACCGGTCGATTCCCTGCCGCTCCTTTCCGATGAATCGCCCTCGAAACATGCGGTGCTGAAGGTCCTGAACGATGCGGTGAACCAGCTGGATTGGCGCGATGTGAAAAGCGAAGCGTTCCAGACTTCCGTCAGGGAGGCGCTTTCGCTGCTGGAGACCGAACTGTACGGGAATCTGTGCGGGAACGTCAGCGCTGCCGATGCCGTGACAGCCACCTGTGTCGGTCACACGCACATCGATGTGGCCTGGCTTTGGACTGTGGCGCAGACGCGGGAAAAAGTCGTTCGAAGTTTTTCCACCGTCCTCGATCTGATGGACCAATACCCCGAATATGCATTCATGTCGAGTCAGCCCCAGCTGTACGAATTTCTCCGCCAGTCCCACCCCGAACTGCTCGAACGCATCAAGACGCGTGTGGCGGAAGGCCGTTGGGAAGCCGAAGGCGGCATGTGGCTGGAGGCGGACTGCAACGTCACCTCCGGCGAATCCCTGGTGCGACAGCTGCTGCATGGCAAAGCCTTCTTCCGGGACACCTTCGGCGTGGACAATAAAATCCTCTGGCTGCCGGATGTGTTCGGCTACAGTGCCGCGCTTCCTCAGATTCTCAAAAAGTCCGGAATCGATTATTTCATGACCACGAAAATCGCCTGGAACCAGTTCAACAAGCTGCCTTACGATGTTTTCAACTGGCGCGGCATGGATGGAACGGAAATCCTGACGTATTTCATCACCACCACGGACATGCCTGAGAAGCATTTCACCACGTACAACGGCAATACCGATCCAGCCTCCGTGAAAGGTGCCTGGACCCGATTCCAGCAAAAAGACCTGACGAATGACGTGATGATTTCCTTCGGCCATGGTGACGGGGGCGGAGGACCCACCCGTGGCATGCTCGAAAGTGCCAGACGCCTCGCAAAGGGCATTCCCGGGATGCCCAGGGTGCGGATGGGCACTTCGCTCGATTTCTTTGAACGACTTGAGCGGAAGCTGAAAAACAATCCGCGTCTGCCCAAATGGGTCGGAGAGCTGTATCTGGAATACCATCGGGGGACATACACCTCCATGGCCAGCAACAAGCGCTACAACCGCAAGAATGAAATTCTCTGGGCGGAAGTCGAATTCCTGTCCGTACTCGCGGGTCTGGTGGGGGATGCCTACCCGAAAGATCGCATCGATGCGGCGTGGAAGATCATCCTGCTGAACCAGTTCCATGATATTTTGCCCGGGTCTTCCATCCCGGACGTGTACGAAGTCTGCCGGGAAGAATACGAAATGATTCTGGCGGATGGACGTGTGCTTGCATCAGATGCACTGGAACTTCTCGCGAAGGGGACTGTGTCCGCCTGTCCGACACTGCTGGCTGTCAACACGCAAGGGTTTGAACGGGATGATCTGGTCATTGGCGATGTGCCTGCCGGCTTGACACGCCCGGCCATCCTGGCTGAAGGAATCTGGCGGGAAGGTCAGCGGATCATGGCGGAAGAAGGGGAGAGAGTCCTGTTTTTCGCTCCTGGAGTTCCCGCAAGGGGATACCGCTCTTATCAGCTTGGGGAAATGCCGGAGCAGGCATGCACGGATTGCGGTCTGGATGCGGACGGGGGAGCAGGCTGTGATGACACAAGCGGTTGTTGCGGAGACGATGCCTGGATTGTCACGACGGACCTGCTGGAAAACAGCTTCTTCCGGATTGCGCTGGATGAACAGGGACAATTCTCTTCCATCCATGACAAATACGCGAAACGGGAAGTGCTGAAACCAGGAGAAAAGGGCAATGTGCTCGTGGCGTTCGAAGATCGTCCGAAGAATTATGACAATTGGGATATCGACATGTTCTATACGGAAAAGTTCTGGCATGTCGACCAGCTTGATGGCATCGAGGTCACCGAAGCCGGACCGATCCGCGGTACGCTGCGCCTGCGCCGGAAGTTCATGAACTGTGTCATCGAGCAGGATATCCGTTTGTACCGGGACATTCCGCGTATTGATTTTGAAACCCGCGTGGACTGGCAGCTGTCCCAGGTACTGCTGAAGGTGGCTTTCCCTGTGGATATCAACGCGGACAAAGCAACATATGAAATTCAATATGGTCATGTCGAACGTCCGACGCATTGGAACACCTCCTGGGATTACGCGCGCTTTGAAGTCTGCGGGCACCGCTGGGCGGACCTTTCCGAGGCCGATTATGGCGTCAGTCTCTTGAACGATTGCAAATACGGCCATGACATCAAGGACGGCACCATTCGCCTGACGCTCATCAAATCCGGCATTCAACCGAACCCGACGACCGACCGCGGCGCACATGAATTCACCTACTCCCTGTATCCGCATGAGGGAAGCTGGCGTGATGCCGGTACCCTGCCGATGGCGGCCTCCCTGAACGCACCGCTGAAGGCAGTGGTCTCGGAGTCGAAAGGCGATGTCTCCGGTGTGGAGACCGTTGCGGTTTCGATGGCGAAATCTCCTGCATCTGCGGAAAGGGAACGCACATCGGCCTCATGGGTCTCCAGCGACCGGAAAAATGTTCTGGTGGAATGTGTCAAGCAGGCGGAGGATGGAGACGGTTTCATCGTCCGGCTGTATGAGTCTGAAAACCGCCGCGGGCCCGCGACACTCACCTTCCTTCGTCGGCTTGCATGTGTACAGGCGTGCAATCTGATGGAAGTCAACGAATCATTCCTGCCGTTCGAGGGGAATTCCCTGAACATCGTGGTCAAGCCTCTCGAGATTCAGACGTATCGTGTGCACTTCGCATAAGTGAAGCCGACTCGTCCGTGCTGCTGCAACGTGCGCTGTCGTCCATTCGTGATACCGGGAACTTGAGATTGAAAGGAGCCTCCCATGAATACCATCCTTGGACCCGATCTGCCGAACATCCCCTGGGAAGAACGGCCCGCAGGCGACAGGAACGTCATGTGGCGCTACAGCGGGAACCCCATCATCAAACGCGATCAGCTGGCCGATTCCAACAGCATCTTCAACAGCGCAGTTGTCCCTTTCGGAGATGGCTACGCAGGGGTGTTCCGCTGTGACAACACCGGCCGGTTCATGCGGATCCATGCCGGTTTTTCAAAAGACGCCGTGAAATGGGACATCAATCCCCAGCCCATCCACATGCAATGCGAGGATGCGGAGATCGGCAAATTCGATTACGCATACGATCCGCGCGTCTGCTTTCTGGAAGATCGGTATTATGTGACCTGGTGCAACGGATACCACGGCCCCACCATTGGCATGGCCTGGACGAGGGATTTCGTGACATTCCACCAGATCGAAAACGCTTTCCTGCCATTCAACCGCAATGGCGTGATGTTTCCCCGGAAAATCAACGGCAGGTTCGCCATGCTGAGCCGTCCGAGTGACAATGGCCACACCCCGTTCGGGGACATATTCTTCAGTGAAAGCCCTGACATGAAGTATTGGGGGGCGCATCGTCATGTGATGTCTCCGCGCGGTTCCTGGCAAAGCACAAAAATCGGCCCGGGTCCGATTCCGATCGAAACATCCGAAGGATGGCTCCTGATCTATCACGGCGTTCTGACTTCCTGCAATGGCTTCGTTTACCATGTCGGGGCCGCACTGCTTGACATCGATGAACCATGGAAGGTTCTTTATCGGACGGAACCTTACATTCTGAACCCACGCGAAACTTACGAATGCGTCGGTGATGTGCCGAATGTCGTGTTCCCCTGCGCCACGCTCAGTGATGCGGCCACCGGGCGAATCGCCATGTATTACGGCGGGGCGGACACAGTCACCTGCCTCGCTTTTGCCCAGGTTGATGAACTCATAGCCTTTACGAAGGAAAACTCCGTCCTGTAGGCTGCCGTTTGGAGGCTGGTTTTCATCGGCGGATTTCTTGTGCAGGGATATATTCCGTCCTGTGAATGTCCGTCATCTGCAGTACATGGGGTATAAACGCCGGTCGACGGGCTTTTCGTCCGCAAAAAGCCAGGGATTTCTGTTCAGCATGACCATCAGGATCTCGGTGATGCGCACCACATCGCACACGCGAACGAACGCATCCCCGAAATGTCCTGTTTGCATGGCGCCGTTCTCCAAAAAAACTTCCTCCATTTTGTCGAACCACTCCGAGCGGGTTCCCCTGTGGCGGAACTGAGGCACCAGGGTGACGGTACCGTCCGGCTTCACGGAATACAGCATGTGCTGAAAATCCGTGAGATTTTCAGGTATTTCCAGCCATTCCTCCACCCCATGCATATAGGTGTTTTTCGTGAGGTCGCAGCCGATGAAGAGAATGGTCGCGCGCCGGTCCAGCAGTCTGCCCCAGGGACCGTTGCGGTGGCACGGCGTATTGAAGTACTCGTCACCGGCTGTGTAGGCCTCCGCGTCGCGTCCCAGGGCAGCCACGGAGTGTGTCGGATGATGGGAGCGTATGACACCCGGCCGTTTTCTGAACATTTCTGTGAGGATGCCGACACAGGTTGGGGTATCCGACACGGAAAAATAGGGGTTTTTGTCGTCGACCTTGTCCCAGGTATGGGTGGGCAGAACCAGAAGCCCCTCGGCCATATGGTCGGAAAGCGCGTCCAGGACAATGTCCGCGCCTCCGTCCACCATCCCGATTGATTTCATTGAGGAATGGACCAGAAGCGTACCGGCAGGATCTATGCCCAGTGCAGCCAGATCTTTCTTCAGGGAGAGACGATCATGCATAGGAGGGTCCCCTTTCCGCTCAAAAGAATATGGGGTGTACAAGCTTGCCCTCAACTGGGGTCGGTGCCGTTTCGCCTGTTGCCACAAGATAGGTTGCCTGATGACATGCAAGAATTTCGTTCAGAAATTCCTTCATGGGCGTCTGGCAGACATCCACCAGACCGATATCGTAATTTTCCCCGTCAAAACGTCCAAGCGTCGGCTGTTCATTGTACTGGAAATAATGAACGCCTACACAGAAGGGATTGGCCGCTGCCTGTTCCGCGTAATGTCGATAGGCGCGTCCCCGATCCTGCTGACTGGCCGCGCCGCGGATGCCTGTGGCGGAAAGCCCCCTGTCGAGTCCGCCAAAATGGAACTCCCCGATCATGATGGGCAGATTCGTCATGCGGCCTGCCTTTTCAATGGCGTCACCCGGATTCACATCATAACAGTTGATGGAGAAAACGTCGAAGCATTCACATCCGGCGAGCAGGTCTTCACTGGATATATAGCCGTAGCGCATGCCGAGGTTGAGGTGGTTCGGATCTGTCTTTCGGACAGCCTCGCTGGGTATCCGGACGTACCGGTCCACCAGGAGGCGGGAGAATTCACGCAGATCCGCCGCGGCTTCGGCTGAACGGCGCGATGCCTTCAGGATGGGGTTCCTCAGATCGTCGAAGGACGCGAAGTGACTTTGCCATGCCGTGTTCAGCATGTCCACGTCCCCTTGGTGCCGATCTGCGAGAAAGCGGATCAGGGCCTCACGGCTGTCGGTTTCGAAATCGGTTTCCAGGAGTTCCTCGGCGATGACAAGATCCTTGATGAATGCCCATTCCGGTTCATTTCGCAGGAAATAGCCGATCAGGTTTCTGTCATCCTTCAGCCGGTTCATCTGTTGCGCAAAATCCTCTGCATTCTTCCTGTATTCCGGATGGAAGACATCAGGAAAGTCCCGGAATATGCGGCGTTTTGTGGATGGAAAATCCTTCATTGGAAACACATAAGGCAGGTTGGCCGTCTTTGTGAAGGCAGGATCGGACCAGTTCCCGATGGTGTTGAACCCCCAGCGGATCAGGTTTGAGCGGGTGATGGCAGACCAGGCATCTTTCCACTCCGTGCCAAAGACGCGGATAAGGTTGGCCTGTGCATGATTGAAGAGATCCGCCTTTGCAAGCCCCATATGCCGGCCGCCGTCCCAGGCTTCCGCGAATTCGCCATTCTTCGGGGGGAGCGGGCCACAGAGTTTTTCGATGCCGGTTGTGTTGCAGCCCTCGCCGGGTCCGACACAATCCACGCCGGCACTGTAGAAGGCGTATCCGTCCGGATCGGCCAGCCACCATCGTTTCCCGTCATGATGCGTGCGAAAGAAGCCGGAAGATTCGAATTTCCTGTCCTTCCAGGCGCCGCTGCGGGTCCATTCAGGGAAGAAGGAGGCATCGCCGGCCTGTGCGCGCATTTGCAAAAGACTGGCAGCGAGCGCGGAGGCATCCTTTGTCTTTCCCGGCCAGTCGTTGCCGGTCCACTGGCCGAGTTCATCGATCAGGACACGCTCCGGCAGCGGATAGTCCGGTTCCGAGGAGGAAAGGTGAAGGCTTCTGATATCCAGACGCTGAACCTCGGAACATTTCTTCTTTCCGATGGCCAGTCTGCTCAATGTACGTACCTTGTTGCCATGAATGACAGTTTTCAGCTTGCCGGGTGTGCGGGAGAGAAACATGTGCTGGGAATCCAGCGCGGACAAGGGAAAAGTAACACGGGTTTCCAGCTCCGGCAGCAAGCCGATGGTGGAAACGAGGTCCGGCGTATCCGTCAGGTTTTCCGCATCCCAGAAGGAAAGGGTGAGGGCCATCGAATGGGGGCCGTGATTGACGGCATCGAACCATAGGAAGTGCGCTTCCAGCCAGTCTTCCGCGTCTGCCAGCTTTTCGGCGGACAACACCAGCATGCCTTCGAGATCTGCGGGGAATGAAATGGCGCAGGATTGGAAATCGGTTTGGCATTTCAGATTGCAATCGATTGCAACGAAGGATGAAAAATCTCGTGACTGTTCCATCTGGAGACCTCCCGCGCCTTTGCTGCCTAGATGCGGCATCGGCGGCAAGACCATTATATGCCTTCGGAGGCCGCGCCACCACAACAATCGTGATCAGCAATCGTGACCAGCAATCGTGATAAGCAATGTTGATCAAGATTGCTGGTCAATAAGGCGCATCGGGGAGAATCAACCAGGCAATGAGATAGACAAGGAAGCCAGTTCCGAAAAACAGAATGGAAATGGCCCACAGCAGGCGCAGGATGGTGGCGTCGATTTTGAAGTAATCCGCGAGGCCGCCGCAGACGCCTCCAACTCTCCGGTTCAGTCTCGAACGATAAATTTGTCCTTGCATGAAATCTCCTTCTCCGGCACTTCCGGATGTCGATGTCCGACCGAACATCTTTCTTGCTGTTGTGTACGGTATGCTTGCCATTGTGTTACTGTTGAAAGGGTTGCGCAGGTAGTGATTTTCTTCGATGTCCATCATACGCAGGCGCTTTGTTCCTGTCTTTCCATTCTACCGGCCGGACATGAGAAATGAGACATTCGGACATGAGAAAATGATGAGAAGCGGATGAGAATCAAGGAGAACGGTTGGTTCCCACGAACACCATTCCAAGATAGATTTTATAAAATTAAAATGCTTTCAATGTGTTCCTGACTTCCATTCAGGGGTAAGTACCAGTAACGACACAAAAAGGATGGAACAGCCAATCGGCTTGCTTCCGTCGGATTGGAGGAACCCATGTCAATCGCGGAAAGCTCCGAACTCCGTTCCGCACCCGTTTTCATTGATGGCAGGCGCCTGTATGACTTTATTGTTTCCGGCGCTGGCAATATCATCCTCAACGAACGGAATCTCAACCGAATCAATGTATTTCCGGTAGCGGACGGGGATACGGGAACCAATCTCGCACTCACCATGCGAACCATCATCACGAAAGCGGAACGCAGCGAGGAAGTCGGCCGCACGATGGATTCCATTTCACGCATTGCCGTGGAAAACGCCTATGGCAATTCCGGGCTGATATTTGCCCAGTTCCTGCATGGGTTTGCAGAGTCCGTCCACCTGAAGGAGCGCATCACCATGCAGGAATTCGCGGAATCATCGTCCCGTGCGGTCCAATATGCCTATCGGGCCGTTGCATCCCCGAAAGAGGGCACCATTCTCACCGTGATGCGCGAATGGACAGAGGAACTTGGCCAGCTTCCCGTTCAGGAAACCCTGGAAGCCTGGCTAGAGCGCTCTGTGCAGCGCGCCAAGAAAATTGTCGAACAGACCCGTACCATGATGAAGGTGCTGCGCGACAACAATGTGGTGGATTCCGGCGCGAAGGGGTTCCTGCTGTTTCTGGAAGGCATACTGTCCCATGTGAAGAATGGCGGTACGATCAATTTGCATCAGGCTGCGGCTGCCTTTGAAGAGGAGCATGTTCATGTCAATCTTTCGGAGACCGCACTTGACTATCGCTGGTGTTGCCAGTTTGTTCTCCAGGTGGATGAAAAGACGGTCGGAACTTCCGATGTGACAGCGTCATTGAGCCGCCAGCTGGAAGGACTTGGAGACTCGTTGGTCGTGACGGGCACTGCACCCTTGCTTCATGTCCACATGCATGCCGACGACCCGGAACAGTTGATGGGTCAACTGCAGAAACATGGTGCCGTTGTCTCCCACAAGGCAGATGACATGGCGGTCCAGCAGTCCATTTCAGTCCGTCGCCGAAATCGGGTCGGCATTGTCACGGATTCCATTGCGGATGTACCGGCCTCCCTGCTGAGAGATGCCCAGGTTGTGGTCATCCCGGTCAACATCATCCAGGATGGGACCGCTTATCTTGACAAGGTTACGATGACCCCATCCCGGTTCTACCGCGAAATTGATGCGCTTTCCATGCACCCGACCAGTGCGCAGCCTTCCCTTGCGGCCATTGAACGCATTTTCTCCTTCATGCTCTCACATTATGACGAAGTACTCGGCGTGTTTGTTTCTTCCGGCATGAGTGGTCTTCATCACCAGGCATCCTCTGTTGCGAAAGATCTTTCTGTCGACGGCAAACGGATTCGGGTCCTGGATACGCGACAGAATTCAGCGGCGGAAGGCCTTCTTGTTCTGGAAGCCGTTCGTCTTGCCGATCAAGGTCTCGATTTGGATGCCATTGCGGTTCAAGTGGAGAAACTTGCTGCAAGGACCCGAATCTATGTCAGTTTGGAAACCCTGAAATTCATGCTCAAGGGAGGACGGGTTTCGAGAACGCAAGGATTCGTGCTTGGTCTCCTGAAACTGAAACCGGTTGTCTCCATTGACCCGGTGGGAAAAGGGACCGTTTGGGCGAAAACATTTTCAAGGAAGAGTGCCGCTTCCCGAATGCTTCATGCAATCGAGAAGGACTTCCGAACGCATGGCATCCGTTCCTGGGGTTTGGTTTACGCCGATGACTCATCCGTGATGACGGAATTCCGCAAGCGGGCCGAGACGATCATCGGGATGCCACCTGCCTACATCGAGCCGATCTCCGCCGTTGTGGCGCTCAATGCGGGGCGCGGAACGTTCGCGGTCGCCTATGTGATGGAAGGGGCGTGAGTGTATTGGAATCCACCATGCTGTTCGACGTGCTGCCTTTTGCCGGGCTGTTTCTTGTCCTTTACTTCACCATCTGGTTTGTCGCCTCCGAGATGGTCAGAAATGCCTCAATCGTTGATGTCGGCTGGGGTCTCGGTTTTGCGTCTCTTGCCGCAATTCAGCTGGCCAGGGGGTTCACGATTTGGGGTCTGTTTCTGGCGATTCCTGTCTGGATCTGGGGGCTTCGGCTTGCCTGGCACATCGGCCGCCGCAATTTCGGAAAGCCGGAGGACTTCAGATATGCAGCCTTTCGCCGCGATTGGGGCAGCGGGTACAGACTGAGGGCTTATTTCCAGCTGTTCCTGTTCCAGGGACTTCTGATGGGGGTGATATCGCTTCCGTTCCTGTTCGGAATTCATCTGGCAGCGGTTGCTTCCAGTCCATTGGCACATTCCATCCCTTTGCTGGCGGCGGGACTTCTTCTCTGGTTCGCCGGGTTCCTGATGGAAACGGTTTCAGACAGCCAGCTCAAAAAGTTCACCTCGAACGCGGCCAATCGCGGTGGCGTTGTCATGAGCGGTTTGTGGCGGCATACCCGGCATCCCAATTATTTCGGGGAAGCTGTTTCCTGGTGGGGCATCTGGGTGGCGGCACTTTCATTGAGTGTCCCTTGGTGGACTGTATTCGGGCCGATTGTCATTACATTGGTCATCCGGTACGTTTCCGGGGTGCCGATGCTGGAGAAACGAATGGAAGGAAGGCCTGGATACGCGGAGTATGCTCGTTCCACGCCGATTTTCGTCCCATGGCCGTGTCACAGGAAATGATGCGAATTTTCATCCCATGACCGTGTTACAGGAAATGATGCGAATCGTTCCGGCATGGCTTGATGCAAGACGGCAGCAAAGCAAAGGAGAGAAAGATGGATATTTTGAAATGGTTGGCCAGATTTGGCGTTGTGACGGTTCTGTTTTTGGCGGTTGACATGGTTTGGCTGGTCCTTGTCGCGCGGAATTTCTACAGCAAGCACCTTGGGTTTCTGATGCGCGACCCGGTCAATTGGCCTGCCGCATTGATTTTTTACGGATTGTTTGTTGTCGGCATGCTGTTTTTTGCCATTCATCCGGCATTGGAAAAGGACAGCCTCGGTTATGCCATGCTGGCCGGTGCCCTGTTCGGCCTGATGACCTATGCGACTTATGACCTGACCAACCTGGCCACCCTCAAGGACTGGCCGCTGATTGTCACGGTTGTGGACCTTGTTTGGGGAACCTTTGTCAGTACGGCGGTCTCGACAGGCGGATACCTTGTCATAAAGAAGTGGGTGCCCTGAGGCGTGCGGGATTCATTGCATGAATCACTTCATCATTTTTCGAAGCGTACCCAGCAATTCATCCACAACCTCGAGTTCTCCCGACTGGATGCGATCGATCAGGCAGCTTTTCATGTGCCGTTCCAGAATGAGCCTGCCAATCGAATCCAAGGCGGAACGGATCGCATGGATCTGATTGAGGATGTCATCGCAGTATGCATCCTTCTCCACCATCCCCATGATGCCTCGAACCTGCCCTTCCACCCGGCTGCACCGGTTGAGGAGGGCTTTTTTTTCGGATGTGTTTCGGAGGGTCGTGCGGGCGCAGCAGCAGCTCCGGGCTTCGCCCGTCAGGTCGGCGTCGTCGGAAACCACGGGAAGATCTTCTGATATCATGCCTGCACCTCCTGATGCGGGGAGAATACAGCCATTATACCCGCCGGGGGTATGCGGGTCAAATGCCCGTTTCATTCAAGCGGCAAATGTGAACAGAAATACAAGACCGAAGAGCATCAGCAGAATGGCATTCACCGCATGGAACTCCTTCAGATAGGAGGAACCGTGATGATGCCGAGCATACAGACGATAGGAGATGAGGCTTGCCATGGAAGCGACGAGTGTCCCCATCCCGCCGATGTTCACACCCAGCAGCACGGCGCGCCAGTGCTCCGTGAAAGGTGCCAGCAGCAAGGCGGCGGGAACATTGCTGATGCCCTGCGAAAGCAGGAGTCCGGCGAGATAGGTCCCGCGCTCCGTCGAGAGCAGGTTCCCGGCGAGTTCCGTGACAACCGGCATGCGCGACAGATTGCCGATGGCGATGAAGAAGCAGATGAACGTCAATAACAGAAATGCATCCATTTTCCTGAATAATGGCCGATCGAGCATCATCAGGGTGCCTGTGACCGCCAGGGACGCCGTCCAGACCGGAATCCAGCGGAAGACGGCCGCCACGCCGGCAGCAAACAGCAAAAGATACAGGAGGGTTCGGATTCTCCCGATTTCGCGCGTCATTCCGATTTTGAACGTGATGGGTCTCGTGGGGATGAGCAGGAGCGTGGCTGCAGACAACACGAGCATGCCGGATGCGACAAATGGAAGAGCGGCCAGAAACAATGCGGAAGGTGTGAGCTTGTAATGACTGAAAAGAAACAGATTCTGCGGGTTGCCCATGGGTGTCAGCGCACTGCCGATATTGGCGGCCAATGTCTGGAGAATCACGGCGCGCATCGGGTCGAAATTTGATTTCCGCGCTATCAGCAGCATCAGCGGGACCAGACTGATGAGCGCCACATCATTCGTGACGGCGGTGGCCAGCAGACCGGTCAGGAGAACCATTGCGAGCGTAACCCGGCGTTCGTCCGAAAACCGGCGGACGAGTCGGACTGCAATCGTATCCAGCATTCTCACCCGTTCCAGCCCGATAACAGCTGCCATGAGATTGAACAGGGAACCGACCACATGCCAGTCGATATCGCCGAATTCCGGTTTGACCAGGAAGGATGTCGTCATGGCGAGCAGCAGGGAGACGAGAAAGACGATTTCTTCCCGTAACTTGCTTCGGATCATACGGAACATGTGTTTCCCCTCCAGGCATGCATGGCTGTTTGATGGAATCCGTGGATTACGATATCACACGGGCATTCGGAAAGTCCATGCGGATGGAAAGATTCAGCCATGTGAAAGTCATTTCGTGTTAAATTAATGTTAAATGTATAAAACGATCTATTCTCGACAGGCACGACATTATAGTATGATGAATGGGCACGGTTCTTGTTTTGTGTATACAATATCCCGGTTAAACAAGCCCGCTTCTCATCATGGAGGTACTTGATGGCTGGATTTTCCCTGGGCCTTGGCATTGTCCTGTTTCTTGTTCTTTGTTCCGTCTTCGTCAATGGGTGGACGGATGCGCCGAACGCAATCGCGACCGTGGTCTCCACCCGTTCCATGAAACCGCGCAATGCCGTGTACATGGCTGCCGCCTTCAACCTGATCGGTGCCTGCACCATGGGGACGGCCGTGGCGAATACCGTCGGGAAGATCATTGAACTGCAACCGGGACAGGATGGTCTTGTCATTATCGGGGCGGCCCAGTTTGCCATCGTTGTGTGGGCGGTATCGGCCTGGATGTTCGGCATTCCGACAAGCGAGAGCCATGCCCTCATCGCGGCACTCACCGGTGCCGGGGTTGCCAGCATGGGCGATTTCAGCGCAGTCAGCTGGGAACAATGGAAGAAAGTGCTTTTCGGTCTTGTCGCTTCCTCGCTGGTCGGCTTCACGGCAGGTCTTTTGATTGTGCTGCTGATCGTGTTCATCTTCCGGAATGTGCGTCGCCGAACGGCGAACAACTTCTTCACGATCGGACAGATCGCGTCAGCCGCCTCCATGGCCTACTCCCATGGCGCACAGGATGGTCAGAAGTTTGCAGGTGTCTTTGCGCTGGCTCTGGCCACGGGCATGCCTTCGCTTGGCCTGATGGCGGAAGGCAAACTGCATGTCCCGATCTGGATTCTTGTCCTGGTTGCGCTGGTCATGGGCTTCGGCACGTCCATCGGCGGGTACAAGATCATCAAGACGATGGGCATGGATATGGTGAAACTCGAAAGATATCAGGGTTTCAGCGCGGAAATTGCAGCGTCCGGCTGCATGGTCATCCTCACCTGGCTGGGTATTCCCGTGTCCACCACACAAATGAAGGGAACAGCCATCATGGGTGTCGGCGCCTCGCGCGGCTTGAGGACCATCAACCTGAAAGTGGTCGGCGACATGGTTCTCGCGTGGGTTCTCACGTTCCCGGCCTGCGGAATCATCGGATATGTCATGACGAAAATTTTTACAGCGATTTTTTAAGCTAGCGGAGGATTTGGTATGGCGGACAAGGGAACCCCGAAAGACAAGAAGCACGACAAGAAGCAGGACTGGTTCGACATGTACCTGGAAGCCGTCGTATGCGCCCGGGACGCCGGACAGATCCTGTACAGCATGATGACCCGGTTCGAGAACCTCGAACAGAAATCCGCGGAAATCAAGGAACTTGAGCACAAGGGCGATGCCTACCTCCACCGCTTTTTCGAAAAACTCACCAATGCGTTCATCACCCCGATCGACCGCGACGCGATGGGCGACATGATGCGAAGCATCGACAACATTACGGATGCCATCGAGCATTCAGGCAGCAAATTCATCATGTACGACATCCGGACACTGAAACCGGAAGCGCTTGCCATCACCGAGACCATCAATGATTGTCTGGACAAGTTGGTGGAGGCTTCCGTCGAGTTCCGCAATTACAAACACAGCACAAAACTTCGCGAATTGATTATCGAAGTGAACCGTCTTGAGGAAGTGGGTGATCAGCTCTACCGAAAGGCAGTCGGCAATCTTTTCCGCAATCCTGAAAATGTGCTGGATGTGGTTCGTTGGAAGGATATCTACGATACGATGGAAACTGTTCTGGATTCCTGCGAGGATGTAGCGGACTATATGGAAACTGTTCTGCTGATGGTTGGATGAAAGAAACCGGTTCTGCTGATGGTGGGATGAAGGAAACCTGTTTTGCAGATGACTTGGGATGCCGATATAATGATTGCAGCCGGAAAGACACACGTGCCCTTCCGGGGGATCAATCAATGAATGTCGCATCCCATTTTGCGCATCCGGTCAGAAACCGCGAGGCCCGTGCGGAAGACGGCCTCTGATGGAGGACATATCATGGCTTTGGAAGGACTTCGCAGCGCCTGGCTGCAGGATATGCCGGCGAATGTCAGCGAAAAAACCGCCATATCGGTTCAGGCGGCCGTGAATATGGGACTTGTCAAAACCGATTTTTCATCGGTTCTGTCTGAAACACGCCAGGCACTTCTGTCGGCTGCTGCCGAAGGAACGACTGTGGCGGAATCTTCATCCCTTTCCCTGGGGCGCATACCGGGTACCCTGCAGAGCACCGGCATGCTAACAGACCTTGATGTCCCTGTTATCGGGAATCCTGCAGACACGGAGGACAGCATCCCCCTGGAAGGATGGACGGCGGGCACCGCCATCGCAACCATTCCCGGTCTATCCCTGGTGGAGGTTCCCGGGTCTTTGCAGTCAACCGGAAATCCGGATGCGGATACCCTTGTGGACCGGGTCATGTCCAGCCGGGAACGACGCGGCATGACATCGGACCTTGCGGCCCGGGACATCGCGGAAGCGCAGACCTGTCTGATCTCGCTCGGATACGGCGTTGGCAGCTTCGGCCCCTTTGCCAACGGGGTGGATGGTGTCCTCGGTACGGTTACCTCCTCGGGTCTGGTCGCGTTTCAACGCGACCGGGGTCTTGCTGAAACCGGAACCCTGACGGCGGAAACAGCCGGGAAACTGAAGGAACTCGGGAAATCGGCATTGGATGGCATTTCCGGGACCTGGCAAACGGAACTGAAAAGCAGCCCGTTTTCCGCCAGTGCCTTTCAGGGTACAGCCAATCCGTTCTGGTATGTGCATTTCGTGGTCGGTGCAGGGGATAACCCGGAAACAATGGCGAATATCGATCCGGTCTTCAAGGGACGACTGGCGGCATTGGCCCGCGACATGGGTCAATCGGCGGAACTCGGAGAAGGTTTTCGGGATCTTGCCAGACAGCAGGAGCTGTATGACCGTTATCTGGACGGAACAGGGGCATTGGCGGCCAAGCCCGGTCTGAGCAAGCACAACATGGGTCTTGCCGTGGATACGCAAAGCAGCTGGCTTCAATCCCTGAATGACGGCACCCCGGTGGAAAGACAAACGGCCCTTTTGCAATACGGTCTTTACAAGCCGCTTTCGGATGCGGAAGGCATTAGCCATGAATCCTGGCACATCCAGCCCCTGGAAGCGATGAACGGTTGAACCGGAATGGTCCGGCACGTCATGCCGCATCGCCTTCGGCGCATCCATCGAATCAAAGCCCGGCAGACTCCTGTTGGAACAATGCAAGGACCTCATTGACGGACCCGCGGCTTCCGCCATCGCAGCTGATGCTTCGACGGACGGGTATGATGGTGCAGACCGCCTTTCTGTAGAGGGCCAGCACCGGTGGCGTGGCATTGTTTGAGATCAGGACGGGGATTCCGCGTGCGGCAAGATGCAGGGCGGCGCTTCCAAGATGAACCTGTTGTTCTTCTGAAAAACCGCCGGCACTGTACGCGGTAAAATTTGCCGTGGCGGAGAGCGGCACGTACGGGGGGTCGCAGTATACGACATCGCCGGGACGTGCTTTCTTCATGGTTGTCGCAAAGTCTGCGCACAGAAAGACCGCATTTCGGCTCTTTTCCGCAAAATAGCACATTTCTTTTTCCGGAAAGTAAGGTTTTCTGTATTTTCCAAAAGGCACATTGAAAACACCGGAAGAATTGTAGCGGCACAGCCCGTTGAATCCGTGCCTGTTCATATACAGAAACAGGGCGGCACGTCTGCGGCGGTTTCCTGTCGCGTTGAACTCTTCCCGATATGTGAGATAACGCTCCTGCACATTGTTTTCCGGTGTGAACAGCGTGCTGCAGTAACGGATGAAAAGGATTCCCTCCCGCTGGAGGTGCCGGTACAGGTTGATGATGTCCGGATTGTTGTCCGCAATCAGATAAGACGCATATTCCGTATTCAGAAATACGGCGGACGCTCCCGCGAAGGGTTCGATCAGCCGCTCGCCTGACGGCAGCTTTTCCCTGATGTGGTTGATGATCCGGTACTTGTTTCCGGCCCATTTCAAAAAGGGCTTCATCCTTGGTCAACCTCCCCGACAGGGGGTGCTGCGGAGAACACCCCAAAGCATTGTACCATATCGCAGATCCACTGCACATCGACGGATGGTACCGGTGCAAAGAGTCGAAAATCGACTTTTTGCACGAGAATCAACCATGGATGCGCCTCATGGCATGGGAACAGCCTTCTTCAGCGGGAATGGTTGCGCTATACGTGTTTGTTCCCTTGCGGACAGACACGCGGCAGGACTACAATGTGAATGTACGATGCGCAGCGTACCCGCGGCTTCCGGAGCCGACTTTCGTAAGAAAGGAAGTGGTCTGAGGTGATTTTCAAACAGGAGGTGGCCGTCTTCTGATGGCTGCCGGCGGGAATTTTCTGAAGGCGAAAGCCGGGTGAAAATTCCCGCCTTTTATTTGACATGCCAGGCAGGAGCGGAATGCGCATGAATGGTTCTGAATGGATTTTGCGCTTGACGCTCCGCGAAGAGCAGACATATAATGTAACTGTCCTGATGCCGTGTCGTGTCGGGAGTCTGGCCGGTCAGACGGAAGAATGGTTGGAATCTTCTGCCGAATCGGCCCAATAACAGGAAGGGAGAGTAAAAAACATGTTTCAGATCATTGTTCGGATTCGTGAGGTTCTTGAGGTATAATTGCATAACGGCGGCAGACAAGACGGCGGAATGACCCTGGAATCTGTTCGGGGGACTCATGCCTGGTCCGATTTTTCAATCGGCCGAACTTTTTTGTCGCATTCACGGAGAATTCCCTTCCACCTGATGATACAGGCAGGAGCATGATGTGGGAATCATGCTTTTTTTGTGTCCGCGATGGGGTATCCGTTGCGGACCTTTGCATTTCCACCCGGAAATGGAAAGGCACCCACGCGAAGGCTGCCTGCCCGCGCGGTTTGGCCCGGTCCGCCCGGAACGCCCCTCCATAAGGAGAGAGACGTTGAAGTACATCAATGCCAAGGAAGTGTTGCCCGAACATCTCTTGATGCAGTTGCAGGAATATGTGCAGGGAAAAATGATCTATATCCCCGGAAGGGACGCGGAACGCGCCGCATGGGGCGAATCCAACGGAACCCGCGCCGAATACCGGCAGCGGAACCGCGAGATTGTACTCCTGTACAAGAACGGATTGTGTGTGGATGACCTGGCGGAACGGTATCACCTTTCGCCCTGCAGCATCCGGAAAATCGTTCACGGCAAGGCCGGACACGACCTGCTCACCCATCTGATTCCAGAGGGAAGACCTGCATGAGCCGCGATGCGGTGTGTATCCCGCCTTATAGAGGAATTGGAAAACGAAGAATTGGAAAATCGCCGCCCGGCTTATACCGGACGGCGATTTTTTTCATAGAATCCTGCTGCTGAAAATTGATTCTGGCATAACAACTCGCTTTTGCGAGTTGTTATGCAGGATTCCTTTGGAATCCTGCATGTAAATGACACCGACGGTGTCATTTACACACCGAATCAC
>JFJP01027140.1_pt1 | contig 19363 bp, 20 predicted proteins | sample 431651 | NCBI WGS metagenome assembly JFJP01 (sample SAMN02602958, study PRJNA72255) | Microbial mat metagenome, whole genome shotgun sequencing project. | biome: fresh water; feature: sink hole; material: water; isolation source: purple microbial (photo- and chemosynthetic) mats found in...
AGGGGGGATTTATATTATTAAATTAAAGTTCGTAGGGTTTTCTGAGCTGAAAATTTAATTATAATAATAAAATCAGAATTTTCCTAAAAGTAAAAGTGCGATTTTTTACATATAAATTTAATTAAAACATTTCCACCTTAAATTTTTCATTTAATTTTTTGAAAAATTCCTATCCCAAAAAAAAATCTTTTTCTTTTGAATTTCATATTATTAACAATTAATTCTGATAGTAAAAAAAAAAAAAATTCAAGAAAAAGGCTACAAATTTATTCATTTATCAATAAAAAAAATTCCTAATGAAATCTGCTCTAGAAGGCTGTCTTATAGTTCTTTTGCTTAAAGGTGACCTAGAACGTGATACCGACCTCTTTAACAAAATGGACCCCTACGTGATTTTCCAGCTGAATGATCAAAAAGCCCGTAGTTTGGTTAAAGATGAAGCTGGTAAAACTCCTGAATGGAATGAGACCTTTAGTTTTCGTTGTAGAGAAGGTGATACCTTACATTATAAGGTTTTTGATAAGGATCCTACATCTGATGATGAAGTGGCTTCAGGCGAGATGAATGTACATAAAGATTTTGTTGATAACAGAGTTTCATATTCATATCCACTAGGTTATAAAGGGAAACCAGCTGGGACTTTGTCTTTGCAATTGACTTTTTTGCCTGATGATGCAGAAACTGTGAAATTGTTGCAGAGTTTACAAAAGGAATTAGAGGATAAAAAGAAGATTGTAAAAGAAATTAAGGCAGATATTGAAGAAAATCTGAAGAATCCTCCAAAGCCTAAGCCATCATCTCTATTAATGAAGAATATTTTAGACGTTTTCCAAACTAAAAAAGATAAAGATAAGGAATTTATTGAAGAAAGCATCGCTAAAGTGGAAAAACCTTATATAGAGAAAATAAAAGAATTGAATTGCACATTGGAACAATTTATCAAAGCAAATGATGATGCTAATTTAAGAAATGCTGATAGTTTGCAAGAAATGAATGCAGCTTCTTCACAGTTGAGTCTCTATAAAAGCTTAAGTGAAAAGGGTGTTTTAAAGGTCAGAGTACTTGAGTTAGAGCTTATTAAAGAGAAGAAATATGATACTTATGTGGTTTTTTCTGTAGATAGGATAAATTATCAGACAATAGTGGCAAAAGGGATAAAAAAATCTGTGATTTTTTATAATTCATTTGAAGCGAAAAGAACTAGTGACGATTTAATGATGGTCAGCTTATTCGATAAAAAAAGTGTAGGAAGTGATGATTTATTAGGAAGCGGGGCTTTGGATTTGATACCCGTGATTTTGGAAAAAGTGCTAAGGGTTTTCTCAGTGGAGTTAAGCTTAAAACAAGTGCAAGTTGGGAAAATAGATATTGAATTGCTTTTCATTAAAAACTAAAGGTAATTAATTTAAGGAAAAAAGCATTTAATTAATTTTTTTAAAGTCTGAATTTAATTCTCTAATTGATTTGTTCACAAAAAATATGAAGTATTTTTTTTTGATCCATCTATTTATTGTAAAATTTAAAAAAAATGAAGGGGTTTTTAATTAAATTACAAAAGTTTATTTATGGTAATATTATTGAAAAGAAATAAAGATTTGTTAATAAATAACACTCCACAATAGTTTTTTGCCGAATCTCCTTGATTTCTTTTTATGTTTATTAACATTTTACATTATTTTCATTTGATTAAGGAATAATTTCCTGATATTTTTTTAATTTTTATCAATTTTGACAAAATTACAATTTTTTTCAAATATAAGCTAATTTTTTATTTACTTTCTTTCGTTAAATTTCTCTTATTCTAAATAAACAATGAACCAATCCCCAAAAGATCGTGATCCCGTCGACTTCGAACAAGACTCCCCCCATCAGCTTCTCACTCTTACTGCCAAAGGCTTTATCTATAACAACGAGCTCAAATTCCAATCACAAGCACAGGAAAACCCTGCATTTTCTGATGAATATAGTTTATTAGATCAAGAAAATCTGGACCTTTCTAAAGGAAAATTCACTGTTTTTAGAGAGAAAAGCTGTTTTTCTTTATTGCAAATGTCTTCAAATTTACAAGATTTAGACCTTTCTAGCAATAATCTGGCATTTTTCCCAATAGAATTGGTGCATTTATTGCATTTAAGAATATTAAGACTTGACCACAATGAGATTAAATCGATTTCCATTGATATTGATAGACTAATAAACCTTGAATTTCTTTCGATTTCGAACAATCAATTGTCAATTTTACCAAATTCTTTCAGTAAAATGCAGAAATTAAAGGTTCTAAACATAGGAAAAAACCTTATCAAAGACATTCAACCAATTGTTTTAATCAAAAGCCTTGAAATATTATATCTATATGGAAATCCTTTTGTATTTCTCCCCACAAATTTTGGAGAAATGAAGAATATCAAGGAATTTGCATTGGAATGGTTCAAATATACAGAACCTGGCATTAATCCTATTTTAAAAAAACCTCAGAATTCTTATATTTTTGATCGTTTATTTGCTTTATGTGCTACAAAACAAGAAAAACATGAAGAAAAATATGAAGAAAAACATGTAGAAAAAAAACATCAAGAAAATTACATAGAAAAAAATGAAGAAAAAAGTCAAAAAACCTTTACAAAAAAAAACTTCTTTCAAGAAAACCAATCAAAAGGTCTCGAAATGTTGGATTTTCTTCGTTTTTTCTCTAAAGATTCATTAGATTTCTTACAAAAGGATTCAAAAGGTCGAAATTTGTTACATAACGCTGCTTTTGAAGACGAGATAGGTGTTCTTAGCGCAATTGCTTCTAAATTCCCCAAATTGCTAAACCTTATAGATAAAGATGGCCAAACTCCTTTGACATTGGCTTTATTAGAAGAAAAATATCGTAGTGCTGAGATTCTATTAGATTTTAATGGGGATTTAACAGTCGGAGGGGGTATTTTCGGTTCAGCTTTGCATTTAGCAGTGAGTAAATTACGACGAAATCTCGTTGAAAAGCTATTAAAAGGGCTATCACTTGTTAAAAACCTCAAGATTCTTTATGATTTTGATCAAAATTCTCCTTTTCATATACTTTTTTCTATTTTCTCAAAGGATTATGATGAAGCAGAGGCGATTGGAGAGCTTTTATTAGATTTTGGATTAGATCCTAATGAAAAAAATAAAGAACTTTACACAGCTCTTCATATTGCTATAAAAAAAAACCAATTGAAAGCTGTGAAATTTGCGATAGAATTCAATAATAAAAAAAAGAAGAAAATCTTCCAATTCAATAAAAAAGGAGGTATGGCAAAATGGTCTTTAGCACATTTAGCAGCTTTTCTTGGTAATTTTGAAGCTTTACAACTATTACAAGAGACAAATATCGATGTTTTTCAAGAGAATTCAGGGTGCCAAACTGCTATGAAAGTTTGTTTTCAAAGCATAATTGTGATAAAAACCATAAGAAAAATGGAGAAAAAGTGGGTTTTGAACAATATTGTGAACAGGAGTTTAGGGGTTAATAGTGAATTTCTTGAGAATATTCATGATTCAGAAGTGATAATTGCAAGGAATATGAAGAAAAAACAACAGTTTTTTCTAAGTTCTGGAAGAATTACCATAAATCCCCATCAATACCCATCAACCCCTATCAAAACCCATCAATCCCCATCAATAACCATCAATTCTAATCAATCCCCATCAAGTCTTTATCTGCTGAAATTAGAAAATCCCAAAGAGGATTTTTCGCAGTTTTTGAAGTCTAGAAAAGTGAATAATGAGGATATTTATGATGAATCACCTTATTTTTCCAAAGAAAAATCGATGAAAAAACAATATTTTAATGAAGAAAAACACATGAATTTCGAAGAAGACGAGGAGATTTTGAAGATTAATGATGAAATAACTGAAGAACATGAAGATCTTGATGAGTATCTAAGCGAGGAAAACATTACCCAAAAAATGCTGAATAAATCAAGCCAATTCCTTACAATTAACCTTGAAAAACCTCAGAAAAACCGGATTTATCCAGGAATTTTCTCATATAAAAGGAAAGAAATAGAAGATTTTCTCGTTTTTAAAGAAGAAAAAAAAATGGAAAAAGAACTTAAAAGACTTGAAAAAGCAATAGAATTCAAAGAAATTTCTCTTAGTGAGAAAATCGCTGGTTTTTTCTATTTAAAAGCGATAAAAATGAGAATAAATGAGGATTTTATCAGGTTTTCTTCGGTGAGATTACCGATAAATTTATTCTTGTTAAATGAGGCGATTTTCGAGGAAAAAAAATGGAAAAACACCATTGAAAATTCAATAGAAAATCTGCTTTTAAATACAATAATTGTGAATTTATCAACTTTTCGAAAAAAATCTAACGAGTTTTGTGGGAACAAACAAAGTAATTTCAATAAAGAATTGGGGAAATTAAGGATTATCAATGAAAATTTATATGAAAAATTCAATTTATTGCTTTTTATCTTACAAATGGAAAGTCTTGGGTTTTTGGATGTTTTTAAAGGAAATATCGACGAAAAATTCGAAAATTTTCCAAAGATTTTATGCTATGAAATGATGGAAAATTTATTAAAAAACTCTAAAAATAGAAGAAAATCAACGAAAAAAAGAAGCCATTTACACACGAAATCTATGAATAATGTCTCTGTTATTATCAATAATAATTTTTACTTCACAAGAGATGAAAAAGAAAGGAGAAAGAACGCTGTGTCGGTTATTGAGGGGCGAAGTATGAGAAAAATAGTAGAAAAACCTTCTGTTTTGGCATAGATTTTATTGGATTTTAAAGGTTTTTTAATCTTTTGTCGGTTTTTTCTATTTTTTTTAATTGTTTATTTTTTTTATTTATGTTAAAAATTTACAAAAAAAAACTAATTTATCATAATTTTTTTTTAAATTTTGTTAGAAAAACTATATTTTTTATTAAAATAAAAAACTAAAAAGTTTACCGAAAAAAAAAGAAAAAAAAATTTTATTCTAAATTATTTTTATTATTTATCAGCTTTTCAGACTTTCCCAAATCCTCTCCTTTTCCTTCAAGAACAAAATTCAGGAAATTTCTTTTTTTATCTTCCCAATTCGAATCTTCTTTGCTTAAATCCTCAAGTCTTCTCTTAATTTTCTCATGTTCTGCATTAAATTCTTTAAACTATTCCAAAACATCCTTAAAACCCTTTTTATCTTTAAAAAAAGACCTTTAAACTGCTTCCTTCTATATTCTCGTATATCATATTTTTTGAATATTCCACATCTTCTTGCACTCTTGCATAGAACTCCACGATGTTTTCTCCGAATCTATTAAATTTCTTTTTAATAACATTAAAAAAACAAATGAAACTTGAGTGCTGCTTCTGGATTTCCTTCAGGATTAAGGGAATTCGTGACTTGTAAATAATTAATATCAGTGAAAATATTCTTGATTTCTGAAAAAATCGTGAAAATCAAATGAGTGCCATATTTCCAATTCGGAAACAAAAACTTTTTTACAAATGAATTTATGGATGATTTCCTTTCTAAAAATTACGTTCATATCCAATAAATTGTTATTCGGATTGATCAAAGGATGATAAATCAGCTGTTGGAATTGAATAATAGGTCTTGTGGAAGGAAAATCCTTAAGAAATTCCATAGTAAATTTGAATTTCCCGTCTTTATAAAGTCCAGACCTGATGAAAATCACACAATGCCACACTAAAATTAATGTTTTTTATTTGATGTTTCAATAGAAAATATACTGTTAAGGTTATTTAATTGAGGAATCACATAAACTCCAAGATCATGACCATAAAGCAACAATAATTTGCTTTTATTAAACCAAAAGAAATTTTAAATCAAGGAGAAAAAATTAAAGAACTATTCATTGAGAATTGCATGCATGCGAAGCTCTTCTTGATTGAGATTTTCGATTAAAAGGGGGTTCATATAAAAAACATCAGAAGTGATATTTTCTTTATCACTCTTGAGGTTTGTGCTGGAGAAATTTTTATTTGAGATATTTGATTGGGAGATTTGCTTTGGGGGCTTGCAAGCCAATTTTTGATTATTCATTGTAAGAAGTTCGTTTGTGTTGGAAGTTTGCTTGTTTATTTTGTTCTGATAAAAAATTTCTTTGAAAATTTTAACAATAAACGAAAAATTTTGCTTTGAAAAAAAAAACCTAAAAAAATTAATTTTTTAATTTAAAAAAAAAATAACCAAAGATTTTTTCAGTTTTTTTCTTGTTTTTTATGCAATGAAGCGAAAGTTTTTTTCTTTGTAAAACTTAAGTTTATATGTTTAAAAAGAAAAAAATTAACAATTATCCAAAAATCTTTGTTTTTCTTTAAAAAAAAATAAATAACTTTGTAAAAAAAATTTAATTTTTTCTCAAATAAATTTGATTAAAATGGACAAAGAAGAATTGATAATGGGTGCTCGAAATACTCCCAAATCCCAAGAAAATGAGAGGTTTTTAAAAAAAATTATAAATCATTCTAGATTTTTTTTTTTAGTCTTGATATTGTCAAAGAGATCTCTTTGGAAACTTTTGAGAACTTCATTTTAAACCCCCAGGCAAAAAATATGGAAGATATTGCTAATTTTTGCATTTCATCAGAAGTATCACATTTGAAAATACGATTAAACCTTTGGAGAGTTTTTTTATCGATAATTCCTTTTGCGGATGAAGAGATTATAAGGGAAAAGATGAAGAATTCAAGAATTTATTATTCTATGGAGTTTGAGAATTTCAAGCCTAATAAAAACATAAAGGATGATCCTTTGATTTCAAACCCGCTTTCAAGAAATGTCAATGTTAATTTCTATTTGATTTTAATTTCTTTGAATTTATTTTGTTTAAAAGAGCCCTTGGAAGAGTTTTTTTGAGGATTCTGAGCTAAGAAATCAAATTAAAAAAGATGTTGAAAGAACGTATGTACAAAAAAAAATACAGATTTTTAATTAAATATTGATGGTTTGATTTTTTAGATATCAAGACATGGAAATCTTCCAGACTTTAAAGATAAAGAACATTTTGACAAATATTTTATTTGTTTGGTCTAAACTTAATCCTGAAATTTCATATAGACAAGGTTTTTATCCTTTTGTATTTGAAATTTGATCTGAAGTTTTCTTAAAGGAATGAATGAAATCGCCGCAATAGTCACAGTGATTTTCTTTACTGAATCTATTGCGCCAGAATCCCAAGAAGAAAAAGACTTGAATTCTTCTAATGTTTCACAAAAGTATTATAATTTAAATTATTATTATCAAAAATTTACAAAAGAACCATTGATTTGTTCAAATTCCTCAATGATGAAACTTATGCGGAAGCTGACATTTTTGCGATTTTTGATAAAATCATGAAAATTGGACAACAGGAGATGTTTAGGCCAAACACTGAAGATCCCAATAAAAAAAAACAACCAGTTAATCCTTTAAGACCAATTACAAAGGAAGTGATGAATAATTTTATCTTATATGAAAAATTAGATTTTTTTAAAAAAGGCACATAAAATGAGTCCCATTTTAGCCAGATCATCCACTTTGTATGAAGTTTCTCTTCAGTACCTTGATCCTGAGCTTTTCAAGCATTTGAAATATTACAAAATTGAACCACATATTTTCTTATTGTAAATTTTTAAAAAAATTGAAAATTATTAAGAATTTTTAATATTTTCCTTTATTTTAATTTTTTTTCAATAATTTTCAATATTTAATTTCTTTTAATTTTCTTCAAATGTATTTATTGTTTTTATTTTGAAGACGTTGGATGCGATGTATGACAACCCGTGAGTTCCATTTCAGCGATTCCGTGAATCTTTGGGATTCCATTTTTTACGAATATTATTTAGAGCCTCATGAAAATAAATTCACGTTATTAGATTGTATTTGTCTCTCAATGATCACCTATGTTCGTCAAGATCGTAATTTTTTATTTATTACATAAAATTAAGTGTTTGTGAATAAAGTTTTGGCTAAAAGAGATGACTCTGCATGTTTACAACGTCTTTTGAAATACCCTCCTGTTGAAAATGTTGTTTCAATCATAGGAAAAGCCTGGGAATATTTAGGTATTTCTAATAATTTTTTTAAATTCGTTCAAATTTTGATTTTTTTTCATTTAAAATATATTATAAAAATTTTAAATTCTAATTTTGTTCAATTAATCATATTTCATTTAAAATATATGAAGAGAGATTAAAAAATATGAATGAAGATCAAAATAATTCAAAAGAAAATAGCCTTGCAAGCAAAAAACCTATTTTCTTCGATTCCGGACTCGTTTATAAATCTAATAATACATCAAATGACAAAAAAATCGAGGAAAAATCTGAGAATTTCCCTACAATCATGGAAAATCAAACCAAAACCCTTCTCGCTTACGAGAAAAAAGTTCCATTGCTAACACATCAGCATGAAAGACCGAAATCAACAACCACTGAACAGAAAAAAGAAGCAGCTGAAACACATGAGAATGAACAACAAATAAATTTAGCGAAACCCCATTCCATATTTAAAGAATATGAGGAGAAAAATAAAAATAAATTGGAATCCCCAACAATAAAAATTGATTTTAAAGTAAATAATACACATAAAGAGATGAAGGAAACAAAAGAGAGAAAAGATATTACTGAGAAAAAAGATAATATGGATAAAAATAAATTTGAGAGTTTAAAGGAAAGATTGAATTTTATTAATGGGCAATGTCAAGATATTATTTATCATTTGAATCAAGAACAAAATAAGTCAAATAAATAATTTAAATCAAAGAAATAAATTTATTTATTACTTAATAAGATTGAATTCACAAGTGCTGAACGAGGAGTTGGATCGATTGAAATCAATGAAGAAGGTGATTGAGGATTGTGTGGGATTGTTAATAGAAGATGATAAAAAAGATGAGAAGAAAAAGTATGAAAGAACTGAGGCATATGAAGGGAAAAACGAAGATAAAAAGGAAAAAGGAGGATTTGTGATAAAAAAAACTGTGAAAGAAAGTGAAGCAGGGGCATTAGGAAATTATAATTATAGGGATCCTTTGTTGAGAAAAAAATTAGAGTAATTTTGATGAATGGGTTGAAAAATTTTAAATGAGAATTAAAAAGGATTTGTTTTTTTTATAACAAAAAATTATGAAAGAGAAAATTTTTTTTTATTTTTTTTAGTTTATTTCTTTTAAAAAAATAAGTTTTTAAAAAGTTTATGCAGACTGCATTATTTTTTTATTTTTTTTTCATTATTAAATATTACCGTAATTAATATAAAATCAAATTTAGTTCTTGTTTCATTTATAAAGCAAAAACCAATGCAGATTAAATACTTTTTCCTTGCAATCACTATTTTGATTATCTCTTCTGTTGATTTCCTTTTACAAATTCATTTAATTTTTTTCTGATTTATAGGCGAAAAGAGTAGATAATAAAATCAATGACCACACTAACATTCCTCATAAGGATTATACAGCAATTGAAAGCACCCCAAATCCAAATATAACCATAGGTGCCATAAATGTTGGAGACACTTTTGATGTATATTAGACTATTAATTAATTCCTAAAGATGAGTTTAAACTTAAAAAATAGAATGTTTTTTTAAATGGAGACAAAAATCACACTTTTTTTGTGACAATAGCCAAATCAATGGAAGGATATCTAATGATTGAAGTCGAACAGTACCCCAACCCCCTTTCTAATAAGGTTCTTCTGATTGGTAGAATTAATAGTTCCTTTACAAAATATGATTTCTCGAGTTTTACTACTGATGCTGATGTTTATGATTTTAATGGTTTATTGATCTTCACAGAAAATAGAAATATTTTTTTTAATTTTCTAGGTTATTCCTTGCAAAAAGACTATCATTATTTAAAAATTGATAAATCTCTCATTGACAAATATAAAGACGAGGATGCTTTTATCAATGAAACTTGGTTTTTTCTAATAAATTTCAGAAAGATTCTATTTAAAATTTAGGTATTTTTCCATTTATGAACCAAAAGGAACTTCTAACTTCAATTATACAATAAAAATAACCAATTATAACATCAACCCATGTCCAAATAGTTGTGGGGCTTTTGGAGATGAATATTGTGAAGATGGTCAAACAAAACCTATTTTCACGATTTTTATATATTTTTTCTCTCTATAAATAGGTTATTGCAATTGCCCATATGGTTATATTGATGAAGATTGTTCTTCAAGTAAATAAAAGAAAAAACAAAATATTTATATCTAGAATTTTGATTGAAAGCTGGAATTTTATTATCAAGTTCTCAACAGGAGGGACAAATTTTACAGCCTGATGAGATGGTTTATTTTTATTACAATATTCCAAGTAACTACACATAAAAAATTATTTGTTAATTTGATTGACTATTATTAATATTAGATAAATTCAATGACACTCTGGCTTTAAGAGTTCAAAAACCCAGCAATGCAAATTTAAGAATCTATTTAAGTTTTTCAAATTTCACAATAATAACGCTCCCAACTAGTGAATATTATTTGGGGAGGCCTCTGGATTTAACCAGAAGTGAAAATGTTTTTTATTTGATGATTGAAAAATGGGTTTACAGAAACGATTTTTTTTATGGCAGCAGACAAATTTATTTTGGTAAAATTCTTCAAGTTTATAAAAAAAAATAAAAAATTAATTGTTTTAAAGCTGTTGTTAATATCGGTTCATTACCATCAACAATTTACATGAGCATAAGTCCATCAAATTTGATCAGTATATTTGTTTAAACGATGAATTTATTTATAAAGTTTTTTAAAAAAGGTTCAAATACAGATGATACAACTAAAGAAAGTTCTAGTGGAAACAATCTGTATTTGATCGTTATTGCCAGTATTATATCGATAATTCTACTTCTCTTGCTTATTTGTTTATGCAAATGTTTTTTTAAATGATTTTAAAGGGTATTTTACTTTTCAAAATTCTTTAGATTGCTTTTCCAAGATAAACCCCAGGAATCCTGTTCTTAATAATCCAGAAAACCTTGGAGGAATCAATGCCAATGTGCCAATCGTCCCAGGAAGAATTAAAAAAGTAACTAATGAAGGGAAAATAATAAGATTATATATTTACCATTCAGAAAAAAGAAAAGGTTTTAACTCCCGAAATAATCTCAACATTTTTGCCAGAAATATTTTATGAAGACTACCAAAAACGTTCGGAAAAAAAAGAAGTCGAAGTTTGGTAAAATTATTTTAAAAAAAAGAGATCCTCTAAGATATTATTTACCAATGAAAGGTGTGCTGTTTGTTTGGAAGAATTTAAAGCAGTTGATGTTTGTCGTGAAAGCATTTGTAAACATATTTTCCATAAAGAATGTTTAGATACATGGATAATCAAACATGAAGTTTATAAATTATTATTTGATTTTTTATTATTATTTATCAAAAGAATTGTCCTTATTGCAGAACAATTATGAATCAAGATGCTTTGGAAGACCATAAGCTAAAAGATTTTTTGAAAAAAAATGAAAAACCTGCAAATATTGATGATCAAATCCAATTGATTGGTGATTTTTTTTAATTTTGTGATGATTTATTTAAATAATATTTAGATTTAGATGATTCTGAACTGTTAAAAAATAGAGTAAGTGGAGAAGGACGTATAGGTAATTTGAATCCTTTAAGATTTCAAATACATAAGAATCAGAATCCGAATAAACCATAAACAACTAAAAATATGCTAGCAAGAAACAACTAAACTAAAAATTAATTTATCTACAAATTTAATTAAATTTCATTTGTTGAGAAAGGTTTTTGTGTATATTTTAAAAATAAAACAATGAAATTAAAGGCCTTTTTGAATTTTAACTTATTTTCGCAATTCTTCTTGAATTTCTTTTGAAATTTCTCCAATTTTCCAAATCTTAATCAAAAAATTGTAAATTTTAACAAAAAAAATTATCTTCACTTTGATTTCTCCTGAATAAAACCCACCGACTAAAATTTCTCTAGCCTCATCTAAATATAATTTTGTCACTTGTTGATAGCTTTCTACAATAGCTCCAATAACTTCTCCTGAATTTGCATTCCAAAACATAATAACTCCATTCTAATTTGAAATTTTATAAAATAAAAATGCGAATTTTATTTATTTTTACTGATAGTCCAGTTATAAAGATTTTTTTATTTGTTAAATACTCCAAAGCTGTTACTTTGAAATCAATGAATTGTTTTTTTCGTTTTTCAGGCAAAGCAAATGTGGCTGTCTGAATAAAAAAATCACCTAAAACAAGATTTTATTATTTATCTATTACATTCATTATATTGATTTTTGGGTGATATGTCAAATTCCAAATAGAAACTTCCAAACCAATACCACAGAATAAATTCCTATAAAAAAGCTAATTTTTACTCTATTTATTTCTCCTTATTTAAAATAAAACCCTTTTTTTATCAAAAGACATTCAATCGCTTGTTTGCTTTTTATTGTAATTGTCTTCAAATACCTGATTTCATCTTTGCAAATCTCATATAAATAAACTTCTCCTGCAGAAGTTCCTAAATAAAATTTTTGGTTCTTCATATCAAGAGCATATGATGTTAAAAAAGCTCCATTTAACCTTTGTTTTAAGCTTCCTCCTCCTATTATTTCCATCTTATCAGCTAAAATAAATCATCAACAAAGATTTATTAATGCATAGAAATTACCATGTAGGATTTTTATTGCAGTGGGCAGAACAATCAAACATTTTGTTTCATAGAGGTGTTTTATGTATAAAATGCATTCATTAGAAAAAACAACTGATTTGGTTTGAGGTTTTTCTTTAAGCTTTTCATTATAATCAAAATAACTGATTTGTCCATCATGAAATCCGAAAAGAACTCTTCTATTTTTCTCAATGAATTCCACACACATTACTTTTGACTCATATTCCTTTGAGAAAAAACTCTTGAAACCAGGTAGAATTCTTCCGGGAATCAATTCATTCTTATATATTCTCAAAAAACCTAAAACATCGGGTTCAATAATCGACCAAACTCGGCCCAATTTTGACAAAACTGTTGAATTCTTTACAAATTCTTAAAGTTTTAAAAAAGAAATAAAAAAGAAAATGGGAACTTGAACAGTGACAATCAAAAAGCCTTCAATTGGTTCATAATAAAAATCGCTTACACTCAATTCCTCTGAAATAGGCAAAGATATTAAATGTTTTGGAGGCTAAAAAACTGTACAATGGGTCAGATAATTATTATAAATACTAAAATTGTATTGTAAAGAAAATTTTCTTCTATTTCAAAAAAATTGCGGATTTCACTGAACGATGAAATATCTAAACGAGTGAAAATTTCCTAAAAACATTTGTTTATTTACATTAAATTTTAAATTTGTTTACTTCTAAGAAATCTCCCACAAGAGTCTGCATCTTTATAATCTCTTCATATGAAGGATCATCTGGCTTTCCGAATTCTTTGCACAGATATTGAAATAAAAATATTCTTTTTTTATGAATTTAAAGGTGTTTTCTGAAAGTTTTTATACTTTTGTCTGATTAAAAACGATTCAAGATCCAAAAAAGATTGAAAAGTTTTCTCAACTGATAAAATATTAGGAAAAATGCAAGAAATTTTAAAAACTTCGCTTCTTATAATCGTGATATGGATGAGAAACTTGAACAATAAATAGTATGGTATCTCGCTCTTTGTCTTGTTTGTGGCCTATTGCTATCGCCTAAACTATTGTATTATTATCTCTCTAGCAAATAAATGTTGACTACATTCAGGGAGTTAATAGAAATAGCTTTTTCCATGGAATATGATGAATTTTAGGTTTGTTTGAAAAAAAAATTAAAAAAAAAAAAATGAATTTTTTCGGTTTTTGCATTATTTTCAAGAATTTTTATATTTGAAAATTTTTCAATTTTTATTTAAAAAACAAGAAAAAATTAAACAGAATAAATATAATCAACGAAATTTTATAAAAAATAATGAATCCGGCATATTGTCTCAATATTCGCTTCCAGAATAAGATTAAGAAATTCCCATTGCGGCAAAAATACAGTTTAAAAGAGTTTTTTGCTCTTATCGCAAACTGTTTTAATATCAAACCTTCTGAAAAGAATCTCATTTTAAAGGATTCAAACGGTTTTATTCTGATAATTTTCGTTATCTTAAACAAAAACACTAAGGGAATACATTTGATATATCGAGTTGGTTAGTTAAGCCTCGAGAAGGGTTTCCGAAAATCCTTAATTTAACCTTAGAAGAATCAATTTATATTAAAACTTCGAACAAAAGTGCAAGTAAACATGAAAAGCTTTATAAAATTCCTAATAATTTTAATAAAGTCTCACAAAAATCTCATTCATCTCCTTCAAAACTCTTAAAAGACATTTCAAAATTACAATTATCAATAGGATTGATACAAAATCTCCCCGAATTCGAAGAGAAATTCCTCACTAATAACGAAAATTATAACATCACACTGATACTTTTCTTTGATGATTTTAGCTCTGCTTATTCAAATCTGCTAAGATATCATGGTTCTTTGATAAGAAATCATGAAATGATCGATTTTTTCTATTGTGTGACTGAAGAATTCGAAAAAAGTTACTTCAGAGAACGATATATGCTCAAAAGACCTTTTTTTGTGGTTTTTCATGGGATAAATAAGTTTTTAGAAATGCGATTGAACCTTTCTGAAGAGGATTTTGAGGAAATGATGCAGAAAATACAAAAAGAAACTGAAAGTTCATTGAATGAATCAAGTGCACGCAGCGAATCTCAAGAAGGATTTTTAAATATCGAAGAATTTGATGCGAAAACTGCGTTTCTTGATTATGTGCAGAAAATGATGGAGTCTGGGATTATCGATGATCTGCAATACTATTATTTGAAATGTTTATTTTTAGAAAATGATGCAGAATTCAAACAAATGATATGTCCATATTTAAAGTATTTCATTTGAAATAAACTTATTAACCATAAAAATTAATTTTGATTTAAACAAGAAACAAAGATTATGAACATTTCATTGAAGAAATAAAAGAATTTCTTCATAATTATCATTCTAATTCAGAACAAAAGATATATAATATTGATGAAGAAGAAGAAAATGATGAGAATGATGTGTATTTGCTGAAAGAATCAGAAAATGCAGAAAGTTTTTATGATATAGAAGATTTTAACGTGAAAGAAGTAGTGATAAAAATTATTAGAGAAAGAATCATTGGGGAAAATGAACAGAAACTCTTGATAAAAATGATAAAAGAAAATGATGAAATCATCCTTTCTTGTCTAGATATGTACGAGAATTCAAGGGATGAAGAGGATTTAATTGACACTCTTCAAAGAATATTCAAGAAATTTAAAGGTTCTATGAAACAAAACTTCTTTATGCATGAGAATCCTGTAAATAATATGCAAGAAGAAACTAAACAAAAGAAATTAGAAGAAAAACCAATAACTTTCTTAAAAAAAACAAAAGAAGTAAATAATAATCAGAATGAAATTACACATAAAATTACAGAAATAATTAATAAACCACTAGAAATTATCAAAAGAATTTCTCTTAAATCTTTTGATTTAAAAATGTTTTTGGATAAAAACCAAGAGAAGCTTTCTAATGAAGAATATGGATTAATTTTATGCATGGAGAGAAATTGTGATGAAGAATTGAAGGCTATTGTCTATCAATGTCAAAATCTAAAGAACCAAGAGGTATAAAATAATTTTTAATCATAATTAAGCTAAATTTGAATCAAAGTTGGTGTTCAAACTACTAAAATCGCTTGCAGAGACCAAATTAATACAATTCCTGATCAAGACTTTCGAATCAAAAGAAATTCAATACATCGAAAAATTCAAAAAATCTAAAAACAGCCCTATCTTTCAAGCCTTTTTAGTTTAAATTTAAAAATTTTAAAAATAAAATAAAATATTTTTTAAAAAGTCCTTTAAACAATCACAAAATCTGGAAGAACTGCAATCCTCCTTACTATCTATTGTTTATTCTCAAGGTCTTCGAAAAACCTCACATGATGCAATAGAAATCGGAAGACTGCCCCAAACTCAACCACAAAAACCTCAAATTCAGCCATTATCAACAGAAAAAAATGTTGTGGAAAAAAAGACTAGTTATGCTAGTATGGCGATGGACAGGAAGATTCAGAGAAGCAATAGTCAAAAGGAGATAAAATTTGAAATGGTGTTGAGAAAAGGGACAACTCTTGAAGAAATTGAAATGAAAAACAGTCAAAGTCAAAAAAGCAAAGAAAACGACCCCTTTCGAATCAGTGTGGGTCAAAAGGAAATGAATTCCGGGTTTGAAAAAGTGATCAATTCGTTTTATGAACAACAACATCTGAATAAATTCGTATGAAGAAATGTGTTTTATCTGTTAAATTTCTTGTGAATTTTTAGAATGAAATTTATAGACAGATGATAGCAGAATGTCATTTTTTAGATGAGGCTTCAAAAAAAAGATTAGATAGTTTGTTTATTCATGTAATACAATTGAGGATATTTATATTTTTAATGAGGTTTTAGAGCGATTTTGGTCTTTTGGCTGTTCTTAATAATTATGAAAGAAAACGATCTGCAGAAAAGATTAAAAAAGATATTTTGTAAAATAAACAGAGAGTTTTTTTAATTAATGGTTTTGAAGAAATTTGCTGGAGAAAGAAGTTATTAGTTATGAGATGGATGAAGGCTCACCTATGATGCGATCTAAAATACAGAATTTAAATAATATGAAACATATTTTGACTCAATTAGTCGTAATTTTTTTTGAATCCTTCAATCGTTTGAAAAAAAACTTGGATAGAAAAATCATTTGATCACACCAAAACAAATGAAATTATTTGTTTATTTATATTTAGCAGAAGATATTTGCATTCTTTCAGCTTATGAGGTTTTTTTGGAGACAGGTTATTTTCTATAATAAATGACTTTTTTTCTAAATAAATAATATAAAGATGATCAATTAGATATGGTGGAAAATCTTATGTTAATAAACAAAAGCGTTTTTTTTCAAACAAGGCTTGTAGATGAATTTTATTGAAATTTTATCCATTTTTTATTTATTGATTAAAGGATTTTGATGAAATTGAGCAATTTGATGAATCAATTTTGACACAATTAAGCATGTTATACGCTTTCAAAAAGTATTTAAACATTAATGAAAGAGTTACATTGGAGAAAGTATATTCACAAAAAAAATTTATATAAAGAATAAGAATAAAATAAATTTAAATCATAATAATAGATGATCAGAGCAGGAGATGATTTCTTGATTAAAACCAGCAAAGAATATACAGATAATTTCAATAAACAAAATTTCATTGGCAGAATTAAAGAATATGCAAATAAAAAAGCTCAAGGTTCAAACATTTTTTTGTTTATCATAAATTCCATAAAATTGCTTTAGAATTGATGCATGTTGAAAAAATTCTGAAAGAACAACATCAAATCGCAAAGGAGAATAATCCAGAAAATTATAAAGAAATTATTATGAATTTTGGCAGCCAAAAATTTCTGAAAGATGTCAATATCGGATTTCTCAAAAAAGTTTGAAAATTTAATAAATTTAGCTTTTTAATATTTTGAATAAAAAAGCTTGTCGATGTGAATCATTATATCATTAATCCGATATTCAAGGTTTATGAGATGACAAAAGATAAAGAAGATTTCCTTGAAAATATTAAATTAACTTATAAAGTAATTTATAAAGGTTAGAATAAAAAATGAATTATCTATTTGATTATTTTCATTTATCTTTTGTTTTTTAAGAAACCTTCATGAATATTGTTGACAAATATGCTGGATTATACAGATGGACAGAAGAAAAAGAGATAAAATTGAAAAAGACCTTTGAAAGCCATGATAAAATATTGATGGGAGCTTATGAAGTTTTTATTATGTTTTTTGATGAAGATGCAGAAAAAGAGTTTGCGGACACTGCCAATCGGTTTTTAAAGATCAAATAAAAAATTTGGTTTTTTTTAGAATAAATTTCTTTTAAATTAAAACAGAAATTCATTTCGAAAATTAATAAATTTTTTTAAACTTGAAAAACTTAAAATATAGTAATTTGGAGAGAAAAACATTAAACACAAAATTTAAATTTAATAATGAATTTCATTTTATATAAAGACGCAATTTTTGAAAAAAAAAATTTTATTTATTTCAAAAGAATAATTTCATTTTCAAATTTTAATTTTTGAAAATAAATTACTTTATTTTACAAACTCTAAACAGAAGATTTATTACATAATTATCTAATTATCCCTTAAAAGTTAAGAGTCATTGTTCTGTTTCCCAAAAAACTTTATAAAATAAATTTCTATTTTTAAAACATAAAATTGTAATAAACCAATGTTCCAAATTTCAGAAACCCTTTGGACTCCTGTTTCAGAGTCTCAAGCTGAGATGTTGATGTTTTCACAGCCTTCTTTTTCACCTTCTTTCTTACCTCCTCTTCAATTCTTAACATCAAAACCAAAAGAATCCCTTACAAATTTACTTCTCCCAGAAGCATTCTCGAAAAATATTATTATTCGAACCAATAATATGCTCGAAATAGCAAAAACATGTGAGGTTTTGGAGCCTGAAGTCCAAAATTTAGAGCAAAACGAGCTCAGAAAATTGTTCGGTATGCTTATTTTAATGCAACAATATAAATTTCTGAGCTATAAGAACCATTTCGATCAGAATTCAAAGTTTTTTAAAAGTCCTATTGTGAATTTAATGAGACATGAACGGTTTAAAACTCTATTGATTCATTTATCTTTGAGGGAAAATCAAGAAAAATTCGATTTCTTTAAAGAATTTATCGATTTTTCGCAGTTAAAAGTGCCGATTACTGGGGAATATCTCTTTTTACGTGTGAAAAGATTCAAAAAAAGTCATTTATGTCTTTTTTTATTATATGAAGAAACCGGTTATTTGTTAAATGTCATAATTTTAGAAAAAAATGAATTTTTGGATGAGAAAAACCTTAAATTATTATTAAACGATTTCATAGGAAAGCATCATATATTGGTTATGACAGAGGATTTATTTGATTTGAATACGATTTTTTTTCTAAAAGAAAGCTTTAAAATAGAGGTTTTGGGTTTTAGCGAGAATAATTTTTTCAATATTTTACAGCATCCTTTTGATGATAAGATGAAAAGTGAATTTTATTCGAATGGAAAATTACTGATTTCACGCGTTTTGAAGAATACGAACATTCTTTATCTATTTATGAGTAATGTTTCCTTTTATAATGCGAATTGCAAAAAAAGTTTGGATGATCAAGCTTTCGATAAAATAAATAGCATTTATGATATAATTAAAGGAAAATTCAATTTTTCGATTATAAAAGAGTTTAAAAATGCGTTTTCTCCTTCAGAGATCAAAGGTGATCTTAAATTGATTTTATTCATATTCCAAAATATTTTATTTAACACTTTC
>JFJP01027831.1_pt1 | contig 19362 bp, 15 predicted proteins | sample 431651 | NCBI WGS metagenome assembly JFJP01 (sample SAMN02602958, study PRJNA72255) | Microbial mat metagenome, whole genome shotgun sequencing project. | biome: fresh water; feature: sink hole; material: water; isolation source: purple microbial (photo- and chemosynthetic) mats found in...
TATTCAAACAACAAAAACCTGGCCATGATTTAGTTTATATTTTATTTGTTTAAAAATTATTTATTTTTTAATTTTAGAAAAATAATTAACAAAAAAATAAAAAAAATATTGAAATATTTTATATTTTAATAAAAACAATAAAATGGAAATTAATAAAAAACCAACTCTTCTTGATTTCATTAAAAATAAGGAAAAACTAGAAGATTTTCATCTTTGTGAAATATGCAAGGATATTCTCAAAGATCCTGTTGTCTGCAAACAATGTGAGAGTAATTTTTGTTCAGATTGCATTCGAGTCTTCATCAATCAAAATAATTTTCATTGCATCAACAAATGCAAATTTGAAGAATCCAAACCTTCTAAATTAGTTTTCAAAGCTTTAGATGTATTGCAATTTAAATGCTCCTTTGCTCCGTGTGAAGAGGTCCTCACATATAATAATTATTTTCCTCATTTGAAGGAGTGCAATTATGTTGTTATCGCTTGTGATTATTGTCACAAACAATTTACAAAGCAAAATCATGAAAATCATCTTGCTCAATGCGAGGAATTCGAACTAAAATGCGAAATTTGTGAAATAAAGTTGAAAAGAAGAGATTATTTGAAACATGACACTTTAATTTGTTTACAAGAATTCGCAATTTTATCAAAAAAAGAGAAAAATGACCTTGATGTTCGATTGAAAAAAATGACCGCTGAATTCGAAGACTTGCAAGTCCAAATGATAAGCAAGCATGACTTAAACAAGATTTTAGAGAAAGAAATAATGAAAAAAGATGAACAAAATCAGGAGATTCGATCACGCCTAGAAAATTTGGAGAAACAATTTCTTGATTTAAAGAGACCAGAGAGAAAATTTGAAATTGACAGCAATCTCAATAACTTAATGAAGGAAAAAATTGTTGTTGGGTGGGATCAGACATTATCAAAGCAAGGCAGATGCACAATCGATCCAAATGATATTAAAAAATTAAAAATAGATAGTGAATCCTGTTGGAATCATTTTGTTATCAATAAACAATTTACCAATGAGAATTTCGTTATTGAAGTTGAACTAAAAGTTTCACAAGAGCAAAATTATGTTTATTTTGGGATCATAAATGAAAATTATTCAAATTCAAATAACTGTATGTGTCAAAGTCCCAAAAACTCTTTTTATATTAGATGCAATGGAGATATTGCAATTGATTCCAACAGGTTTGAAAGGAAGGATATAGCTTGGAATAATGCCAATGTTGTTATTTTAATGAAGGTCCTATTGAAGGAAAAACAGATATATTTCTCAACTGGGAAGAAAGAACAAACAGGTCCATTTGCAATTAGTGGCAATACTTTTAGAGTGGTCGCTGGAACTTGTAATAAAGCAAAAGGGGAATTAAATATACTCAATTGTTTTTCCCAATAAAAACTTAATAAAAAAATTAAAAAAAAATTAAAATGGAACTTTTTATTAATAAATTTCTATTTGTAAATTAAAAAATAAAATTCAATAAAGCATCTTCATAAAAAATGGAAAAAATACAAGCAAATTATGATTCTCTCACTGCTTCAACATCTCTTCATATTGAATCCTCCAGCGGAGTTTATCATACTTTAAACTTGGATGAAACCAATCGATTCTCAGAGATTATCAATTCAACATTTCAAAATGACCCTGACCTGAAAGATCTTCTGCCTCTTCAGCCTAATTCTTCAGATTTATTCACAGCAGCAGAAAACGGCATTCTCATGTGTAAATTAGTTAATAGTGCTGTTCAAGACACCATAGATGAATCAAAACTCAACAAAAAAAAAAACATGAATATCTTCCAAAAAACTGAAAACATAAATCTTGCGATCGCAGGTGCCAAAAAAATAGGCTGTATTCTTGTAAATATGACCGCGAAATTTATATTTGAAAGGAGAGAACATATAATATTAGGGTTTATTTGGCAATTGATGAGAATCAAATACCTTTCAAAGGTAAATCTCAAACAAGTTCCTTATTTATTTTCATTAAAAGATCAAAACGAAAAAGAATCGGATTTTCTCAAATTAAGTCCTGAACAATTGTTGCTCCGTTGGTTCAATTATCATCTTGACAATTGTGAAATAAAACTGAAAATCACTAATTTCTCAAATGATATGAAAGATGCTTTGGCATACACATATTTATTGAATCATTTACAGCCTGAAAAATGTGAAAATACAGGTTTGAACTTAGATATCCAAGATAGAGCTGAAAAAGTAGTGATGAACTCGAAAAACTTGGGAGTAGAAACCCCAATCAGAGTGCAAGATATAGTTGCAGGCAATGCAAAATTAAATCTTTTGTTTTGCGCCCAGATTTTCAATATTAATTCTGGATTAAAACCTCCAGCAGCACCATTGACATTACCTCCTTCAGAAATTCAAGAAATAATTCCAGAATTATTGAAATCAACATCTGCTCAAGAGAGTCAGGAAATAAAAAAAATGCCAACAGAAGTTCAAGAAAATCAACAAATTTTCGAGACTGTTAAAGTGGAGGAACAAAAAGAACCTACAGAAGTTCTCCACGAAAGTTTGATGAATCAAGAGTTAGAAGAGACAAAACAGTTGTTAGTTCAAAAACAAGTTAGTTTTAAAGAAACAAAGACTATAGAAATTAATGAAGGGATTGAAGAAGCAGAGCATTTCGAAGATAAAGATAAAACAATTGTAGAAAAGCTAGAACAAAGCAAAACTCTGCCAAAAGAAGTTGGAAAAAAACTATTTGAAGAAATAAAAGAAACTTTCTCTTTTGAAAAAGAAACGAAATCAAAAAAAGAAAAAAAAGTGAAATCAGCACCAATTGAAGATTATGAAAAAAAAATGAAAAAAATTGAATCTGAATTACTTTGGGTTAAGGGATTTTGTTGGTGGTGCATATTATTAAGAGGAATCTTTGTTCTAATTTTCTTTATGAACGGTTATAATCATTTGTCCAAAGAAAAAGAAGATGACTCAACAATAAGCAAAATTATCAATGGCTTTATTGCCATTGAATCCATTTTAGCTGTATGTGTTGTTCTTTATTGTTCACATTTGACCTCAGAGACTTTAAAATTGCATTTATTTGTGTTTTTGATTCTTTTCGGAGGATGTATTCCTAATATTATTTTCAGTGGAAACATCGAAAGGAATATTAATATGAACGAAATTTTAGTTAATTTAGGAGTTTTGGGAGGAGGCTTAATTTTGTGGCAAAAAGATTGCTGGGTTTGCAAAAGAAAATTAGATAATAAGTGATTTAAAAAAAAAAAAAATTAAAAAAAATTTTAAAAAAATTTTTATGCTTAAATATATTATGTTTTTTTTTTAAAAATATTTTTTTTGTTCTAATATATTCATTGTTTATCTAGTTCATTATATTTTCTGAGTGATTGTTGCTCACAAACGCTAATAAAAAATGCCTATTTTGGCCAAACTTTTCAAAAGGTGTTTTTTTAAACTCAAAAAAAACTTTTGGTTTTAATTTTGTTAAATTATGATTATTTTTGAAGCTTAAAATCCTTAAATTTGATTTAATTGGGGATTAAATTTTTCTTTAATGAAAAAAAAATTGAAATAACAAAATAGAAAAAATTTAGCCAGAAAATTTATAATTCTATGATAAAAACCAAATTAAATAAAAAAAACATGTCTGAAATAGAGAAGCTGATGTGTTTGATTAATGACCATTCAGAAAATGGTCGTCAGAAATCTGAATTAGAAAGTGCCCTAAAATTATTAAAGCAGCTCTGCCTTTCTAAAAAAAAAGTTGAAATTGAGTTTTCAGGTCGATCTCGTTGTGTTGAGTGCAATAAAATATTTAAAAAAGACCAATTTTTTTGCCAATTTCCATGCAAATGTTTGCAAACTTACCACACAAAATGCCTTTTGAATCGACTTTGCGAAGTAAACATCAACAAAGAGATAGACAACATTAAAATTGACTGCAGGATCTGCAAAAAATCTTATAATTCAGATGATTTAAAGAAGATTTTAGGAGAGGAAAATTATAAAAACTTCAAAGAGACTTTGAATAGCCTTAATTTCAAATGTGATATTTGTTTAGACAAGAAAAGTGTTGAAGAGGCTTGCATTACTCTTTCTTGCGATCATAGAGTCTGTGATGAATGTCTTAAAATCTATATGGAGACAAAAATTGACAATCATGAATTACCACTAAAATGCCCAAGTTGCCCCAAAGAAATAGACTATTACATTATCAAAAATCTTGTCTCTTCCCAACATTTTTGCTTATACGACATGAGCATTTTGCAGAAATTGACTTCTGTTTCTTCGAAAGCTCAAAATTTTAACGAACAAGCTATCAAATGCCCTAACGCTGATTGCAAACTAATTTTTATCGTCAATATATTCGAAAAATACGATCATCATACATGTGAACGATGTAAAATTAAATTCTGCGTGAATGGTTGCCAAAGACCACATGAAAAGGTTAGCTGTGAGGATTTTAAGAAATGGCTGAATGAAAATGATGAAGCTGAAGTGAGATTTGAGGTGTTATTGAAGAAGGAGGGATGGGCTAAATGTCCAAAATGCGGGAGTGTGATAGAAAGAATAAAGGATTGTCCCCATATGAAATGCATAATTTGCAAGATTGGGTTTTGCTATATAGACAAAAAGATCTGGGGATCATGCGAACATTCTAAATAATTAAATAAAAAAAAAAAAAATTTTTGATAAATAGCAATTTTTTTATTAATAAATTGTTGATATTTCGTTGCCTTTTTTTTTTTTCGTTTAAAAAAACTATTTTTTAATTTATTTTTATTGATTCCAATTATTCCATTAGCAAATGTATTCTGATAGTCCAGATTATGTCAAGGTGGTGATGTTGGGCGAAGGTTTTATTTCTAAAAACTCAAACAAATGCTTAAAATTTACATTAGGTCGTGTGGGCAAAACCTCTTTAACCCTGCGATATGTTCGAAATTTCTTCGATGATCAACAGGAATCTACTATAAATGCGAGTTATATTGAAAAAAATGTGGAGTTAGATAGCAAAACCTCCTTGAAACTTGCAATATGGGTTAATACTTCTTAAGAAGAAAATAATATTTCTTAATAAAAACGACTAAAAGGACACAGCGGGACAAGAAAAATTCCATGCTTTAGCTCCTATCTATTATAGAGATGCAGAAGGTTTTTAGACTTAAAACAACAAATAAATCAAAATTTAAATAATTTTATAATAAAGGTGCCGTCCTAGTTTATGACATAACTTTCAAGGAGTCTTTCGATAGGGTTTGAGATAAAATCTAATAAAAACCTGAAAATTTTAAATTAAAAAAAAGGTGAATAAGTGGATCAGAGAGTTAAGAGAGTTCGGAAATCCTGATATTGTTCTTGTGATTGTGGGAAACAAATGCGATTTAGAAGGTCAAAGACAAGTAAATAAAGAACAAGCTGAGAATTTTGCCAAAGAAGTAGGAGCTATGCATTTTCTGGGGTCTGCAAAAAGTGGAACAGGAATCCAAGAACTTTTCAAATCTTTGTCGACTCGTAATCATTTGAATTTTTTTAAGGAGGGAAAAATTTTTCTGAAGATTAAATATGTATTTTGGGTTTTTGTTTTTGTTTTTTGGTACTTTTTTTTTAGAAATTTATAAGAACAACTTGGCAAAGAAGAAAAATAAGGGTAATCGACCAAACTTGATAATAAGAGATAAAGATACGAAAGGAAAATCGGAGAAGAAAAAGTGCTGTGATTGAATAAGGAGTTTCAAAAATTGAAAAACCTTCTCTCGAATTAAATAATAAAATTTGCAAAATCCAAACAAACAAAAAAAATCGTTAAACCAAAAGAAAAAATTATAAATAAATAAGGTAACTCCTATTTCTGCAAATTTTATAACACCTTAAAAATAAAAAACTGAAAAACAAATTAATTTTTCTATAAAAAAAATAAATGGGGAGCTTTTGCGTAAAAAAAAAACACACACCTTCAGAAATTTCAGTTCCTATAAAACAACCATTGTTTTTCTCAAATAAAATGAGTATTATGTTGTCTTTGACACAAATACAGAAAAGTTCTATACGAAAATATAGCAAAACAAAGAGGATGTTGACAATATTTCTAAAAAGAATGTTTCTTTACTGTTAGCAAGTAAAAAATCATGGAAAAGCAAACGATCTGTAAAAGTCAAAGAGAAAGACCATTGTGTTGAAAGACGGAACTCTGAGGTAAAAGAAAGAAAAAAAATTTATAATTTTCATTAAAATTCAAGAAAATTTCAAGGGCGAGAAAATTATTAACCATTATATTTTATTGAAAAAGTTAGCAGAAGGTTGTTTTGGAAAAGTTAAATTGGACAAAAGAAGGTTTATTGACATTGAAGAGTATTTTGTGATTAAAATCTTTAGAGAAGGGATTTTAAAAGAAAAAAAAAAGAAAAATTTCAATGAAAAAGGAGGTACATTTTCTCACTAAAAAATATGATTTTTTTGAAAATTTATCACAGAAATTAAGGTTTCTGATCCATCTGCTGATATTAAGCGGGAAATTGCAATTATGAAAAAATTAAATCCCCCGAATGTAATAAAACTTTATGAAGTGATTCAGGATCCAGAAAAAAATAAGCTCTACATGAGTATTTTTCATTAATAAAATCAGTTTAAGTTCTATTTGAAAAGTTTTGGAATATGCATGCGCTGGCACTTTAATCACTTGGGATGATTCCCAGAAAAAATTTCATCTTAATTCCAAAGAACTTTCTGAAGAATATTTAAGAATTATTTTCAGAGATTGTATTAAGGGCTTGCATTATAGTAAAATCTAGATGTAATTCACAAAAAATATCTATCTATAAAAGTTCATCAAAATGGAATAGTTCATGGAGACATTAAACCTCAAAAAATTTTATTGGATTCTGAAGGAAGGGCAAAATTAGCTGATTTTGGTGTTTCGACTGTTATCGATAATGAAAATGATGATAAGATGAAAAATATGGCTGAAACTTACCAGTTCATGTCTCCTAAACCTTAAGTTCAAAAACAAAAAAGGGTATTCAGGCAAAACTGCAGATATTTGGTCTTTGGGTGTCACATTCTATACGTTTCACTATTTAGAACTTCCTTTTTATGCCAGCAGTTTGAATGGTGTTATTTAAACAATAATTAAAAAAAAGTATTGAATTAAAAACAATGAGATTAATTCATTCATAAAATTGATTTAAAGATTACATTTTCCGAAAGAAAAAAAAATCAGTGAGGGATTTAAAGATTTATTGAGTGGAATGCTGATTAACAACCCTAAAAAGAGATGGGATATTGAGTAAATAACTAATTCTATTTTTAATTAAATATTTTCTTTTTATTTCTTTAGAAAAATTAGCAATCATAATTGGGTAAATGTGAATTTTCCTAGTTTGAATAATGAAATGTTTTATTTTCTTGTGAAATTTCCTTTTAAAAAACCTCTTGAATTATTTTTAGAAAAACAGAAAACGCAATATTTGTGGAGGAAGAAGAAGTTGCAAATGCCTTACTTTCGATTGAAAGAGCATTTTTTTTGGTAAAAATAAAAATTGAAAAGATAAATTTTTAAAATTTTAAAGAAACAAATTATTAAGAGTGGAAAAACAATATAGAGAGCAAAAAATCAAAAATTTTTCAACTTAATTAAATAAAATTTATAAAACTTTCTTTTTATATTTTTTTATGTAAATTTATGTAAATAATTTTTTTAAAAAATTAAAACTTATTCATAATGAGGGCTTCGAGGTGGGCTCCTGTTGTTGAAATTAATGTTTCTCCCATGATAGATTGGGGATCTATATTCTTCGAAATTCCCATTAAAGCTTCTTGGAAAACCATCGAAATTCATTCTTAATCTAGGCATTTTCGGCTCAGGCGATAAAAAACTTCTTTGTTTGAAAGAAGTTTCGTTGAATTTCAAATTTTTTCGAACAAACTTCACAAGATTTTCCCTTAAAATTCCCTCAATCTCCTTTAAGGAATTAGGGTTCACCTCTATACTGACTATTTGTTCTTCCAAATGCTGGTTAAAGGCAGAAACCTGAGCTTGAAAATTGTAATGGTCTATAACAAATCCAGTGGAATAAAGCTCAATCACTGTTTTTGCAGGAATAATTTCAAGATTTTTCCTCATTGTAGTCATTTCTTGTTGTTTTTGTTTCATTTCTTGCATCATTAACTCTAAATCCTGGTTCATTCCTTCAATAAACCCTTTGTACATATCATCTATATCTTTTTTTAAATTATCACAAAGGTTATTTATAGCTTTTATGAGTGAACTCCTTATTTTGTCAAGTTTCTCACAAAAGTTCTCTTCCTCTTTCTTAGTATTTGTCAATTTCTCATATAAAGCTGACTCAAAATCGTGATAATTTTGTTCGAATTCCTCGAGTTTTGAATCACAGAATGAAAGCGTGTTCTCTATGGTGTCAAATTCGCCATGCCATTGTCGCTCTCGGTGAAAAGCTGTGTGCAAAACCACGCATTCAGGACATAAAGGGAGATAACATTGAGCATGTTTGCAGAAATTAGTGATTGGCTGTTTTGGATGAATTTTACATTCAATTCTTTTCATTCTTCTGTTAAGGGAAAATTTAATTAAATTTTGCTTTTTTTTAAGTTAAATTTTTTTGAAATTTAAATTTAATATTAATTTTGAAAAGAAATTTCCAACTATTTAAAAAATGATATATTTTCTTTTAAAAATCTATTTTCAATTTTTATTTTTTTCCCTCTGTTTTCACTACCTCAGTATCCATAAAATTCAACTTTTCTTCTGTATTCTGAATGAAGTACCTCATCTTTTCCTCTCTTTCAAAACTGACATCCTCACTGAGATCAAATGCAATCTCACTTTCTTTATCGTTTATCATTTCATTTTTGTTGAAAATTGTATTTTCTCTTTTGGCTGTGCCTTTTAAGTTGTTGAATGAAGAATTGCTCATATTAGTGATACTAGTTCCAAACTTTATTAATCCAGTCTTTGATTTTGAGTCCATTGTATTGATTCTTTTTAAGAACGAAAGACCAAATTGTCCTTGTTGTTTACCTTCACCATCAAAAAGTTTCTGAACAGTCAAGGATTCATCAAAATCTGATTGTTCAATGTAAGAAGGTCTTATGGATACCATTGAATAGAAAGAACCAATCAAACTGCAACAATTCTTCAAGACAGAGAACCAAATGATCCAATTATTCGAGTTTTTAATTTGAGCTGGATTTTTATGTCCAAAATAAAAATGTTCAAATAAATGGAATGATTCAGTTTTTTGCATAAAATGTGATGAATTCTTTTGGCATTTCCTGGACAATATCTGTCAAGAATATCATTAATCAATGGCATGGCTTGGAAGCAGCATAATTTCGCATAAAGATTCAAACAATCCATTTTCTGCTGTTTTCTGATTTTTTTGAGCAATTTAAATAAGGTTCTAATATTTTGTATCGACTTCACAATCACTTTCACAATAACAACAATTAAAGAAGCCCAGAAGATCTTGTCAGTATTGCATTGATAGGCTATCGTTAAAAAGCAAACATCTGTATAAGTATCAAATCTCAAAAGAACTCCTCCAATTAAATTCAAGGCATCATTCACAATTACTTCACGTTTCAAATCTTTTTCATAAAGATTGCTAATGATTTTCTTTCTTGATGCCACCAAAAAACAAAACTCGAAAAAGAGAGTAAAACCTAAATAGATTCCATAAATTATATGGGAATTCCAATCCTGTCCACCTCCGCATTTTTCACTAACATAATATATAGGTAAAAATAATGCTAAAAAAAACTGAACAAAGAAATTAAAGAAAAACAGAAAGAAAATCAAATAATCATTGATTGGAGCAAAGAATTTATCAAATGATTCATTATATTGGAATCTATTTGCGATAATCTGCATTTTGGAGAAGATTGTAAAAGCAATTTTCTGAAAAACCTTGATGATTCTACTGTTATAATGAGTGTATTTACTCCAATTAATGATTGAAATTGCAATACCATTATTCAGGGCAGAGTCATGAGAGTACTCTTTGAAGTAAATCTTCTTCAATTTTATGTTATATTTGAGATACACATAGATGAATTTGAGACCTATTAACGTGATTTTTTTGTTCTCACTGATGTTTAACGACTCGAGATAGGTGTATTCCTGAATATGATGAGAAAAATATATGCAAAAATCATCATCTAGTTTACCATTGGAGAAATTTAAATGTTTTAAAAGTTCATTAATCTCCAGATTTGGCTTCTTTTTATAAATTCGAACAAGGGATTCCAAAACTTGATGTGCTTGATCATTACGGATTTTTTGCCAATGGTTATTAATAAAATATATGTTTTTGTTAGTTTTTAAGGTATTGCAAATAATTTTATTTCCGATTTCACCCACACAGTTTTCTGAAATATTTATAATTTCCAGAGAATTGTAGTTATTATGAAGTATAAGATCTAGAAATTGACATAATTCATTCCCTTCTTCTTCTAAAAATACTGTTTTTGATATATCTATTTCTTTCAATGTTAAGTTCTTATCAAGATGTTCTAATAAAGTTTTGATGCCTTGAACTCCGAATTTATTCTTTGAAATTGACAAAAATTGCAAAGATTGGCATGTAAGTATCAATTTAGAAAGGAAAATTGCTTCTGCCTGTCCCAAATTGTTATTATTCAGGTTAAGTCTTTTTAAATTGGCTGTCATCTTTAAACTTTCTGACAAAGATCTTACTTCTGATGGTTTCATTGGGAAAGTGTTCTCTAATTCAAGACTTGATAAACTTTTATTATGTTTTAATTCTTGTGAGAATTTCAACAAAGAAAACTCTTCACATATTTTAATACATTCAAGTTTATTTTCACTTAACAAAAGAGATTCTAATCCTTGTTTGGATTCTGTGTTTAAATTAAGAGTTTCAACCAATTTTTCCAGTGAACTAATAGAAAATAAGTTCATTCTTAAATCTAAATGCTTCAAAGTTACGTTTTTCTTAAAGGCTTCACTAAAACTTATTAGAAGTTCATCTGTCAATCGAGTCTTCCTTAACAAAAGAATTTTAAGATTTTCGTTAGCCATAAGGCCTTCTTTGAGACATTTTATAAAAATCGAGGACAAATTATTGTCCGATAAATCTAATTCTTCAACACACTGATTGCTTTTTAATAGTTTAAAAAGGGATTTGCTTGAATTTTCCTTTAAGTCCAAAAAATTCAACTTAATAATTTTTAAGGTTTGAAGCTTCTTCAATCTAAGTAATAAATCTCCGATTTCCCTATCTTTTAAAGCAATATATGAGATGTCAAGACTCATGAGGTTCTTTAAATTGGCAGTTTTCTTGATAAATTGTGTAATATCAGCTTCTAAAAACGAAGAACCTGATAAATCTAAAACTTTGATAGGATTTTTGATAAGCAATTTAATAAGAAGCTTGTATTGATATTCATCATATTGACAGTTGGTGAGAATTAAATGATCAATAATTTTAGAATCTCGATTGGAAAGTGTGGCTGTATTTATCTTGACAATTTGATTATTTGATAGGTCTAGTTCTTTGATTTTCGAGCTGTTATTAAGCAAATATCCTATTGAAATAAGACAATCTAAAGAGAAAGATATACTGCTTAATTTAAGCACTTTTAAATTTAGTCTTTCATTATCATGTACTATGACTTTGCAGATTTTGTCGATTGTCACGAAACTTATGGGATTATGAGAAAGATCATACACCTCTAAATTTGGAGTTTTTTCCAAAAAATCAGCCAATATTTGGTTGTTTTTATTACTGAGATAGTTATTACTCAAATCTAAGTTAATCAAAGTTTTTATTTGGCTAATTGCTTTCAAGAAAATTTCCAAAGTTTTATTCAATTTATTCTTAGAAAGATTTATATTTAAAAGACTTTTGTTCAGAGGAAATCCTTGACAAAAAATTTCCGCCTCCTCCACTGACAATCTCCCTAAATATAGGTTTCTAAGGCTTAATGTGTTAAGTTTGTTGGTTTTTGATAGAAAGTCTGAGAGGTCCCTCAAAAGTTCTTCATTAAAAATACAGCTGTTTTCAAGATTTAACTCAACAAGATTCATAAAATTTGATAAATCTCTGATGATCAAAGGTCCTAATGTTAAGGAATTGATCAAGCTTAATTTTTCAATTTTTTGTGAAACTGAAAGATGAGCTTTTTTTTTCCTGTATGATTCTGAAGCTAAAAGATTAATTTTTTTTTCAATAGCTATATTATTTAATATGAGCACTTTTACAGAATTTACTTCATTATTATAAAAAAAATTATAAACGAAATCAGCATTGCAAAAAGGATTACTACTCAGATTTAGATCCTTTAAAAATAATTCCCCAGAGAATTGTTCATAAGATTCAAAACTTTTTTCATTGAAATTATTATGCGAAAGGTCCAATGTTTGGAGAGTCTTATTTTTTTTCAAAGCTTCAAAAATATGAAAGACATCCTCATTTCCAATATGATTATAAGACAAATCTAAAGAAATCCAAAGTGTTTGACCTTCATTTTTTAATACTTGGGCAATATTTCTAATTGAATTGCCTGTCAAGCCAGTTTTCGAGAGATTTAACACTTTTAAATGTATTAAATTATTTAATTCAGGGAGCTGATCTTTGAAAATATTATTCGAGAGGTTTAAAGAGTAATGAACTCTTTTGAAACTGCTGCTTAACTCTTTGAAATTTAAGTAATTCAGGAAGGTTTTTGATAGGTTTAACTTCTGAATTCCACTGATTCTCTCCAATATGTATTTAAAATATTTAATAGCATCAGGACTCGCAAACTTATTTCCCATGAAATTCAGGTCCTGAATAGTGGGCATCATATGTTCAATCGGCATTTTCTTCAACTTCCTCATTATAATCTTCAATGATTTCTCATCGATGAAATCATAAGCTATCTCTAATTGTTCCATTTTCATGAAAATACTTGAAAGGAAAATCCCCAAGCCATGAAAAGATTTCTCATTAAAATAATTCTTGGAAAGATGGATTCGTTTGAAATGCTTATTTGCTGATAAAGCTTCTAACAAAGCGCTAATGCTATTGATATCCTCTATGCTCTCCTTTTGAATCTCATTGTTAAACAGGTTCAAGCTTTGCAAATGATGATTTTCTTTCAACATTCTGAAAAGATACTTGAAGCCAAGAGATGAGATATTATTATTTGAAAAATCGAGCATTTTTAAGCTTTTATTTTTCGCTAAGGCTTCAGAAAGTTTTATCATATTCAAATCAGGCAGGTTTGTGCTGGAAAGATTTAAGCTTTGCAATGAACGTGTCCTTGTTATTCCTGAACAAAAGATTTCGAAAATTTCAAGGGATTCGAGATCATTGGTGTTAGTTAATTCTCTAGAACGCTCAAACTCAATGGCTTTGAAGATCTTCTGAAGTTTCGTTTTGAAAGATGCATGAGCAAGGACTTTTTGCAAATTTTGCACCAAATTTATCGATTTTATGGTGGGAATATTTGGGGAGCTATTGAAGCTTGGACGTTTGGACGAGAAGCTAGGAGGACAATTTAGTTGCATACTTTTTTAAAAAAGAAATTTGAGGGAGAGATTTTGTGTTGTTTAAAAAGTGTAAGAGTTTTATTTTTTAATTAAATTTTGGAATTTTAATTTGACGAAGGATTTAAATTATTTATTATTATTTTTTGCAAAGCGTCACAATTTCACTCATCATTTTCTTTGAGTTTTTTAAAGTTTCGATTGGAACTATCATTAGAAGATATCGGATTTGAATTATCTAAAATAAACAAAAAAAATTTAAATTTAGATTTAAAAAACCAAACTCTCATCATTAATGAAGCAATTATTGTGAAATAATAAAGGATATAAATCAAAATAATGAATAAAATAAAGATGATCATTATGATGAGAAACAATGAGGAATTGCTTTGATAATCTTTATGAATACTATCCACGAATTTCTCTGATAGATAAATCAAAATATTGCTCAAATAATCTGAATACAATTCGCCTATTTAATTTTATTTTATATACAATTACTTTTAAAAATTTAAAATTATTACCATTTTCTAATGTTGATTTGGTAACTAACAAATTTATGAGTGAATTCTCTTTAAAATCACTACTAGCCTGAATCAAATTATTAGTATCTATATCAAAACTATTATAATCATGTGTAATGTCGAAGGTTCCTTCGATGATTTTTTTTGCCGCGAAAAATTGTTTTGTGCACGCCCCAATAAAATAATTTATAGTGACTTCTGTTCCCTTTTTAAAAAATAGAAAAAAATCTGAATTCCAATAAAAACTTCCAAAAATGAGCCCATTGCGATTTCTTCACAAGTAAACAAGCTATTGAAATTTGGATTTTTAAAAAATTGGCAATCATTAGAAAGCATGATTTCATTAAAAACATCTCGATAAGAGCTGCTTATCAAATTTAAGTTCAAAGAATGATCCTGAAACAACTTTTTAAGAATTTAGTTTCATTTAAAAAACTACCTCTTTCAATTTGCTATAAATCCCATTCACATTATCAATGTACTTCAAAGGTGTTGCATAATTTGACTCACCTTTTGTGGGGAAACTCTCATTTAACATAATGGTTCTAAATAAGTTTCAAAAAAATCAATTTTTTTTTATTCTTTTAGAAAAATTAACCTGATAGCGTTATTTAAAAATCCCATATTGCCATTTAAGAGAAAGGTTTGATTTATTTCTGGAATGAAACTTAATTGATTATCAAACACAGTTTTCAGCATGAAATAATCCAACATAAAAAACATCTCTATCAAGCTGAAACACACCAAAAGCTTCAACAGAAACCTCTTTAAATTATTATACTTTATCTTGTATTTTTTTCTTTTTTTATGTTTGGTTCCCTTCGAAGTATTTTTCATCTCCATCTCTTCTTTATCTTCAGTATCCAATACCGAATTCTCCTCATCATATACATCTTCATCTTCATTTCCTTGTTGCATTTGAACCAAAAATGCTTCACATTTCAAGAAATGGGTTTTTGCTTTCAGAATAGGTATTTCAAGAAAAATCCCAAGGATTTTGTTTTCATATTTAACCAGATGAAAAAAGAAAAAGCCTAAAAAAAAGATCCCGAGGAATTCAATAATGATAGCTATCACAAAGATTACAATAAGATAATCAGAGGTTTTGGTAGTCAAAGAAATCAGATAAAGAAGTATCTCCTCATTAAACTCTGAAAGAGTGATAAAGTATTCATTTATGAGATTATAAATAATGAAGAAAACGTCTGCGTTTTGCATATTGATATCGCTGAGATTAAGAGCTAAAACATTCAGAGTTTTGGCAATAGTTAATTGGGTTGCATCATTTAAATTGAACATAATATTGCTGCCATTGCCTAATATTTGAAAAAAATTAATTTTGACTAGATCATCAGTATAAAATTTATTGTTGCTAAGGGCTTTTGAGTTCAAAACAATATAACTCTGACATGATTCCAACATATTTAACGCTTCTTTCATTTCAGATCTAAAGACTTCTGATTGATTGGAATCTAAATGTTGATAATATCCTTTCGACATGATCATCATTTGAAAAGTGCTTGAATAAATCAATTGAGTGCTCACAATTCTTTTGCTTGAAGACAGCAACAAATTATAATAATCATTCACTTCTAAATAGCTGTGGATGTTTTCAGTAGAATAAATGATATTCATTGCCAACAAAGCTGTCAATATTAAAACTCCCAAAATATTCATCATTATTATTGGCTTAAATGACTTAGCATTCGTTTCATCCAGCAGAAATTTGAACTTCTTTCGATTATCAAAATATGAAGATTCATCTTCATAGGATTCTTCTTCATTTTCTTCTGCCTTTAACTCAACAATAGCCTGGTTCTGATTAGACTCTCCTTCTTTTTCAATATAATTGGCATCATTCTCATCTTCTTCACTGCCTCTATCCATTTCTTTTTTTAAATCATCCAGGTCATATAGTCTATTTGCATATAACTTCAGAACATGAAGACCAACAGCATAATCTATCTTATTCTTCTCAACAAAATTATTACCATCATCTTTGCCTTGCATCCCCATTGTTTCTTTTAAAGTCATTTCTAGTTTTTGAAGCAATTTTGATTCCTGAAGCTCTTTTTTAGCAGTTAATTGCATTGATACTTCATCATTTATCATAGAATATGAGGATACTGGCAGTTTTGAATCGTAAAGAGACTCATTAAAATCACTGTTTGTTATCAAGATATTATCATTTTGTTTAGCCGAAATTCTAAAACTTTTGTTCGATTCAAGCTTAATTTTACTGCGGTTGCTCATATTATAATCATAATAAGGGTCAAAGGTTTCTATAATTTCGCCAATGTATGCTTGTTTATTAATGTCATATTTAAAGCTGAAGAAATGAGGATAGTTTATTTTGCGATTGGTCTCAGAAATTGGTGATTTTGAAACTGGAAAAATATTGGACCTATCTGTAATAGTTATTTGAGCTGGAGGTAATAAATAAGGTCTTTCTGTCGAGGTTTGAGGGTAATGGAAGTTTGTCTGAACTTTTGTGAGCTTTACGATATAGCCTTTCAAACCAAATGATTTGAAAGCTATATCAGTCGATTTTATTAAAAAATCCTCTATAAAATAATAGATTTTAAGTAGTTTTAAGGTGTAATTGGTACCAGTTTCTGTAAAATTTTCTTGAAAGAAAGTGTTGGTTTCGCATTTCAAACCAGCTTTGGTTGAGATTTCTTTGAGATTATCAACGAAAGATGGAACCTTAAATAAAATCAAATAAACTTTTTTTAAAAAGTATTTTATTGTAACTATGTCAGTAATTTTAAATCGCAAATGAGACATTTTCTTTTCATCAATGCCCAATAATAGAATGCAGCCTTTAAATATATAATTTTATTTTTTTAAAAAAATTTATAAACCTGATGAGATGTTCATGACGTTGTATTCATAACTGTCCACTACTAAATAGGCTTCTTGATGATATTTCTTTTTAATATTAATAATGCCGAGAAATTGCAAATAATTTGAAAGGATGGGAATGTGCTTTTTTCAGAAAAAATATTTTTTTTTGCAAACTATAAAAGAATTTACTTTCACTGTAAGATGTGCCGGGATAAGATAATTCATCTTGTTTTTAACCATAACGATGCGATCGGAAATCAGAGATTTTGTTTCATTTGCATTAACATAATTTTCAACGAATTTATCATGTAAATCAGCGTAAATTGAAGGCATTAACATATTGACCTTGCAATCTTTGTTTATTTTTATAAAAAAATTGGAAATTTTTTAAATAAAATCAATTTGAAGTAATTATTTAAAAAATACTTAATATTTCATTTTTGGTGTAGCCAAAAAGCGATGATGCTGCTATATTACAGTTGATGATCTGTCCGAAATTGCTCTATTTTAGATTTTATTTGAAATAAAAAATGAAATTAATTAATTTAAAAAAAATCAGACGTCTTGAGCAGATATAACTATTTTTAGAGAAGATTCATTCGAAATATCTGCAAAATGTAAGTCTAAAAGCTGCGATTTTGTTGCTTGTAAGATATTTGCTCTCATTCTATTATAATCTTTTTTACCAAAAAAATTAATAATAAGAACCTTTCCAACAATCGTGAAGCTTCATTCTCATCATGATTGATATATAATAAAAATTTAGCCATTAATCTATATAAAGAATTTATATTCAATTTGGCAATTTTAATCCAATCACTTTCAATAAAATTGTCAATAGTATTGATATTCATTCCCAATTCACATAATTTAGTTAATTCTTCAAAAAAAATCTCAAATATTTAAAGAAATTTTTTCAATTTTACCTGGATTTTCTTCAGATAACAAAGACCAAAACTCCAAATGCAAACTCGAGCTTTTTTCAATGTTCATTTTAAATTTCCTTTCAAGGTTTTGAAAAGCAAATTCATCCAAAATATCGAAAGTTGAGCAATTTTTATTCAGTTTATTGTTTTCAATAATAGCGTTTTCAATGTGTTTCCTTTGAAAAAAAAATTAATTTTTTTTTTATGAACAAAATTTATTTTTACTTTAATGAATAAATAGCGAATTCTTCATCGAAATTGGAACTCAAATCCTCCAATTTAAAGAGTTCTTGCAAAGCTTGTTGCCTTTGGTGAAGATAATCAAATAGAAATAGCACATATTGGAGTTTTTGTTTGATAGAACTTGGGTATCTAAACAATAAAATTATTTACATATTAAAATAAATAAATGAAAAAACTTTTCAATTGCTTGCACATAGATTGTCTCAATCACATATAATAATTGAATTCTATTTGCATCTTCACTCTCGTCCGGAAATATTTTAGCCAATTGTTTTGTTTTAATGTAAATTTTTTTGGCTGGACAATTATCTTTAAGACAAGAAGATTTATGGTATTCATTGAAACAATCCAAAAGGAGAGATATTTTTTTATTGTTATTTTTACTCAAAAGAATATTCAAATAATGAAGGAAATCATGTGCTTGAACTTCTGAATTAAATTTATTGGTGTTTGTTAGAAGAATATGCAATTTATAATCCTCATTCATCAGAAAGATTATTATTATGAAAATAATTCCAACGATCCATAAAAAGAAGTCCCCATCTAAAAAATTATTGTCCACATTCTAAAATTAATTGATTATTTTTTATTATTTTTAAATATAGTACTATTGAAATAATTAGGACAAACCCAGTCCAAAAACAGATGAGATATTGATAACTAATTATATGGTAAATAAACTCTTCATAATAATACATCCTCGAATTAAAATCGCAATAAAGAAAAAAGAATAAAGCAGCATAAACAATGAACAAAAACGTGTGTAAACTCTCTGCTTCTACAAATAGGAAAATGCAGACTATTATAATTTTCGCAACAAATTTTAGAAAATCACCTCTTGCAGAAACCCTAAATAAAAAATAAAAATTTCAATTATTTAATTCATAAAGAACATTACTTTGATTTTGATGAGAATCTTTTTCTGTAATCAATAATGAATTTTTCGTTATAGAATCCCAAAACAACATAAATAATCAGATTAATAATACTAATGAACAGATGAACTATATGATTTCCTTCAAAGCAAATAATTTCAGGAAAAGCTGAATGAACAAAATTTTCTTCTTTGAGATTCCTTTGACATTTGAAAATAAAAAGGAAATATTCCAAAACAGGAATAAAAAAAATTTGTTGGGTTTCAGAATAAATAAAGAACACACTTGAGAAAAAGGAAGAAATATTCTCTTGTTTTTTCAATTCACTTCGAATCAGAAGCATCAAAATTATTAAAATATCGAAACAAATGAAATATAAAAAGCCAGATATCAAATAAAACACCAGAATATAAAGATCCCAGTTTGTTCCTGCTATATTT
>JFJP01034825.1_pt1 | contig 19358 bp, 18 predicted proteins | sample 431651 | NCBI WGS metagenome assembly JFJP01 (sample SAMN02602958, study PRJNA72255) | Microbial mat metagenome, whole genome shotgun sequencing project. | biome: fresh water; feature: sink hole; material: water; isolation source: purple microbial (photo- and chemosynthetic) mats found in...
AAGCGATGGCGTCCAGGATCTGGTCGGTGGTAAGTGCTGCCATATTATCTTCTCCTTATGGCTGAAACGATTGCTCTTCCTACGGAAAAGCGCCCACCCGCGAGGGCAGGCATCAAGGCGAACAGGTACGGCAGCTACCGAAGCCTGAACGCCGCGAATTACTACTCGGCGCTCCCCTGGGAGCCCTTCTGGTCGGCTACGGCCTGAAGCGTCCGGACGAGCTTCGTGGGAATGCCGTTGAGGGCATACACGAGGTTCTGCATCGGTGCGTTCATGGCACTCATCAACATGGACAGGAGCTGGCTCTTGCCAGGAAGCCTGGAGAACGCTTCCATCTGCACCTTGTCGTAGAAAGCCTTGTCTACGAGTCCGCCCTTGAGCTTGACCGAGGTCTCCTTGCCAAAATCGAGGATGATCTTGGCAACTTCATTGGAGTCAGCCTTGGTGAAGGCTACAGCGGTGGGTCCTACAAGGAGCCCGCTTACGTCGGGAAACTGCTTCTGCTCGAAGGCTATCCGGGCAAAGTTGTTCTTGACGATGTGATATTCAGCGTTCTTGGCACGGAGCTGGCCGCGAAGGGCGGTAATCTGCTCCACGGTCAGGCCGCGGTAATCGGTGAAGATGAAGTCGGTCGCGGAAGCGATCTTGGCGCCAACCGCCTCGATGGCCTCGACTTTGCCGGGCTGGGTCTTTTTCGCACGAAGTGCCATATCTTACCTCTCTGCCTTCGCCATGGCGACCTTGACGCTCGGCGTCATGGTCCCGGCAAGGTACACAGACTGGATGAACTCGCCTTTTACGTCTGACGGGCGCTTGCGGACGACTTCGGCAAGCAGGGTCTCGAGGTTGGCCGCAATGTGGGGCGCCTCCATGGAGATCTTGCCTACGGCGATGTGGATGATATTGGACTTGTCAGTCCTGAACTCGGTACGACCCTTCTTGAGCTCGCCGATGGCAGCCTTGATGTCGAAGGTAACGGTTCCGGTCTTGGGATTGGGCATGAGTCCACGACGGCCAAGGATCATACCGAGCTTGCCGACGTCCTTCATCATATCGGGTGTTGCCACCGCGATATCGAAGTCCATCCAGCCGCCCTTGATCTTCTCGATCAGGACATCGCTGCCAGCAAAGGTTGCACCTGCCTCGAGGGCTTCAGCTTCCTTTTCAGACTTGCAGAATACCAGAACCTTCTTCTCGGCGCGGAACTGGTGCGGAAGCACGACGGTATCGCGGACCGACTGGCTCTTCTTGAGGTTGAGCCTGATGTGTACTTCAACGGTCTCGTCGAACTTGGCTACCTTGAGTTCCTTGAGCAGCGCGCAGGCCTCCGGGAGGTCATAGGACTTCTCGGCATCGACCTTCTTGACTACTTCCCTGTATTTCTTACCGTGCTTCATAGCTTACCACTCCACTTCGACGCCCATGGCGCGGGCAGTTCCGGCTATGATGCGCTCGGCTGCGGCGACATCGTTGGCGGAGAGATCCTTGAGCTTGAGTGTGGCGATTTCCGTTATCTTGGCATGGGAAATCTTGCCGACTTTCTGCTTGTGGGGGATCGCGGAACCCTTGTCGAGCCCTATTGCCTTCTTGATCAGGACGGCCGCGGGAGGCGTCTTGGTGATGAAGGTAAAGGACTTGTCCTTGTAGACCGTGATGACGCAGGGAATGGTAAGCCCCTGCTCCATTGACTTGGTCCGCTCATTGAACTGCTGGCAGAACTGCGGAGCGCTGACGCCATGAGGACCGAGGGCCGGTCCAACGGGCGGCGCGGGCGTAGCCTTGCCTGCGGGGCACTGCAACTTGACGATCGCGGTGACCACTTTCTTAGCCATGATAGACTCCTTTCGTGGTGTCCCGTAACGCCGTAAGGCGCCCGGGCCCCGGTCCGCCCCTCATACGAGGAGGTCGGTAGCCGGGGATAGCGCCTTCCGCTGGGTAAGCCCTTGCCCCGAAGGACACGGACTCGTAATACGGAAGGCTCCCATCATGCGGAGCGGGTTCGCGCCTACTGGCGCGCCCCTGCTGTATACCCGAAACACTATGAGAAGCACCCGCCAGGGGTGCCGCTTGCAACGTTAAACCTTCTCCACCTGGAGCATGTCTACTTCCACAGGCGTAGCTCGCCCGAAGATTCCGACCATGACCCGGAGCTTGTTCTTGTCAGGGCTGACTTCCTCGATTGTTCCCGTGAACGAATCAAACGGCCCCTCGATGATCTTTACCTGCTCGCCGACAGAAAAATTCTGTCTGGACTTTGCAGGCCTGTCGCCCTTGATCTCGCCAGCCCGCTGCAGGATGTGGCGCGCTTCCTCACCGGAGATGGGAGCGGGCTTGTGGTGCATGGTAGCCCCCACAAAGCCCGTAACACCGGTGATCTTCCTTATGGTAGAGCAAGTCGCTTTCCAGTTGTTTTCGGGTAGATCCATCTCGATCAGGATATAACCGGGTAGCATCTTCCTCTGGGTAGTGCGGCGCTTGCCGTCCTTGACGTCTACGACTTCCTCACTGGGAACCTTGATGTCCGTCACGACGGCAGGATCAAGGTCATTGTTCGTGAGGTGCATGCGGATCGTGCGCTCTATCTTGGCTTCATAGCCGGAGTAGACGTGCAGTACGTACCAGGACTTTGCCATTACCTACAACCGGCTCAGAAGAGGAACTGTATGCCGTTGCCGACAAGAAAATCCACGGCTGCCAGAAAAACTGAAACAAGCAGAGTAGATACGAGCACAACCTTGGTAGAGGCGATGACACTGTCCTTGGACGGCCACACAACCTTTTTAAGCTCGCCGTAACTATCCTTGAAGAACTGGACTATCTTTTTCATGCGGGCTCCTTGACGGCGATGTCGGATCGAAGACAAAAGCGCAACCGCGAACGGTTCCGCCTCTCAATACAGGCCAGGAAGGATTCGAACCCTCAACATCCGGTTTTGGAGACCGGCGCTCTACCATTAGAGCTACTGGCCTAAGCGTGAACCCAGAAGGCTCTGGCGAGCCTCTTCGGTTCACGCCGCGATTCACTAAAAAAAGTGAATCACAGCATCAAAATACTACAAAAAAGGTCTACTTGACCTTCGTTTCCTTGTGCAGCGTGTGCTTGTGGTCCCATTTGCAATACTTCATGAGTTCAAGCTTTTCCTGCTTTGTCTTTCGGTTCTTGGTCGTCGTATAATTACGGCGCTTGCATTCGCTACAAGCGAGAGCAATAATCTCTACTGTCTGCTTCTTTCCAGCCATGGTCCGATCCTTCCCGGAAGATTGACGCCCGCCTGGACGAGCGTCGAAAAAAAATGGAGCCCCGGTACATCGCGACGCGTCGCATCGACCAGCTCCCGAATTTCCCTTGAAAAGCCCTCGATCGGTTGCTGCTTGCAGCACCCGACTTGCAGGTTTGGCGCATCCTAGATGCGCAGAAAGCCCTCGATCGGATGACGCGGAGCGGCAACCGACTTGCAAGCTTGGTTCACCCACGGTGAACAGAAAAGCCCTCGATCGGAATCGAACCGATGACCTCATCCTTACCATGGATGTGCTCTGCCAACTGAGCTACAAGGGCGTTATAAGCGCCGGTACAGTACCAATCCGACGCGGTTGGCCTGCTTTCTGCTTCTGCCCCGGACCGAAGATACGAGGAATGCTGCCGCGGGATCCTTGAAGGCAACGAGCAACCCGACGCCGACGGCGGCAAAAACGATGCCAGAGAGTGCAAAAGGAACTCCATATGCCAGGATTCCAGCGCTGGAACCACCAAACCAGGCCCTGAAGGCACCGCGGAGCAACAACACCGGAGCTGCGGCCGCAGCGGAGAAAACAAGCAGCTTGATGATGTACAGGGCAACCGATACGAGCGCGGAACCAAGCCCGTCTATGCCTACCCGCCCCAGCATGACGATGAGGGCCGCGGCATTGACGGCGCTGGCTATGGAGAGGGCCAGCGCAATACCCGAGCCACCCATGACTGGCTGCAGGGCTACAGCGGCCAGGATATTGACGGCCACCGCGATGATGCCAGCCCAGGCCGGCGTCTTCGTGTCGCCCCGGGCGTAGAAAGCCGGCGCGAGGATGCGGTTGGCACCGATGAACGGCAAACCTATCATATGGAAGAAAAACGCGCCGGCCGTCTTGGCCACTGAAGCGTCGCTGAATTCCCGGGTCTTGAACAGCAATGCAACGATATCAAAACGCTCGCAGATGGAGAACACTGCTACCGGGACGGTGATGAGCGCTATCGCCTCCAGTGCGCGTACAAGCCGCTCGCGGTACCGCGTCCATTGTGCGGAGGCTGCAAGCCCGGAAAGCTCGGGCAGCAACACCGTGCCAACCGAGACGACGAAAACCCCGAGCACCAGTTCCTGCAGCCGCAGCGAGAAGCTGAGCGCCGTGGCCACCCCGGTGCCGGCCCTGGTCGCCAGCGATGTGGAAACAAGCCCGTTGACCTCGTAGGCCGCCATCCCGAGTATCGTCGGTCCTATCAGGACCAGAACGCGCCTCATGCCGGCGTTCGAGAAGGCCCTGCGCGGGGAAACAAAGCGGAACCGCGCACCAAGCCTGAGCACGTACGGCAACTGGCAGAGCGCCTGCAGGAAGCCGCCAACGATGACGCCGACAGCCATGGAGCGCGCGGGATTGGCCATGAAGCTGCCTATGACCATCGGTACGAAAATGAAGCTGAGGTTGAAGAAGATTGGCGCAAAACCCGACGGGGTAAAGGAACCAAGCGCATTGAGGATGCCCTGGAAGAATGCCGCGATTGAAACGAGCGCCAGGAAGGGAAACATGATGCGCATGAGCACCGTCGTCTCCACAGGCTCTGAATCGAACAGCCGCACCAGGACAGGCGACACGGCGATGCCCGCGGCTACCACGGCACAGACGGCGATGATCAGGGCGGTGAAGGTGGCGGAGAGGAATTCCTCCGTTTTCTCCCGGTCACCCTCTGAAACATAGACCTTGAGGGTAGGAATCAGGGCCACCGACATGGAGCCCTCGGCAAACAGCCGGCGGAACAGGTTGGGCACGCTGAATGCTACGGTAAACGCGTCGGCCAGGACGCCGGTTCCCATCAAGGCTCCGCGTGTACGGTCACGTATCAATCCCAGTATCCTCGACGTCATCGTCAGCACAGAAAGTTTTCCGCTCTGGCGGATAAGGCGGCCGTTGGCCTCTGATTCGTCGCTCATGCGGGCGAGGGTAGCCCGGAACGGCAGCACCGGGCAAGCCGGAGAGCCCTGCCTTGTAGCCACCATCCCGGCCATGCTATACAATTTGCATGCCAGTACAGCTTATCGCACTAGACCTCGACGACACCTTGCTCACTCCCGAGCTCCTCATACACCCGGACAATCTCGCGGCAGTCAGGAAAGCCCTTGATGTCGGCATTTCTGTCATGCTGGCCTCTGGCCGTACGGTGGAGTCGATGATGCCGTACGCGGAAGAGCTGGGGCTCAAGGGCCGCGGACTGTCGATGATATGCGCCAACGGGGCCGAGGTCCGGGATGTGGACACTGGAAAAATAATCCGGCGTCTGACACTCTCCAGGGAAGCCTGCCTCTCAGCCATTGAAGCGCTCTCAGGCTACGGGCTGCCCGTCCAGGCTTATGACGACCTGGGCATCATCGTAACGGAACACAACCACTGGACCGACCGGGACCGCCAGCTTACGGGCCTGCCCATACGTCTGGCTGCCAGCCCGGAAGACATAGCCTGCGAACCCAGAAGCAAGCTGCTCTCCGCCGGCAAGCCCGAACGCATTGCTGAACTAGCGCCCATACTGCGGAAACGCTTCGAGGGCATGGCAGAGATAGTCATCTCCAAACCATATTTCATAGAGATCCTGCCAGAAGGTGCCGACAAGGGCGAAGCGCTCGCCTGGGTAGCCGAAACCCGCGGCATTCCAAGGGAAAATGTCATGGCTATAGGAGACGCGGGCAACGATCTGGGCATGGTTCGCTGGGCGGGCCTGGGCTGCGCGCCTGCGGATGCACGGCCCGAAGTGCTGGCCGCGGCGCGCCACATATCCGTGCTGCCGCACGAGGCCGGCGCTGTTGCCGAACTCATAGAACGCTACGCGCTTCCAACTACCCACTGACCACTATCCACTATCCACTGACACACCTCGACTTCAGATTTTTCCTTCACATTTTGTCGCAGGAAGTCGAAAATGTGTGTAGGAATAAAGGAGTCGCCATGTCACAAGAATTAAAGGAAAGCGGTGTAAAACGTTGCTACGCTTGTATCCAGTGGGACGGACAAAGAACCTTCTACCCTGAGAAAAAACAGATAAAAGTCGATGCCGGCAGCATGGGTACGTGCCTCATCACCCACACCAAGACCAAGGGTTCAGGCCATTGCGACCAGTTTTTCCCGCTCAGGTAAGCCAGACAGCCTGATCCGGGATTCCGGGATGGCTTGCCCCTATCGCTTTATCGGTTTTTGGCCGAAAATGGATCGAAGGGGAACGCCATGACCACTGTTCGCTTCCGGACCATAGCCGCCATCTCGGCCGACGACAAGATACTCTTCAGCGCCCGCGTGGAAGTGCCTGGCGAGCCGGGCTACGACACCCTGTTCTCGGCAGACGCTAAAACGGGCGAGCTTGTCCAGCTTACCTTCTACCCTGAATCCATAGCCATCATAGATGATGGCCGCAGGCTCCAGATCCGCAACCGCTTTGGTGTGTTCATGACAGAGCAGGATTTCATAGGACTGGCACCGCTCCCAGGCATCCCCTCCTTCGTGCGGGGCTCGACCGTACAGCCCGGGCGCCTCGTCGATTCACGACCATCACCCGACGGCACCATGCTGCTGTTCCTTTCGCCGACCAGCCCCGCTCGCGGAGACCTCATACTGTTCGATATGACAAAGAAGACCGAAACCACGGTGGCCAGGGCCATCGAGTATTCCGCCGACCGCTTTCCTGCACTCTGGTCTCCGGACAGCCGCTATTTTGTCTACGGCAAGGCCACGGACCTGTACTACTACTCCACCGAGCAATCGCGCACCGGCCGCGTGCCCGATGAAAGCTGGCGCAAGGTCGGTACGGGCAACGTGTCACAGGCCCGCTGGAGCACCAACGGCAGCCTGTATCTGCTCCGTGACCGCTCCATGTACCGCATCATGCCCCAGGAATTCTTCACCCAGGCCATTTACTCGGGCATAGTCCAGCCTGGCATCCTGGTCGGCAAGGCACCCTTCCCCTATGACCCCAACTTTGATTCGTTCTGGATATCTCCCGATGGATCCAAGGTACTGCTCTGCAAGGATGGCAGGAACATATTCCTGTACACCCTGGATCCGGACGATTTCGGGCGTGAAGCATCCGTCTCAGCCATGCCCTACCTGTTCCTGCAGGGCAATACCGTGGTGGACCAGGTGCTGTGGCCTACGAACGACGAGGTAACCGTGTTCACGGCTTCGCTCAAGGATGGCAAGCGCATCGCGGGAGCCTACCGCGTCAAGGCGCCGGTTGGAGGCGAACAGGCACTCTCAGCGGGATTCCAGTCGCTCGATGTATCCGGCGCAACCGGAATTGCACTGTCACCCGACGAGAGCCGCGTAGCCATCGTCTCGCCAGGCGCAGTGACCATCAGGCGCTATTCCAACTGGGCCCTGGAACGGTCATTGCCTTCACCAGGAGCCATGCACGCGGTTTGGGTCTTGCAGGACAGGCTCGCCATTGCATCCAGCGGGGCCATCGAACTGGTAGGCATAGCCGATGGAACGCGTACCCTGGTTGCAATTGGTCAGCCTGGACGCTACGGCTGGTCTACCACGGAACCGGGAATGGTCGTGCTGGAATCCGCCGGGCAGGCGTTCAAGAGCCCGGCTGCCAGTGCCGCATGGTCCCGCACCGCCGCCTTCGACCCCCTGCCACTCTCCACGAGTTCCGCAAACTATCGCGTCTACCCAGACGCCCTCGCCTCGGGTTCGTACAGGAACACCATAATGGTCCGCTCCGCAAAGGGACTGGGCACTAAAAGCCTCCTGCCAGCCCCCGCGCTCACCTACAAGCCGTTCCCCGACCGCGATCCCCCGCGGGACAAGTTCGTATTCAGCAACGGCTCGAGGATCAGGCGCAGGGAAGCCTCCATTGTATTCAACGCCTACGATGGCGCGGAAGGTCTGGTGGGCATCCTGGACACGCTCCGGGAATACGGCATCAAGAGCACCTTCTTCGTCAACGGCGAGTTCATCAGGCGGAATCCGGGCGCGGCCCGCATGATAGCGGAGAGCGGCCATGAAGTGGGCAACATGTTTTTCAGCATCTACGACGCAACCGATTCCCGGTACAGGGCCGATGCGGAATTCATAAAGCGCGGACTGGCCAGGACAGAAGACGAATACTTCGCGGCAACCGGGTCGGAACTGTCGCTTTTATGGCATTCACCCCAGTACTCGACCAGCACGGAGATGCTGGAATCGTCCGCTGAAATGAACTATATCTTCGTTGGCCGGGATGTGGATCCACTCGACTGGGTAGGCCGTTTCCAGGGCGCGCTGACCCAGGGGCTCTATTCCGGAGCCCATGACCTGGTGGAGCGCACGGTCACCGCCGTCCAGCCCGGCTCCATCATACCCGTGCGCATAGGCATACCCGATGGCGGGCGCGAGGATTATTTCTACAACGAACTGCCGCTCCTCATCAACGCGATGCTGGCTGAAGGCTACGAAATAGTGCCCGTCTCCGTGCTGATGAAACACGCAGAATAATCGTGGCAGTAGCCACGTCGTGGCAGTAGCCACGTCGCGGCAATAGCCGCGCAAACCCGGAGGGATGATGCTGGCCGATGAATACAGGCTCTCGATAGCTTCACTGGACTATTCGGTATCAGCTGCCGATGCAGCCCGGCTCGACGGCGGTGCCTGGGGCGATGCCGTCATAGGCCAGCCGCGCGCCCTCGAGGCGCTGTCCATAGGCACGGCGATACGGGCCAAGGGCTACAACATCTTCGTCACCGGCGCGCCGGGCACCGGACGGCGCACCGCCGTCATGCACACGCTTTCCGCGTACACCCCAAAAAAGCTGGCACTCCGTGATGTGGCCTATGTGTACGGCTTCAAGACGCCGCTGGCACCGCTGGCCCTGTATTTCAAGGCAGGCGAGTCCAAGGCTTTCAAGAAGGACGTGCACGCATTCGTGGAGAACGTAAAGAAACTCGTCGCGCTGCATGCGGAATCGGGCGAAGCCAAGAAACGCAAGGAAGAACTGGAAACCGCGTGGGAAAGCACTGAAAACAGCCGCCTCGCCGCTTTCGAGGCCGCGCTGGCCACCGACGGCTTCCGCGTCGTGCAGCTCCAGGGTGACGACGGCCAGACCAGCACTGACATACTGCCGCTCAAGGATGGCGAGCCGGTACCCTTCGAGGAGTACCAGGCTGCCGCAGAGGCCGGCACGGTGCCCGCGCCAGAATTCGCGTCGCTCCGGGCGCGCTATTTTGCCCACATGGACGAAATGCGCCTCCTGTTTGTGGAACTGCGGCGTGGCCGCTCCGATCTGGAACAGCAGGTGGAAACGCTGCGGACGCAGGCGCTGCAGCCACTGGTGCACGCTGAATCCGACATACTGGCCTCCCGCTACGACGACGAAAAAACCCACGACTGGGTGCGCGCTCTGGAGCGTGACGTGGTTGCGAGGCTGTACCTGTTCCAGCCGTCCCAGACCGAGCGCAGGCAGAAGGCACCGCTGGCCCGCTATGGCGTCAATGTGCTCTCCGACCGTGGAGAGGCCACAAAACCGCCGGTGATATTCGAGGCCAATCCCAGCTACGCCAACCTGTTCGGCACCCTGGAACACGGGCCAGAGGGCCAGGGCGAGGGCCGCTCCGCCTACCTGAAGATCCGCCCGGGCTCCATCATAAAGGCCGCCGGCGGCTTCCTCGTGATGCAGGCCGAGGACCTCGTAGCCGACGAAGAGGCCTGGACAGCCGTCAAGCGGGTACTGCGCTCCGGCCGCATGGAGATCCAGCCGCAAACCGGCCCCATGGGCCAGATGGTCGCCATCAAGCCGGAGCCGCTGGAACTGGACATCAAACTGGTACTCATAGGCGGCGAAATGACCTATGACGCCCTGTACAGCGCAGACCCTGATTTCCAGAAGCTCTTCAAAATCTGCGCCGAATTCGACTCCACCATGCCCCGCAATGATGCAGCATTGCGCGAGTACGTATCCTTTGCCCGCAAGATAACCCTGGAAGAAGGCCTCCTGGAGCCGTCAGCGGGCGGCATGGCGGCCATAGCCGAATACGGCATACGCCTCTCCGGCTACCGCGACCGCCTCTCCACACGCTTCTCGAAGATAGCAGACCTGATACGCGAGGCCGACTATCGCGCCTCGCTGGCAGGCAAGGAAACGCTGGACGCCGACGACATCATAGAGGCCGAACGCGTGCGCAACTGGCTCTCGGACCTCCCTGAAGAGAAGATTACCGACATGATAGTCTCCGGCGAGATAATCCTGGAGGCGGAAGGTACCCGCGTAGGCCGCGTCAACGGCCTGGCGGTGCACGACCGCGGCTACTACGCGTTTGGCCTGCCCGCTGTCATTTCAGCGCAGGTATCGCCCGGAGAGTCCGGCGTCATCAACATTGAGGGCGAATCCGGCCTCTCGGGTGAGATCTACGACAAGGCCGTCATGATCGTGGAAGGCTTCGTGCGCAGCCGCTACGCGCGCTCCATACCGCTGGCAGTCTCGGCCAGCATCTGCTTCGAGCAGTCGTATTCCGCCATCGAAGGCGACTCCGCCTCGTCAACGGCGGTGTACGCGCTCCTCTCGGCAATCTCGGGCCTACCGCTCCGCCAGGACATCGCGGTGACCGGCTCCATGAACCAGATGGGGCAGATCCAGCCCGTAGGCGGCGTCGCCGAGAAGGTTGAAGGCTTCTTCCGCATCTGCAAGCGCGCCGGCATCACCGGCACCCAGGGTGTGATGATACCCCGCCAGAACATAATCAACCTGACTCTGTCAAAAGAAATCCAGGACGCCGTCCGCGCCGGCACCTTCAGCATCTACGCCGTGTCCACCATAGACGAAGGCATAGCGGTGCTGGCCGACCGCGCTCCGGGCGTCATGGACGCCAAGGGCCACTTTCCAAAAGGCAGCTTCAACGGGCTCGTAGCAGACGAACTGCTGCACATGGCCGAGACGATAAAGGAGTATAGGGAATGAAATCGACTATTGGGCCGTGGCCCCACGCTACCCGCCCGGCCCTCGCCCTGCTCCTCGCGATGGTGCTGGCTTCTACAACCTCGTGCGGCGGGTCCAGGCAGACGTCCGCTACTTCCTCCGCCGCCCCCGCGGCTCCGTCCGCCGCCACCGCCATCCAGCAGCCCGCCGGAACTCCAGCAACTCCCGAGGCACCGGCAGCCGGAACAGCAGCCCAGCCCGCGGCCACCGCGCCGGTAGCCGGAACCGCTCCGTCAACGCCACCTGAAGCCCCGGGCACCGCGAATCAACCCGGAGCCGTGCCAGCCACGGTTCCACAAGCCAATGGCACCTCACCCGCCGCGTCCCAGCCCGCTCCTCCGGCTGTCCAGCGGCAACTCGGTGAAATCGTGTATGCAGAGGGCAGCGTGACAATCCAGCGCGCGGGCGCCCCGGCAGAACGCGCCGACATCGGGTCAATCGTACGGGCCTACGACGTGCTGGTCACCGGCCCCAAAAGCCGTGCCGAGGTAGACCTTGGCTCGGGCAGCTCGGGCGGCGCTTCCGTAAAGCTTGCGGCCAATACCGCGTTCTACTTTGATACCAAGGAACTCAGCGACGCCCAGCGCAAGACTGTACTGCAGCTGCTCTCCGGCGCCCTCGCCATCAAAGTGGACAGGCTGGCCAACGGCACCTTCCAGGTCGGTACCGACGAGGCCGTGCTGGGCGTGCGAGGCACGGTATTCATCGTGGATACCGTGCCTGACGGCTCGCTGCTCGTCACCTGCGAATCAGGCGCTGTCGCGGTTACGGAGGGTGGGCAGACCACCACGGCCAAGCCCGGCGGTGTCGTCGAACTGACCGAGGCTGGCGGCCTGAAACTGCTGGCCGTGCAGCCGGAGGACCTGGCCAGTTACCGAGGCACCTGGACGGCTGATGCCTACAAGAGCTTCGCGCCGCGTGCCCTCACCTACACGTCCACCTACGCGGCGGCCCTCGATGCCGGCAGGCCAGCCTTCGATGCGGCGTATGCCAGGCTCAAGGCCCAGAAACCCGCCCTCGACGCATGGCGCACCGCACGCGCTTCCGGCAAGGAACCGCGCTTTACCGACTGGATCGCGGAGAAAAAGGCCGTCTCAGGCGTGCTCTTCGACTGCCTCAAGGCACTCTTCGCGCTGGAACGGCCCTATTACCGCCTCGTCGAGCTCAAGACCCTGCATGACGCGGGCACCGGCGTGGGGGCTCTCAAGGATGGCCGCACAAGCGCCGCCTACTACTCCGGATTCACGGCATCCAACGCCAACCTGGCACTCGGCATGGCCGGCGTACGCGAGGCATTGCTGCTGTTCTCGTGGGCCTCAGCCGGCAGTCCGCTCGGCGAATTCTTCGGCTCAAAGGCCGCAAGCCTTGGCACGGGAAGCCTGCTGCTGGAGGAGTGATGCATCAACGCGACGCCATCACTTTGCGTCCCTGCATTCCACTGAAACCATAGCAGAGCCTACGATTATTGCGGACATGGTTGCTCCCCCGTACCAGAAGGAATGACTTTCTGAACGGGAGAACTCCAGGTAATACGCCCCTGGCTGCAGGCCGGAGAACCTGAACGAGCCATCAGCGGCAGAGCGCATGACCTCTATCCGCCTTTTCCGGGAGTCATAGAGGCGCACCTGGGTCACGCCCATTGCCCCACCGTCCCGCCCCAGATATCTCCCTGCTATGCCCGGACTCTCGGGATACCTGAAGGCAATGCAGACGATCGAAGCGCCTACTGTAATGGCGGACTTGTCCGGCCCGCCATACCAGACATTCGGAGCTCCCGGCATGGTAAACTCCAGATAGTATGGTCCCGGCTGCAGACCCGAAAACCTGAAAGAACCGTCCGCTGCCGTGATCATGCTCCGCACCCTGGCAAGGCTGCCGTCATACAGGCTGACCCGCGCGTAACCCAGCGGATTATTGTCAGGATCCGAGTATGATCCCTCGATGCCAGGCACCGTTTCAGTTCCGTTTTCCGCAAAGACCGAAACGGTACACAAGAATACAAAGACCAATCCATACATCATTTTGGAAAATTTCATTTTTAGTGACCTCAATTTAAAATTTTTACTCAGTTGTTACAGAATAGAATCAGCGATATCGACAGATGTACGCTACATCCTCCTTTGCTTCCACATCGAACGATGCTCCGGATGCGACGACGAAACCTTCACCGGCAACGAACAGCTTCCACTCGCTGCCCGGCAGTCGCACCTTCATGGAACCGCTTATAAGCGTCATGCGCTCTTCTGAACTGGTGGAGAACGTGAAAGCGCCCGGCTCTATGACGCCGATGGTCGTCGGGCCTTCCTTTTCAGCCAACGCAAGGCTCTGCACCTTGCCGTCAAAATAAGAATTGTGCTTCATGCATGCTCCTTGTAAACAGCCATGGTACCATGACTTTCTCCATGGTTCCAGCCCCGGCTTGAGGCTTTATCAGGTTACTGGAACAAACCCTCTTCATCCATTACCATCCATCTCTTCGGGTGCGGAGCAAAGCACCTGAGCGGAGGAAAAAAATGTTAAAAACACTGCCAGCCCTGCTGGTCCTGTCGATTGCGGTCAGCGCTTACGCGCAACCAGGGGATTCACGCATCCCCATCGCAATTCCGGATTTCAGCCGGCTCAGCGAAGATGTCAAAGCGGACGAGGCATATGCCATCCAGGAACTGCTGGCCAACGCATTGTCCAACGAGCCCATATTCGATGTGCTTGAGCGCAAGCAGGTTACTGAAATATTCAACGAGGTAGTCTTCCAGGTCATGACGCCGGGCGCCATCGATTCAGGCGTATCGCAGCGCCTGCTCGGCGCAAGGGCACTGCTCATTGGCTCGGTGGGCAGGCTTTATGGACGCACCGTCATAACGACGCGCCTGGTCGATCTGGAATCCGGCCTCGTGCTCTTTGCAAACAACATCTATGCGGATGACGCGGAAATCGCAGCCTCGCTGCAGACCCTGGTCAACGCGATACGGGACAAGGGCCTCGACATGAGGCTTACTCCCACCGAGGCTGACATTGCGCTGCAGGTCAAGACAAAAAATTTCAGTGAAGCCAAGAAGCTGGCGGACATCTACCTCCGGTCAAGCTCGGACTCGACGGCGGTACGGGCTACCTATCCAGTGATACTTGCGGGGCTGGCGGACGAATACTTCAAGCAGGCAAAAAGCCAGCTCTCAAAGAAGCTGTTCGACGAAGCCCGTTCCCGCATCAACCAGGCGCTGGCGCTCAAGGTTGATGAAAAATTCTATGCGCTTCGTGAAAAGATCGACATCGTGGAGGAAGACTGGATATTCAGACAGGCAGTCAACGAGGCTCGCCGCAAGGATGAACTGGAGCGCCGGGCCGCCGGAATCTCCACGAACTGGGATGGAATCGGAGCATGGCATGACAAGCTTGATGCGGAAGGCGCCCACCTCGGAGCGCTCTACGCTCCGGGAGTAGATCCAGCCGCGCTGGTCGTGAATTTTCCAGGCGGCATCTGGGGAGGCGAGGCCTTCTGGCTGAAGGCCATGGGCAAGGAAGCGGACAGTACTGCAATGCTCAACTGGATGGCCTATCTGGGAGCCTCCGCTTTGTATGCGCCTTCAGCTGCCGGCGCTACCGTTTCAGCCAATGTCTACCTCTCTCCCCTGTTTGCACAGAGCGTACGGCTTGGAAACGTGGTGCTCTCCATTGGCCTTGATGCCGGTGGTGCTGTGCGCTATGGGGGCACAGCCGCGCCCAATGGCGAGAACTGGTCAGCTGCCTTCACCGGTGGCGGAATGGCCAGCATTTCAATCAAAGCCTGGAAACGGTTTGGACTCTACGCAGCAGCCAAAACTGACTATGCGTACTACCCTGAAGACACACCGCGCAATGGCCCGACGCTGCGCTTGTCATCAGGACTTTCCTTTTAATAACCATGGAGAATGTCATGTCACAATACACCACCGTCAGGCGCGGCATGCGTCTGCCCCCCTTAGTCCTGGCCATCACCGCCGTACTGTCGCTAGCGGCCCTGTGCACCTCGTGCTCGGAGCCAAGGCTCGTCATCCTTGAATTCAGCTGCACCGCGGCACCCGTGCTGACAACGACCTCGGCCGCGGCTTCATGCTCCTGGACCTTCACGCCTGATTCTACAGACGGTCTTGCCGGATCAGAGGGCTTGCCTGTCACGGCACGGCTCTACCTGAGAAAAACCTTCAACACCACAACACAGGCCGAGACGCGGGTACTGGCCGCCGAAAGCTCGCTGGCGATCAAGACACCTACGGGCACTGCGCCTGTCAGCTTTACCATCGGCTCGGGTCTGACGGCAGGCTCGTACTATGTGGAGTTTTCGTTTGCCGATGATCTAGGCCCCCAGGTCATCAAGAGCCAGGTGGTCACCTTATGAGCCCCCGCAACCGTGGAATGACCGGAACAGCAAGGATCACCCTGCTTGTCGCTCTAGCGGCACTCGTCGCGACGGGTGGAGTCTGGGCACAGGCGCAAGCCAAACCCAAGCTTATAATCATACGCTTCATGGCAGGCGATGGCATCACCGATGCCGAGGCCAAGCAGATCAACGAGGTATTTGAATCCAAGGTCATAATTTCAGGCGTCTTTGAGGTCATCGACAGGACCCAGGCCCTCGCCATAGCAAAATCGAGCGCCCTGCCGGAATCGTTCAGCGATATCGAGTCAGGCCTGGTACTGGCACGGGCTGCCGGCGCGGCCTTCATCGTCGTAGGCACCATGACCGTCTCGGGACCCAAGGGAGCGCGGCAGTTCACCATCAACCCGCGGCTTGCCGCGACGGATACCGGCAAGGAAGCACTGTCAAAACCAGTCAGCTTTGCTGAAAAGAACAAGCTCCCCGGGCTCGAAGACCTCGCCGTACGCGTGGCCACCGCCGCCAGGCAACGCAGCGACGTGACAAAGGCCCAGATCGAGGCTTTCATGACCATGGGCGACTGGGACAACGCTGAACGGTTCCTTGAAATATTCGAGAGATCCAGGACAAGCCCCGACGATATCAAGGTCGCTGCCGCGCTGCGCCTGAGCATAGACACTGAAATTGCCGAGGCACGGTTCATCGACGCACGGCGCGCGCTCGACCTGTTCCTCTATGATGAAGCCCGCAGGGCCATAGGCCAGGCCAAGGGCAGGAATCCGGAGAACCAGCGCTACCTTGAACTCGAGAGCCTGATCGAGTCTGAAAACGCGCAGCGTACGGCGAGCGATGACAACAAGGTTATGATCCAGATTGACGACCTGGTGGCTTCAGGACGCTGGGACAGCGCTACAGCCCTCCTGTCGTATCTGGAATCCCGCGGTTCGAGGGATTCCAGGATCGGCCGCCAGAGGGAACTCGTCAACAACGGCCTCAAGGCGCGCGACATGCACCTTTCAGCAAAGGCGGACCTTGAAGCCGGCGATTACGAGTCGGCACTGCTTTCAATCAATACCGCGTTGACCCTGTTTCCGGACAACGTAGACTACCTGAGAACCAAGAACGGCATAGTGGCAGAAGAAAAGCGCGAGGCCGCGAGCCGCGCCAAATGGGAACTTTATTTTGAAGAACTCAAGCACATCGACATGTGGGGCCTGTTCCTCGTCCATAAAACGCCACGGGTTCAGCTATACACGGGGCTTGAGTACCCGGAACTGTCATACCGTGTGCCCCAGCGTACCGACACCGACTGGATTCCGTATGAGACCACCGAGTCCATCGGCGCGACAGGCTGGTACCAGGGCCGGCTGTGGAGCCCCAGAAGTTTTCCGCTTTCGTCATCGGCCTTCAGCACGGTCTGGCTGGCCGGCGTGCGCGGTGGCTCGGCTACCCTGGAAAAACGCTACGAGGCCAACCAGACCATCGACACGACCGTGGAAGCCCTACCCTATGCATGGTCAAGCTCCATGACATTCTTCTCGAGTGAACTGTTCGGCAGCACCGAGGCCCGGCTCACGTTCCTGTCATGGACCGTCTCGCTGGGAGCGGAACTGGGCACTGGCTTCCAGTCTGCCAGCTTTGGCTCGAGCGTACCGTACCTCGGCATTGCGAGGGTCAGGACTGAAACCTACTGGCGCCTCTCCACCGGACTGCGCTACGGCCTCACCTGGATTCCCGTACCATCACTGCAGGTATTCCTCCTCGGGCGCACCACATACCCGCTCCTGGTGGGCAAAGGCGAATCGGTGGACGAGCCTGTGGAACACGCCGTCAGCATCGGCATCGCGATTCCACTACGGCTGTGAACAGCATGCGTCTGACAGACCGGCGTTGCCTGGCACTGGCCATACTCTCAAGCCTCTTCTGCCTCACCATGCCGGTACTGGCCCAGAATGCGCCGCTCCGCGTGGCGGTGCTGCCATTCGAAGCCCAGGCCGGGGTCGCACTGGCTGACGCTGCCGCAATGACGGAACTTGTCCGTTCTGCGATCGCCGTCACCAACGAATTTGCGCTCATAGAAAACCAGGCAACCCAGGCTATCCTCGACGAAACAGGATTCGGGGATGGGCCGGCAGATCTTGATGATGCGTCACGCCTGCTGGCCGAGCGCCTGGACGCGGCGTTTGCGCTGGTTGGCGCGATGAGTGCGGAGGACGACAGCATACTCGTTTCAGTGCGCCTCATCGACGCGGCCACCGCGAGCGTCATCTTCGTACACAGGACCACCAGCACCGTGGCGACCATCCACCGTGAGGCCCGGCTGTTCGCCGAAGGCATAGCCAACGAGGTCGTGGCGATGACGGCCGGCGCCACGGTTGCAAACATCGAACGGCTCCTTTCCCTGGGCCGGCTCGATGAGGCCGCCCGCAAGCTCGATGCGGCCAGGTTGCGGGCCGCCGATGCTCCCGAGTCGATACCTGCAGCGCTGGACTCGCTGGAACGCAGCATCAACGCGGGACTGGCCGACGAAGCCTACAAAACCGCACGGATATCGGTCGCGCAGTCAGATAAGGCCGGCAAGGATTTCGAGACCAGGGACACACTGATGGCTTCAGCCCGGGAATCGGGAAACGATGCACTGTTCCTCATCCCGGATGGTGCCGCATGGATCAAACAGCGCGAAAAGTACCTGGATTTCATGCTCAACGACGTGATGAGCTATTACGCCGCCGAAGACCGCTCCCGCCGCGAAGCCATAGTCGCGGCATCCAGGGAAGCGCTCAGGCAAGGCTCCCCCGATGAAGCCCTCAGGATCATCGATGACTATGTGCAGGTCGCCGGAGAACGCGCGATAGACAGAACGGTCAAGACCGTGCTCGATGCGGCGAAGGCGGCCAGGGCCGATGGATTCATCACCGCCGCGCGCTCGGCGACAGCGGTATCCGACTACGCGCGCGCCGAGCGCCTTCTCTTTGAAGCGGCAAAAGCGGGTACCCAACCAGCGCGCCTCGCATCGCAACAGGTCCGCCTTGAAACGGTGATGTGGCGCGACGAGGTGGCCCGCGTCAAGGCCGAACGCTTTGCGTCATCGATGTGGGATCCCGCATCCAGACCGAGGTTTTTGCTTGAAGCTGGTATTGACCTGGCAACGTTCGACACACCCAGTGCCACCTGGCCACTCGGCGGCGTCACACCGCTCCCCCGCCTGTCCGTAGCCCTGTACGAGCGGGTATCCGGCCCCATCCTCTTCGACTGGCGCTTCGCACTGCGCGCAGGCAACTCGGAATGGTCTGGCGCCCTCGATACAGGCAATGCATCTGTTTCCTACTGGAGGACCGACGCCGGACTGCTGGCTGGGTTCACCGTTGCTGTCAGGAACATCGACGCGGGACTTGGCGCAGGCACACTGTTCGGAGCTGCTGGATTTGCGGGCAACATGGATGCGTACGGCACGGCAGTTATCCTGGAACCGACCCTTGCGCCTTACCTCGGAGCCGCGGTACGGGCAAAGTTGCGTTACCGGTGGCGCAAGCGCTTCGGCGCGGGCATCGATCTGGAACGCTCTCTGACCTGGAGCCCTAAAGCCGGAACTTCGGCTGGACTGGCCATAGGCTTCTTCGCGGAAGCCTCATTCTAGAGGCCAGCTTGCCTAGCGGAAGCCTCCCGCGCTAGAATCAGGCCAATCGGAGAGCCAACCATGGAACGCAAACGCATACTCACGGGCGACCGCCCCACAGGAAAACTGCACCTCGGCCACTACGTAGGCAGCCTCGCCAACCGCGTCCGCCTCCAGGACGAATACGAGTGCTTCTTCATCATAGCC
>JFJP01038140.1_pt1 | contig 19357 bp, 20 predicted proteins | sample 431651 | NCBI WGS metagenome assembly JFJP01 (sample SAMN02602958, study PRJNA72255) | Microbial mat metagenome, whole genome shotgun sequencing project. | biome: fresh water; feature: sink hole; material: water; isolation source: purple microbial (photo- and chemosynthetic) mats found in...
TTAAATTTTACGGGTTTGATCGTTTCAGCATGTCGTTTAGATGCGAGGCATAGTTCTTATCGAAGGTGAGAATTACGTCATTTTCTACATCCCACCACAAGTCTATGGACTTGGGCATCTCGGTAAGAGATTCAAGTCCTGAGCTACGCTCAGAAAAATTTAGGTGTCTAATGTCGAGTAACTTTTCAACGTACCAGTTAAAAAGTTTTGTTGAAAAAGGGTGGAACACCCTCAAGGCAAATTTCCGATCACCTTGAGAAACATTAAAATACTCTACTCTGTCCAAATGATATGACCACAGAGTGTGCTTTATGCGAACTAGGCTGTAACTAGTCATGTGTACCAAAGAACAATCTGGATTGTAGGAAAACAGAAGACTGTCAGTAAGACTACCAATGGTAAAGTGATTCAGCGGTCTTCTTATGCCACATTTCACGAAAACTTCAGGTGTCTTGCACATACCATCTGCACAAAACAAGTCTCTATTCTCAATAGGTTGAAGAACAATACCGTCTAGCATTGCGTTTTCCACACCCATCGGTTTGCTCCAACCATTGTCGTAATATACACCCGCAGTTACGGGTTCGATATATTTGCGGGTCATTTTTTAGTCCTTTACAGAAGCAAAAAGTCTATGAGCAACTCGGTATATTTGACCATCGTAGAATCTTTCACGATATTGTCTACGTAGCTTCATTTCCTCAAGGCAAAAATCTGTCCCATGATTGGCTTCGTGTACATGAGCTACTTCATGAAAAACTATGTCCATAAGGTTTGCTACTACGATACGTCCTTTCCAAGGAAGGTCATCGTTGAAGATAGTTGGATTCAACAAGAAGTGAATGCTGTTCTCGTACTCAGACAAGCAGGCTTGAGTGTTTGCGTCGAAAATAAACCCAAACTTTACACGCTTCCCATTAAAAGAAAAATCAGCGGTAGGGTCAAAACCTAGGTTTGTAGCACTCATAAGTTGAGCATTCCAGTCGAATGATCTTCCCGAAGAAGGGAACCTAGGTAAGGACAACACTGCTTTGCAGCCCACCATCCACGTGTGGGCAAGTTTTTTCGTCATCGAATGATTAAGAATAGATCTAACTTTCCTAAGTGAAATACTATCCTTGTCCTTACGGGATTTGCGTAAGGCTATGCTGTGAACTTGAACCTGAAAATCACCTGGATAAGAACCATCAGATATTAGTTCGGTTAGCTTATCATTCAGCTTCTCTACTGTGGATGCAGTACGCTGTGCCTCAGTAGAGAAGACTTCATCCACATTAATATGACCCGGGCCTGGGTAGACAGTTGATACCTCAGGATTTATAACAAATCTGAACTGCAATGTTGCACGCTTAAGGACAGACAAATCTTCGGATAAGCTGTGTACAAGTTCATTTAGCTCACGTTGAGCATCTGACTTAAGCCCATCACGATTCACATTCAGAACAGAACGACTATCATTGAGCTCTAGAACTGCCCTGAAGGCTTTAGATGACCTACTCCAAAGCTTGTATTCAAACATGGGTATGCCATTTACACGAACCCATAAAGAATGAACATCAGAAGTGATGTCTGAGAATGACAGGATTCCCTGTGAAACCATTTTTTGGTAATCATATTCGTCAGCAGCGCTGTTTAGACGAACATCATTCAGATAAATTAATGAAGAACAGTTAGAGTTGCTCACTAGTCTCAAAAGGGCATGCTCAAACTCCTGAATAGGACTGTCTGCCACCTCGAATGTTACTACTATCCGTGTACCAGGTTGGTACTTTGTTTGATACTCAACTTCGTAGTTTCCACCAACACCAGATACTTTCGTGTTTCCGGAAATAACGCTCCACCTAGCATGAGCTAGCAAGATCAAGTTCTTGGCCATACCGAAACCACCAACGGATTCTTCACCCGGCTTAGCCGATTCACCTAGGGCTAACAGTACGTTCACAATGGTATCTTCAGACATGCCAATACCATCGTCTGTCGCAGAGACGCAGAGATTACCGTCTGGGAACATAACTGTCTGAAACCGGATAAAAGAGCAACCCGCGTCAACTGAATTCTGAAGAACTTCACGGAACCAGGCAAAGCGCCAGTCGGCATATTCTAGTTTTGCTTTAGCGAAGTACGATTTGGGGATTTTAACGAATGCCATTTGAATCTCCTTAACAAGTGAAGGAAGAATACGAGGGGGAGATCAGAGCTGATCTCCCCGATAACTTACTAAAGCCATTCAGCTTGAGAAACGTTGCTGTAAGGCACTTCGGTGAAGTCCTTAATCCGCTTCTGATTTACCATTATCCAGCGGATACGCACCCATCTGCACAACCTGAGTTGATACGAAGGCATCACCCTTGAGATTTTCATAGCCAACTCCTCAAGTGTTGATCTACTCATAGAGGATAAATAATGTACGGGTGCTGCAAAATGTTCACCAGGTCTTATTACTTCTAAAGACCAAGCGTCATCCATGATGTAACCCATACCTTCTCGTTCTTCGTAAGAAACAGCACGGAAGCTAACTTCAGGTTGCTCTATAACATTCACCAGAGCATTAACTCGTGACTCCACGGTTTCGATGAAAACATTGTGGGGCAAACCTGTTATTACATAGATACCAGCAAGTTCAATCATGGTACAATCTCCAATAAGTGGGAGTAGATAGATTTGAAGAAGAACGCTATTTAGCGTTCGGAGTAATCTTGCTCATTACGATACCCTTCGAAAATTTGAAGGTGAATAAAATGTCAAACCCGTAATTCGAGGGTTACAATCCCTCATGCTCATTTTATCAAAAAACAAGAGCCCTGTCAACTTTAAATTTTACGGGTTTGAAATTCGGCGCAGATCAGCATGGAAATCGAACGTCCACGTTAGCTTGTTGCTCGCTGGATCTGTGGTCGATGATATAGCAATAGTGAAAAGTTTGCCCTTTGAGTCCGTCTCATTTAACTTACGTGCTATTGCTGCAAACATGGAATTAACCATAGATTCAAAATTAGCAGTAGACTCAGGACAAGCAGAATCTGAATCTGCAAGCCCTTCGTTCAAGGCATCAAGGAAAGTGTTTAACGAATGGAGACGCAGATCGTTAGCGATACTTTCAGTAACAAGTTTAGTGTTACTAGATACGGTTTTGTTTAAATAAATTTTCAGTGGTGTCATTGAGAGGCCCTAGATTGTGCAGTTTTCTGCTTATTGGAGTTTTGGGCATGCTGAAGTAAAGATTTACCTCTGAGGTGTTTTCTACCAGTCATAGAAGTAATAACTGATTGAAGATATCGGATTTCATAATCGCTAGTACCCCACTTGGTGCATATGGAGGAAAGACTAGCGTTGTCTTTTGCTTTCAAATCCTTCATTGCGTTCCGATAGGACTCCGCTATGCTGGATTCTAGCAAGTCTGTTAGTTTAACAAAACTTTTCTCGGAAAGAAGGTCTGTCAAAACCTTATACGTTGTCGCTAAACTACTACCATGAAAGTATTTAGCCACAGCTTCTTTAACAGGAGTTTGATGAGTAGATTTTGGAAGAGTGTATATTAAGGTCATCAATGGTGTCAACAGAGAACCGTGTTTAACGTTGTCCGTAAGGATAGTTAAGTATTGTGCAACTGCACGTTTCGTTACGACTGGTTGTCCCTTTAAAGCAGATCTGTACTTAGCTATAGCTAATGTAGGTAAGAGATTGAATCCCACTCCTTTTGACGCAACACTAGGAGTAATGTCTAAAGCAGTACAACCTTCAAGCTCATTTATTCTCAATGGTGAAGCGAACACAAAAACTTGAACATTTGAGTAGGAGTCACCATTAAGAACAGCAAGGTTCCGGAACAAATCTGAAATACTAACGACGAATATTATTTTGCGTTTAGGTGACTTATCTGCTAATACCTTACCTACTGGTACTATGGATACAGCTGAGGCATTTGGGATAACGCCCTTTGTTATTAGAATATCCAAAACTTTTTCAGGTGAATGATTTGACACGCCAAAGCAGTACATAGTAAAACTCCATCTTTTCGATGTTATCTTTTACATTAAATTTTATGGGATAACGTCAGGTAAATATGACCTCAGATACGCCGTTTTGCTTCTTAACTAGCCACTCTTTACTACCTTCTATAAAATCGCTTTCATGCGGTGTTATTATGAAGGTATGAGGTACTATTTGCTGTATAGCGGGAAGGAAACGTTCCTTGAATATGTCTCTAGATACTTCATCAGCATGGGAAGTAGGCTCATCAAGAATAAGGAAGTTGGTACGCCGGTCACTGGGGAGTAGAGGTAGCACGGACAACACAAACAGCATTCTGAAAAAGTTGGACTCTGCACCACTTAATGACCTAACATCGGACACTTTGCCATTACCGCGATCTACGATTATGGACAGTCCTTGTTCCGATGCGCGTACACTAAACACGAAAGGCTCTGCGAACACCAAGCCACGATAATGGTTCATGTTGGTTTCAATTAGACCGCATATTTCGTTTGCTAGGATAGTACGAAGGCCTTTTGCACCGTATGCCTTAAGCAGAACTTCAAGTAATCTTTTAGAATCAACTGCAGGTTTAAGCTTTGATATAAGTGAGTTTGTAGAGTCCAAATCTTCTACGTGCAAAGCAAGTGCTCGCTGCGCGTTGGTATAGCTATCAGTCTTTGAAACTACAACAGCTAGTAGCTTACGAGTTTTTGCTAAAGTGGATTCTAGGGTATCAAGTTCTGCTGATACATCTACCATAACTTTCTTGATCGTAGAGGCTTTTTTAAGCTTCGCTAACGTGGGATGAGTTTGTACTAATTTCGACTTCGCTTCCAAATGTTTCTTAATGTCCGCGCATAAATCAAGCTGGGTGTCAATGTCCTGAATGGACAGATCAGTATCTGGTTTCTCCACCGAAATTGGGCATTCGAGTGACTCTAGCGTTTTAGTATAGGTGTTATGTTGATGCCACACGTCTAAATAACTGGTTGTCTTAGCTATCGCGTCGTTAAGATTTTGCACAGCGAAAGTTAGCTTTTGATGGTAATGCTTCCTGAAGTCCAGCTCTTTTAGCTTCGACTTCTTATCTAAGTAGGAGCGGTACAAAGATTGTGCATTGATACGTTGCTCTAAACGAGGTATGGCTTTCTTGGCATCCCTAACAGCTTTTCGAGTGCCTTCTAAGTCAATATCACTCAAACAGGTAGGGCAAACTACGCCACCTTCGTGATCGTGATCCTTCAGAAGCTTCTCAAGCTTCAGTGTAGTTCTGTAGATAGATAGTTGGGATTCTAGCTCGGCATTTAGATCAACTACGTCGCCATGCTTGACGTCTACACCTACGTGAAGTAGATCTTCGGCGACTACCTTACCCTCCTCAACTATTTTCTTATACTTGGCATACTTCTCCTCAGATGACTTTAGCCTTGTTTTTGCAGCTGCAAGATCTCTGGTTAAAGCCTTGGACTGTTCGAGGCACTCCTCTGATGTACTTTCAGGCAGGCTAAGCGCCTTCATGCTTTTATTTATCGAGGCCGCTAATTTTCTGTATTGCTCGTACTTGCTCCGGTAAGTCTCATACGTCCTAACTTCGGACCGCACGGACTTAAGGAATTTCAGAGTATCATCAGGTGATGTCTTGTAGGTGTAAGTTGCACGTAGTGCATCAAGTTCTATCTCAACATCATGTAAAGTCTTTAAGGCGTTTAGTTCTACTTTGAGTTCGTACTGAGTGGACTCTAAAGATTTCAATGAAGTCTCGTACTTTAATGATTTTGCCTTCAAGGATTTATTGTCTATACCACCCAAAGTAGTTTGAAGAGTTTTTATCTTGTCGTTTGCAGCAACTATACGTTGCTCCAGCACTGATAGCTTCACTTCATCATCTTTCAGTCCGCGTAGCTTTTGAGCGAAGTAATCTCGTATCTTATCGTACTGATCCAACCTGAACATGTCCACTAAATGTTCCAGTCGTGCGCTGTCGGAATCCTGCTGGAAAGGAAAAGGGCGTTGAGTGGAAACATAGCACGTAGAGTAGAATAGAACCTCAGACAGCGGAAACAACTCTCGAATCATTGCCTCCGCTAGAGGTATTCTAGTTATGTTTAAGTCTTCACCATCTTTCTCGATGTGGTACCGGCTAGGAGATTGAGTTACTTTGTACTTAGACCCATCCTCTGCCCTGAATGTAATGGATATTGTGCTGTCCTTGGACAATATATCCTTCTTGGCCTTCTTTTTGATGGAGAGAGGGGTGGAGAAGTAGAAGACATTTGGGATAGTGGACATGAGCAACGTCTTACCAGCACCATTAGAACTTGGCATGGCAGGGTCACTATCGAGGTTTAACCCTCGTAGGAAAGTAATGGGGGATTTGGCAAGTGGGACTTTCGCGTGCTCGAAATATACTACCTTGCTTAACTCTAGACCAAGTAGACGGATCATGACGCTGCAGACTCACTCTTCCTTTTAGTGATAAAGTCAGCTAGCATAGCTGACATAACAATGGACTCTTCAAGGCTAAGTGAGTTGAATCGGAATTCCATCTCTATCAATAGTGACTGTAGGTTGAGCAACATTGCCAGATTTATCTTGATGTTTGTACCCTGTGCAAGCTTGGCAAATGCTTTTCCAGACCAAGGAGTAAACTTAGCAAGCCCTACAGAGTTATCGGTAAGGTACACAATTAACCACCGCAGCTTGTTCATCAAACCTCGGGCGTTACCACAGCCGCGAATCTCTTTCAGGCACACCTTCATGTTGGCTTGAATGATGCCCATGAGCAAACGCGCAGCACTCTCATCAAGTTCGGCTTCCGTAGAGTTGAGGAAGGTCTTGATTACAGAACGCGGATCAACGTCCTCTCCACTGTTGAGTGCAAAGATCACGCTCTCAAGCATCTGAATGCTATCTCGCATCCTACCGTTAGCCAGGTCTGAAATGACTTTTGTTATTCCAGCCCAGTCTTCGATAGACTTAGTGTCAATGCCTTCGAGACGAGCAATGCGACTCAAGCGTCGTGAAAGCTCATTAGGAGCTATGGCTTTCACTTCAAACTGGTGGCATCTACCGCGAACAGTAGGAGGTAGCTTCTCAGGATTTGTAGTCGCCAAGATCCACAGGGTGGAGGCAGGTGGCTCTTCCAAAGGCTTGAGTAGGGCCTGCGCTCCTTGGGGAGTAATTTGGTGGCACTCATCGAGTAGGAATATGCGGTTCTCTCCCATAACCGGCATGTTCTTGGATGAGGCGATAAGGCCACGAATGTCGTCAATGCCTCGGGCATCGGCCATGTTCATTTCCAAGAAATCTGGATGGCCTTCACCGTACTTGCAGCTTATGCAAGTCCCACAAGGAGCATGAGTTGCGGGGTCAGGATTCTTGCAGTTCAGGTAGCGTGCAATCATTCTAGCAGTGGTTGTCTTGCCTGTACCAGATTCACCTGCAAGTAGAATTGCACTTGGTACTTTTCCGGCTTTGAACATCCCACGAAGCTGCGAAACTAAATGAGGCTGCCCAACTAAGTCTTCAAGGACTTTAGGGCGATACTTTACTGCTAATGATTCTATCTTCATCTTAGGCTTTTGGGTTGCAGACTCAGATACTTTCCGTGTTGTTCGTGTGGTCGTCATTTTTTTGTGTGCTCAGTGATCGATACTTGTATTTACAGTGTGCTCTAATTCACGGTGCCCAACTGCAGCATTCAGGTATCGAGCAATCTCGTAAAGAAGGGAAGCTAAAGCTGAAAAATAATCAGCTACTATAGAGTCTGCGCTTAAGATAGTTTGCACTGAAAAGCATTTATGGCTGCAAATATGCAGAAGTGCCCCAATCTCACTACCACCCGGTACTACGTAGCGGTGATGGGCAGAAGGGGCACGTTGTTTGAAAAACTCAAGACCTTGGTTTACGTATTCAAGTCTAACTCGTAATGATTCTCTACTCCCTTCGTCTAGGTAAGATTCCAGTTCAGACCCTTGAGTTTCGAGCGACATTACGTAAACACTAGTAAGAGAGGTCTGCACAGTCCTTAACGCATTAAGCATGACATCTTTGTTTGGCAATGTAACCGTAGGTCTGTCAATTTTGCTTACAGACAACCCTATAAAACCATTCAGCTCTTGAATATGTGAGGCCGCAAGTAACGATGTACCAAACAATTTAGTTACCTTTTGGGTGTATCAAATTTGATAATGTTTTTTCCATTAGTGATGCTATTGATTTGGGAAGCGTACGGCCAAGAAAATGAAACGCAAAACATTCAGCAAAAAACTCTTCTGGTGATTTCTCTGCGTATTCACTAATCACCATGTCTTTGCTAGATAATTCGAGGGCAGAAGGCCAGATACGTTCTAAGGATTCATCAGACCCTAACATAGATTCCACATGATGCTTACCTAAACCGTGAACTTGAGACACGTACTTAAGGCAAGCGCGAATGATCGGTTTGGTCTCATCAGTACAATCTTTTAAGTAATCAGCAACAGAACGTATTCCTTCAATGTCTTCACGAATTTGTACTAACTCTGCATCTTCAATAGCAGTGATGCTGATGTGATTATGGTATTGTTTAATCCATTTCAGCCATAGAGTCTTAGACATCATTCTTGAATGAACAGCATGTCCGTACTCGTGGGAGAATACGTACTGCAACCCGTCTAAAGCTTCATTTGGGCGTACACACATTATGTCTGTTGATTGCTTTGGTCTGTGCTTGTAAAATCCAGCATACTTTCCCGCTACTGGCCTAACTTCTAATTCTATTTGCACGCCATCAAGCTTTTTCTGCTTCACCGTTTTGATGAAAGTAATCATCTCTCGTCTAAACGCTAGGAACCTCTCATCAGCCATGTCTTGATAGACGCGTATAGTGGAAAAGAATTTAGACTCTTCAGTTCTAAACAATGGCTCAACTTTAACGCCATGAACAGATCCGGCCTTAGGGGAACGGCCTAAGTTTGCCAAAACTTCAGACATCTTGAACTCAATAGGGCTAAGTTTTGTGAACTCACCCTCCCGATCTTTCTCAAGAATAGCTTGATAGGGTTTCTCTGCGTTTACTACCTTAGCCAAATGAGAACGTACCAGATCCAGTATTATGTAGTCACCATTAGTCAGTTTCATCTGTGTGTCACTCGTTATTCAACTCTAGTATTTCAGTAATTAAAATATCTGTCAGCTGACAGATTCCTCTACCTGCATCAACGAACTCAACAGGCCATACTGGATGGTGTTTAAGATACCGTTGCTCATACGCATTTTGAGCATCTTCTAGGTTTTCCTCAAATCTAGAAGATTCTCCTGACCTAACTCTTCGTCTTGAAGTAGCTGTTTCCAAATTAAGGGAAAGGAAAATTTCCAAATCTGGTACAGGAAGATTAGATTCAATTAGAGAGTTCTCTAATTGAGATAAAAGTTCTCTTGGACATGTAGACTGATAAGCCCAGGATGAACTAATGAAACGATCACATATAACCCAAGTACCGGAATCGAGTGTTGGCCGTATAAGCTGAGTCAAATGTAATAGCCTAGAACTGAACATAAGGCAAGCGTCCAGAGTAGCGGGAAACTTGTTAGCAAAAGCGAAAGTCCTAAGCTTTTCACCGAGTTCCGTGCCTCCGGGTTCACGAGTTACCAAAGATTTAACACCCATTTCATTAAGTCGTTCTTCTATGAGTCGTGCTTGCGTTGTCTTGCCGGAACCATCTATGCCCTCAAGTACTATGAACTTTCCCCGTTTCATGTCACGCTCCTGTCTGTTCAAAGATGTCTTGCGCACCACGGCGCAGAACAAACCCATCTTTTGAGTTGTCTGTATAAAGCTTTATATCCGGGAAAATTTCTCTCACGGCATTTGCCATCCCATGTGCTACAACCCTAAGTGTGGGGTGGACTGTAGCAGAAGTACGCAACTCACTAACGTAAATGGTCTCAGCCAGCCCATACGTGGCGGTAACCGGTACTACGGTACCCATTGGGTAGTAGTACTGCATGTTGGCATGTACCTCATACATATCCAAATTCTGAGAAGCACACTCTAACAAGGTGTCCTCAATTATCTGATAGATTTCTATCAATTCAGCTTGAACTTCATCCCTGTATTCCCCCATCTGCTCTAGGTACCAGCTGTGGAAAATGTTCGAGGCTCCATTTATTGTGTAAGCACCGAGCATAGGAAGAGGAGTAAGGCTGTTACGATGGCGCTGAATATCACGAAAAGAGCCGTAGTCTAGTAGAAACTCGAACTGGAATTGCCCATAAAAGTTGAAGAAGTTCGGGACTTGCGTTTTACGGCTACGCTCAGTAAGGAAAGTTTTGTAATACTGACCATCATTGAGCTCACGATAGTGAGAGAAAGCGTATTTAACCTCACCTATCTTTAGTCCTTGGTCTGTACAGGGGGCATCGAGATCGTAGAATGGATAGGTCAGTGTTTCTTGTTCCACGATTGGTTTAAACGAGCTAGAATATTTCTCTACTAGCTGTTGGTTAACCGAATGTGCTAAGTTGTTAATCTCAGTACACGGATGTTGAGACAGTGTGTGAAGCCTTTCAGATATGCGACGTAGACTTCCTTTCCAACTCAATTGAGTGGTCATGCCAGCTGGTAAAAGACCCCTCACAATATCGAAGGAGCGAGCATTTGTAGCGTTCTCCCACTTCTTTAGCTGCATAGAAGAAGAGTCGTCAGAAGCTTCATTAAAGAAGAAAGGATTATCTCGTTGGATACGTTCCAGCACTAATGGGCGCATACGAGCATACAAAGATACCAATCTTGACTGAACAGTAGACAGCTCCATATGAGTGTCACCAAAAGGTGCCACGTAAGCCCGATGTTCGAAGTCAAAATATCGTGTTGAAGTTTCCTGACCGTTGTATAGCTGATCATCTTGAATTGCTTTGGCAGCAATTATAGAAACATTCTCCAGAAATAGTGTGGTGTCACCGCAGTCAGCAATACTGGAGTGGCCATACCCTATGTACCATTTCTTCAGATTCTCTTTGATCTTCACTACGTCAGTGCCAAGTGACTCTAAACGCTCCGCAATTGACTTGTCGGATCTGGAGTAAAACGCCTGAAGCATAGCTGTAACTTCAGGGTCTAAGGAATCTACTACAAATACTTGTTGATTAACATCCATGATTTAATTCCTTTTTGATAGTTGAGTATTAACTCTTGCCTGTGGAACCAAATCCACCTTCACCACGAATAGTGTCAGACAGCTCGTCTACTTCGTTGAAAGACATCATAGATGTTAAAGTGATTTTCACTATCAACTGTGCTATACGATCACCAATTTTTACCAAAACTGGATCTGATGTTCTGTTATATAGCATAACTTTTAGTTCACCACGATAGTCATAGTCAATCGTACCAGGAGAATTAGCTACTGTTATGTTATCTTTGTACGCAAAGCCTGATCTAGGAACTACAGCAAAGTACAGCATACTGTTTGGAAGCTCGAATGCCCAGCCTGTGCCAATAAGAATAGGGGTACGAGGTTCTAACCAGGTCATTTCTGTAGAGTATAGGTCTGCCGCAGCAGAACCAGGTGTCATAACCTGTGGAAGTTTAGCATCTGGGTGTAGACGCTTGGACTTGATACCTGCCGTAGCGAATGAAAGTTGGGTCATCATATCAAACATAGAATTAGTCCTTTTAAAGTGAGTAGGCTGCTTGGTGAAAGTCAATAGTGCCTTTTAGGCTGTACAAGTTTGTTCTTTCTAATGTTTTTATCTCTAAAGTCGCACGAGGTGTAAGCTTGGGACAATAGGCTAGTTCAGTGAAGGCATGCTTTCGTAAGTCAGCAAGTGTACCATTGTTTGGTACCACGCTATGGCACAGATTTTCTAGTATGAAAGAAACCTCACGCTCTGTGGGAGTGTCGTCAATCTTAAAAGAGCCGCGCCGGATACCTACTAAGCTTCCAATAGATCTTGCAACTATGGCTTCACTTATAAGTCGTACGCCGGTAACCACTATGAGTTTGGTCGAAGGGTTACGAGTAAGATCATAAAGTGTTCGAAGCATGAGACGTATCCAAATGAACTCATCCTTTAGACGAAAATTGTCGCCGATTTCCCGCAAAATATCTCGGGTAGTTTTCCCATTTAACTCTTTCCTAGGAACTTTCCTAGCCTCTTGGTCAGTCCAAGCATTTGAGTCTTCCAGAGTGTACAGAGGGTACATATAGGAAGCAATGCGAATAAGAGGGTCAGACATACCCATTTTTACAGCAGTCTCAGATCCGTCTACTATAAAGTCAGCAAAAGTATCTTTCCCTGAGTGCATGTTACCCGCAAGAAACAAAATGTTGACCATCGGTGAGGCACTAATGGTCGAAGAGGTTAAAATGCCCTCAGTCATACTCAGACCTCCTAGTGTCGCTGTCAGCATCGTAGGTACACTTAGATACTAACTGCCACTCGTCAGGGTTGGAAACGTCCTGAGTTCGTACTGCTGTTACTCTATTGCCGTAGTTTTGAGTTACTACCATGCCTTCTGAAGAGCTAAAGTGCCGAATTATGTCACCAGTTCTCAAAGACTGCATTTGATTCCGTGTCATGTTCTCACCTAAAAAGTAAAAAGTCACCAAGTGTGCAAGAGTTATCGTTTCGTCTGTTGTACTTAGACTTCAGGAAATTTCCGGGTGAAGTCATAATAGCACTACCCCATATGGAAGGGGTTGAAGTGCCTATACATCTAAGGCAGTTTATACCTAAAGAAGATAGTACTTCTACCTTCGATTGTTTGTCAAAACATACGGGTGGTGGAATATCAAATCCAAACAGTCTTGAGCCCGCTACTGCTTGATTGAGATCACAATCTTCTTTTGACAATAACAGTTCAAGGCGTTCATTGAACTTAGACTCAAGCCTAGAGTGACCTATATTCTTGTGGTTTATGAAACCATAGAAGGCTATCAAACCAGAGTGTCTAGAGAAGGAATGTTCCACTCTGGCCTGAATCTTCTCAGGCTCTAAGTCATGGCTCAATGCTACAAAGTCAAACGCCAACATTTTGCTTTTAGTTACAAACATAGAGCCACTCACCTTAGTTAGATCTTGTGCAGACGTCGACCATTGTTTTCGTCAGACACGATCCTAACGCCTGGAACGAAAGTAACTGCCTCAGCTACTGCATAGGTACCATCAAGGTTTCTTTGCTGAGTTGTTACTTGGACAATGCACCCTATGCCTTCAATCTCACAGGCCTTCGTACTTTTCATAAATCCTTGAGCTTCAGAGCTTGCCTTGCATAGCAACTGGAACATATCGCCGTTACCAACAACTGCTATGTCTTTTACATTAACACGAGCACCACTTATATCCGAATTGTGTAGAGTTTTTGCTTCCATGATTTTTCCTTAATGTTAACCGCACTTTGAATGACCACAAGTCAGGCATGTGGGGCATCCGTCTAACTGTACTAAAGTAGGAGATCCACACTTGGGACAAGTAGATCCTTGAATTGAACCACCCTTTGCTACGTGTTTGGCCTTCTTCTCCTCTATGGCCTTGGTTAACGAATCATCATGTTTGATGATGCCTATGTTCTTGAAGTGTTGCTCGATAACCATACCAATCTCAGCAACAAGCGACGGAACCATGCCCTGCTTGGATAAGTAACCACCACGCGGATCAAACACTGACTTTAGTTCTTCTACCACGAATACAATGTCACCACCCTTTCTAAAGATAGCACTTGCGAGTCGTGTTAGTGCAACTATCCACTGAAAGTTCTCCATCTCTTTGCAGTTAAGGAAAATCTCAAAGGGTTGACGCGTTTCAAACTCGGTGCCTTCGTTAAGCACTATATCATTCATTGTGATATACAATGAACTAGTCGCCAAAGGCGTCCTAAGCTGATAGGTGCGTCCCGAAAGAGTAGCAGGTCTTTTCATCTTCTCATTCAGGGATTGAATCACTGCTGTATCCTTAATTACCGTAGATTCAGACAGTTTCACACTCACAATTCGTTCAGTTATTTTAGCAGTAGACATGTTAGAACTTTCCAAAATAGTTTTCTTTAATAGAATCGAAAAGGTTTGCAGCCGTTTGAGTTTGACCCTCGTACTCGATCAAAGTATTACCACTGTAAGTTTTCTCTTCACCCGATTGAAGAACAAACGTGTAGTTTGTGTTCTTCAAGTCATCTTCTTTAACTAAAACGCCACTGAAAGCCTCGGGGTTGAAACGGAACGTAGTGCACCCTTTTAATCCCGCTTCGTACGCCATCATGTATATGTCGGAGAACTTCTCGAAGGGGAAGTCAGTTGGCACATTTATAGTCTTAGAAATGGAACTATCAATCCACTTCTGAGCAGCAGCTTGAATCCTTACATGGTGCTCAGGCGAGATGTTGTCAGTTGTGCTGAAACAAGAAGGCATAAACTGTGGGTGAGGTACTTTTGGATCTAGGCCTTGGCTCAACATTTCTGCTTCCTGCTCTGTGGTTACTCTATGAGGTAGACCTTCATTTTCAACCAAGTGCTTGTACATCCGGAACTCATGGGAATACACTGTTACAGCTTCTTTTGCATTGCGTCCTTCACGAATAACATTCCGAAGATACGAATGACTAAAGCTTGGTTCTATGCCATTGCTAGCATTGTCCCCTAGAGAAAGTGAGATTGTACCTGTTGGGGCCAGACTTGTTGCATGGGTAAATCTGCAGCCATGCTGTTCAATGCTCTTTAATATTTCAGCACCCCTAGAGTCCTCACGCCATTCATCAAAATAATGACTTTGAAGTAACAGCTGTCTACCAGTGTATGTTTCATTGGCATACTGCATATTACTGTTGAATCGACCATTCGGAGATTTTTGAATGTCAACAGATGAGAATTCCTGTTGCAAAATAGGGGCTTCACCTTTCTCTATAGAGAGGTAAACACCAGCCTCAAAGCTAGACATGGCTAGGCGCTTCGACACTTCAGAAGTGAAATTTATAGAGGTATTACTTCCATAAGTCATACCCAACATAGTTAAGGTTGACCCAAGACCCAAGAAGCCCATACCGTGGCGACGCTTGTACTCAATCTCATGACGCTGTTGAGCTAACGGTAGTCCATTATTTTCAACTACGTTGTCCAACATTCTAGTGAATGTCTTGACGATCTCTTCGTACTTATCAAAATCAAATGAAGCTTCCGGAGTGAAGGGATTCCGCACAAATTTGGTTAGGTTTACAGACCCTAAAAGGCAGCTACCATAGGGAGGAAGCGGCTGCTCACCACAGGGGTTGGTGGCCCTAAGGTTCTCACAGAACCACAGGTTGTTGTACTTGTTTATGCGATCAACCAGAATGAATCCTGGTTCAGCAAAATTGTAGGTGGACTTCATGATAGTGTCCCACAATTGCCGAGCGGGCATTGGGGTACCATGAGGTTTACCATTCCACTTAAAGACCCACTCATCATCATTCTTAACAGCTTGCATGAACTCGTCCGTTATGAGTACGGATAAGTTAAACTGGCGCAGACGTCCATCTTCACGTTTAGCTTGAATGAACTCTAAAACATCTGGGTGTGAAACATCAAACGTTCCCATTTGTGCACCGCGTCGCCCACCAGCAGATGCAATAGTGAAACACATCCTATCGTAGATGTCCATGAATGATAGAGGGCCCGAGGTAGCCGCACCCGCACCAAAAACGTAACTACCCTTGGGGCGCAACGTAGAAAATTCGTAACCAATGCCACAACCTGCACGTAGTGTAAGACCAGACTCATACAGCTTCATCAATATGCTGTCCATCGAGTCTTGGATTGTATCCGATACGGTACAGTTGATCTGTGATACTGCTCGCTTGTGATCCAAAGCACCCGCGTTTGAGTAAATTCGACCAGCAGGTATTGCATACTCAAGTGCTTCGTAGTAAAGATCTTCGTAGTAAGATCTCATCTCGGGTTTCTCAGCAGCGGCCAATGCTATCGCCACACGTCTGCGGGAAGCATTAAGGTCTGCGTCTACTGGGTTCCCATCAGAGTCCCTGAGTCTATATTTCTTATCCCAAATGTCAAGTGAAGCTTCTTGAAGTTTTAAGTTCATGTCTTATACCTAATTGATTGATAACAATTTACTTTACAGTAATCATGCACAAAACTATAGGGCAGTAACCATCTGCAGGTGGGGCAATTAATTTTAGTAGAACAAATCTCTCCGTACCACACCAACATATAGTTGGGTCACTAATGTCAAAGCATGTATGACAAAATTCACTACAGATACGCGGTGGCTCTTCGTAATCCACGTCTATCTCAGTGCATAATGTTGAACAGCAAGATGTCGTATGTACTCCATAGCTTTGGGTGAAAGCTCGTTGTTCGGTGAAACCGCTTCAAGTGCTCTAGCAAGCCTCTTAGTGAGCATTATTAGATCTTCATTGCACTGAGAAAATAGCTCAGATCTGCTAAGGCAGCAATAAAGTGAAGTTGAACGCGGCGTCAACATGATATGGGTTTCAAAATTTTGCATGATAAATGTCGAAAAATGTCGAAAAATGTCGAAAATGCGCCGGCGCGCGACGGAATAATACAGACAACAGAATTGAGATCCTTCGGCTCTCAATTCTGTTTAATATAGGAGAGGTGAACTTCAAGGAAACCTTGGTTTTCCTCAAATCTTCAAGGAAACCTTGGTTTTCGGAGAAACCCAAGCATGGCTATCGCCAATTACTGAAAGGACGTTTAATTTGCAAGTTTTCATGGGTACCCGAATGGGGGTGCTTTGATCTCAGGTACGCTGAAACCACCCAGCGTACCTGATGAACTATTGATCGTCCGAGCCTTAGGCTCGTTCCCGATCCCTAGTTCAAACCCCGTAATTTTTTACCCACCTCGGTTTCTCCGAAACCGATCTTTTCCATAGTTACTAGGCATTCATACTTAATATCCCAGTAAGTATATTACGGAGGTTACTTTATTTGGTCGCTACACTCCCTGCCTCGATCATCTTGCGATTGCGCTGCACATCGCTGCGTACAACACTTCGAGTCATACACACATGAACTTAGTGGTACGCGGCGCACATATACTTCCTCCCCATTCCAGTACATTACGGCACGTCCTACACGTTGTTTACAGTTGGACTTAGTGAATTGTCGGTTTTGAGCAAGTTTCGCTTAAGCGAAATACCGCGTTATTTGTATGCTGTGAGAAACGCTACGTTGATTTTCTAGCTACTGGTGAAATACCACCTTATTTGTGTGCTGTGAGAAACGCTACGTCCTGTTGCAGCGCAACAATTTTTCTTGTATGTCTTTGATTTTAAACGAAATAAATATTTTCTACGGGTTTGCAAAAAAGTGCTGGTTTGAGCAAATTCTGCAAATGAGGTTCATGACCTCGTGTTTTCTCACCTAAAATTTAGCAATTATCCGTTAGTAAATTGGTATAAAACCATGGTTTTTAGCTAATCTTTGATAGTGCTATTAGAACTTCCTTCGTGTTTGGTCGTAGCGATCGCTTTTACCCGTCTAAAAATGATCCGCAACTTCAACATTTTTAAGGTATTTAGCAACAAAAAAGCCCGTGTACACATCTCTGCATACACGGGCTTGTTTACTGTAGTCCTACCTAGCTGCTTAGATGCTTCCAAGCTTCTTTAGTCATTGCTATACCTAACTTTACTGTGTCATCATCCAATCCACTCCGTTCTAGGTAAGCTCGTAACCCTTTTATCGGGTTGAACTTAGGCAATGACGCTAAAGATTGCCCTTCTATATCGTGAACATCCTTCACCTTCACCAAGGAATCTGAACCGTTTATGTATACTATGTTTGGTCTGTTTAGTGCTATGTCTTTGGGGACAATAACTCCAGAAGACTTATCCACTATTACCTTGTATCTAATGTTAGGATCTTCAACTATTTTTGCCCAATCTGAACTCTTCTTGATCGTTATATTACGCAGCTCGAAGTTTGGGTGGCTATCAATAAACTCATGGTGAACTTCTAACTTACCATTTACATATTCTGCGTTAAAATCAACAAAGCCCTTGGGCAAGGATTCCCCGAATGTCTTCTGGTATAGTGAACCGTTATATAGAGTTCGTCTTTCTGCAAGTACTTGATACTGATGAATGTGTCCAGTTATCATGTAGTCGCCTGCGCGTCGCTGTATGTGACCTTCTTTTACCTTTAACGGTCTACCGTTGTCACCTATTGCACCAGGTTCTTCTACATGTGCGAATATCAAAGGTGGTCTCTTTGACTTTACTTCTGACCCAGGAAAAGGTATAAAGCCAACACTAACATCTTCTATGTTCACAACCTTAGGGGAACCGAATACCCTAAAGTTTTTGAAGAAGTTGTTTGTTGCCATGAATTCTAAGGCATCTAAAGATGTTTTGTATTTGTGAGCTACATCATGATTGCCACGTATGTACCAGGTTTTTATGTGACCATCGTAGGTAAGAAGTAGAGTCAATAACTGAATGAAGGTGTGATCATCCATATGATGAGAGTCACTAATGTCACCAGGAACAAACACATGTTTGATACCCTGACTAAGTGCGTACTCATAAGGCTTCTTTATTTCCCGAATCATGCTTTCTACTGGGTGCTGCAACACTCTTTGCATACCACCTAAGTGCCAATCACTTGTACTTACACCATGAAGACTCATAGCTTTCCTTATATTACTATCCACCCGGGTATCGAGGAGACCGAAGTGGTTGGGGTTATCGTATAACTAATAGTTGGCTGGGGTGGATACCTAGATGGATCTTTTCTATTTATTTCACGCTTAAGTTCCATAAGCTGCCTTTCAAGTAAAGACTTGTAGTAGTGCTCTACATTCGGTTTTGCTGCTGGTACCTTATAATCAACCAACATTTTGTATGGTGTAGACCTGTGGAGATTAGCTAGGTTTCTATTTGCTTCACTTAGCTGCCCCATTAGAGCCTGTAACTTGCCCAGTAGTCTATTTAGAAGTCTTGACCTCATAGACTTTATGCAATTCCACACTTCAGTTAAGCCTTGTAAGTCATTTGCAGCATAAGCTGCTTTTGCTTCTAAGAATAGCTCATGAAGTATTTTTCTGTCTTCCTCTGATCGTTTCTGAGTTCTATCTGGATGTGTCTTAAAGGAAATCTTTTTGAAGAGTTTCTTCACCGCGTCCGATTTGCTCAATTTTTCTGAGTGTCGATCTTGGTAACCCTCTTCTCGACGCCTGTTAAATTCTTCCCTTTGTTCTTCTCTAGTTCTGGACTCTTCTTTCTGTTCTTCAGTTTTGCTAGCTTCTATGCTCGCGTTTATTTCTTTGAGCTCAGCAAACAAAGTCTCTTGACTAGCCTTCAATTCACTAAACGTTTCCTGTAGTTCCTCCTCCATTCTAACTATAGACCAAGTTATTTCACTCATAGTTGAGTTAACTTTTTT
>JFJP01038290.1_pt1 | contig 19354 bp, 17 predicted proteins | sample 431651 | NCBI WGS metagenome assembly JFJP01 (sample SAMN02602958, study PRJNA72255) | Microbial mat metagenome, whole genome shotgun sequencing project. | biome: fresh water; feature: sink hole; material: water; isolation source: purple microbial (photo- and chemosynthetic) mats found in...
TTGGGAGCAAATTTACTCTTGATGATACCAGGGATTGGACCACTGTATTCCAACTCATGTCTTCCAAAATGGCACTTGGGATGAAGGAGTGCTGAATGCCTCATTCAAAGCTACTATGTACAATTAATTTGCGTGGTGTTGTGTCAATACTATAAACATAAATAGAACTCTTTAGTTTATGCTATAAAAAACACATTCCTAAAGTGTATGTATTGTTATGATGAAAGAGAAAATATGGTCCATTTTCCCAACATTTTTGCCCATGTTTTGATTCATACCTATGCGGAAAAACAAAAAGGCACAAGTCAGGAATATGAAGGATAAGTCTAAATGACCCTTATTTCAAATATCAATCCAGAAAACCAAGGGTACCATTTTTCATTCTGATATATTTTAGTAAAGCTTACTTCTTTGAGACATTTAGTTTTTGGGCATGGATGACACTTATTTATTGCTTGTGTATGAAGTTTTGAAGAGACTACATACATATATATAATTAAAAATTTCTGAATGAGTTAGAATTTCACTTGCTGAGTTGGAAATCATTCATTCAGGTGGAAAATCACTTGATCAGTCAGGCCCCATATCAAAACAATTTGGCCAGAAATTCATTGAAACCCCATATTAATTGAACAGAAAGACCCTGATACCTAATTGTATTGGGCCTTATTTGATATGGTATAGCCTACCAAAAAAAGACCCAGAAAAAATTAAGCAGGGCCCCACTTATTGAAAAAGGGCATCAATCCTTTAGAAAGGGTCTGTTTCAATCCATTGGTCACATTTCAGTAAGTCAGTTCTTTTTATCTCAGTCAGGGAACAGATTATATATGAATCTGCCTTGTTCAGTGAAGAATGCCCTTGTTGTTTATCAAGGCTTATTCTATTAATACAGTAGCACTAATTTTTAGAAGTCTGAACTCAATGTGTCAAAGCTCACTATTAGAAAATGACCCCACTTGATTAGAGAGTGCCTTTTCCCACTGTTTTAATTCAGATCCAAAAAGGGTAGTACTGACTCAATGAGTCAAGTCTGACTCATAGAGGGGACCTTGCTCAATGAAACATCTTGTGTTGGTTACAAATGACGCTAGGATGTAAAGGATGGCATACAATTGTACTAGAAATGAATTCTGGTGCACACAACAGAAAAAGTGCTAAGAGATGCCAATATTGCAAAAAAGTCACCATAATGATGAGTAAATACCCCTCAATTAAGTACAAAAGCCATTTCTCTCACATATATTCTTTCTCTTTTCTTGTCCCTTTACTCATCACAGGTAGATAGCATGTTTTGCTTTTGTTTTCATGAATTTTCAGACCTTTTTTATGACCTACAGATTTAGTTGATTGTTGATTTCTGTATTTTTATGTGCTTGGCTATCCCACTGGAAATATGCAAGAAATCAACCAAAATCACTTCTTTGCCATTCCTTGTGCTATTGTGTTGAGGTGCAAAGTAGACCATTTGCAGTTGATTGCAGCATTAGAACATACAATATTTTTAAGAAAGTAAGTTTTGATTGGCTGTTTGTGCTTTTTTGGTTAGAATTGATGCATGGTCTTCTCAACAATAACAACTTCTTTTGCTTTTTCAAGGCCTACCTTGGCATCATGTAATGAAGCCATCATAAGCAAAGAAAAGTGGGACACTTGTTTCCATGAAGTGCCATGTGTTTTTGGTCAAAGGTCTACTGAAAATCAACATGGTTGATTGCTGTGGAGACAATTTTTCATAACCCCTGCTACTTAATTGTACATGGAAAATGTCAAGACATATGAATTTTATTGAAAAAACTGTTTCCAGAAATTCAAACATCAGTTTCTACTTTCTGTTCTTTTTTTAATCAAAAGTTTTATGTTGTCTGTTGTAGTAAATTCCAGTGCCTTTTCCATTCAATCTATTTTTCTTCATAAATATTTGCATTCACTAGCTGCTCACTGTAATTGTCTGTCCAGGATGACTTGTTGATCAGAATTCCAGCCTTGTAATAAGTGGCATTAACTTATGGAGTGCTTTGAAATGCACTTTAAACTCAAGATCATAAAGAGAAGCAAGTCATTAATCTTTATAAGACTCTTCAAAGTTGAGCTGCTGTGAGCACAAACCTTGTTTGGCATAGATCTTCATGAATAAAGTAAGGAGATACTAGTATGACTATGGAACACCAATGACTGATTTATATTTTATGCTGTTGCTATTCTAGCCCAACCTTGACTTTCAAGAAAAGCTTCACAGCTTGGGAAAAACTACATGTATGCAGTGTATCGGACAAATGGTGTTTTGGTACTACCACAAGTTCCTAGCAAAAAGTTAAACTTGATAATAATTGGGATTAAACAACTGTAGTTATGTCAACTAGACATTGCCAAGGCAGAACTTGGGATGAAGTAGTGAAAATTACTACTGTTTTACATTAGTTCTGGCTCAACATATTGTCAGAATTAGAATGCTAAATAGAAAATAATATTGGGATTGTATGACAAAGTGAACACTTCCTTGCATGTATCATGGTCTCAATTCTATTTTTCAAATCTAGATACTACTAGAGATTGAAGCATTGTAATTAAAAACTTTGTTTTAATGTGTTATCACTCTGTGTCACCAGGTGGTGACATCTAAAGACCCACACTATACTTAATGTTGTATCTGTTATGGAGGATGGAATTGATGTTGGTGTGGGGTGTAAAGAAGCTTTGTGATGTAGCAGGTTGCAATGGTATGGTGTGGTGGCTGGACAGTGGAAGGAGACTGAACACAGGCTATGTGCCATGGTGTCTGGTTGGGGCTGGATGGTCCATGGTCACATTTACTGTTGAAGAGGAGCTGTAACAGTTATTGGTTATGGGAGGACAAGTACAGTGTGTGGTCCAGCTTCCAGGTGAGGGTCTGGACAGTCTGGATTATGTGCTCCAGGCAGTCAGTGATGACTTTGCTGGTAAGTTGCCAAGCTAGAGTTGAATTGTTGGTTGGTTTGGGGTGTTTTTATCCAGTAGCAGGTACAGTGGGTTCATGGAGAGGGGTCATAAGGAGGGCCAATCTGCTTGCACCTTTGTATCCCCACCAATGGATGGTGGGTCTACAATGATGAAGCAATTGGAGATGGGGTTACCATTGCCCACAAAGGCCATCATGGTGGGTGAGGAGTTGCTTCTTTTCCTACATAAGTCCATGTATAAGTAAGTACTGGAATAATTTTGTACTGGGTGGTTGAGTACTTAATGACCAGAAAATAGCCTTTTGACTGAGTAGATTCCTTTTTTTAGTCAGACCTGACTAGTTGATCCATTTGATTGTGTACCCATTTTTAATGACTGCTACTCAAGAAAAGTGAACAAAATATGGTACTTCTTCTGTGAATGGACATGCTCCATTTTCCATGAGCAAATATGGCCTGCCTTCTTTCAAGGAAGCCATATTGTATCAAATAAACAGTAACCATCTGAATGAATAAGGGCCCTGTATCATTCAATCAGAGGGGTGCAGGTTTATTCAGACCCTGGTCCTTGCTGAAAAAACTGGGTTGATTGACTTAGGAGGCACCAGGTCATTTTCCATGGGTAACATCCTTTTCAGTAGGTCAGGCCTTGTTTCATTCACTTATGATCCTTCTTCTTCAAAAAGGCAGCATTGTTTCATCCATAGAGCCCTTGTCAACTAATAGCTAAAAGCATTCTTTCTGGTTAATAATGGAGGAGGTAGTTTGGGCAAACTTGCCCTTGTTAAGAAAGTACTGTACTCCCCAGCAAGTCAGTTACTCTCTCACTCATTCCAGTCAGTCATGACTCATTCAGTTATTTTGCATGTCTCAGATGCCCAAAATATCCTATGCTTGCTAAAGACATAATGTCTACAATATCAAATTAAAATTTTCATGTATACAGCTTCATGGATAGGCATTCATGACTAATGAAAGACTGGGGTTCAATCTTATAAGAGGAAGAAGTAGCTACAGCCATAGCAGATATCAAATGCAATATTGTAGCTATACAGAACTTTACATAGAGCCTTTCCATGCAAAAGGATGCTAATCATTGCATAAATATATGCATTCTTTGATCCAATAGTTTTGAAATCATACCTAATGATTTACAGTGGATCAATAAAAAACTTTAAGACATAAGGAAAGGTGCTTATCATTTACATCAAGTTTTTAGGATTCTCTTGGCAATGATATGATGAGACACTAACTGTTTAGCCATAATTGTGTGATCAAAGTGAATTGATCTCAGCATGTATTTAGCAACATTCATCCATAAAACTAGAAATCACTGAATGAGTTGGATCTTCATGTGTTGAGCCAGAGAATTGGTCAACCAATCAGAAATTCACTCATTCAGTCAGGCCCCATATCAAAAAAACCTGGCTAAAAATTCATTGAAACCTGGTCTTCATTGAAACAACAAGGGCCTGATTAATTTTATTAGGTCTTTTTATTTTGTATGGTGTAGCCTACCAGAAAGCATACCAGGATATAATGAAAAGCAGTCCCAACTCAGTGAAAGGGGGCCCCACTCATTTAACAAGGGTCTGTTTTAATTAGCAGGACCCCCTATAAAAACTTAGACCCCTTTTCTTTCAGTTGGGCCAAAACTTCAAGTGAAACCACCCCTTGTAAAAATTATGACAACCTTCTCTCATTTGTCCATGCTCATTACTTTTGATAAAGGACCACTTATCTGTAAAAGGTCCAGACTGAATGAGTCAGGGTTCGCTCAAAGAAAATGTCCCTGACTAAAGTAGAAAGTGCCTCTTCTCACAGATCTACTTACATCACAGCTGAAAAAGGGTACTGACTCAATGAGAGTCAGACCTTCACTAATTGAGAGAGGGCCCCACTCCATAAAAGGCAGTCCCACATAAAAAGGGGGCCCCACTCAAAAAAGGGGGCCCCTCTCAATCAAAGGGGGCCCCTCTCAATATTTGAGTAGGAATAACAGAAATTCATGTACAGGTAGTAGAAGTTCATGTACATATTTGCAGCAAATGAATTCTGGTGCACACAGCAGATAAAAAGTGCCCAGAGCTGCCAGAGTTTTAAAAATCACCATGATGATGGGTAAGTGGTACCCCACAATGTTGTGCAAAAGCCATTACTCTCACATCTTTCCTTTCACTTTCTTTTGATTCATTTATGACAGGTAGACAGCATGTTCTTCTTTTGTTTCCTGAAGTTTCAGACCTTTTGGGGGGCCTGAAGGTACATTTGATTGTTGATTTTTGTATTTTTATATGGTCAGTTTTCCCACTGAAAATAAATAAAATCTCAATCAAAACCACTTCATTCTTTGCCATTCTTTTGCTCCATTGTGTTGAGGAGCAAAATAGCACATATGCAGCTGATTTTTGCGCAGGAGCAAGCCTTCCTGTCAAAAAAAGTAAGTTTTGATTGACTTTTCTGTGCTGTATTTTCTGGTTAGAATTGACACAACATTCTCTCATCAAAGACTAACAGTTTTCTCATGCTTTTTCACTGGCATGCTAGGCATCATGTAAGAAAGGTATACTTACAAAAAGAAAAGTGGGTCTCATGTTGTCATGAAGCACCAGGTGTCCTTCAGTCAGAGGCCACCATGGGGACTCACAAAGGTTGATTGCTGCATAGATGATTTTTTTCTGTAGCCTCTGGTACAAGTTTTAATGCAGGCAAATTGTGAATTTGTGAATTTTTTGAAAAGACTGTGCTCAGAAATGCAAACACCAGTTTCTGGCTTTCTTTTCTTACTTATAGAGCACTTAAGTATATAGTTTCTATCTGAAACAAGAAGTTTCTCCATTGCCTCTTGCTGTCAAGTCAGGGCCCTTTTTATTTAGCCATGGCCCTTTTTCATCCAGTCCAGGCCCTTTTTATTTAGCCAGGACCCTTTTTCATCTAGTCCAGGTTCTTTTTATTTAGCCAGGACCCTTTTTCATCCAGTCTGGGTCCTTTTTTAAAACAAAGTAAGAAGACTTTTTTTAAATGGTATATCAAGTAAGATAATAATAATAAAAAGAGAACATGCAAGTAAAAAACATTTTTTCTAAGGGAATATATTGTGGAAGAGAGTAAATTTTAATGCAAGCAGGAATGCATAGATATAATCATTTGCTAATTGGAAATAGAGCTGTAATGATGCAGAACTCAGTCACAGCCAATAATCAAGATTTCATATTTTTGGCTTGCAGTAAAGGGGATGTCCATTAATCAAAATTATTTGTTGAATCATCTGTTACAACACTCCAATCCATGCATACTAGCTTATATGCAAGGATTAGTGTTACTAGGATGCATGAAAGAGAGAAACATAGGATTGATTGTAGCATTATTAATGCTACAACAACTGCTTCACATACTTAGTCATAGTTTAGTTTACCAATTCTCTCTCAGTGTTGATGGACTGCTGGGCTGCATGTAGGAATGCTTTGATATAGCACAGTTGTTCAAGCATGCCAAGTGCAATGTTGTGGAGGCTGCTAAATTTGTGGGGTAGTTTGCTCATGGAAGGCAGGGGTAGGAGGCACATCATAGTTTGGTCAGGGGTCATAGCCATGGGCCCAGATGTATGGGGAAATTTGAATGCATCACTTCACTGGTCATTTGCATGCTGGACTATAGTTGCAATGGAGGGATCTAGTGTAGTGATGCTTTGGTTGGCAGTAATAATACCAGATTTTGTACTTTTGTATAGCATTTTTCACTTTGATTGCTGCTTAGAGTGTGGATGGAGGTGGTTGGTGTTGTAATTGCATGGTCTAGGGTTTGCATCATAGACTGTGGTATGTAGACTAGAGTACTGGGATGGCATTGGTTCCATTTCTTTGAGTTCCTCATGGTCGGTTGTGCATTCTTGTAAGCTATGGTTGCCTAGATGTGATGGTGTCTGTTATTGAGGGAGATGTATGGTTAATGGACTTGGAGGGTACTGTGGCCATCTCCAAGTCCCATTCCTACATAGGAGGCCATAGACTTATGTAGATGGCAAAATCTATGGTGTTGGTTTCTACATTTTTCTGAACTTCTGGGCTGCACCAAGAGGTAGAACGATGGAAGTGATTGTATCTTAAAAGATTGAGACTACAAGTGGGTATTAATAAATAATTATGTTCTTACACGTGCATAAAATGTAAGTTTCTTGCACAATCAAGCTAAGAAAATTTCATAAGTTGAGGAGCTTAATTTATTTGTATGCCTACAATAAGATTATCAAACATTAGTACCTTACAATTAGCATTGACTCATATGTGTATCTGGTATCAGTCTTCATCTGCCTTAATAGAATCAAAGAAAGTAATAGGTCAAGCAATATACTATCAAACAGGATATTCAATCTATTTATAGCACATACACAATCATATGGATAACATTGTTGTTCTATTGTTTACCTTGACAAGTACTCCCTCTGTTCAGTATTTTTCACAACTTGGCAAAATTTTTCTTGTTCAGAGAGTAACACAACATCACGTATCCATCGTAGCGCAGTTACAGGCAATGCTGCCTTGCAAAAAAACAATACTTAGATGTATATAGCATTTCTTTAAAATTTTGATTCAAAAAGCCCCATCTTTGCACTACTCGATGACAACCGACATGACTGATATTCTTTCACAAATTGATTGCTCCTAGTTCAGATTTGTCTCCTGGTGGTTGGGGGTTTCGGCCAGTCCTACAGCCTCAGCAGGTGAAACACAATTGGGCCTTGTTTTTTGAATATTGTGACCCATCAAACGAAACCTATGACTCCATTTTTGAACATTCAACATATACATGAAAATGCATGTTTTTTAATGCTTGTTCTAGTTTTATAAAAAGGAATTGGCCAATTCCCTTATCACAAAAGCTTTGATGAAAAACTTGGTGTTGTTGCAAAAAATACTGAATGGAGGGAGTAGTAACTTAGAGTCTTAAAACAAAAGAATAGATCTTGTGAATAGGTTTGCTTGTTTGCTCCATTTTTTGAAGTGAAAAGTGGAGACCAAATTTTCTTGTAGACTTGACTGTAATCATACAAATGAATGAGATTTTATGCATGAAAAGTAGTATTCATGCCTTTTGTCAAAAAATCTGTCAAACAATGTTGGCTAGAAAACCAAACAGCACAAAAAAGAATATTAGCCAATTGTGTTCTATAGTCATCTAGAAGTACTTCTTTATCTTATGCATGGCATCAAAACCAAACATGGCTTATGCTACCAGCTCAAGGTTGAAGAGTGTGAAGATTTATGGCTTGCACTCTCCTTCTTATCTTGTGTTTAAAGTGCACTTCAAAGCACTCCATAAGATAACATCTATAAAACAAAAATTCACTGGATCTCAAGGGGCCCCCTGATTTTGAAAGGGAGGCCAGGACTGGCCAAACTGTTTATAATTCAAACTCATTGTAGCCTGGCCAAGCATTGGGGGAAGGGGGCCTTTCTGTTTGAAAAAGAGCCCCATTCAGCATAAAAAGGCCCAGCCTGGATGAAGAAAAGGCCTGACTGAGTAAAAAGGGGGTCTGGACTGGATGAAGAAGGGAAGGTACAACGCAGAAAGAAATCCATCACATGACTGACAGTGCCATGTGGGGTGACACCAATGTACAAGATTTGTCCACTTCCTCACCTTCCCAATGTTTGACATTAAAGGTACCACTGATCTGCATACAGAATCAATTCTGATTGTACAGTCTATTGAAATGAGGCAGTTTGTTCCAATGATAATACAACTGAATGGCACCTTCACCAGCATCCCAAACACATTCCACATCATTGTGCATGGCAAAGGTATAAAATTGACATTGTCTGGGGATCATGGTGATCAATGCCAAATTGACATCTTCTTGTAGTACAATGATATCATATTTTATTCCCAAGACAATAATAGTTATATGCCACTTGCATGACAAAGGCTTGATCTAGGGTAAACACATACTGACACAGATCAGAGGAAAAATCCATAAAGTTATGCACTGGATTGGGTTGCAAATCACCCACATCCACGGAAGGGTCCTCATTCCATGGGTGTATCATTGATTCTGCCAGAGCATTGGGAACAACCATTTTCAAAGGTATGGTACAATCCCAACCAATGTCAATGACAGCTCCTGCATTCAGTGATATTGAGCACCACACCATCTTGTTTCCTTGTCATTCTCATAAAGACATATTCAACTCATCCATTTTTCCTTGTAAATTGTATCAGTCATATCTTTATGAATGTCTTTCACCATAATATGATGAGAAGAGGGAATGACAACAGGACTATGGGCAGATCCATAATTGTTGATTCAGTAAAAGTAGCAGTAGCTGGTCACTGCCGCTGCTGTCAAGGCTTTGAGTCATGCCTGATGCTGTAATTCCATGTCACGTGCTTGACAAGTGTCAGCATCCATGTCCTGCCACATCCAGCATCAGCATCATCAGTTGTCAATGTTGTGACACTGTTTGATTGTTGCTCTCTTTTTTATAAATTTGATTTCATCTGTCACTGGTTAGCTGTTGCCCATGCAACAGCAGCTGCTGCAAATTTACCACACACATCAACCCTGCATCACTTTGATTGTGACTTGCTCTTCTTGCCTTCACCGCAGTTGATTGCCTTTTTTCTTTCTCCCACTACTGGCACTTCAAGGTTGCTGACACTGTATGTACTCCAGAGTACCTGGTAGGTAGGTTGCAGGTCATTTGATCTTCACAAGACTTTTTGAACTGGAGCCACAAGCACAGTAATTATTTGGCTTTAGTCCTAATGAAGACATCAAAACAAATCTCAAATTTGATATGCATGCTGCAGCAATGGTTGATATGATCAAATGTGCTGTTGCTTTCTTGGGTCCTGACCTTGATCCTTTGGAGGAACAACTTATAACTCTCAGAAAAAGACATGTGAAATATGGAGTGATGCCACAATATCTCTTGGTTATGGGACAAGCAGTACTGTTTGCACTACAGCAAATCCTTGGGAGCAAATTTACTCTGGATGATACCAGTGATTGGACCACTGTATTTTTGAAGGAGTGATTGCCTTATTTGAATCTACTGTGTACAATTATTCTGCTTGGTGTTGTGTCAATACTATAAACTTAAATAGAACTCTTTAGTCATGCTATAGAACTCAATGCTTATTTATTGCTGTGACAAATAGAAAATATTGTTCAATTGTTCCAACATCTTTGCCCATGTTTTGATTCATACCTATGGAAATACAAGACACAGCTGAGGTCATAAGGAAAGCATAAGGAATACAAAGAGTAAGTCTGAATGTCACTTGGCTCATAATTTATCAATCCAGAAAGCCTTCATACCTAATGATCAGACACAAAAACTGGAGAATTGTGACTGCTTCTGCATTCTTCATCAATGTTGCACCCATAATACTAGTGAGTGCAAGGTGCTGCTCAACCAGGCCAAAAAGATGCAGAGTAACTTTGAGACTCATGGGCAATCTTATGCCAAGATCTTTGAAAACCATCTGGTGACTTAAGAAAGTCTCTCAGGAAGAGCACAATGGCATAAGCTGGATAGTAGAGTCATACTTTACAACTAAAGCTATAAAAGACTCAAAGAAGTCAGAAAATGTAAACATCTTTGAATTCTCCAATTTGCACTCAAGTCATGAGATGGATAGGGAAAGAGAAACCTCTGACTCTGATCATGAATGATCTAATTTATTAACGAATATTTTTTACAACCCATTAAAACTTATAAACAAATACATATGCATACAAAAAATAACTTGTGATGAAGTTTTCATTCCAATGAGATCAATTGAAACTGTTAAACAAGAAGGTCATTTTGTTACTGACAGTGCAGTAATTGCAGAAGCAATTGATAGAACAACAAGGACTCTAGATGTACATTATGAAGTTGCTGATATAGGTCAAATAATATCTCATTATCAAAATCTAGATTCTAAACAATGACAATAATGGAAAAGTATTTTAAAAGAATTCCAAGATGGTTTTGATTCTAAGGACCAACAAATAAATATTGAACTAAAAGAAGGTAAAAAGCCCCTATCATGTTAAAGCTTTTCCAAGCCCAAAAAGCCAAGAAGAAACCTTAAAGAAAGAAATATCAAGATTATGCCAACTTGGAGTACTAAAAGGATTAATCAGTCAGAATGGGATGCACCAGCCTTTATCATTCCCAAGAAAAATGAATCTGTTAGAATCATTTCAGATTTTAAAGAACTTAATCCAAGAATCAAAAGGAAGTCATATCCACTTCCAAAGATTAGTGATGTGATGCTAAAATTAGAAAGATCCCAAATTTTGAACCTGCTTGTTTAGACATAAATGTGGAATACTATCATATAAAACCAAATTCAAAAAATTATGAACCATTGTACTACCATGGGGCAACTATGAATACCAAAGACTTCCAATGGGACTTTGTAATAGCCCTGATATCTTTCAAGAAAAGATGGGAGAATTAATGGCTGACTTAGAATTTGTCAGAGCTTATATTGATGATCTTATTGACCTTACCAAAAGTACTTGAAAACCCCATTTAAATCAATGCGAGAAAATCAGTCTTTGGTGGAACAGAGCTTGAATATTTAGGTTATGGGATTACCAGAGAAGTGAGTCCCACCTATGCCAGAAAAGGTGCCATTTTACAACTCATATCACCCACAACATTAAACCAATTAAGAAGTTTTATTCATATGGTCAATTATTACAGAGACATGTGGATTTGCAAATCCTTTGGAAATACACAGGAAAGGGTAAGGAATGTGAAGGGTAAGTCTGAATTCCACTAGGCTCATAATTTATCAATCCAGAAAGCCTTCATACCTCTGGAAATACAAGAGAGCTGTAAGGAATATGAAGCATAAGTCTGAATGTCACTTGGCCCATAAGTTATTGAACCACAAAGCCAAGGGCACCAATTTTCATTCTAATATATTTTGGTTCATACCTATGGAAACACAAGAGAAAGCTGAGGTAAGGAATATGAAGAGTAAATCTGAAAGTCACTGATTTATAATTTATCAATCCAGAAAACCAAGGGCACCAGTTTTCAATCTAATATATTTTGATTCATACATATGGAAATACAAGAGAACAAGAGGTACAGAAAGTGTAAGGATTGCAAAGAGTAAGTCTGAATGTCACTTGGTTCATAAGTTTTTAATTCAGAAAGCCAAGGGCACCAATCTTCATTCTAAAATATTTTGATTCATACATATGGAAATACAAGAGAACAAGAGGTATGGAAAGTGTAGGGATTGCAAAGGGTAAGTCTGAATGTCACTTGGTTCATAATTATTTAATTCAGAAAGCCAAGGGCACCAATCTTCATTCTAATATATTTTAATAAGGCTTACTTTTATCAGTCATGTAGTTTTCTGGCATTGATGACACGTATTTAATGCTTGTGTGTGAAGGTTTGTTGAGACTACATATATGTCATTCTGTTATTCTTTTTATATATTGATGTTTAAGTATCAGATCAGCATATTTTACTGTATGTCCTTTAAACAGCAAGAAACATGATGGTTGCATCACAACAGGATAGTATTATCAGATGTTATTGCTGTATATGTTTTGACATTATGTCCAAGTGAGTTTCAGTCCTTATTCAAGTATCATGACAGGTTATAAGTGGTGAAAAGTTGTCTAAACTTGGAAATGGACCCCAGATGGTTTGGGAACAGAAGACACACTTGTGAGTAAGAAAACAATGGGCAATTCTGGAACATAAACAGAGAGTTTCACTCAAGTATAAAAGAAAATGTTTGTAGAAGGCAGAGAACCAGAAGGGGAGGCACAGACTTTCACCATTCCATACAATTCAAATGACTGGATTTGGCCTAGAACTGCATATGTCAGATTTATCAAGTCCTAAATATTCCACACTCTTATAATCTTTCTCAGAAATACAGAATGCCAACTTTGACACAAAAGGAAATTGAAAAGTCTCCTAAAATTACCAAAATATGAGATATTCTAGCATCTTCTACTTATTATGTTTGAATTAGTGATTATTGTCCAAGCTGATAATTAGTAATGATGAAAAACTGAAAGCAGTAGTTCATAATATACTGTAGAATCCCTGTAGTAGCCTCTCAATTTCTTATGTACACTCAGCAACCATCATGGATACATGAGTTTGGCTGCTGGCCATGCAAGAGCAAGCCACCTAATACCACCTCTAAGTCTTATAGCCACTACTGGTCCTAATATCAGTGTAAGGGTGCGATTGCAAGCATCACGTATGCCTCCCATATCACTATTCAAGCGGTCAATGATACTGGAGTACTGGCTTACTGTACTAATTTACAAGCACAATCCAATGCAAACTTTGACAATGGATAATGAGAAACCCAGCCATGATAAAAGCCCTCAGCAAAGCCCAACCTCCAGAGAATCTCCTGCAGCAAGCCAATTCCACCAAAAACCTCTGGATTATGTGTTCAATGAGGATCAGTGCCCCACAATCACCATAGGCATACCATCCAGAGGGCCTTGCCAATAATTTACTAAGAATATGCCCCACACCCCAATATCATTCAGTAACATGATTGCAACAATCAATGAACAAATGTCCCTGCCCAACCAGCAGCTCACCAAAAGATTGCAACAATGCATTGGCAATAATGTGAATCCCTGTCACTTCCTACACCACCCAACATCACAACTACACATAACACATATAAAAAAGGTAATCTGAATTTAAAGTGTTATATCTAGTCCCACTATTCAAAGAAACTTAGACTCACACTACTTTTGTAAGTAGTACAATTGATGGTGTTGGGACCTGTCAGTTGGTGGCAACATTTGAACTAAATGCCTATGTTCTTTGTTCTATGTTGTGCACAGAGTTTAGCAGCTTTTAATTGCACAAAGACATGATTATGGCTGTTGGTGACCCATTGGCAGATATGCTTTGTTGGTTGGGTCATGGTAGTCTCTGCATCAGTCATATCTACACATATATATGCATCTCCAGACCACAACTGTGCCTCAAACCATTCTATGAGGAAAGAACAATGCACTTTCTTGTGGGCAATGCTACACCCCACAGCAAATTCCAGTCAAAATGCCCAAATGAACTTCTTGCACTTGTACAGCTTAAATCATCTAGAGTGATGGTTAACAGTGCTTTCTAGAAGATGCAGCTCAGCAACAAGTGGCAGCAAGTGATGGGAAGCTGCAATCTCCAGCAAACACCAATGGCACCAATTCTAGCAGACAATAATCCACAATGACACCCTAGGGTACAAACACATCTATAGTAAAACTAAAAATCACTGATTGGCTGAGTTGGATCTTCACTTGCTACCAGCCAGAAATGTTCATTCAGTCAGGCCCCATATCAAAATAACCTGGCTTGAGATTTGTTGAAACCCAGTCTTCATTGAAACAAAAGGGCCTGATTAATTTTATCAGGCCTTTTTATTTCCAGTATAGCCTACCAGAAAATAGATAAGGATAAAGTGAAAAATGTCTGCCACTCATCATTGCAAAGAGGGCCTCACTCATCTAAAAAGGGTCTGTTTTCATTGGTGGGTCCCCTTACAATAAGTTGGCCCCATTTTCTTTCAGTCAGGGCAAACTTTAAATGAAACCATCCCTTAATAAGTAATGGGTGACCTTTACTTGTTTACTAGTAAGGCTCATTTCATTTGATAAAGGACCACTTATCTGAAAAAGATACAAACTCAATGAGTGAGGGTTCACTTATAGAAAATACCCCCCACTAAAGTAGAAAGTGCCTTTTCTCATAGATAGATCAAAAATGGTACTTACTCAATGAATCAACCCTGACTGATTGTGAGGTGGCCCAACCATTAAAACATTCTATTTTTGGTTAGGAATGACAGAAAATTTGTGTACTTGTAGTAGAGGTTGGTGTAGATATGTACTGCAAAAAACCTGGGGTGCACCAAGTTACAAGATGCCCACAGGCAGTGGTTGCAAAATGTGATGTTGTCATATTGCAAACAAGTACCATGATGAACTTACAAATCACCATGGTGCATTGTGGGCAAGTGCTCTTCTCTGTTGGAATTCTTTGTGCAATCCTCAAGCACAATGTAAGCAAGCTATTTGGATGATTGTTGCTTTACAGCAAGTTGAAAAAGGAAAGTTAGGAGTGATTTTTGCACTTTTTTCTATTGGTTGGGTTTTAAAGTGCTTTTTACATTTGATTTCAAATTGTTTCATTTGCACTTTTCTTTGCAGATTTGGTCAATAGCAAGTCATGAAAAGGTCTGCAAAGTTTGGAAGACATTTGAGTTGTCTTCACTCAGTAAATTGCAATTTCTTTACAATTTACTTCACAAGTGCCACCATGGTTGTCAAGCAGAACCCTCTCTGAAAAGGGGGTTTCCTTGTTGCATAGTTACTGCTACTTATTTATAGAGAAGAGGGGAGATAAAAGGACTGTAAAAAGCTCAGGCAAACTTCAATTTTTTTAGCAAAAGGCTTTCAAAAACACATTTCTTGCTTTCTTTTTATTGCTTAAGTGGCATAGAATGATTAAATAAATAGTTTCTTTTTTCTATAATATCTTCTGAATGGTTGTACTTTAAATGTAACCAGATACTTTCAATTGATCTATACAATCCTAGTTTAAGGGAGGACTTTTTCTTGGTAAAGGTTTCTACAAAAGTGTCCCCCATTCATTCAGTGATTTTTTGTTTTATACAGGAGGAACTAATCATATGTAGATGTGTAGGTCTATCTACCATGGGAATGATATCAGAAGGAGTTTTCAAAAATGTCTTTTTATTGCTCAAGGCCAATAGTAGACTGGAGGCTTTGATGAAAGAAATAATAATAATAACTCATTGATTATAGAAGTTACCTTCTATCCCATGAGGGTTTGACATCATTGGATGTAGCTAAGTTCTCACTTAGGTGTTAACAACTGGTAGCAAGTCCTACAGTGTGTTAGATAAATGTGTCACCTGGTGATGCATAAAGTGCCATTCATACTTTGGTTCTGCCTGAGTGCACTGAATTTGGGTTCTGACTGTTTTTAATGTGGCGATCCATTGTTGCTTGTAGTGGGATGGTAATTTCAGGAGTTTCTGCCAGGGCCATTTCATGAGCAGTTGCTCAGCCCTATATGCAGTCTCTATTCCTTGCTCATAGACCCTTTTTATCTGTTGATTGATGGCATCTTCCAAAATCTCCTGTCAATTGGTTTCTGATTCATGGAGGGCTTTGTTCCAATGCTGCCACTGTCCCAAGCAGTCATCAGCAGTTGTGTAATTAAAGCTATTGGCTACCACTTACTTAAGACTTAAAGGCCTTCCAGTAGATGTCTTGTTCTTCCTGCCAATGGATTGCAATACACCTTTTGAGTGCAGCTCCCCATCAAATGGATTCCTGAATTGCCCCTGCAGTGGATTCTTCCATCATTGGCCTTCTGGTTGCTACACTGTCATGCCATCTTTGTAAAGATGATAGAAGAATGCCCTGTCATAATTCTAGGTGAGTAATTGCAGTCACCATCCAATTGTCAAGTTCCATCAATGCCTAAGTCCACCAAGCCACAGCCAATTTGGCCTGGCACCATAATATGTGCTCTTTGTCCTCCTTGGGACATGAGCACTGGGGTCACTTAGCCTGAGTCTGTAGCTTCCACTGTTTCATGTTTTTCATATGGTAAAAATTTGGTTGCAAGTTTGGAGACCCATTGTTGTTTGGCTTTGGGCAATGCATACATAGCTGATTCCTCCATAGCCCAGTCTATGTGCTTTTCTGCACTGGGTTTGAAATGTTGTGATGTTGCCAAATGGTTCAAAATGGACCATTCAGATGTCTCTGAAGTTCAGATGTTAAGTTTGTAATGATATATTTGCCCTCAAATGAACATACCCACTGCTCATACAGACAATGATCAAATTGTTCCTGAGGTTCATCTGGTGATACTTTTTGTTTAGCAAGCTCATCCATCTCTATGTTCATCCATGCCTCCCTTTGCAAAATGGTGATTTGTCCACTATCTTGGTGGCCTTTCACATGTCAAAGTTGTAACTTGAGAGGTAGCAATATATGGAGAGTACATATTGCACTAATGAGATCATAATGCACTTCATTCAGTTTTGTTGCTTACTGGGCCTTTCATAGAGCAGAAAGACCATTGCAGGCTATAATAACCTGACCTGACATGATCTGATGTTCATCTATAAATTGTTTAAGGGAAAACAAAATTCCCCACAGCTCAAACAATTTGCTCTGGTAAGTGCTTTGGTTGCTTTTGCTGCCTAGGGTTTGGCCTGCTCCTATCAACTAATTGGAAGCCATTGCACCTTTGATGGTCCACGTGGCTGCCCCATGGGCAAATTGAAACAAGAAGCCATCACTGACAGCCACAGCAGTGCCTTTTCAAATAGCTAAACATAGTTCTTTGGTCTGTTTCCAGAATGCACTCACACTTCCAGTTTTCCCAAAATTGCTGCTGAGAAAAATGATATTAGTAGCTCAGGTTTGATTGGACCATGCCCCCTGGGAGTAATTGCTGAGCCATGAGGATAAACCATAGCCTGATTCAATTCTTTGGCACATTGTAGCTTGCTACTACCCATGGATTTTGGTGGAAAGTTTTTGTGAGCTGATGTAGGGGTATTGAGATGTAAGTTGTCCAGTTATGTTTGTCACATTGATATAATTTCTCCTCTGTGACATTTGTAAGCCATCAATCCAGTTGATACATACAATGTAACTATTTTCCTAATGGTAGAGGTAATTGACATTGCCATCCAATTAAGCTCTTTGTCAAACCTCATTGCCATGTTGCCCACTCACTTGGTTTTGGCTTTTACCACTTTAGGCCACAAGTATGGATGTTGGTTGGTGGCTGGTTGCTTTGTCAGACCAAAATTGATTATCAATTGCCATGTCTGTGCCATTACAAATGTCAGACATGAAAATAACATCTAGATTCAGCCAACAATGATTTAGAGTAACTTGCTCCACTTCTTGGTATCCCACACTTAAGAAAATCTGCATAAGTTCTTTATCCTGTATTCATTGTGGTAAGATGTTGTATATGTCCATGGATACATTGATGCCTTGCTGAACACAATTAATTCAACATTGACTGCTCCAAGTTGTTGTAACACATGATTTTGCTGGTGGGGAATTTGAAATAAAGGGCCCCCAAAACCAGTTTCCAGTTGGAGTAATTCACAACATGCCTGCAATAATATACCCATTGGATTGTCTACATGTGCCCCATATTTCACAAGTGTTTGCACATGAGAGATCATTTGTTCTGTAATCAAATTGGGTTTATTGAGACCTTGATATGCTAGTTGGCTGTGGGCAACTGCTTGGGGAAAGTTCTGATTCACTCCCATAGCCAGAAGAGTGACCTTGGCTTAATAGGAGTGTCATAATGTGTTGGCATTGCTTTTCTGTGAAAGTCATTGCTATAAGCAGATAACATAGCTTTGGTAGCAACACTTATTGTAAACTGAAATCTGTGGCCACTCATGGAATTTTTGCCATAATCATGTGGCTTTTCCAAATGTTTGTTAGCCCCAGGAGATACTGGTATTCTGTCTCATTATTTCCATCTGGAGCCAGCCAGACTCCCAAAGTATGCCTAGCTTTGTTAGTTTCAAGGTGGGGAATAGTGACCATGGTCCCATCATCCTTGGTTCTGTATTTGGAGTTTCTGCCAGTTGGTTTCCCATTGTTTGTATTTCCTTTGATCATTCTTGTATTTAAAGTCAACCAAGTACCAAAAGCATTTTTCTGTACAAGATTGCCCCCATTTGCCTTGAGAAGGCTGTGCCATAACCATACCAATGGCTTTGATGAAAGACTGTGTTTCTGTTTTAAACAAGAGAAAGAATTGGTGACAGTCATGGCATATCATTGAGATGCTTATTCCTATCTAAAAACTCTAAAGGAGTGAGTTTGATTCATCTATGTAATGCAAAAGGATTGAACAAGTCTGGATTGCCTCTGGCATTTCAGTTCCACCCAGCAGACTGATGGGTCAGATAAATGACCACTCAGGCCCAGAAGTGACAGGAAGGGATCAACACCCAATGAAAACAAGGTGGATGTAACTACAAAGGATATCATATAAATGTTAGTTTCAAAAAGCTAATCACTGATATAATTTCTGCAGAAAGAAATAAGAGAAAGCTTTATCTGGTATTTGCATTTCTGGAACCTTTCAACAATTCTTTTTCCTGCTGAATGGACATCCCTGGACAGCACAAAAAAACAATATCTTGATGACTGACTGAGTTCTGCATCATTACAGCTGTATTTCCAATCACCAAAATGATTATATCTATGCATTCCTGCTTGCATTAAAACTTTCTCTCTTCCATAATATATTTCCATAGAATGTTTTTCATTTGAATGTTTCTTGTTTTATTATTATTATTGTACTTGAAATATCATTTTTAAAAAGCCTTTT
>JFJP01038141.1_pt1 | contig 19350 bp, 17 predicted proteins | sample 431651 | NCBI WGS metagenome assembly JFJP01 (sample SAMN02602958, study PRJNA72255) | Microbial mat metagenome, whole genome shotgun sequencing project. | biome: fresh water; feature: sink hole; material: water; isolation source: purple microbial (photo- and chemosynthetic) mats found in...
CGTTGATGGTGCCGTATCCGATGACCACGCCGTCTCCGGTCACTTTTCGTTTTTCCATTCCGAAATCCACGCACTGGCTTTCGGCAAGGTCGTTCAGTTCAACAAAACTGCCCGGATCAAACAAAAGGGCAAGCCTTTCCCTGGCGGTGAGTTTCCCTGTGGAGCGGTGGCGTGCCAGGGCTTTTTCACCACCTCCCATGGATGCTTTGGCTTGAAGGCTTCTGAGTCGTTCAAGCTCTTTCTCGTGTGTTTTTATGGTCATGATATATCCTTCTCTTTCATATTAACAGCGCTTTCACAGGGTCATGAACTAATGAATTTTATTAGGTTTTCATGACATATTGTCAGCTATTGTATACTGTATACAATTATACCGTGTCAAGACTATATTTTGAAAAAAGACAATTCTCTCCAAAGGGATGTCGAGCCGGAAATGAAGATCGGTTATCCGACTTGACACGGGTCTGGGGATAAGATAGGTTTTTAAAAAAAGAGGAGAAAAAAAATGCATATATTTACACAGATTTATGAATTTTCTTCATCCATCGGCGCCCTTGAAGGGTATGTGTATCAGAAAAAAAGCATGGATGAGATGGACCCAAAAGCCCTTGATGCCTGGACCGGCAACCTTGTGGATGCCTATGGCCTTCTCCCGGATGATGTGCTGGAAAATATTCAACCCTCCCTTGATCTGACTCTGAACCGGGCCATCAGTTCCTTTGACGTCATCCTCACAGAAGACCATGAAATTTTAAAACGGCTTTATACCATGGTCGGTCAAAGAAAAACCGTATCTCCGGATGATTTTCAAAAAAAGAAATGGTTTCAAAAAGAGAATCATGAATAATTCGCCTGTGATATCCGGTAAGGTGTTTTCCGGGGCAAACAAAGCTGCTTTTTTTACACAGCTTTCCTGGGTTCAGGCGCAATGTCGGGAAAAATTCGGGTTCATCCCTTTCCCCGGAACCCTTAATCTTGAAATCGCACAGGCTGACATAGAGCGCCTTGGGAATATATCGGATCAGGAATGGAAGACTCTGGTTCCGCCGGATGAGAACTTCTGCTCATCGCGGGCGCTGCCGGTATGGATTGGTCCTGTAAAAGGGGCATTGATCCGGCCGGACGATCATGTGGCCATTCACGGGCGCCATGTCATGGAAATCATGGCACCGGTGCGGCTCAGGGATGTTCTGGCCTTAAAGGATGGGGATAAGGTGGAAGTGAGACTTTCCGCCAGGACGGAAGATTCTGCGTTTCGGTTAATCTCTCCTCTTTCACTGGAAGCGGTGATTTTTGATCTGGACGGCACCCTTATTGATTCCATTGAAGCCTATTACCGGATTGTAGAAATCGCTCTGGAACGGTTAGGGTTGCCAAAAGTGCCGCGATCCAAGATTTTAAAGGCCGCACAGAATGATTCGTTCCAGTGGGAAGAAATCCTGAAGGCAGCACCGGGCAAAACCCTGGAAGAAACCAAAACAGCAGCCTGGAAGATCATTGAAACGGTTTATCCGGAGTTGTTTTTAAAAAATGTCCGGCCGTTTTCCGATACCGGGGCGGTACTTCGGCTGATTCATGCCTGCGGTGTCAGGATCGGGATTGTGACCTCGACCCCGCAGAAAAATATAACAGATAAGATGAAAATCCTGGATCAGGCCGGGGTTGCAGGTCTTGTGGAAGTGGTGATTTCAGCCGGGGATGCGGAACGTAAAAAACCTCATCCCGATCCTTTGATTCTCTGCTGTGAAAAAATGGGGCTTCAAGGTGAGGTCTGCGCTTATGTCGGGGATACTTCCATTGATATGGTTGCGGGGAAAGCCGCTGGTATGAAAACCATCGGGGTTTTGACCGGGTTTGATAGCCATGAAGATCTGTTACAGAAAAACCCGGATTGCATCATTGGTTCAATTTTCGATCTGCCTCGGGTGCTGAAGCTCTACGGCTGATTTTTTTAACCATGAAGATCATGAAGGACAGGAAGTTTTGTTCGCCTGTCATTGATATTAAAACTTAGAAAAAGCCTTGATTTCTTGATCTATGTGTATATTAATTGTAATGATTATGTAAATACATAATTGAGCATACAGGAGAAAATTATGGCAAAAACAGCAGTCATTCAAACCCGTGTTGATCCAAAAACAAAAGAAGATGCCCAAACGATATTGAAGAAATTGAATATATCAATGTCAGAGGCTATTTCAATGTATCTTTCACAAATAGCATTACATAACGGAATCCCTTTTGAACTAAAGATACCAAATGAGCTTACCGCCAAAACACTCAGAGAATCAGAGAATGGGGACAACCTTCATAAAGCTGAATCCGTTGATGCATTGTTTGAGGAGCTTGATAGTTGAACCTTTATTATACGACTCAATTCAAAAAGGATTATAAAAGGATTAAGAAACAAAACAAGGATGTTGTTAAATTAAAAATTGTCATTGAGAATTTGATTAAAGGGAGTTTAATAGAGCCAAGGTATAGGGATCACCCATTATCCGGAAACTGGGAAGGGCATCGTGATTGTCATATAGAACCCGACTGGTTATTGATCTATAGAATCACTGCCGATAGCTTATATTTAGAAAGAACCGGCTCACATTCTGACCTATTCAAAAAATAAAAAAATAGTGAATAGCGAAACGACATCATGATCTTCATGCGCTTCATGGTTTAAGTCCTTTAAGCACAGCTTCCGGTGTCATGCAAAGATTGGTGAGCCGAACGCCTGTGGCATGAAAAACCGCATTGGCAATGGCCGAAGCCACATTGACCATGCAGCCTTCGCCGATGCCTTTGGCGCCAAAGGGCCCGGTGGGTTCATTGGATTCTACGATGATGGCTTCCACAGGGGGCGCATCACAGGACCGTAACAGCCGGTAGTCGGTAAATCCGGGATTCAGGATATGGCCGTCTTTTCGGATCAGGCCTTCGGTCAGGGCAAATCCGATGCCCATGACCCCGCCGCCCACAATCTGGCCCTTGACCATTTCCGGGTTGATGGCCTTTCCCACATCAAAGGCGCTGGTGAGTTTTACAACCTTTATTTCTCCGGTTTCTGTATTGACTTCCACTTCTGCAAACACGGCCCCGTAATAGCCGGGCATGGCCGGGGCAATGCCGCTGGCCGACCCCATGATCTGGGTGCAAAGTCCCATGTCCTGGATCTGGAGCCGCTGCATCAGGTCTTTGATGGAAATGGCATTGGCCGGGTGGGCGGTTTCAAAAATCAGGCCTTTTTCAATTTTCAACGCGTCCGGTTTGACCTTGAGCACATTCCCGGCATGGGTCAGCATTTTCTTTTTTGCATCCAGGGCTGCATCTCGCACCGTGAGCCCGCCGCAATAAGCCTGGCGGCTGCCGTGGGTGCCGCAGTCCAGCGGGGTGATGTCGGTGTCGGTTTCCGAAACGGATATGCTCTCAAACTCAACCCCGAGAATTTCCGCTGCCACCTGGGCCAGAACCGTCCGGCTGCCCTGGCCTTCGTCGGCGGCTGCCGTATGAAGATTCACGGTGCCGTCGGAATTGATCATGAGGAAGGCGGAACCTGGATCGGGCAGGGCCCGTGCCGCCCCTGTGCCGTGGAGCATGATGGAAAGGCCGATCCCTTTTTTGATGGGGCTTTTTTTGATGGAGCCATCTGAGATAAATTCGGGTTGAAGTTTCCGGGATCTTTTTTCTTCCCACCCTGAAGCAGCCGCCCCTTTTTCAAGGCATTCCTCAAGACCGTTGCTCAGGATGCGCTCGTTCAGGACCGGGTCCATTTCCCCGGCTTTCCGGTAATTTTTCACCCGCAATGCCAGGGGGTCCATGCCGAGTTTGTCTGCCAGGATATCCATCTGGGATTCCTGGGCAAAATTCATCTGGGGGTTTCCATATCCCCGGAGAGCCCCGGCCATGGAGGTGTTGGTATAAACCGCAGTGCCGGAAAATTTATAATTGGGGATGGCATAAAGCCCGACGCCTGTGGACAGGCAGTCGGCCAGGACGCCGATATAATGGGTGCCGTAGGCTCCGGTATCAGATAGAATTTCTGCTTCATTGGCCACAAGGACGCCGTCACGGCTCACCCCGGTCTTCATGCGGATGATCATGGGATGACGGCTTTCCGTGGCGCAGAAATCCTCTTCTCTTGAAAAAGACATCCGGACGGGCCGCAGGGTTTTTTTGGAAAGCACGCTGCACATGGCTTCAAGCCCGTGGATGAGGCCGCATCGCCCGCCAAAGGCCCCGCCGGTAAAGGGTTTTATCACCCGGACCCGGTTCAGGGGCAGCCCCATGATTTCGGCCAGATAATGCTGGCTCCAGTGGGGAAGCTGGGTGGAGGAATGGACTGTCAGTTTTCCGCTGGATTCGAAATTTGCAATGCAGGTGGCAATGGGTTCAAGGCTTGCGTGTTTCTGCTTTGAGGTGTGATAGGTGTTTTCCACAATAATGTCTGCGGCTTTAAACCCTTGTTCCACATTGCCGAATGCCTTTTCAACCCTAAAGGCGATATTGCCTTTTTTGTGAAGGCAGACCCCGGTTTCGGTCAGGGCTTTCTCCGGGTCATGGATGGCGGCTAAGGGTTCATAGTCCACCCGGACAAGGGAGAGGGCGTGTTCCAGGGTTTTTTCATCCACAGCAGCAATGGCCAGGACCGGGTCGCCGATAAACCGGACAATATCGTCATAGAGAAAGATTTCTTTTTTCTTTTTTTCCGTTCGAAGAAAAAACCAGTATTGAATGACTTTCGGAACTTCAAAGATCGTGGACACGGCTTTGACGCCGGGCAGTTGAAGGGCAGAAGCGGTATCGATGCGAAGCACTCTGGCATGGGCGTGGGGACTGCGGATGAGCCCGGCATGGAGCATGTGATCAAACCGCAGATCCGGAGCGAATCTGGCCCTGCCCGTGACCTTGTCCACGCCGTCGATGCGCTGAAAGGATTTCCCGATATGGGTCAAGGGTTCAGTCATGGGATTTTTCCTTCATTTCTGTGGCGGCTTTGAGGATGGCCTGTATTGGTTTTTCATAACCGGTGCACCGGCAGAGATTGTTGGCAAGACAGTGTTTGACCAGGGAATCGTCCGGTTCAGGATGGTCCTTGATCAGGGCATGACCGGCCATGATCATGCCGGGTGTGCAATATCCGCACTGAACTGCGGATTCGGTGAGAAAGGCGGTTTGCAGCGGATGGAGATCAAGCCCGTCCTGGAGCCCTTCAATGGTCAGGATATGGCCGTTGTCGGCCTGGACCGTGAGCATGAGGCAGGAGAGCACGGCCTTTCCGTTGAAATTAATCGTGCAGGTGCCGCACTGGCCTTCACCGCAGCCTTCCTTGGTGCCGGTGAGCAAAAACCGGTCCCGGAGGGTGTCGATGAGCCGCTCGCCCGGTTCTACGAGAATTTCCCGCCATTCAGTGTTGATATTGATGCGTACCGGTATCATGAAAGGCTCCTTTCAAGGCTTTTTCCCAGGGATTGCTGCAAAAGAACGGGAATCATTTCTTTTCTATAGGCGGCTGTGGCCCGGATATCGTCGATGGGTGAGGCTTCTTTTGCTGCCAGACCGGCGGCTTCCTGAAAAAGGGCTGCGGTCTGGAGGGTGTTTTTAACCAGGGTTTTATTTTCCATAAAAGCTTCGGCTTTTTTGGCCCGGAAAGGATGCGGCCCCACAGACCCGAGGGCAATTCGTGCCGAAATGCAGATGCCGTTTTTTATGGAAAGACAGGTGGCGGCATTCACCACAGCCATATCAATGGCCGTGTGCTGCCGGGTGAGTTTGATGAAATTTGCCCCGCTTTTTTCCGGCATCCGGGGAATCCGGATTTCAGTCAGGATTTCAGAGGGTTCCAGAACCGTGCAATGGGGGCCAATAAAAAAATTGTCGAGATTTATTGTTTTTTGTCCGTGGGGGCCTTCCATGACAAGCACGGCATCCAGGACCAGGAGCGGCAGGGCCAGATCGGCATGGGGGGATGCATTGCAGAGGTTCCCGCCAAGGGTGGCCCGGTTTCTCAGGGTCAGGGTGGAATGGGCCAGGGCTGCTTCAATAATGGCGGTGTAAGGACTTGTCTTAAAAACCGGGGATGAGGCCAGGGTGTTGATGTCTGTGGCTGCCCCGATGAGGAAAGCGTCTTGGGTTTCCCGGATATAGTTCAAACCCAGACCTGAAATATCCACAAGTTTGTTTTTTGTAACCCCGGTCCGGCCGCTCTGTCGCCGGGGCAGAAGATCGGTGCCGCCGGCAATGAGGACTGTGCCGTTATCCTGTTGGGACAAAAGGCCGATGGCTTCCGTTACTGTTTTTGGCCGGTGAAATTCCTTTATATCAGGAGTGTTTCGCATGATCCGTCTCCACCTTCAGGGTCAGGCCTGTCATGGGGCATTTAAAGGGACGGTTCTGCCATGCGGCCTGTTCATGGGCAGCCCTGATCATATTGCGCCATCCAAAACATCCCCGGCACTGTTGAAAGGTCTTGAGACAGAAGGGCGGGGGGCCTTTTTTGATGACACGGGTGCGGATCATTGATGTTGACATGGTCAGTTTTTTCCTTTTTTATAGGTCATCCCCCTGAAACGCAACTTCCCGTTTCTTTTTAAGGGCCGGGAGTCCCGCTGCGACCACCATAATGAGGGACAGCAGAAGAAAAGAAAGAGACAGGGGCCGCGTGAAAAAAACACTTGGGTCTCCGTGGGATAAGAGCATGCAGCGCCTGAAATTTTCTTCCATCATGGGTCCCAGCACAAAACCCAGTATCAGAGGTGCGGGCTCGCAGTCCAGTTTTATGAAAATATATCCCAAAAGACCCAGGAGGGCCGTCAACCCGATATCAAAGGTATTGTTGTTCACGCTGTAAAGACCGATGCAGCAGAAGACCAGGATAGCGGGGTAAAGGACCCGGTAAGGAACGGAGAGAAGCCTGACCCAGATGCCGATCAGCGGCAGGTTCAGGATGATCAGCATGAGATTGCCGATCCACATGGAGGCAATGACACCCCAGAAAAGTTCCGGATTGCTGGTGATGACACGGGGGCCTGGCTGGATGCCGTGGATCATCATGGCTCCTGCCATGATGGCCAGCACCACATTGGAAGGGATGCCCAGGGTCAAAAGCGGGATAAAAGAGGTCTGGGCCGCGGCATTATTAGCGGATTCCGGGGCAGCCACCCCTTTGATATTGCCTTTGCCAAAGCTTTCAGGGTCTTTGGATATTTTTTTTTCCAGCATATAAGCGGAAAAAGAGGCCAGGACGGCGCCTCCGCCGGGGAGAATACCGAGAAGGCAGCCTGATAAAGTTCCTCTCAGGGTGGCAGGGATACAGGTCAGGAATTCTTTTTTACTCAACATGAACCCAGTGAGTTTGCCTTTCAGGATATCTCGTTTTTCGCCTTTTTCCAGGCTGGAGATGATATCTGAAATACCAAACAACCCCATGGCAAGGGCAACAAACCCGATGCCGTCGGCCAGTTCCGAAACTCCAAAGCAGAATCGCTGGGCGCCGCTGGTCACATCGGTGCCCACCATGCCGAGCAAAAGCCCCACCACAATCATGCCGATGGCTTTGATGATGGAACCTGAAGCCAGCACAATGGAACCGATCAATCCGAAAACAATGACGGAGAAATATTCTGCCGGACCGAATTTTAGCGATATGTCCGCCAGGGGAATGGACAGAACCGCGATCATGAGCGTTGCAACGCATCCGGCAAAAAATGACCCCAGGGCCGCAACAGTGAGGGCCGCGCCTGCGCGGCCCTGCCTTGCCATCTGGTGCCCGTCCAGGCAGGTGACAACAGAAGAGGCCTCGCCCGGCAGATTCATGAGGATCGATGTGGTGGAGCCGCCATACTGAGCGCCATAATAAATTCCAGCCAGCATGATCAGGGCCGAAATCGGCGAAAGGGAATATGTGGTCGGCAGAAGAATGGCCAGGGTCTGGACCGGACCTATCCCCGGCAGTACGCCGATGAGGGTGCCGATCAGCACTCCACCGAAACAGTAGAGAAGGTTCATGGGGGTGACGGCCGTGTTAAACCCAAGCAAGAGATTTGAATACAGATCCATATCCTGTTTCCTTTAAAAGAAGTCACGAATGACTGAACATAAAGCCCGGCCAGAGCGGCAGTTGAAATTCAAGAAAATAAATGAAAATAATAAACACCATCAGGAGCAGGGCCATGGTATTGATGACGGCCTCTTTAAGGTTGAATTCGTCGCTTGCCATGCTGGAAAAAATGACCAGGAACATGACGGAGGCAAAAAGCCCCAGGGGTTCAAGACTTAAGCCGAAAATAAAAACCGAAGAAAGAATCATCAGAACCGGTTTGATCTTAAAAGAGATGCGGCTGCTTTTATCCGGAGGAATTGACAGGCTCTGGGTTGCAACGATAATGCCTAAGACCGTCAGGATGGCGCCAAGGGCAAAGGGAAAATATCCCGGCCCCATATTGGCGGCAGTGCCGAGTTTGTAAGCCACTGAGAAAACCATGGCCACAATGCCGAGGGCAATAAAGATGAAAGCGGTGGCAAGGTTTTTTTGATGGATGTCGGGTTTCATAAAAACTCCGGAAAATGCTGATATTTGTAAGAGAATGCGTTCAAGGCCGACGGTCCATGGAGAAAATCTCAGCCGGACCGTCAACCAGAAGGTGAATAAGGAAGTATATCCTGTTATTCAGCTTTGAATCCCGAGGCTTGTACCACCGGGGTCCATTTTTCTCTGTCTTGTTTAATGACGGCTGCAAATCCCTGGCTGTCCGTGACTATGGGGTCAGATCCCATCTGTTTTATTTTTTCGCTGACATCCGGAGATTTTATGGCTTTTACAAATGCAGCACTCAATTTATCGATAATGGCCTTTGGCGTCTTTGCAGGAACCACAATGCCGTTCCAGCCCACACCTTCGATATCCAGACCCTGTTCTTTAAAAGTGGGAACATCGGGCAGTTTTCGTGAAGTGCCTGAGGTGGCCAGGATACGGATTTTATCCGGATGATGGGCAGACTCTGACTCAAAGGTATCAATTCCCATGGGAATCTGATTGCCCATGAGAGCGGTGAGAAGCGGAGCGGAACCGTTGTAGGATGCGTGAACCATTTCTATTCCGGCTGCTTTTCCGACCAGGAGCCCGAAGAAATGAGGGAGGCTGCCTGCGGCAGGTGAACCGAAATTGGCTTCTTTCGGGTTTTTCTTGAGCCATTCGATGAGACCCTTGATATCTTTTATGGGAGACGTCGCCGGAACAGACAGTACAAACTGATAGGTCATGATCTGGGCAACCGGCTCAAAATCTTTTTCAGGATCATAGGAAAGTTTTGAAAATACCAGGGGGTTGACCACAAAAAGCGCGGGGTTGACTACCAGCATGGCGCTTCCATCTGCGGGAAGTCCCTTGACATATTCCGTTCCAACCCTACCGCCAGCACCGGGTTTGTTTTCTACGATTACCGGCTGCCCCAGGGTATCCTTCATTTTGTCTGCACAGAGACGGGCCACAATATCAGAGCCGCCTCCGGCAGGGTAAGGGACAACAATTTTGATGGGTCCTTTAATGTCCTGGGCCAGGCATTGGCCTGCGAAAAGGGTGAATAAAACTAAGAGAACAGAACAAAATCTCCATCGTTTCAGTGTGAATTTCATGATTGTTTTCTCCTTTCAAATGACGTGTTATGTGGTTATGGTTTTACAAAAAGCCGCTATTCCTGTTTGTCGGTACGGCTCATATTTTCTTTTATGAGTTCATCCAGGGTATCAAAATGTTCTTTCATCACCAGGGCTCCGCCTTCCCCATCCCTTTGGCGGATACATTCGAAAAACCGGCGGTTGTATTCAAAATCTTTTACAGCATTTCCATATTCCGGGGTTTTGGCCAGGACTTTCTGGAACACGCTCACCATGGCGGCCATGAGGCTGCTGATGAAGGGGTTGTGGCAGGCATTGGCAATGAGACAGTGAAAATGGATGGCGGTGGTCTGATCCGGTTGTCCTTCCCGGATGCAGGCTTCTATTTCTTCAAGACAGTGTTCCATGGCGGAAAGGTCTTCATCGGTCCGCCGTTCTGCCGCCAGCCGGATGAGCTGAGGTTCAAGAACCCGCCTGAATTCAGAAAGGTCGGTGGCAGTAATGCCGCCGAAAAGATATGAATTGATCACTGCATCAGCCATTTTTTCAGAACCGGGCTCGGCCACAAAGCTTCCGCCGAAGATTCCTCTCTTTTTAAGGATCAGGCCTTCCGCTTCCATCCCTCGTAAGGCTTCCCGGGCGGACACCTTGCTCACATTATACTGCTGGGCAATTTCAATCTCCGGCGGGAATTTGTCTCCGGGTTTAAAATGTCCGTCCAGGATGGCCTGTTTTAAGATGGTTTTAATCTGGTCTGAAATCCGTCCCTTATGAATGGTTCTGTTTTGCAATGCTGTTTCCATGTTTTTTTTTAAAGCTGTTCTCCTTTTAATATGTCACATAAGACCATGTGCCGCCGGCACAGGGTCCGGTATTTAAACAGATCTGCCTGCTGCAATGGCGCGATGTTTATTCCGTTCGCCCCTGCAGGTTCCCGGATGAAAAAAGGGTGTTTTTTGCTGCCCGTGGCTTTTTCCACCAGTTCGGCAGCGCGGGCAGCCTCTTCAGGGCTTAGATACCGGCTTTCACCGTCTTTGCCCGGGATCAGGGAAATCGGCAGGATGATGTGATAGTCAATGGATGGGGTCAACACCGACAGGCTGTGCAAAAGTTCATCCTCGGGCAGGGCAAAGCCGGTGATGGACGTGTAAAGATCGGCAGGGCCGAGAAGATTGAAAATCAACCGGTGAACCCATTTTTCTGTTAAAGCCGTCTCAAGCAGAAGAGGGTTCCGTCCATCGGTTTCCAGTTGGATCATCAGCCCGTTGTCTTTAAGGAATTCAAGGAGAGAAAGAAAATCCCTGCCGTCAGCCAGGGGTTTTGCAGAAATGTTCAACCCGCTGATCCAGCCGTGACTCAGGTCGCTTCGGAAGACAAACCCGTCAAGTGTTTCTCCTGCCATGAGATGGGCGAGGGCAATGCCGACGCCTTGATAAATTCTGCCGTCCGCAAAGAGGATGGGAAATTCTATGCCGTCTATCCCCCGGAATATATCCGGACGGTTCTTCCGGTAAAACTCTTTGAAAGCTTCTTTCCCGTTTGTGTTGATATCCAGTTCTTCATAGTCGATCTGATTTTGCGCCATATAGGTCTTCACTATTTTGCACCGCATGCAGCCGGTGGCGGTAAAAAGCCGGGGCATCATTTTATGTCATCCTTGTCCGATATTACGCACAGTGCGGAAGACACCTGGTAAGGGATGCTGCCCTGAACTGATACCTCGGATTTCGCTCCCCTGGGACTTGCTCCGGGAATCCTGAAATGGGTGACATCCGTCGGGGCAATGGCAATCTGCCTCGGCGGTTCCACCTGGGGCACATAATCGTAGGGGTATCGATAGGCCCGGTAAACCATATTCATCTTCAGGTTTTTGCCCCAGTAAGGGGAGATATATTCCCAGACCAGCTCATGGTCGGCCGTAACCTCGATGATCCTGCCGCCGCTGCCTTCCGTGATCAGGGTGTTACCGTTGGGCAGGCGCTGGGCTGAACTGATAAAGGGGCTGTAAAACCGGTTGCTGTCCATGGGATGAACCAGCCCTGCTTCCTGGGGGGTGTGCTGCCAGACGATCGTTAAGGATATGGGGTCAAACTCCAGAACCCGTGAATAATCCCGCAATACATTTTTGGTGCCGTTCAGGCTGCACGGATGACAGGCGCCGTAACCGGCCCAGCCGCCGTTGTCATAGACCAGGATATGGCCTTCTCCGGGCAGTCCTCTGGGGATCATGTGGGCATGATGCTGACCAATGATCCAGCCCAGCTCCTTTTCAGGGGTATAATCATAATAAGGACCCACTTTCCAGACAATTTCCCCGGTCTTTTTACTGATAATAAAAATCAGGTTGGTCTCGCGGCCGTCGACAATGATATTATCCGGATGAAATCGCAGGTCTCCTGCATCATACCATTTGTTGGGACCTAAAAGAGACATGGAATTGATATGCATCCAGTCTCCCATGCCGCCGCCGCAGGGTCTCATGTTCGGATCACGGGAAAGCACATTTTTTGCCTCTTCCCGGAATCCGAATGCGTCAAAATGATCGCTGCACACCCATTCCCAAACAATATCCCCTTCAAAGGATACTTCATAAATGACATCATCCAGGAGATTTTTATCAGATATTTTTTTGCAGTACAGGTTCTTATGACCCAGGATCAGGGTATTGCCTCTATCGGCCCAGGCATCCATGCCCGGAACATAATATCCCACCGGGTTGCCCTGCCGCTGGTAATCATGATGCACACGGGCCATCCACTGCGCTTCTTCGCCCGGGTCTTCAATGTATTCATATTCATTGAATTTCCAGACCACTTCCCCATTCCAGTCTGCCTGGACCATATCCCGGTAGTCCTGCATACCGAACCGGGTGGATCGCTCGCCGGTATGCCCGAGGATATGGCCGCCTTTGAGGAGTTTATTGGGAAACCCGTGAAATCCTTTCCAGAGTTTGACTTCTCCGCCATTCATGTCAATCAATAGCGCTCCGAGTTCTCTGGCCTGGAAAAGGGTGTATCCGTTAAAGCATTTTTCAGGCAGATAAACGGTAGTTCCGGTCGGGTATACAGTGGGATAGGTCATCGATATACTCCCATCATTAAAATATAGTTTTTTAAAAGTTAGTTTTTTTAAAAAACCATATATTCAAATCCTGGTTTTTATGTCAAGATTTTTTTCATAACAATCATTTTTATTTCAAGAAGCCAAGAGGAAAAAAAAATTGGCAAAAAATGATTTGCCTTGACCAATGGGATATAGTAGTCTTTTTTGGATTCATTTTTCTTAAGATTGAATTAAACACTATAAAAAAAATCTGCCCAATGATGGATCAGCCAAAAGCAAAAATACTGATTATTGATGATGATGAAGGGGTTGTCCACACCCTGACCCGGATGGTTCAAGGCCTCGGGTGTGATGTGGATCACGCCCTGACCCTGACCCTCGGCAGGGACAAGGTCAATGCCCTGGATGTGGACATTGTCTTTTTAGATGTGAACCTGCCCGACGGCAGCGGCCTGGATGCTATCGAAGAGATTGCCGGGCTTCCCGACGCCCCCCAGGTGATCATCATGACGGGTTTTTCAGATCCGGACGGCGCTGAACTGGCCATTGAAAGCGGGGCCTGGGATTATATTCAGAAACCGGCTTCTCCCAAGGCCATCAAACTCCAGGTCTTAAGGGCCCTGGAATATCGGGAGCAGAAACACCGGTCCGAGCCTCTCCCTTTGCTGAAATCCCACCCCATTATTGGAAGCAGCCGCGCGCTTCAGGATGCTTTAAAAAAAGTCGCAAGGGTTGCCAGAACCGATGCCCATGTGCTTTTGACCGGGGAAACCGGCACGGGAAAAGAGCTTTTTGCCAAAGCCATCCATAACAACAGTGCCCGCCATAATGGCAGTTTTATAGTGGTGGATTGCAGCATATTGTCTGAAAATCTCATTGAAAGCGTTCTTTTCGGTCATGAAAAAGGGGCCTTTACCGGTGCGGAGCGGAAAAGAAACGGGCTTGCCCTCCTGGCCGATGGCGGCACTCTCTTCCTGGACGAAGTCGGTGAATTGCCCGAATCCATCCAGGGTTCATTTTTAAGAATGCTCCAGGAAAAAAAATTCAGACCCATCGGCAGTGAAGAGGAAATCCACAGTGATTTCCGGGTGATTTCCGCCACCAACAAGAACATCGACCATATGGTTGCAGACAATAAATTTCGGAGCGACCTTTTGTACCGGTTGAAATCCTTTTCCCTGGAGCTTCCGGCCTTGAGAATCCGGAAAAGCGATATCCGGGAAACCGCAGCCCATTATGCAGAAATCTTCTGTCGGCAGCAGAAAACAGAGCTGAAGGAATTGTCTGAAGATTTTCTGGAAACCCTGGAAAAATATGACTGGCCGGGCAATGTCCGGGAGCTTGTCAATACCATGGAAACCGCTATTGCCTCGGCCCCGTCGGAAAAAATTCTGTTTGCCTTTCACCTGCCTTCAAAGATCCGGGCAAAGGTGACAAGGGCCATGTTTACCAAAAATATACCGGATATGGAAAGTGCAGATCAAGCCCTTGACCTGCAAAAGCCCCTGCTATCCTATACAGAAGCAATGGCAAAGGCTGAAAAAGAATATCTGACCTGCCTGTATTCCCAGGCAGACGGGGATATCAGCGAGATGTGCCGGATTTCCGGCATCTCCAGGGCGGGCCTTTACCGGAAAATAAAAAACAATCCTTTTCACATATGAAGCGCCGGCACACTCCCATTGCCGATCTGCTCGAGCGCTTGAACGGGGTTGATATATCTTTTTACGATGACACTTTTCTGAACCGATCGTTGCAGAGAAGGGCTGCAGAGACCCATTGTGAAACCATGGACCGGTATGCCGCCCTCCTGGAGGAAAGTAAAGCGGAAAGGGAGAGATTTATGAACTCGCTTCAGATTCATTACAGTGAATTTTTCCGGAATCCGCTTACCTTTGCAGTATTGGAAAAGATCATTCTGCCCTTGATGCTTCAAAAAAAGGAACAGTCCTCCCGGAGGGAAATACGGATATGGTCATCTGCCTGTGCAGCCGGGCAGGAGGCCTACAGTCTGGCAATGCTGCTGGAAGAAATGAAAAAGACAACCCAGGACCCCTTTAATTACCGGATCTTTGCAACCGATCGGTCCGGCCCGGTGGTCGATGAAGCCCGGCAGGGGCATTTTTGTGAAGAGGCCATCCGCAATGTCAATTTAAAACGGGTCAACTCCTGGTTTACTGAGAATGGCCCCATCTATACGGTAAAACAGGAATTAAAGGAAAATATCGATTTTTCCGTGTTCGATCTGTTCAACGAACAGCTCAGTTCTCCCCCTTCAAGCATCTTCGGCGGCTTTGATCTGGTTCTCTGCGCCAACCTCTTATTTTATTATAAAAAAGAATATCGGGACATGATTCTTGAAAAGGCGGGCAAATCTTTGGCAAAGACCGGTTACCTGATGACAGGTGAGGCGGAAAGAGATATCGTACTGAAGTATCGGTATCAAGAGGTTTATCCTCAATCCGGTATATTCCAGATGAATTGATGGAAAAGGAAAGAACATGAACATAAAAGACCTGAAAATCGGAACCCGGCTCAAGCTTGGCTTTGCCGCTCTGCTGCTGCTGGTTATGGTGCTGGGCGCCGTGGCGAACATTCAGACCGGCCAACTCCACCAGCAGACCCAGACCCTGTATGATCATCCGCTTCAGGTGCGGCGGGCCATTGGTGAATTGAAAGCGGACATCCTGTTTATTCACCGCGACATGAAAAATTTGTTCCTCACAGCCGATGAAAAAGACGTAGTTCTTGGCCTGAATCAGATTGAAACCTTTAAAATCAATGCCTTTAGCCAGATAGATATTTTGTACAGCCGGTATCTGGGGCCCCGCCAGGATATCGATACAGTAAAGCAGGAGTTTATGCTATGGAATTTGATGCGGGATGAAACCATCCGGTTAATGCGGGCAGGAAAAACCAGAGAAGCTGCTGTCCGGACCACCTCTTCCGGTGAAGCTGGCGAACAGGTGGAAATTCTCTTGAAATCAATTGGAACCCTAGATGTTTTTTCCGTGAAAAAGGCAGATGACCTGTATGCCGTATCCCTGGCATTGCATAAAGCCCTGGACCGGCAATTGTTATTTTTAGTGGCCGCCATTGTAGTGCTTTCGCTTTTTATCGGTTATATCCTGCTGCGGGCCGTCCAAGATCCCATTGATGAACTCATCCATGCGGCCCGGCGGTTTCAAGAAGGCGACCGGCATGCAAGAAGTTCGAATACCTCAAAAAATGAATTCGGCCTGTTGTCTGCCTCATTCAATGCAATGGTAGCGGACATTCAGGTGAAAACCGATCTGGATGAAAAATTTGCAGGCCTTGCCGCTCTGATGCTGAGCGAATATGATATCAAAAAATTTTTCCAGGCCACGCTCACTGCATTGGCAGCCCATACCGGCTCCCAAACGGCCACCATATATCTCTTGAGCGATGATAAAAAAACCCTCGGGTATTTTGAATCCATGGGTGCGGGCGATACTGCACGGCAATCGTTTGATGCAGATCGGTTTGAAGGGGAATTCGGTGCGGTTCTTTCCACCCGCAGGGTCCAGCATATTAAAAGCATACCCGAAGATACCCGGTTTATCTTTCACACGGTAAGCGGCGGGTTTATTCCACGGGAAATCATTACCCTTCCCATTCTTGCCGATAACCAGGTGGTTGCCGTTATCTCGCTCTCCAGTGTCAGTGCCTACAGTCAGTCCGCCATTCAATTGATTGACCGGATTCTGGTGACCCTGAGCGCCCGTGTGGAAGGTATCCTGGCCTACCACAAAATGAAAGCGTTTACGGAAACCCTGGAGCGCCAGAACCGTGAACTGGAAGCCCAGAAAACCGAAATGGCCCTTCAATCGGCAGAGCTGACGGAACAGAACAGTGAGCTGGAAATGCAGAAAAACCAGTTGGATGAGGCCAGCCGCCTCAAAACCCAATTTTTGTCAAACATGAGCCATGAGCTTCGCACACCGCTGAATTCGGTGATTGCCCTTTCCGGCGTACTCAACCGCCGCCTGGCCAGGCAAATTCCAGAAGAGGAATACAGTTATCTTGAAGTGATCGAACGTAACGGCAAGCATCTGCTGAATCTTATCAACGATATTCTGGACATTGCCCGGATTGAGTCCGGACATGAAGCAATCGAAATTACAAAATTTGATGCAAACAGCCTGATTGCTGATGTTGTGGGCATGATCCGCCCCCAGGCCGAACAAAAAAATATTGAATTGCTGCATACCGGCAAAGCATCACGCCTGCCCATTGCCAGCGATGCTGATAAATGCCGCCATATTTTGCAAAACCTGGTTGCCAATGCAGTGAAGTTTACTGAAAAAGGGAAGGTGGACATTGTCGCCCTGCAAACCGACAGACACCTGACAATCTCGGTAACCGACACCGGGGTTGGAATTGCACAAAACCATATCGACCATATTTTTGATGAATTCCGGCAGGCTGACGGCAGTACTTCCCGAAAATTTGGCGGGACAGGATTGGGTCTGGCCATTGCCAAAAAATATGCGACCCTGCTGGGCGGCACCATTACCGTTAACAGCACCCCAGGCAAGGGCTCGGAATTTATGCTGACCCTGCCGAATTCACCGTCAAGCGTAAAAACCATTTTGCTGGTTGAAGACAGTGAACCGGCCATCATCCAGATAAAAGATTTTCTGGAGGAAAGCGGGTATGAGATTCTGGTGGCGCGGGATGGCGGAGAAGCCCTGGGCATCATTGCCAAAACCCTGCCCGACGCCATGATTTTAGATCTGATGATGCCGGGGATCGACGGGTTCGAAGTGTTGAAAACCTTGCGGGAAGCTGAAGCTACAGCCCATATCCCGGTATTGATCCTGACGGCAAAACACATCACCAGAGAAGAGCTGCAGTTTTTAAAACGCAACAACGTCCACCAGCTCATTCAGAAAGGCGATGTCAACCGCAAAGAACTATTGAATGCCATCGCAACCATGAGAATACTAAAAAAACCTGAAAACCGGTAAATGAGCCTGTTGCTTTCAGGATAATCAAGGATTTTTTTTATGGAAAATAGACACATTAAAATTCTGGCCATTGATGATCATCAGGATAACCTGATCAGCTTGAACGCCTTGATAAAAGAAGCATTTCCCCATGCAGTGATCTTAACCGCCCTGAACGGCATCAGCGGCATTGAGCTGGCAGCCGCAGAAGATCCGGATGTAATCTTGCTCGATATTGTAATGCCCGGCATGGACGGGTTTGAAGTCTGCACAAAGCTGAAAGCCGACAAAACGCTGAGGGATATCCCAGTGGTCTTTGTTACGGCCATTAAAGGCGATAAAGAACACCGGACCCGCGCCCTGGAAGTCGGGGCTGAAGCCTTTCTTGCCAAACCCATCGATGAAAGCGAACTCACCGCTGGCATCCGGGCCATGGTGAAAATTAAAAAAGCCCATACAGATAAACGGGATGAGAACAAACGGCTTGCTGCACTGGTTGAAGCACGGACCCGCGAACTTGAAGAAAGCCACACTGCCGCACTGAATCTTCTGGCGGAACGGGAAAAACTCCAGGATCAGTTGCTCCAGGCTCAGAAAATGGAATCCATTGGTTCCCTTGCCGGTGGCATTGCCCATGATTTTAACAATATTCTGTTTCCCATTGTCGGCTTATCAGAACTGCTGCTGGAGGATCTTTCTCCTGACAGCCTGGGATATCAAAATGCCGAAGAAATCCTGAAGGCGGGGAAAAGAGGCAGTCATCTGGTTCAACAGATCCTTTCCTTCAGCCGTCAGTCCGAGCACCAATTCATACCGGTTGAGATTCAGCAGATATTAAAAGAGGCCTTGAAACTTTGCCGCTCAGCGATTCCGGCGGATATCGAAATTTCCAGGGATATCCAGAAAGACTGCGGACAGGTCATGGCCGACCCGACCCAGATTCACCAGATTGCCATGAACCTGATCACCAATGCCTACCATGCTGTGGAACCCGGTGGCGGGAAAATATCAGTGGTGCTCAAAGAGATTGTTTTAGACGGCAGTCATGAATTTGCTGAAACATATGAACCCGGCCGGTATGTCCTGCTGACGGTTTCCGATACCGGGACCGGCATTGATCCTGCTGTCATGAACAAGATTTTTGATCCGTATTTTACAACCAAGGAAAAAGGCAGAGGGACGGGCCTTGGGCTTGCAACCGTTTATGGGATTGTAAAAAAACATGGCGGGAGCATCAAGGTTTACAGTGAGGTTGGAAAAGGCTCAATCTTTAGTATTTACCTGCCGGTGTCGGAGAAATCCGGGACAGTTGACGCTGAAAAAAAAGGTTTCCCGCTTCCCACAGGCACTGAACATGTATTACTGGTTGATGATGAGAGGGTGATTGTTCAGCTTGAAAAACAGATGCTTGAAAAGTTGGGATACCCTATCACGTGTTTCACCGGCAGTGTTGATGCCCTTTCAGCATTCAAAGCAGACCCTTCCCATTTCGATCTGGTCATGACGGACATGAACATGCCTGATTTAACGGGCTTACAGCTTGCCGAAGCGTTGAGTCTGATCAGGCCGGACATTCCCATCATCGTCTGCACCGGATTCAGCGAACGGATCAACAGAAAAAAAGCCCATGCCATGGGAATCAGAGGCTTTCTGATGAAGCCGGTTCTCATGTCGGAGATGGCTCAGATGGTCCGGAAGGTACTGGATGAAG